>ERZ1370068.1412-contig-11303_pt1 | contig 177311 bp, 273 predicted proteins | sample MGYA00561227_ERZ1370068 | MGnify/ENA primary metagenome ERZ1370068 (study PRJEB38410, sample SAMEA6850437) | metagenome | study: Metagenomic assessment of the ecological functions of the soil: analysis of the soil microbiota associated with the...
TACGTACGTTTCAACTAATAAGTGAGCCGCCGTACCGAATCGCTCGCTCGCGGGCTCCAGGGGGCCGCTACGTGCGACAGTTTGGGAAAACTTTCCTGAGCAGCTCGACGCGTTTCCCGCCACGGTCCGTAACCAGAACCGAAAGGTCAGTAGCATTTCCCTGGCCTCGTCAAACTTTCGGCCAAGCCTTGCTCGACGGGATTGCGGCTGGTCATGGCGATTGGAATTGTTTTCGTCGCTGTGTGTCGCCTGCGCGCTGATCGACGAGGTGGTCACGATCATGTCGGTTTTCTCGCCGACAAACTCTGGTCAGGTCGGCCAGCTTATCGTATCGACCTCTCGGCATATGATATTCCAAGATGATATTCTTGCCTTCGCTGTAGCCGCGCTCGCAACCTTGTTTAAGCTCTTCCAAATGAGGCTGATCGCGGTCGCCCATAAAGAGAATTCCCACGCGGGATTTTCACCGGCTGCTGCGCGTCGGCTACGACTGCAACAGCAAGAGAGCGGATCATTGGTGCCCGGCATGTATTTACTTATTACTTCGGCAGGTCTTCTTCCTTCTCCCATCTCTCGGAGGAACTGCTATAAAGGCTGCTCATCGAGGCAGGTGCGCTCGATGCAATCCATGACGAGCGCTTCTTTTACCTTCTTCTCTATTTCTTCCTCCCGAAGTTGGGTAAAGCTCGTCAGGCAGTTCCACATCAAAATGTAGTCGTTTCGCCATGTTCCGTAATCCTTTCCGTTGTATTCTACGGAAACGCATCACTAGCCACAATCGTAGGCTCGAAGGTGGACATGTCAAATTGACAAGCTCGACAGAACCGTCTCTACAAGGAACCTTTTTGATAGTGATTCTTCAGCCTTCCGTGTGGCTCACCGCGAGATGCTTGAGGACGCAGAGAAAAACTACTCGCGACAAGTTGCCGGGTATCAAACCAATCGGAAATTCAATCGGCAGTGGTAGTAGCAGAGCTGAAGCCTCACGCTTGACCGTTATCACGACAAATATCCACCTACGACCGCGTCGTTTCCACGTGCCGTAGCACCGAAGGCGCGATTCCCACGGGCAAATCTTTTTCGCTTTCCAGAAACTATGGACGCCGGCGCTGAAGCCGGGTGAGCGGCGATTTTCGGCGCGGGATTCATTTTTCGAAACCCGGCATGATCCACTTCTTCATAAACCTCTCGGCTGTGGTCGCGGCTGTCTTTGGAGATCTCGAAAGGTGCTGCCATTGCTGTTTATGCAGCGCGCGGGGTCGCGATGATCTTGGAGAGTTTCGCGGTCTGAGGCTCCGAGTAGAGTGATCAGGGAGCGGATAAGCAGGTCCAGGGAAGCCGGAGGAGTCGCCTCTGCTTCCATCTTGGCGACGCGCGATTGGCTCGACCGAAGTTTCGCGGCGAGATCCACTTGCGACAAGCCTTTGTCTTGCCGGCGTTGACGCAAAGCTTCTGCAAGCCGAATTTTTAGTTCGATATACGCCGACTCCTCTTCGGATAAGCCTAGAAAGTCCTTCGCAGTGCCGAACTTCCACCCTTCGCTTCCAAACGTGTTCGCTTATCTTTACGCATTGTCGTAATCCCTCAGTCTTTTCTTAGACGCGTCGATGACTGATCGAGGTGTTGATCTAGTATTTTCTTGCTGAAGACTTCCAAAATCAAAATACAATCTGGGTCAACTCGATACATGATCCGCCAAGTCACTCCGGCATCGTTGATTCGCAATTCATGACACCGCGGACCGATGGAAGGCATGGGTCTCGGGAGCAAGGCATACTGAGGATCTCACCGTTGCATCTGCGGAGCAAGTGTCCCGCTTCCAACCTTGCTTCCGGGGAGAACGGCGGAGTCTTTATTTCGCCTTCCAACCAGACGAGCGGCTTATCCACGGAAGCCACAAATTCAACTATATGTCATATTCGACATGTCGTCAATGCTTTCTATTTCAAAAGGCGCTCCATCATGAAAACCGGCCCAGCCGGGGTTCAACCTGACAATTAGTGGCAGCATGCGTATTGACCGACTACTTCGGCAGGCTTCTTCCTCTTTCCCGGAGGGACCTTCTTTGATAGTGGCTGTGCAGGTTTCGCAGCACCGCGGGAGGGCTGAGGACGCAGAGAAATCTACATCGCAACAAGCCGTTGAAATCCAATAGGTGGAGTGAGCCTCTCGCGTTTGAGCGCTAGCCGACGAAATACCGCCTATCACCGCATCGTTCCAGTTGCCCGCAGAACCGAAGATGCCGACTGGCAAATCTTTTCCGCTTTCCAGAAGCTGTGCACGCCGGCGCCGAAGCGAGTGAGGGCGATCTTCGGCGCGGATTCATTCTTCGAAAACCCTCCGGCATGATCACCTCTTCATAAACTTCGGTTGTGATCGCGGCTGTCTTTGAGAGATCTCGAATAGGGAAAGGCAGCACCGGTTCGACGCGTTTGACCGGAGAGCTCGCCCGCGTGGTCCCACGAAGCGTTGCACCAGCGCTTCGGTTTCGTCTTTGCCCATTTGAGCGCGACGCGGAAATAATTCCAGCCTTCGGCGAGGGAGCCGGTAATGGCGTGGATGACGATGTATTCTTCAGGGCATGAGGCACGAGGAAACAGGCAAAGCTAAACGTTCCAGACCGTCCGCATCACGTCGCGGCGAGGCGTGCGCCGGATGGATGTTTTCGGTTCGCCTGCTGAGATGCTAAGCGCGTTGACGCTGGTAACATTTAATAAGTAGGATAGGATCATTATGACGGCGATTGCCAAAAACTAGACGCGAGGATGAACCGGTGGGCGCCCGCAACGGCGAAGAAAGTAGAGCGACTCGTGGCTGAAATCATTGAATTAGCCGACCACGATGCCCCTTGACCTGGTTCGTTCACGCCAGGTCGAGCAGGAAGTACTCGACATTATCGATGGCCGCCAAGCAGGGTGAGGTCTGGCTGGCCGACCTCGGACTCGCCGCGAAGACGCGCCCTGTTGTTATCCTTTCCCGAGACGACCCGCAAGCACCTCGAGCGCTCGTCACCTATGTTCCGGTTACCACGCAAAATCGGGGCAGCCCTTATGAAATCGAACTTGGCAACATGCGGTTCTTGAGAGAGTTGTCCGTTGCGAATATTCAAGGTATCGGTTCTATCCCTGCAATTCGCCTACAGAGAAAACTTGGCTCCCTCTCGACTGAGGACTCTAAACAAAATCAAACAAGCTCTGCGTGCTTGCATTGGATCTGTAGAGGAAAGAACAGCGTTCCCTGTTCATAACGGAGAAAGCCCAGCGTTAACGTCTCTGCATTCCGTCGAATCACTTAAGATCGGCCGCTCAAAAGCCTCTAAATCGCACGTTGATCAGACTCCCGTGGAGTGAGAGAGCGGGCGCGACCCGTCGCGAAGTCCGCGCCGTCTAACGTTTTCAGCATGGCGAAATGATTGTTAGCTAATCTGATGCAGAAGTTGGCGGGCGGTGTTCCGAGGGTAACGGTTTCACACGATCCAATAACTCACGGAGTGAAGCGGCGGCCGCAAAGTAGTTGCCCGTTGTCCAAGGCTACCCATTGGCGCTCGGTGGTCTTTGGCGCGGTCGCGTATCCATTGATAGTCCAGTGTCCTGTCGACATCTCGCTTCCGACTTATCTTTGTTACGGGTACCGCCAGCATATTGCACAGTCTCAAGGTCATGGGGTCGTTTTGGCTGCTCCTAAGAGGTAAAGCAGCCAAAGCCTTGGCTACCAAAGAGCGAAAATTACTTGGCTGAATCCAGCCTCCGGTTGAGCTCCTCCGCCTGCAGACCGCGTGAATTCCGCAGCCATCGTTTCGTTCGCGTTGTAGTATAGCCGATCTCTGAGTCAATTCATACGGCCGCTTACGAAATTGGTGTAGGCACGCTGGATCTCTTCGGTATTGCGAGTGTAAACAGTTCGGCCTAGCTTGCAGGCGACAGTCGGATCAGAAGCAAACTGTGATGAATGTCAAAAACTCCGAGTAAAGCTCAAAATGGGAGTGCTCTTGACGTATGTGCCGATGAGACGCGCGGCTTCTAGAATATCGCGTAACCGGCCGAGTTGATCAATTTCCATACAAGCACACGGCAGTGGCCAGAATGTGCTCGCGCGCAAAGCGGTTCGGCGACTTCTCTAAGGATGGACGTAGGACAAAATCCACAGGGCGGCCGATCAACTCCTCCGCCTCGCCCGCCATTTCCAGCAGCTCGGAAGTTGAGACGGGAGTTGACTCGTCGAGTGTTACCAGGCAGGTCCACGTCGCTGGTTGATGTCGCCAGCCCAACCGCCGCAGAGCCGAAAACCTCCAGCCGGCGGATGCGGTGCTTCTCGCAAAACGGCCGCAGCCGCTCACGGAGTTCGTCTGAAGATAGTGCCTGCGGATGCCTCTAACATGTGCACAGAATAATCGGACCGAGGTGTTGGTTGCAAAGGCTGAGCCAACCTACGCTGCTGAAGAGGGCTCGTGTCCGGCGTGGTGCGCTCAATCGGACTACGCTCCAACGTGAGCGGCCATACGCCTCCGCTCGCCGATTCGCGCGCCTTGCCTCTGAGATCTATTTGAGCAGCCTGACTAACCAGAGCTTTTCAGCAGTAGCCTGTTAGGCTCGCTCCAGCTGTGACCGTTGCTAGACAAAATACCCGCCCACGACCGCGTCGTGCCACGTTCGCAGAACCGACGGCGCGATGCCCGACGGGCAAATCCTTTTCCGCTTTCCAGAAGCTATGCACGCCGGCGCCGAAGCGGGTGAGGGCGATTTTCGGCGCGGGATTCATTCTTCGGAAACCCGGCATGATCACCTCTTCATAAACTTCTCGGCTGTGGTCGCGGCTGTCTTTGGAGATCTCGAACAGGAACGGCGGCACTGGTTTTACGTTCGGACCGGATAGCTCGCGCGCGTATCCGACGAAGCGTTGCACCAGCGCCTCGGTTTCGTCTTTGTTCATTTTGCAGCCGCGCTGCGGTTACCCTGGCGCCTTCGGCGAGGGAGCCGGTAATAGCGTGGGTGACGATGTATTCGGCTTTGAACTGCGGACGGGGTTTGGCCTTTTCCCATGCTTCAAGAATATCTTCCATGATCGCCGGTAGACGCATGAGCGCCGCTGGCCCTTCCTGGCCGAGGGCTTCCGGTCCTTGATAACGCGCCAGATCGCGCCAGGTGCGGATATAAAGCTCGTTGAAAGGATCAGTGCGCGCCTTGCCCTTCTTTTCTGATTTTTCGTAGCCGCTGATCTTTCCCATGTCGCCGCCCCACTCGTCTCGGCCCATGCTGAGATAGCCGAAGGGCGAGTGCTCGGTGGCGCAGACGCCCGCCAGGTTGGGAATCCGTTGGGACAGCATGCAGATAAACGGCCCGCCGGTGGAGTGGCCTTGGGCATAGACCGAGAATTCTCGCTCCGGAAAATGGCGCCGGTTGGCCTCGACCATCCCTTCCTCAAAGGCCGCGGGCCAGGCCGCCATGCGGTAATAGAAATTTGTATCAGGCTTTGCGCGTGCGAGCGTGCGCGTACCGTAGCGGCTGCGCATGGACGGGTCTTTCACAACGTCGTATTGGTCCGGCGTGATCGCTTCGCCTTGCTTCCAGATCGGCGTGCGCACCGTGCCGTCGGGATGGATGGTATCGTCGGGCCAATCGCGGCTGGCGTCGGGAAAGTAGAATCTGCCGGGAAAAGTGCCGGCGATAACTTTGAAGCCGAACTTGCTGGCAAGCAGCTTCGAGTGGCGCTCGATGCCTTTGAAATCACCGGAGCCGCCGTGAAGCAAGAAGAAAGCCGGCTTTTTTACCGTCGGCGCCGACGGGAATCTTCTTTGGGTCTTCGGGCTCGTACACGACCATGCCGAGATCCCAGTCCATGCCCGAGAACATTGATGCGGAAGATGTCCTCGGTTTGCCGGATCGGGATATCGGGCATGCCAGAACTTCTTCAGTGTCTTTGATGCACTGTTCCCGCGAAACAAACTCGGGCGGCTGCCAGCTTCTTTTTCAGCTTTCATGGTTGTACCTCTAAAGTTCTCTAACCAAAATTGATGTACCCGCTTCCGAGGAAACTTGCGATTTGTACCTTCCTCTTCGCACGGGGAAGGTAAGGATAGGGGTGATAAGATGTTATTCACCCCTCTTCTATTCTCCCCGTCAAAGGGGGAGAAGTCGGATTTGATTCGGACTCTATCCCTAGCTTTCTATTCGACTCGCCAGACTGAAATCAAGCTCTCACCGTCTCGTCTTCGTTAACTCGGACAGATACAGCAAGTCAAACGCTATCTTTGCGCTCGTCAGAGTTTCATCTAAAACGTTTGGAACGATTTGAACTATTGGAACGGCTGGAACTGTACTTCTACAAGGCAGGCACTAGACAATCAGCCCAAGAACCGGGTAGAAGGACAGAAAGAATCTTTGAGGTCTTTATTATGAACGTGCTGATTACGGGCGGGATGGGAGTCAACGGGGCTGTGACTGCCAGGCTATTGGTTAAAGAGGGGCTGCGTCCTGTCTTGCTGGATAACCGCAGGGATCTTTCGCTGATGCGGGATATCAAAGATAAGGTTGACTCCGTTGAAGCTGATGTGTGCGATCAGCAGGCCTTGGAAAAGCTGGTCGACGATTACAAAATTACTCACATTGCTCACCTGGCGGCGTTGATGCCGGAGCCAGCGGAGGCCAACCCGCGACTGGGAATCAAGGTCGGTGTCGATGGCACCGTGAACATTTTGGAAGTCGCCCGGGCAAAAGGCATCAAGCGCGTTGTTTTCACCAGCTCGAAAGCGGTCTACGGTGAAATTTCGGGTGAGCAAGGGCCGCCGACTTTCAAGCCAGTGCGCGAAGATCATCCCAAGCATCCGGTGGATTTGTATGGGTCGATCAAGGTCTGTTGTGAAGAGGTCGGCCGATACTATCGCGAGGCCTACGGGATCGAGTTCATCGCTTTGCGTTTCGTGTCGATCTATGGCCCGGGCAAAGAAGCGCGCCATGGTCCGCTTTCTTTTTATGGCCAGCTCATCGAGAAGGCGAGAGAAGGTGGAAGTGGGTGATACCGCAGGGCGGTGACCAACAGAACGACGCCGTCTATGTGGGCGACGTTGCGCGCTCGGTCTATCTTGCGCTAAAGGCGGAAAGACCGGGCGAGTGGGTTTTCAACATCGGTACCGGCAAGGCGTGGACGCCGCGAGATTTTCTGAATGCGGCGGCGAAGATGTTTCCTAATCATCAGATCGAGCTCGGCCCCGGTCCAAGTAAGTTAGGGCGAAGCAAGCAGAGCTATTGTGTATTCGATATCGCGGCGGCAAAGAAACATCTTGGCTATGAGCCGGCCTATGATGTGGAGAAGGGTGTGCGTGATTACGTGGCGACGCTTGAGCTTATTGGGCGTAGGTGAAACAGAGATGTTGAAGCGACAAGATTAAACATCTCGGTCGTTCCTTTACGGGGAAGTTGTAGTGACAATCTTTACTCCCCGTTGAAGGGGCGAAAAGATTAAGAGCGCAGTCGCTGGTTTTGTCTGAAGCCATAGCGGACTCGGTTGTAGCGAATTGAGAACAATCAAAGATAACGGAGGAAAAAACTGTGGCGGAACAAACAAAATCAGGAACCCCGGAAGTCTGGGCGGCGGGCATCGGCCGCAAGAGCAGAGCGGAGTATGGCTCGGATCTGATGGCCGAGATGCTCCGCGAGCTGGGAATCAAATACATCGCTTTGAATCCCGGCGCCAGCTATCGCGGCTTGCACGATTCCATCGTCAACTTCGAGGGAGAGAACGGCCCGCAAATGATTATGTGTACCCATGAAGAGATCGCGGTGGCAATTGCCAACGGCTACGCAAGGGTGACCGGCGAGATCATGGCAACGGGGCTCCACGATATCGTCGGGTTGCAGCATGCCAGCATGAATCTTTTCAACGCCTGGTGCGACCGCACGCCGGTCTTTAACCTCGGCGGCGGCGGTCCGCTCAACAGTACGAACCGCCGGTCGACGGATTGGGTTCATACGGCTTTGATCCAGGGCAACATGGTTCGCGAGTTCGTCAAGTATGACGACCAGCCGAATTCCGTCGAAGCCGTGCCGGAATCTTTTCTCAAGGCCTATCGCATCGCGATGACCGAACCCAAAGGGCCGGTCTATGTTTGTCTCGATACCGACGTGCAGGAGGCGAAAATCACCACCCCAATGATTGTGCCGGATGCTCGGCTGTTTCGACCGCCGGCAGCGCCGGGGCCGAATCCCGAAGACCTGAACCGCGCCGCCCAGCTTCTTGCCGGCGCCGATTGGCCGCTCATTGTTGCCGGAGAAGTAGGGAAAAATCCCAAAGCTGTTGCCGTCGCTGCTGGATCTTGCTGAACTGTTGGGCGCGCCGGTCATCGACTCGGATGGGCGTTATGCTTTCCCCAGCACCCATCCATTGAACTTGACCACGGCGCGGGACGAAGCTTTGCGCGATGCCGACGTGGTGCTGGCGCTCGATGTGCCGAGCCTCGGCGTCCCATTGGGACCTACGGTGCGTGAGCGCGGCAATTTCGTTCCGGGGTTTAGCCCATCGACAAAGATCATTCACATCACGTTGCTCGATCTTGAACGGCAGAGCTGGGTGAGCGACGCGATGTGGCTCTTGCCCGTGCACGTGCCCATCGCGGCGGACACGGCTGTTGCGCTGCCGCAGCTGGTCGAGCAGGTCCGCGCCCGGCTCAATGCGACGCCCGGTGCTCAACAGCGGGCTAAAGAGCGCCGGATCAAGGTCGAAGCGATCTACGCTGAAGCTCGCAAAAGAGCCAGGCTTGGATTGAAAAATCTTGGGATGAGAAGCCCATTTCGCAAGCGCGCTTCTTCGGCGAGATCAACAAACGAGTGCAGAAAAGGTCGTGGGCGTTGGTGTCATCGCACGGCCGGCGCTGGCGCGAAGCGATCGAGGTTACTGAGCCGGCCCACGGAGTCGGCGGTGGCAGGGGAGGGGAGTTGGCTACGGCCTGCCATCGTCTATTGGCGCGGCGCTTGGACACAAGGGAACGGGACGGCTCAGCGTCAGCATTATTGGCGACGGCGATTTCATGATGACGTCGAATGCGCTTTGGACGGCGGCGAAGTATGAGATTCCATTGCTCGTGGTTATCTTGAACAACAGATCCTATTACAACGACGAAGAACACCAGGAGCGCATGGCGCGCTGGCGGGAGAGACCGATAGAAAATAAGGGTATCGGCATTCGCATCGAAGATCCGGCGCCGGATATTGCGGCGATTGCGCGGGCGTTGAGCGTAGAAGGCTTCGGTCCGATCACGGAATCCGGATCAACTGGGTCGGACTCTCGACAAAGCCATCGAGGTCGTGGATAGCGGTAAACCCGCAGTCGTTGATGTGATCACACAGCCGCGGTAGGGGCGAAGGTGTCGGGTCTCGCAGGTTTCAGGTGTCAGGTGTCTATCAGGAGGGTAATCATGGATAAGTTGATCGAGCAGAGTTTGCATGCCCTTCTCGCTCGCGAAGGGCTGCAGCCCAAAGAAGGCGACCTGGAAGAGTTCGCGAAGATCATCGAGCTCTACATGGGAAATCTCGAAAACGCTGCATTCCGTTGATCTTGGCGCGGAAGAGGTGGCCGGAGTATTTCGTCCCGAGTGGACGGCGAAATAAATAGCCATGTTCAGGTTCAACCGCTTCGCTTGTTCAACGTTCAAGGTGTGTTCGCTGAGCATTGAAGCGGAGAGAGGAGTATCACCATGCCAGTTATCGAGAAGCCGCTCTATTATTTGTCTATTCACGAAGCGCAGGAACTCATCCAGAAACGTGCGTTGTCGCCGGTGGAGCTGACGCGGGCGGTGCTGGACCGAATTGCCGCCGTGGACGGAAAGCTGCACGCTTACATCAATCTTATGGCGGACAATGCTTTGGCAGAAGCGCGCACGGCTGAAGGTGAAATCTTGCGTGGCAATTGGCGCGGGCCCATGCATGGCATTCCGGTGGCGGTGAAAGACCAGCTGGATGTCGAAGGCCTGCCGGCGCGAGTCCGCCAGCACACCAAGGGAGTGGGCGATGCGACGCCCGTGAGAAAACTCCGGGAAGCCGGAGCCGTGATGATGGGCAAGCTGCACATGAGCAGCTTGCCCGATGCCGATTTGCCGATGCCGCGCAATCCATGGAACACGGAACACATCACCGGCGGTTCGAGTACCGGTTCCGGTGCTGCGGTGTCCGGTGGGCTCTGCCTCGGGCTCGCTCGGCGAAGATACGGCAGGCTCCATCCGCAATCCAGCGGCTTTCTGCGGCATCGTCGGGCTCAAGGCCACCTATGGTCGCGTGAGCCGTCACGGCCTCGCCCCGCTTAGTTGGTCGCTGGATCACTGCGGACCGATGGCACGCGCCGTCGAAGATGTCGCCCATATGCTCCAGGCTATTGCCGGCCACGATTCCAAAGATCCGACTTCGAGCACAGCGCCGGTGGCCGAATACGCGAGCGCGCTGCGCGAGGATGTGAAAGGGCTGGTCATTGGCGTTCCTCGAGATTACATCGACGAGTGCGCGCCGCGCACTGAGCCGATCGTTTTGAAGCTCGTGGATAAGGCCATCGAGAAATTAAAGTCACTTGGGGCGCGCATTGAAGAAGTGAAGGTTCCAACCTTGCATCTGGCGACCATCGCCAATGCAGTTATTTACTACAACGAATTTTGGGCGGCTCACAAAAACGATGCCGCTGGGGTGTTGAAAAACGGCGCAGCGCAGCGGCGCGCGCGTATCTACCTGGGACTCCTGACAGGTTCGGCGGATTATATTCAAGCGCAGCGCGTACGCAGCCGCTGCCGAGCCGAGCTGGCCGAAGTTTTTCGCAGAGTCGACTGTCTCGCGTTGCCCAACCAGGCCGGTCCGGCACCGCTGGTCAAGGACGTGGGTCCGATTGATACACTGTTTAAACATGTCGTGCCTGAGTATCACGGGCCATTTAATTTAACCGGCTTGCCGACGTTGTCGGTGCCCTGCGGCTTTTCGGACAGCAAATTGCCCATCGCGCTGCAGCTCGTAGGCAAGCCATTCGACGAGCTGACGGTTCTGCGCGCGGGTTATACATATCAGCAAAATACCGAGTGGCATGACCAACGGCCGCCGATTTAGGTGTTTGGAGAGATGGAGTGCTGGAGTTTTGGAGTACTGGATGATCGGATCAGCTCGCGACAAATCCCAAAGGAGAGTACGTTATGGACATCGAAAGAATCAACCCTAGGGAATGGAATTGCAGCGCGGTGGTGCATGGTAACACGGTTTATCTGTCCGGCATTGTTGCCGACGACAAGTCGCTGCCGATGAAAGGGCAGACCGAGCAGGTGCTGAAAAATCGATGCCGTGCTTGCAAAAGCCGGGACCCACAAGTCGCGGATCCTGAGCGCGACGGTTTACATGGCTGATGCCAGTCTAAAGGACGAAATGAACGAGGCTTGGATGGCTTGGGTCGATCGATCGAATCTGCCCGCCCGTGCCGCAGTGGGCGCGGTGCTAACGCCGGGCACTTTGGTTGAGATTATGGTCTCAGCGGCGAAGTGACAGACTTCGCCTGCGGTTCAAGGTTCAAGGGTTCAAAGTTCAAGGTTGGGGACAATGTAGCGAAGCTTCAGTCGAGCTTGACTCTTGAACCTGAAACTTGAACGGCAAAGCCTCGGTAAGTTGGGTTCAAAATGTTCAAGCTGTTTCAAGCCGTTCAAACCCCCACCTCTCTCCTCCCCGCGACGCGGGGAGGATGCAGGAAGGGGTTTACGCCGGTGCTTCGTGGCAAACGACCTCGATGTTGTGTCCGTCCGGGTCGAGGACGAAGGCGCCGTAATAATTCGAATGATAATGGGGTCGGAGGCCCGGCGCGCCGTGGTCTTTTCCTCCGGCCGCGAGGGCGGCCTGATGAAATGCGTCGACCAGCGAGCGGTTGTAAACTCGAAAGGCGACATGAATGCGAGGTTCGTTTGGTGTTCCTTCGCCGATCCAGAAGTCCGTCTTGGGAGGCTCGCCAAAACCGGCGACGTTGGTCGTGCCGGTTATGGACACAGGAAATTCGAGTAAAAGCTTGTAGCCGATCGGCTTGAGGGCTTCTGTGTAGAATTTCTTGCTCTTTTCAAAATTGCTGACTGAAATACCCGTGTGATCGATCATGATCTAGCCTTTCACCTTTAGTAGCCGCTTGCGTGAATCTTTTGGATCAACGAATCGTCGATGATGGTCTCCGGTTTGAATGCCTGAAGCTTGGGATTAGTGCGGGCGAGGATCGAATAAATTTTCTGGACACCCTCCGGTTTCAGTCTCAAGTCGATGTTGTAGGCTGCGACCATGGCGTTGTAACCGTTCTCCGCGTCCTCCAAGCGCTGTAGCCGCAAGACTCTCGCGATGCTTTTCATTGAGGCGGATTTGTTTTCCGGCTTCATAAAGAAACGCATCGCGTCCAGGGTGCCTTTCAGCATCGCTTCGTAGAGCTTCGGCTCCTGGCGAACTGCGCTCCGGCGCACCACCAGAGATGCTCCCAGGTAGGCGATCGTCGCGCGGGTCATTTCAAGCAGCACCGTATAGCCCTTCTTTTTCAACGGCGCGCTGAAGGTCGAGCCCATCCAGGACGCCTGCGCTCGTCCGGTTTCGAGCGCCTGAATCCGCGAGGGTTGATCGCCCAGAACAATGAAGTGGATGTTGTCTCGGTCCGGATCGAGTCCCAGGTAGTCCAGCGCGAGCATATTGTTGGCCCAACCGCCGCCGCCGATACTTTGGATCGCGAGTTGCTTGCCTTTCAAGTCGTCGGGTTTTTGATTTCCGGCCGGGCCATGAGGTCGCCTTCAAGCCGGCCGACAACATTGCCGATGATGACGACGTCCAATCCTCCAGCAGCGACGTTTAAGACATTATTGGAGCTGGTAAAAACCGCTTGCACATCCGACGAGGCCAAGGCCGACATCGCTAGCGGGCCGCTGCGCATGAAGATGACTTCGACGTTGAGTCCATGCTTGCGGTAGAAACCTTGATCGACCCCGACCCAAAGCACCGCCGGATTCTCGCCGCTGGTGCCGTTGGCGATGCGAAATAGAGGCAAGTTCTGGGCGTAGGCTGAAAGTGACGGAACGGCCGTGAAGATGAGTGCCAGCACAAGATATGTTGACACGGCGGCCAGGGGTCTCATGGAAAATCGGTAAATCAGCATTCTAATGTTCTCCCGGGATCAAATGGTGTCTGAGTATTTTTGGCAGAGTAGATCATGGCACGCTGACTGTCAAAACTTGAGGGGCTTTTAGAATTCGGAGAAGATGAGTCGAATACCGACGAACGCTAGGGCAACGGCAAGTCCCCGGATAATTACTTTTCCCCGGTGCGGTTCGAGAGCCAAGCTCCGCCTTGCGCTCCGATTAGAACGCCAATCGCCAGTACGGCCGTGCGCCGGACGCCGTGAACAAAAACACCCTGCGCAACGTGAACCAGAGTTCCGGTCAAGGCCATGATGGCTAGGACAAAGTGTGAGGTTGCGGTTGCGATATGGACAGGGAAATTCAACAAACGAGATAAAGCCGGCACATGAATGAAACCGCCGCCCACTCCCAGAAGGCTCGAAAGGTATCCGACAAAAACGCTCAATATTATGCCGAGCCGAAGGTCAAAGGCGTAGCGGTAGTGAACCCCTTCCGCATCGACGAGATGACGCTCGGTCAAGCGTGTTGTGGCTTTTTGAGAAACCGGGGCGATTTTAGGACTTGGACTTGTTGAGTGATCTTCCTTTGCCGACAGCCAAAGGAATACTGCGGCGACGACCATCAACACCCCAAATATCAAATCAAAGGCCCGGCGTGGAACGTAAGCGGTGGTCAAGGCGCCCAGAATGGCGCCGGGGATGGTGGCGATGGAGAAGGCGATTCCCGACTTGTAATCGACCCGTTTCATGCGGGCGTAGGCATAGGAGCCGGACAGTGCGTTGAAAAACCACTGCAAGGGAAATGGCGGTGATCAATTCCGTCTTTTCGCTTGGGTATACCAATAAGAGTATAGGCATCAGGATAAATCCACCGCCCGCGCCGATTAAAGTTCCAAAAGCGCCGATCAATAAACCTAAAGGGAGCAACCACAAATATTCGATGGGCATGTCCAAGCCGCTATTTCCTTTCAACTTTGAATTCGAAGAAAAACCGTCGACGTTGAGCAAAATCTAGCACGTGAACAAAAGTGAGAAACAGAAGAAACGCGCAGGGTAAGTGTTGCTCCCGCGAATAAGCCAAAGGACGGATCAGCTTCAAGGCTGAAGCAGGAGTCCAGGTCCGGAAAAAGATCTAGATTCCCGTGTCACGGGAATGACGCCCGAAGCAAGCGGCCTCATGCGTTCTGCATAAAGGCTTTACGTAATTCTCGGATGCCTTGCCTCATCAGCAAACGCGTTTCAGTCCCGGCGCAAGGCGTAAAACCGTTCCGCGTTGCGATAGCGAACCGCATCCTTGTCTTCTTTGGTGAGCCGGCTGTTTTCATCGAGCTCTTCGAGCTCTGCCTTACAGGTTTCGTTGTTGACCTCGTGCGGAAAGTCCGACGAGAAGATGAACGGCTTGTTGCCGACGAGGCTGACAGCGAAGGGCAGGGTCAGCTCGTCGCCTTCGACGCCGACGAAAATACGATCCTCATCCACATGGCGCTTAATATAGTCCGTGATGGACTCCTTGTCGCGCAGCTTCAAAAGCGCCCGCGCGGATCGTGTTGTACGTGGCTGTTCCAAGAGCGCTCGAAGCGCTCGATGCAGTTGACGAACCAACCCGATCCGGCCTCCATAAAGCCGAAGCGGACTTTGGGATATTTGTCGAACACGCCGTTAAAGAGAATGCCGGCGAAGTTGACCATTTGGCCAAACGGATGCCCCAACGCATTGATAGGCGCGTAGGGGCTCATGTCATCCATTCCCATGTGATCGTGGACCCCGCCGTGGATGCCGATACAGCATTCGAGCCGATTGGCTTCTTCGTAGATCGGCCAGTAGCGTTCGTCTCCCAGTTGGTTTTGCTGGCCGGCAGCACCTGTGCTCGGCAGCATTGCGCCGCAGAACCCTAGTTCTTTAACGATGCGGCGTAGTTCTTTCACCGCCTCCGCCGGTTCTTGCAAAGGGATTAGGCCGAGGGCTTGGAAGCGGGAGCTCTTGCTGAGGTACTCGTCATACATCCAGTCATTATATGCCCGCGCTAGCTCGATGGCCCAGTCACGGCTGACGATACGGCCAAACGACAGACCGTTGGTCGGATAGAGCACGGCGCTAGCCAGGCCGACATCTTCCATGAATTCGAGCCAACCCTCTCTGCCGACTTTCGCGAAGGAACCGGGCGGCAGAGTATGGGCATTGGCTGCATGGAGATGGTCATTGGGCGGATAGGCTCCCCGGCCGACTCCGAAACGATCGCGATATTCATCGGGCATGCGCGCGCCGATCGCTGCGTGATCTTCTACCACATGTCCGTCGCCGTCGATGATCTTATGTTTTTGGTGCTCACGTGTTATCTCCTTTTTCATTCAGGCTGTCGATTCTGAGGCGAAGCCGAAGAATCTCGTTCCCACAGATAAGATCCTTCGCTGACGCTCAGGATGAACCTGTCGTTACGAGAGGTTCAGCTGGTAAAACCGTTGCGAATTGCGAAACAGAATCGCTTCTTTGTCGTCGTCGGTCAGTTGGGTGTTTTCGCGCAGCTCTTCCAGCTCATGTTTGCATGTCTCGGCGTCGACCTCGTGGGGGTAGTCGGTGGAGAAAACGAACGGTTTGTTGCCGGCGAGGCGTACCGCCTCGGCAATGGTCAGCTCTTCGCCCTCGCAGCCGACAAAGATGCGCCCTTCATCAATGTGCCGAAGAATGTAGTCGATGATCTTTTCGCCTTTACGCAGTTGCAGGAACCGGCCGCGCGGATCGTACTGCACATGGCTTTCCCAGGAGCCGGTGAAGCGCTCCATACAGGTCAGCAGCCAGGCCGAGCCGGCTTCCATGAAGCCGATGCGCAGTGCGGGAAATTTATCAAAGATGCCGTTGAAGATAATGCCGGCGAAGCAGATCATCTGACTCATGGGATGACCCAGGGCGTTAACCGGCGCGTAGGGGCTGAGGTCGTCCATTAACGATTCCTTCGTGGGCGCCACCGTGAATCGCGATGGCGCAGCCCAGCCGTTCGGCTTCGCCGTAGATCGGCCAATATTTCTCGGAACCCAGGTGCGGCATATTCGCACCGGTGGAGGGCAGCATGGCGCCGCAGAAACCCAGGTCGCGCACGATGCGCCTGAGTTCGATTACCGCCTCCGCAGGTTCCTGTAACGGAATCAGCCCCATGGCTTTAAAGCGACTGCTTTTCGATAGATAGGTATCGTAGATCCAGTTGTTGTAAGCGCGCGCCAGCTCGATGGCCCAATCGCGGCTAACGATCTTACCGAAGGCGAGCCCAGCGCTGGTGTACAAGACGGTGGTGCCGATGCCGACTTCTTGGAGAAACAGCTCCCAGCCCTCGCGGCCAACGTTGGCGAAGGCGCCCTTCGGCGTGAAGTGACGATTAGCGTTGTGCAGATGATCGATGGGCGGAAACGGGCTTCTTCCACGCGCATCCGAGAAACTTTTGCCGACGTATTCCTGGGGCATGTATTTCCAGATCGTCGCGATGTCCTCCACCACGTGTCCATCGCCGTCGATGATTTTGTTTTCTGTAGCCGTGCTCATGTCGTCCCCCCAAGCGTCTCTTAGAAATTGGCTCTGATATGATTTCTTTACACCGAATGGGGGCAAACGTCCAGATGCCGGGGCCTCTGTGTCGCGTTCGTACGAAGAGTTTGACATGGGGAATATGCTGGTGTTAGGCACGTCCTAGCTTGTGAGGTAGAAAATGGATCGTTGGATTCGAAGTTATCTCGTCATTGTTGGGCTCATGATTCACGTGACGCCGCTTTGGGCCGCGGAGGTATTTAGGGTTGGATTTCCCTCTTTAGCCACCGGCTTCGCTCCCTCCTGGGTGACGGCGGACAAAGGGATCTGGAAGAAACATGGGCTTGATGTCGAGCTGATCTATCTTCGCGGCGGTTCTCAGAACGGTCTCGGCTCTTATCGGTGGCAGCGTCGATTTTATTCTTGGCTCGGATCTTGGCGTCACAACGGCGATTCTCCAAGGCGCAAGTCTGACGCGCATCGGTGTTACCACCAATACACTTGGATACTCGATGGTGACCCAGCCGAATATCAAAACAGTCCGTGATCTGAAAGGCAAAATTATCGGAATCACGCCGGGGCGCGACGCCGCTTACGCAAGAGTTGTCAAACTGTTGCGCGATAATGGAATGGATGCCAGCAAAGACGTTACGTTTCTATCAGTGGGTGACGGCGGCCCGGCAGAGCCGGGTTGCGGCACTATCGAGCGGCGTTATTCATGCGACCATGTTTACTCCGCCATCGGATCATGATCTCCGAGAAGGCGGGCATGAGAATCCTCACCAAAATCGATGTGGCAAATGTCGGGGGCGGTTTGAACACTACCCCGGGCTTCATTCAAAAGAGCAGACCTCAGGCCTTGAGATTTCTACGCGGCTACATGGAAGGAATTCACTATATGAAGTCTCACAAGGACGAGAGTCTGAAGATATTCTCTCAAGTATGTACGCAATCCCGATCTAGCAATCATGGCTTATCTTTATGAAGAGGTCGTCACCCGAGTGGAAGCCGGGTGCTGCGACCGCAGCCGGAAGGAGTTCGCGCGCTTTTGGTTTGGCCGCTCTGGACCTGCCCCAAGCGAAACGTTTAAGTGAAAAGGATAACTGGGACTTGAGTTTGATTGATGAGATTCAGAAATCCGGCTTCCTGGATCAGCTCTACTAAGCAATAAACCGGCGCGGCTAGATAGCGCGCCTCAATCCTTGAGGGAAATGCCGAACTTTGCCAGCCGTCGTTTCCAGAGTCCCCGCTTTTCGATGTCCTGCCAAACCTCGATTTCGTGGCGGGCCAGCTCTTTTCTCTTTCTTTGAGCTCTGACTCCAGTCTTTCCATCTTCTCATCGTTGTGCTTGAGGATCTCCTCTTTTCGCTCAGCCAGCCCTCCAGAGCTCGAATTCTTTTTGAGCCTTCCTCTGGTTCTTTGAGGGTGGCTTCATTGGAGATCTTTTCTTGCGGCAAACCCTCTGTTCGCACCGGAGTAGAAGCCATCTTGGTCAAGCGGGCCTTGAGTGTGCCGACTTCGGACCGAAGCGCTTCCAGCTCGCCGTCGCGGCTGCTCAGAAGCGTGTCGCGCTCACGCAGCTTGATTCTCTAGGCTCTTAACGCTTTTGCTCGAGGCTTTCTTCCAACTGTTTGAGGGCCGAGTCTTTGGTCTCGAGGACAGCCTTTGTTTTGTGTCGAGTTCCTTTGCGCAGCAGATCTTCAACATCCTGCTTCGCGGCTCCCATTTTAGTCAGGTGGCTCCGAGAGCATCCAATTGTGCATTGTGTTCATTCAAAGACGATTTCTTTCGCGCTTAGCTGGTTTTCCAGATCACGGAACCGTGCGCTGACATTGGTTTGCAGCTCTTTGAAAGCGAGGTCTTTCGACTGCAGCAGCTCCGCGTTCTTCTTGAGCTCCTGTTGCAGCGCTTTCTCTCCGCCCGTTCCTTGGTCGATGCCGCCTCGGCCACTGCGCGTCGTCAAAGACTCTATCGTCGGATTTCAGGGATTCCAGCTCGGTGCTGCGGATCTGCAAAAGCTCCTGTTTCTCGCTCATCTGAGTTTCCAGAGCATGAAGCTTCCCGCGCCATTCTTTCTCCAATTCTTTGATGCCGGAGTCTTTTGTCCGCAACGCCTCCCTCTCCCTTGCGAAGTTCTTCCGCCAGCGAGGCTCTCCGCCTGATTCTTGGCGGCCCCCGTTCTCGTCAGTTGCGCCTTGAGCGTTTGCAGCTCTTTGTCAAGCTCCCTCAGTAACTTTCTCTTTGTCATTCAGCTGATTCTCTAGTAGCATAGACTCTGGTTTGTTGAGCTTTCCCGCAGCTCTTTAAACGCTGCGTCCTTCGACATCAACAATTCGGTTTTTTCTTGAGCTCCTGCTGCAGTACATTCTCGGCCCGATCCCTGGCGGATGCCGCCTCCGCCTCCGCCTTGGTCAAGGTGTTGACTTCAGCCTTGAGTGCCTCCAATTCTAGACTCCGGCTTTGCAAGAGATCTTGTTTCTCACCTAACTGAGTGGTCAAGGTACGGATCTTTCCGGCCAGGTTTCTTTCCAGCTCTTTGATGGCCGAGTCCTTTGCTTGCAAAGCCCTGTTTTTCTTTTTTCAGCTCCTCTGCCAGCAAATTCTTCCGCTTGAGTCCTAGCGGCCCGGGTCTTGTTCAGTTCCTGCTGGAGCGTCTTCATCTCGTTGTCATATTCCTTTAGCGATTGTTCCTTGGTAATGAGTTGTGTCTCGAGAGCGTGAACTTTTCCCATTTAGGTTTTCTCCAGCTCCCCGACAGCAGCGTCTTTCGCTTGAAGGAGTTCCGTTTTCAGCCGCAGTTCGTCCCTTAGCTCCTGCTGTTGCTGAACGCTGCCGGACGCCATTTCGCCCGGTTGGTCCGCCAGAGATATTCACCTGAGATCGCAGAGCATTTGAGCTCTTTGTCCCGGATATTCACAAGTTGGTTACTCTCGATGAGTTGATGCTCGGCAACCATGAGTTTGCCTACGGTTGCCTCTGAGATCCCTTCATCGCCGTGTCTTTGCGCCCCGTGCGTGCTTTTCTTTCCAAAGGGAATCCTGCAGCGCGCTCTCCAACTCAGCCTTGTAGCTACCTCGGCTTCCACTAGTCGATTGCTGAACGCCCGCAGTTCCGCATTCATGGCCAACTTGATCGTTAGACCGACCATGATCATTGCGGAGAGCGAGACCCAGGCGTACCACAAGCCGCTCGAGGTTCGTAGACCAAGCGTGACATCCGCAATCAACTGTAGGGGATCGTTAAAGACGAACCAGCGAAAACGACGCAGAACGTCATCACTCGCGTACAGGAGAACGAGTGTTCCCAATGCGAAAGTGAGGGTAAACAGCACAATCATGATCTTGGTTTTGTTTTTCATATATAAGCGTGATAGAAAACTTGTTTTAGCGCCCCACAAAGAGGATATTTTACGCTGCAATTGCAAGATTGCCAAAGGAATCTGCGGCGCCGTCGCGGAAAAGTTTTTCTAACGGAAACAGCTCAGTCCACAGAGCTGCCGAGGAAGGCGCTTCTTTCCACAAAAATTCCCAAGCGCTCTTCTGCGCCGCGACGATTTAGGCCGGCCCGTCCGCTGAGAGTAGGCCGGTGGGCGGTTTAACGGCGACCCGGTCGTCATAGGGCAGCGATGCAAAAAGCAGTAGCCGTTTGTGCAAAATCGCGGCTCTTAAAATGCGGGACCTTGGTTTCACGACAGGTCGCAAGAAAGGGATCGGCTTCGCGGGTGTTGACGAGTGGATCGATGGAGATCGATGCGCCTTTCTCACGTCCGGGAACTCGAAGCGTGACCAGTTCAGCAATCAGTTGTTTGTTCCTCTTTGCGGTGCTACAGTGCACAACGCTCTCCTTGCTCGTTGGGATCGTTGCGCGCGACAATAGCAAGGGCGGGTTTCGTGGGGTCGAGGTTGATGGGTTGATGCGGCACGTCAGGTTTGATCAGGATGAAATCTCCTTCCTGGCAGATGATCGATTTCTCCAACTCGTGACCGTAGCGCGTAGCCACTCTGCCTTTGAGCAAATAAATGGCGGTTTCATAACCCTTATGGAGGTGCGGTTCGGCGGCGCCGGCCGGCGGGATAACGATTAAATTCATCGAAATGTTTTTCGCGCCGGCCGTAGTTTCAAGATGCCGACATAGTACGGCAAGCGTTGGCGTGACATGGTCTCGCTTGTAGGTCGAACGACAACGACTCCGTCCGAGTGGTTACTTTCTAGTTTTTCAAACCTTTCCATGGTTTTCTCCTCCCATTTTTGACTTCCGCTGCTCAGGATCAAGCCTGACGAGCGGCTGTCATTTGCATTTACGACTGAGGCCTCTGATTTGGATTGGGTGCTATCTTAGGCCTCGATGCCGCTTCGAATATGATGTTTTTATTGGACAAATTTGCGACGAAACACGAGATATGGCAAAGTCGAAGATAGCCGTGATTGGCGGCGCTGACGATCACGGTCTGATCTAGGTATTGTCAGAGCGCCGAAGTTAAGCTAAGCGATAAAGGGCTCGATCCAATGAAACAAATCTGCTTCGTATGCCAGAACGTCGACTGCAAGCTGCGCGGATCCGAAAAATCATGAATGAGTTGGCTGAGAAGGTGGCTGCCCGATCTCTAGACGTAGAGGTAAAATCCTACCTCTGCTTCGGGGGTTGCGAAGAAGGGCCCAATGTTGTGATCCACCCCCAAAAGACCTGGTACGCGGGGTTAAAATGGGAAGATCTGCCGGAGATATTGGATTCCTTGGCGGGAGGACCGACCGTCAGCCGTCTCGATACTATCGATCCCGCGTTGAAAGAGATAACGTTTGCATTGCTGGACACGGGTGTATTTTAAAGCAGGCTGCTGAAAAAACTCACCTGCCTCGTTGCGCTCAATCGCCTCTCTCCGACGTACAGAACAAGTACGCCTCCGTTCGTCGATTTATCGCGCGCCTCGCATCTGAGTCTTTTGAGCAGCCTGCACACAGAATTTGTCAGCTAGAAATAATCGCGGCCCGTGGTCCGCGGTTTAACATCCATTCACGTCAAAGCCATACAGCTTGGCGACGTTCTCAGTATAAGATTTTCCGCTTGTCGTCTTCACTAACGCCCTCGAAGTCCTTGGCGATTTTTTCGCGAGAGTGGGGCCAGAAGGTTGCGCTATGGGGAAAGTCCGATGACCAGAGGAGATTGTCCACGCCAATCTCGCTCCTATGGGCCACTCCAAAAGGATCATCGATAAAGGTGGCGTATAACTGGCGACGGAAGTAATCGCTAGGCTTCATCGTCAGCTTGGTAGAAAATGGACTGCCATGCAGCCGCGTTCCACGAAACGCGAAGCGTTCATCCATGCGGCGCAGGAAGTATGGGAGCCAGCCGCAATTCAATTCCGCCGAGATAACCTTGAGGCGGGGAAACTTTTCCAGGATGCCGGATAGAATCAATGTAGCGAAGGTTTTTTCCACCTCATGGGAGTTAATGGCGCCGGCTACTGTTCTTTTTGTCGTTGGAATCCCAGTCGACCCATTGAAGTCCGGCGAATTCGTGGAGACTGAGAGGCATCGCAAGCTCCTGAGCCGCCGCCCAGAAAGGATCATAAGCCTCTGAGTAGAAGGGCAGATCGTCGGGCGGCGAGGCCCAGATAAGTCCTCCCGCCAGGCCCTTTTGGCGCACTCTTGTAAATCCTCGACGCCCAGCTTCGGGTCATATAGAGAAATGAGTCCCAAGCCCTTTAGACGTTGGGGCGCATAGCTGCAGAACTCGGCGAGCCAATCGTTGTAGACTCGAAAACAGGCTCTTTGAAACCCTGGATCCTTAATCCAGAACATGCGAAAACCTAAGGTCGTGTAAAGCACGTCTCCCGCCACGCCATCCTGATCCATGTCCTTTACCCGTTGCCCTGGATCCCATCCGCCACGATGCGCTCCAGCGTAAGAGAAGCTTTTCAGGAGCTGCTGCAATTCTTCCAGCGTCTTGTTCCCGCCGAACCCCAAAATTACGTTATGCGGATGACGATCTTCTTCGATGAGCCACCAGGCACCAGGGCGCCCTTCATACTCCGTCAGCATCCGGGGAGCTTTGTCCCGATACTTTGCAGGCAATCGTTCCTGCCAGAGGTTTAATGGCTCGCTAACGTGTGAATCGGCGTCAAGTAACGTGTGTTCTGCCATAGCTATTCTCTCCTGATAGCAAATTTTTCATCTCGCTGGAGCCACGGTGTGTTGAAACACACCGATTCGGTGATATATCCCGCCCTTGCCTTTTGTCAACCTCATGTACTGTCCACCAGGACGCAAAGATCACGGCTATGGCTTGACATCTCCATCGCAGCTGAGCAAAGAATTTGTATCTTCCTGACTGGCCTGTGAGCCTCAAAGTGACTCGCAGTATATCGATGGTGAAATTCATGAGAAAGATACTAATCCTGCTTTTGTCCTCGTTTCGTTGATGTAGGACTCGAGCCGTGCGGTAGCGACCCAGTCAACGAAGGTTCGGATTTCTTATTCGAGCAGGAGTAACTCTGTGGATCACAGACCAGGATTAGGGAAAAGTTGATCGAAAAAAATCGTCCACTCGATGAATTTAGAGACTTCAGGTTGCTCCGTGGGGCGCAAAAGGAACTCAACATCACTCCCAAATTGCAGTGATTGAGTTATCGGCCTTTTCTACCCTGAGGCCCCTCATCAATGATCTGGGTATCACGGTCCATCTTCCCGCAGGGCCGGCAGAACTTCTTGTGTGAACAAGTCGAGCGAAGTCGCGCAGGCTTCACGAGGAATACCCGGCACCGAGAAACGGCAAACGAGATAATTGAGGTCCAACTCTTTCCGAAAGCGCGTGATTTCCTCAATGCACTTTTCGGGTCGCCCAAAATGATCCGGTCTTCGGCGAGCCGTTCAATGGTGAGTTTTCCCGCCGGCCGCTTGACGACCGGATGGGGCCAGCGGAAATACATACTTTCGAAGGCCTGGATAAAGGGGCCGCCTGCTGCAGTGATCGCCTCTTGCGTGCTGCTCGCCACGAACACGTAGCGAAACAAGGCGATCTCGCCTTCGCTGTGTCCGGTCTCGCCGCATGCTTTTGATACAGGCGCGCACAGGGGAGTGAGCTCCGTGAGATTGGCCGATCGGCCCTACAAACCAGGCGTCTCCGAGGCGCGCGGCTCGGCGTATGGCCGGCTCGGCCCAGGCGCCGAACCAGATGGGCGGTCTTGGCCGCTGTACCGGCCGCGGAGCGATCGTGGCGTTATCCACCCGGTAATGTTTGCCATGATGAGTGACGTTCTCTTCCGTCCAGAGCCGGAGAAGCAAGGAAGCGCCTTCCTCCATCTGCTCCCGCGCTCCTTGAGCGAATAACCAAAAGCGGCGAATTCCTCCGGGGCGTAGCCGGCGCCTATCCCTAAAATCAAACGACCGCCGGAAATCATGTCGACCATCGCGCCTTCCTCGGCAACCATTACGGGATGGTACAGCGGAGCAAAAGAACCCCCGTGCCTAGGCGGATGGAGTGGGTCCGGCTTGCAACGGCAGTAAGTCCGATGAGAGGCGCCGGATACAAGACAGGATTGTTGTGATGCTCACCCAGCCAGATCGAGTCGAATCCTGCTGCTTCAGCTCGCTCGCACTCCCGCAGAGTTTCCTCAAAGCTGGCCTGTCCTTGGAGTGGGCTTAGCCCGATTTTCATAACTTCACGTGCGCCTCAAGCCTGACCTATTGAAAGCGTCCTTCCTTATCGAGTTTTTAACGAACCGATCGTCGACGAGATCCTCTCGCTTTTAGCCGGCGGATTTTTTCGTTGGTTGCTCCAAGAAGCCGGATGACGTTAGCACGCCATCGACCCGCGGGTAAATGCGCCGGTCGTAAAGCATGGGCAGGCTTTCGTAACCCTCTACGGCTTGCTCGACATTCGGCAGACGGAGTCCTTTGGCTAAACTTTTGAGCACCGCTGGTTTGTTTTCGGGTTGGGCAATGAAGGCCATGGAGTCGACTATGCCGCGCAAAACGCTTTCAACAATTTCTGGCGATGAATTGGCGAAGCTGCGTTTCGTCAGAACTCCTGTGCTTTGAAAGGGATGGGTAGTCGGGCCAAATCGGCAAGGGTTGGTGAAGCCCTGGCTTTTGAGCGGTGCCGCGAAGGTGTATCTCAAGGTGGGTTGCTGCGACGGTGTCATTGACCAGTGCTTGACTCCGCACCGATTCGTCGCCGAGGATGCGAAAGGTGATGCCATCGCGCTTCGCGTCTAAACCCCAGTATTCGAGGGCCAACGTCGTAAACATCCAGCTGCCACACGCTCGGGCTGGTGACGGCTATAGCCTTGCCCTTCAAGTCCGATGGACTTTGATTTTTGGCGACGCCATGATGTTGCCGATGAGCTTGTTAATCATGCCGGCGACAAACACTCAGATCGGTCCCTTCCGCAGCGGAACCGAGCACAGCGCCGGTGACGGAGCCTTCGTGAAGCTCGCGATTCACCTCCAGCAAGCGCGGCCATACCGATGGGTCCGTTGCGGACCTGAACAAACGTCAACTCCAGACCATACCGCCGGAAGAAACCCTGATCCTGCGCGACATACATGGCGGCCTCCCGCTCGCTGAACGAACCGGTTGTCATGGTGACTTTGGTCAGAGCTTGCGCTGCTCCCGCAGGTGGCACCGCGATCGCGATTCCCAGGGCAAAGGACGGAATTGAGAAACCTAAAAGGCTTGTTTTCATCGCATTCCCGAATGATCTGACGATTGCTGGAACGATCCGACGTTAAATGAAATCGCCTAACGCCGTCAAGCCGAAGTTGCGTGAGGACTCATAATTTTTCCCAGGAGATCAGAAAAACGCCGAGAATCACTAGTGCGGTCGCGCCGATTTTCCGCGGCGTGAGCGTCTCCACGTCTTTGAGGAGCAGCATCGACAGCGGCAGGACGAAGAGAGAGGAGGCATTCACCAGCGGTGAGATAATCGAAACGCGCTCCAGACTGAGCGCGGTGTAGGTCAAGACATACGATAGAAAGTTCATAAACCCGGAAATCCCAAAGTAACGCAAACCAAGCTTGGCCGATGCCGGCAGCGGTTTCTTCTCTCCGAAAATTGAATAAATGATGCCCATGGTGAACAGTGATGTTGTCGCCGCGATGGCGGCGCCGACCACCGGAGAGGGGATCTGGACTACGGCAAAACGCACGAGATTATCGCGGGCCGCGAAGAGCAAGGCCGCGGTAAGCGGAAAGCCGAGATCGCGCGTGCGCCAGGTCTTGGCAACGCCTTTCCATGAGAGCGCGATGATTCCCCCGACGATGGAAATGGCCCCAAGAATATTGCTCGCCGTCGGCTGCTCGCCAAGAAACGATATGGCGATGACGATGGCAAAGAGCGGCCCGGCATTGGTTAAGCAGGAGGAGATCGTCGCGCCGAGCCGCTCCATGCCTTTGAAAATTAAAAAGCGCGCTACCCCAGGTACGAAAATGCCGACGGCGACGAAGATGCTGTTGACCGGCAGCCATAATTCGACGTTCTCCACGAACATGACGACGTAGAGCCAAAGAAATATCGTGTTGACGCATAGATTGGCGAGGAGCCCTCTGAAGTAGTCCGATGGACAACACGCCGCGATTGATGAAGGTCATCGCAGCGGCGAACCAGAACGAACCGAAAAGCGCGAGGAAAATGGCGAACATGAGGATTAAACCGGAAAATTTACCCTGCGGAAGCTGTACAGTGTTAATTCGGATGATGCTTAGATTGGATCTTGCGCTTCAGATTTTCAGTAGACGGTCCTCAGAATCTCCTGTCGATGAAAATCCTCGGGTCTTGACTTTCTTTGCTCGAGGATCGGACGGTGCGAGGTCATTCAGAATCGCCTGAAAAGCGTCAGGCCTGATCGGCAGCAGTGAAGAGAACGAGCCAAACCAAGACCTCTGCTGTACGTTTCATCGCAACCTCCCGTCGTACTCCGGCCTGAATGGCCTTCAAGACGGGCTGAATATCAGAAAGCATTGGCTGGCGCCAGAGGTGCTCTTGAGCGGGAACCATCCATGCTGTCTGTACAGCAATGCCGGGTGGGCATGGAATATCACAGAACACAAAGAGTCGTTGACTGCATTGCAAGCCGAAGGGTAGATTAGAAAAATACCTCACAGGGAAAAATTGCCGCGGAGATGAACTATGCGGCCCTTTCCGGTCATCGACGCAGATGGTCATGTGATCGCGCGCGATCGCGAGTTGCCCGAATTTCTTCCGGATCCAACGGGCGGCGGGATAATCCATGCCGGTTGTATGGATTATCCAAGGAAAACTTCCGCCCATGGTCCGTCCCAGCAAAAACAGACGTTAGAGCGCCGCGAGTCGTTCCAATGTTTCTTTGACCGCTAGCTATGCTGTTGGCCCGCTCGCATCACCTTGATCGCTTACCGCAACGGAGAGGGTCAATCTGGCATGTCGGATAGATTGCTCTTTCGACTTTCGGCTTTGACGGCTGTCCTGTTGCCCGCGGGATTTTTGGCGGGGATGATTCTGGTATATGGCGTCAATGTCCCTTATTGGGATCAATGGGAAGTTGCTGACATCGTTGTGAAGGCGTTTGAGGGTACGCTCTCGCTTAAAGACCTTACGTTCCAACAGAACGAAAGTCGGCTGGTTTTTCCCCGTCTTTTATTCATCGGTTTGGCATATCTTACCGGATACGATGTGAGGTATGAAATGTGGGGATCGTTCTGCCTCGGTTGCCTTATCGCGTACAACATCTATCGTTTGGGAAGACTGACTCTTGGCGACAATCTTAGACAGGAAGTTTTCTCCTGTTCTTAGCAAGTTTACTAATATTTAGCCTGATGCAGTGGGAGAATTGGTTCTGGGGCATTCAACTTAGCTTCTTTGTCCCTATTGCGTGCGTGGCCTCTGATCCTGCTCTATCGCGTATTCCTCATTTTCTGTCGGAACAAAGTTTGCGGCGAGCGCCGTTCTCGCGACGGTAAGTACATTCTCCTTCGCTCACGGGATGGTGTGTTGGGTTATTGTTCTTCCTGTGCTGGTGCTGCGGACGTGGGAAGAACTCAAAACGAAGCGATGGTTGATTGGCTGCTGGTTGATTGGCTTTGCGGTGAATGTCGGACTGTATTTCTCAATTATGTCAAACCAGCACATCATCCGAGTTTTGCCGAGGCGTGGACAGACTGTAACGGCTGCTCTAGGCTATTTCCCTTGCTCTGCTAGGTGGTCCGCTGGGATGGGGGATCGAAGTTGAATAGCTTGTACCAAGCCATAGCAGTAGGATTCGGGATGCTCGTGCTGTTTGTGTTATTGTGCATCTATGTCTGGCGACATCGCAACGAGTCCCTCGTACTGTATCGTACATTAGGATGGATCACGCTAGGGAGCTATACGCTGGTTACGTGCTGGCGTGACGACGCTGGGACGGCTCGGGCTCGGCATGGACACGGCCCTTTCCTCTCGATATGGAACATTCACGGTTCCCTTGATTGTGGCGTTGGTCTATCTTGTTCCCATTAGTGCTCGACATCTATCGCAAAAAGAGGTCGCTGCCGGCAGAGCCGTGGATGACCCGTTGCGCTTTTATCTTGAGCACAGTTCTCATCTTTTTGCATGTAGCAACGACAAGAAGCTCTTTCGCAGCAAGCCGAGCGTAACTGGAGGAATCGCCTTCAAGCGAAGGCTGTGCTGCTGTTCATTAGCACTTTGCCGAGTGAGTCGCTGACGCGTATCATGTACCCCGGCTTAGGGCGCTAAAGTATTATGCTGAAGGTCTGGATCGGCACGGATTGTTGTCACCAGGATTACGCAAGAGCTTGACGATCGAGAACGGTGAGCGGCGTCCGACCACAGAGTAGACACGTGTGGATGGTTTGATCTTCTCCGGCGCGAGGAAGGTACGACCTATTTCGCCAAGGGATGGGCGGCGCTATCTGACCGGCGAGAGCCAGCAGATGGGATTGTCCTCGCATATGAAGAATCTAATGGATCGTTTGCAATCTTTGACCTGGTAGTAAAACGGACACAGAGACCAGATGTAGCCCAAGTGTTGCGGCGACCCAGGCGTATACCTGTGGGGTGGGAGCATTCCTTCACACTTCCGCAGGCTAGCGGGAAACCTACAAAGATTGCCGCATGGGCTCTTGATGCAACCACCGGGAAGCTATGCAAACTGACCAAAGCTTACCTTATCGATGCGCAGGATGCAGAGATTCGTGAGCTGGAGCAATGATTGTCCAGAATTCGCAGTGAGCGATAATATCGAGGACTTAGGTGATCAGATGTCGCGGATGCTCGTCATTGCCGCAACATAATCACTAGCTTTGGGCTGAGATCATGATCTCTATCGTCAATTCCTGTCTATAACGAAGAAGAAAATATTCCGACGCTCTATAACCGCATTACGCATGCCTCGGCAAAGTGGGGTGATGAGTACGAGGTCGTGATCGTCGACGATGGTTCGTCGGATGAAAGCCTAGACGGTTTTGCAGTGCGTGAGCTTCGGTATTTTTCATCTGGCCATTGGGGTTGATGTACCTGCGTAAACTGTTACGGAACAAAGGAGCGTCCCGGGAAGTCATACACCGTCAGCGTCCCTCCCGGCCCAGTGAACAGACTGTTCGCCAGCCTTTCGCGTACCGAGCAGAGGCTCATGCGACTCGGCGTTCACTGGCCGCTCGGCAGTTCACTACTCGCTGTGGTCGAAAGCCTCGCGCACTGTCATGTGGGACGGAGCCCTCAGCGCTGTCTGCGAATACAGCTGGTTAATAAGCTCCGCTCTGCTCGAGTTCTCGGACGAAGCGCATATCGATGAATCCCTGAGGGTCGGCGGTCTTGGCGCGAGGATCGCGCACGGCGGCGAGGTCGAAGATGATCTGGACGGCGGCGGGCATGACGTAAGGAACCCGGGAAACTGCTTCACGACGAAAGACTCATAAGCGTCCTCCAGCGCGTCGCGATCCTGAATATGGAGGTATTTCTTCATCACGGCTAGGGCCGCTTCCCGATTCGTTTTTGCATAGTGAATCGCTTCCACGATGACACGAACGACCCGCCGGACTGTGTCCTCATTTGCCCGGATGTAAGCCCGCTTGGTCACCAGTCCGCCTTGCAGGAATGGAATGCCCAGTTCGACGCCGTCGGCCACAACTCGAAACCCTAAGCGCCGGGCCTGTACGGTCTGTGGAGAGTCGAGCACAGTGGCGTCGAACTTTTCGCCTCCATAGCGGCAAGGCGAGTGGACGGACCGCCACCCCGGCTTGAACGATCTGCACATCTTTTGTCTCATTGATCCCGAGTTTCCGGAGAATCAAGCGAAGCCCCCAGTCTGCGGCGGCACCAAACCGGCCGATGCCGATGACCTTTCCACGGAGCTCCTCGGGACGCCGGATCTCGGGACGAGTGATAAGCTGGTACGAGTTCAAATTGCACCAACCAGCCAGCATGACCAAATCGAGGCCGTTCAAGTAGGGCCCAACGGCCAATCCACCGGACATCGTGGCCAGGGTGCCTGTCCGGCCGTGAGGCTTGCACTGCCGGGGTGGAGTCCACATAGATCAAATCCGCCGTTAGCCCGTGGCGCTCGAAGAGGCCCGCCTCGCGAGCGAACCAAGTAGCGGAGTTTGTCATCGTGAACTGGCTGTAGATGATCTTGAGCCGTTCCTGGGCTATTACCCGCCCTGGCGTGAAAACCGAGACGGATGCGACTGCGCAGGCGAGCACAGCGACAAACGCGCTCCGTTTCAGAGTTTTCATAGCGCGAGCGTTCACTAACTTTGCTTCCATAAGCGTGCTCCTTAAATTGCTCTAACGCTATGCGAGTTCAGGCAGCGTGGTCAAGAAAAAACAGCGGGACACAATGCTCATTCGGGGCGACGATTAGAGCCGTGGTCTTGTATGGGAAAATCGAGTCGCGTTTTTAAAAATTAGCTTTCACTGTTAGATGAGGTCGCGCTTGATGCGGCGTGTCCAGGTGCGCGTAAAGATCACTTCATCGTCTTCATATGCCGTAAGTTCAGCCTCGAGTACGAAATCGTCGGTGCTCGAGGAGAAGCGGGTGTGTGTCTCGACGCGGGTCTTCCAAGCACCGCGGCGAAACCTGGTCTTCTGAATGACCTCGGCCTGAGCCATCTCCGGATCCTCTTCGCCGATGCGAAAATGCTTGAGCATCGTATGGCCGACTTCCAGGCCGATGGCCTTGATGCGTGTTAGCTTTGCGCCGTCCAAGTCGCCGCGACCGCTGGAGACCGTGTAGATCGTTTCGTTGGTGGTGCGGTCACTCTCGACGATCCGCTTCAGCGGAGCGGGCCGAAGCTCGGTCGTTTCTGCCGCCGCGCGTTCGGGCGGTTCGAATGGTCTGAGCGCCAAATCTCTCGGGTCCGGCGGTCGCACCGGAAGATCGACAAAACTCTCACCGGTGAAAAGGCTCACTGTTACAGGCTGCGGCGCCGGCCAAGCGATGGGCCAGTAGCTGGTGGAAATGGCCAAGCGCAGTTTGTGACCCGCGGGAAATGCGTAAGCGACATCGTTCATCGTCATCCGTATCCGGTAACGCTTACCCGGCTCTAGTGGCTCCGGCTGCTCATGGCTGTCGCGATGAGTGAGGTTCAGCAGTCCATAGGTTACGCGGGTGGACGCGCCGCCCGGGGCGACGTCGTTCAAACGGACCGCAATCAAGGCGACAGGCTGGTCGGCTGCAACTTCCAAGGTCGCCACCGGGGCGCCCAGGATTTCCATCCTTTCCCTCAAGGGCTCGGAGTCGAACGTTAACGAACAACCGTCATCACCGCGCTGATCCAGCGGCGCTTCTCCTGGCGCGCCGAACCCGCACCATTCACCGGCGCCGAGCCCCGTTGTCTGCGGAGAGCGAAAGTCGAGTTGGGTTTTGTCCGTCGGAGCGCTCGCTCAGCCGACCCGCATCGAGCCAGTGAAGTCGGTGCGTAATACGTGGCGAGGGCCATTGGCTTTCCGCCACCCAGCGACCGGGGCGATGTTTGTAAAACGGCTTCGGCGGGACGCTCTCCTGCATCCACACGCTCAGCATCGGCTCCGCCATCAGGCCCGTGTCAGTGCCTTTCAGCCAGTGATCCCACCAGCGCAGCGCCTCTTGCAGGAATCCGATGGCCGGACCGGGCACGCCGTCGTGCGGATAGAGATGGGCCCAAGGTCCGATGAGGCCTTTGCGTGGGCTCTTGAGCCCGGCCAGAAGCCGGGGAATCGCGTTGCTGTACGCATCGGCCCAACCGCCGATGGCATAGACGGGGCAGGTGATGGCATCGTAGTCTTCACACACTGAGCCATGCTTCCAGTAATCGTCGCGCCGGGAATGTTCGAGCCACACCGCGGGGAAAAATACTGCATGTTCGAGACGCTCACGCCACATGGTGCGCCAGCGTTCACCGACGAGCTCGGGATCCGGTGGGTAGGCGTTGTAAGTCATCAGCACCGAGCCCCAGGTTAGGTTTTCGTTCAGCAGGCAACCGCCCATGTAGTGCACGTCGTCCAGGTAGCGGTCATCCGTAGAACAGACGGTGATGATCGCCTTGAGCTCTGGAGGACGACGCGCCGCCACTTGCAGTGAGTTGAATCCGCCCCAGGACTTCCCCATCATGCCCACGGCGCCGCTGCACCACGGTTGTTGTGCGATCCAGCGGATCACTTCTAAAGCGTCGTCGTGCTCCTGTTGCAGGTATTCGTCCAACAAAAACCGTCCGAATCGCCTGAGCCTCTGAGGTCGACTCGCACAGCGGCATACCCATAGCCAGCGAAATAGTGGTGCATGGGCTCGTCCGCGCGCGCGGTGAAGTCACGCTTCCGATACGGGATGTATTCCAGGATCGCCGGTACTGGAATCGTATCCGCGTCGGTTGGCAGCCAGATGCGCGCGGCGAGATGAGCTCCATCCGACATTGGGATCCAGCGAGTTTTCAATGACGCGGACGGTATGAGGAAACTGATCGATGATCTTCATCGACGCTCTGTCTGCTTTCCATTATACCGGATTCTTGCTGCTTAATCTGAGTTTGTTGGGAAGGAGTTGCCGAACCTAGAGTTTGATCTCAGAAATTCGCAAAAAAGTTGTCGCCCTGAAAGTTTTTAGCTGCGATGCTGTTAAGAAGCTGCGTCAAAGTTCAACGAGATCTTGAACTCGATTTTCGAAATCAGGCAACTGCCGCGGCAGAGGTGGGCTCGACCGGAACAGCAAGGCCAGTCGGTCGCGGACTTTGAATCCCGTCTCGGAATTCCAGCAATTAACAATGGCGAGCCTGAACCCGCCGGGCGGCATCGAGTGCATCTCCGGAGGTTTGTTGTCGTGAAAGGTAACTTGAATACTGGAAACGCCCTGCCAACTCAGAAATTCGTTTACCGATCTATCGTCCGGCTTCTTATAATGGAGACCGTGTGCTCCGAACAGGACAATGCTGTAGCCTGTCCGGCGGCCGTCATCAGCAAAAGCGCCAATGGCCATTCGCATAGAGGTCGACGACAGCCTCGATCCAACCCGAACCATATAGGTCAGGCCACTGATCGGCGAAGCGGAGGTGAGCCTCGATGATCTTGGCGCCAATGGTCTCGAAATTCACGCAGCCGGTATAACCTTTCAGGTGGTGGTGCAGCCAATCGCCACAATATCCTTCGATCTCGGGACGCGCTTCCCCCAGAATCACCCAGTAATCGAACATGCCTTGGTCCAGAGCTTTGCCTACGGTGTGGCGCCACCATACCGGCTCACCGTTCACGACAGCGGCATCGGTGCTCACGTGCTCACCGGTGAGCAGCGGCATCCACATGTGCCCGGGCTGTAGTTCGGCCCTGAACTGCTCTGGCGACTGAATAATTTTGCCGCCGCTGCCCATGCCGCGTAGATTGTAGATCGGCTTGCTGAAAACGGGAAATTCTCGCGGCATGATGTCATGTGGGGCGTTATCGAGCCCCTGGGTTTCACAGATGAGCAGCTTGTTGTAAATCCAACGGTGCTTGGGAAATAGTTGGTAAGCCAGCTCGTCGTCGGTAGGGACGACGACACTATCGGGACAAGAAACGGCGCTAAAATATTGGGTACGCCAAGGGTCTGATTCGACGATCGGCATCGTTACACCACCCGCCGGGAGTATCTAGGCGCCTGCCGATCACTGTTTTTCGCGTCGCGTACACACCGTACCGGGCGAAAGCCTGCGGGAAACAAATCGAAATGAAAAATTACTTTTAGTATCATTCGCTCTAGCTTTCTGAAATTACATTTTTGTCCCAGTCATGAGACTTTTTTGTTTTTCCCGTTTGGGTTTGCGAAGAAGCAACCCCTACCCCAGTATGCGATAAGACCTCGAAAGATTGATGGTTTCAGTTTTCAGTGCGCGATGCTCTCAAGGCGATTGCGCTGCCTAATCGTTGTCACAGTGCAAAGCGAGGACCAGCGGAAGAGGAAGGCTCCGGAAGCCAGGACTTTCTGTTTTGGGGGAACACCTTTGCGCGATCAACTTCATTCTCCTCTTAGAAGTCTGTCACAAATGTCTTTGACTACCCGAATACGATCATCCACTTGTTTTTCGATTTCTGGCCGATAGGTGATCTTTTCTACCGGATCGGAAATACCCCTCCGGCTGAACTCAGCTTCAATTCGGCTTTCGCGCATGGCTTCCAGAGCCATCGCTTCATCACACTCCTTTGGCTTTGGCTCGGCTCCGTATGTCACTGAAAGCCAACCGAACAAAACAGCCATCGCGATAAAAATAGGGCTTGAGCATGTGGACCTCCTTGAACGGGCAGGGAGAGCAATGGGCGTGCCCGGCCCTAGGGTCCGGATCGAATGGATGGCAATTCACTTCGGGGATTGCCCTGCAATGGAGCAAATACAAGCAATTGGGCGCTGGGCATGGTGTGGTTTGGAAAGGTCCGCTGCGGTGCTAATTGCGATGGCGTTACACAATCTGCAACGAACCAAGCAGAACTATGACAAAATTGCACGTCAAAATGCATCACGCGCTTGCCGACAATGAGGATTAGGAGGTTGGTCTCAAGCAAGACTAAAGGTCGTCAGTGACTTGCCCCCACTCACAGAGCTGGCAAAACTTCTTTGCCCAACAAATCGACTTGCTGATACCAATCGGAAGAACGGAAGCGTAGGTCGAAGACTACAAGGTCGGCGCCGGCGGCCTGATAGGCGCGCGCGCCTTGGACAATATCATCCGGTGTTCCGGCAAGAATAAGCCCGCGGATGTCGTCCAACGTCGAAAAGATTCCGCCGGCGGGTTTGACCCAGGTGGAGTTCTTGTTCGCCTCGCTGATTAAACTCTTGACGTTCACATGCCCCAGCGCCGTTTCTTTATCTTTGGCGATGCTGGTCAAGGGCATCACTCCCACCGTCATCATCGGGCGTCCAGCCTCTTTAGAAACTTCCAGGAGATACGCCATGCGCTTTGTAAAAGTCGCCAGAGTGATTCGCGCCGGCAGCCACCCGTCGCCAAACGCTACGACGCGCCGACAGGCGGCCGGTGTCGAGCCTCCACACCAGATCGGAATAGGACTGGCGGGACCTGGTTTCAGTTCTACATCCTGGAAGTTGTAATAATTGTCTTGGTAAGAAACTCTTTCTCCCGCCCAAAGCCTGCGGCACAGGTCTGCATTGATTCTTGATAAGTCCGCTCGCTCCGCCGGCGCAGTCGGGAGCCCCGCAGCGGCGAATTCGTGGGGAAACCGCCCAAGCCCATACCCATGATGACCCGGCCGTTGGCGATGCGGCTTAACGCCGCAAAGCACTGTGCCAGGTGAATGGGATTTCTATGACAGATCGTCATGGCGGTGCCCACGGTGAGTTTCTTCGTTACCGCTGCGACAGCGGACAACACGAGCAAACCCTCAATGTGTGTGTTATCGGCTCCCTCCATGTCGTAGGGTTTAAACACCAGGTGATCTCTCACCCACACGGAGTCGAAACCATAAGCTTCGGCCTTGATCGCCCCTTCGAGACATTTTTCGACCGAAGCGTGCTGGCCAAAATGCGGCAAGACTAATCCGAATTTCAAAGCTGCCATAAAAGTCAGTTTTTCACGGCTTCCTAAGAGTTTGCAAATCCTTCAAAGCAGGTTCTACGCAGAAAATTCTCATTGAGAGGAGCTTGCCGGCGTACTTTTTGTCATCGCAACACCAGGTTTGTCGTCCAACGAGGCTCGGTGTCCATACAAGAACAAGTACTTAGTCACGGCACATTGCTTGCGTGGGAACCGCCGGCAAAGGGAGCTATTCTTGATATGAGCCAACCAAGACTAAAACTTGTGTGGGTTAACGGAACGTGGTTGTCCACCAGAAAAAGACCAAAATAAACTCCTCTGTCGAAGCTCGTAAACGGGCACACTGGTTTATCAAAGGATGGGCTTGGCTCCGTCTTAACGGTTCTGCGATTTCAGCGGTTGTCCTTCTTATCGGGGCTCCCTGGTACTTAGGCAAACTTTACCTTCAATTAGAAAACGCCGATCAGGCACTCTATGGTGATGCCGGGTTAATAAAGCGCGTCAACGGGTTGCACAACGACGTAATTTGGATGGAGGGATTCGTTACCGGTACCTACGGAGAGAAAGTAGTTGCACAGGGTTACAAGAAAGATGAAGTCAAGATCTTACCAGTGCGTTTTTCAGAGCCGCAATCGACCGGTAAACTGTTATTCCAAACAGCGGAAGCTACTTCTGGACGGCTTCAATACAATTTGGAGATTACTCTTATAAGTGCGACTCGTGAAGAGATAGTTTTGTCCGTAAGCCGAGAATTCGGACATAATGATTTCAAAAATGATACCGTAAAAGTACCTGTTACACTGGGGGCAGCGCTCGAGCTGACCAAGGCAGTTTACATCGAGGGTATGCCACGAATCTTCTTGACCGTGCTCGCACTTCCCACTCAAGATACGACCATTGTTGCAATCGGATCGAAAGAATCCGCGCGATTCTAGCCTGTTTGTAAATACCTCACACAATCCTTCCGTCAATCAACGCCGGCTTTCTCCATCTGCGAATTTTGCCTCCGCAATTTGCCCGTGCGCCTAGACCTGAATATACTCAATTGAACCAAAACTCTTGGTTAACCGTAGACGGGGGACGAAGGGAAACGGCTATGATGGTAAGAACAAGCTCGTGGATGGGCGCGCTTGTGCTCGTGCTTCTGGCTTGGGGAGCGCCCACTCGGGAGCAACGGCTGAGAGCGAATCTCAAAAGGGGCTTCGTTCAATGCGGCGTGAACACCGGCCTTGCCGGATTTTCACAGCCGGACAGCAACGGAGAATGGCGTGGGATCGACGTCGATCTTTGCCGCGCCGTTGGCAGCGCCCTGCTGGGCGATGCGCGGAAGATTCGCTTTACGCCGTTGACTGCGCAGCAACGATTTACCGCTTTGCAGTCGGGCGAAGTGGACATTCTTTCGCGCAATACCACGTGGACGATCACACGCGATACCAGTCTCGGGCTCAACTTTGTCGGCATCAATTTCTACGACGGCCAGGGATTCATGGTCACGAAAAAGCGTAAGGTGAAGAGCGCGACCGAGCTGGACGGCGCCGCGGTCTGCGTGCAACCGGGCACCACCACCGAACTCAATCTGGCCGACTACTTTCGCGCCAAAAACATGAAATTCAAGCCGGTGGTGATTGAGAAATTGGAAGAAGTGCTCAACGCCTACTTCGCCGGGCGCTGCGATGTCTACACCACCGACGTGTCCGGGCTGATCGCGGCGCGCGTTTCTCGCGCGGCCAATGCCGACGACCACGTGATCCTTCCGGAGGTTATTTCCAAGGAACCTTTCGGACCGGTCGTGCGACACGGTGACGATCACTGGTTTGATGTCGTTAAGTGGTCGCTGTTCGCTATGATCGAGGCCGAGGAACTTGGGCTCACGTCGAAGAACATCGATCAGCAAGCGAAAAATGCCAATCCTGTCATCCAACGCTTCGTCGGCGCCAAGGGTGAATTCGGCAAGATGCTTGGGCTGGACAATCGCTGGGCCTACAACATCATCAAACAGGTGGGCAATTACGGCGAGAGTTTCGAACGCCACCTGACGCCTTTAGGAGTTGATCGCGGCATCAACAAACTGTGGAATCGGGGTGGACTCATGTACGCGCCTCCCATGCGTTGAACCCGGCATCGCTCCCGAAACTCCATGAAACTCCATGCTCCCTGAATCGCGTCGGTCCGCCGGTCCTGCCGGCGCGAGTAAATTAACTTGGTCTTTGAACCAGCCCCGCGTTCGATCCATTGCTTATCAAGTTCTATTGGTGGCAGCGGTCGGCCTCGTTGGTTGGTTCTTTGTTTCCAACGCGATGGAAAACCTTATGGCACGTCGGATCGCCAGCGGCTTTGGTTTCTTATCGCGTGAGGCCGGCTTCGAAATCGGCGAGACTACGCTGCTTTCCTATAACGCCGGGGACACTTACCTGAGGGCTCTTGCGGTCGGACTTCTCAACACCTTTCGGGTCGCGACGCTGGCGATTGTCCTCTCGACTATGTTGGGCGCATTGATCGGTTTAGCGCGCTTGTCGCTCAACTGGCTGCTCGCGAAGCTTGCCGCAGGGTACATCGAAGTGATTCGCAACGTGCCTTTGGTCGTACAACTGTTTTTTTGGTACGCCGTGATCACCGAAAGCTTCCCGGCTCCTGCCAACGCGCTGAACCCTTTGCCGGGGCTATTTCTAAGCAACCGCGGTTTCGTATTTCCGATTCTCCGTTCCGTGGTACCCATAGAGATGGACTACCCGCAGCTCAGCGGTTTTAATTTCTCTGGCGGCGGCTTGCTATCGCCCGAATTCGCAGCGCTCTTTCTTGGTCTCACGCTTTACACGGCGGCGTTCATCGCAGAAATCGTCCGCGCCGGAATACTGGCGGTGGACCGCGGCCACTTCGAGGCGGCGTATTCGGTCGGTCTCAACCAGCGGCAAGTCATGCGCTTCGTAATTTTGCCGCAGGCGCTGCGCGTCATCGTTCCTCCTGTGACGAGTCAATACCTCAACTGCACCAAAAACAGCTCCCTCGCGGTGGCGATCGGTTATCCCGACCTGGTTTCCATCGCGAATACGACGATCAACCAGACCGGCGAAGCCATCGAAGGTATCGCGATCATCATGCTCGTCTATCTGACGATCAGTCTTGCCATCTCCGGTCTTATGAACTGGTACAACCGGCGCTTTGCGCTTAGAGGAAGCAAGCTATGAACCGCGCCATAGACCTAGCGACGCCGCGTATTGTATCGCTGCTCCAATGGTTGCACACCCGGCTCTTTTCCACCTGGTCCAGTTCTCTTGCGTCGCTGGGAATTCTTTATCTCGCTTGGATGCTAATCCCGCCGCTGATCGACTGGGCGTTTGTTCGCGCGGTCTGGTCTCCGGAGAACGCAAGTCTCTGTCGTGATGCGATTAGCCGCAGCGCCTGCTGGGCTTTCGTCGCCGACAAGTACCGCTTCATATTGTTCGGCACCTTCCCCTTCGACCAACAGTGGCGGCCAGCCTTAACGATCGCGATACTAATCGGACTTTATACGTTGAGCGCGTTGCGGAGTGCGGCGATCCCGCATCGTTTCCCTCTGGCTCACAGGCATGGCGGCCATCGGCGTGCTCATGTGGGGCGGCCTGTTTGGACTCAGCTACGTCGAGAATGAACGCTGGGGCGGGCTAACGTTGACGCTCTTGCTTGCGACTTTCGGTATTGGGTTCGCGTTTCCGCTCTCGATACTGCTGGCGCTCGGGCGCCGATCGGACATGGTGTTGGTTCGTTGGCTCTCCGTCGCCTATATCGAGTTGATTCGTGGGGTCCCATTGATCTCGGTTCTCTTCATGGCTTCCGTCATGGTGCCGCTTTTCCTGCCCGCGGGGGTGTCCATCGACAAACTCCTGCGGGCGCAGATCACCATGATCCTTTCGCCGCTGCTTATCTCGCCGAAGTAGTGCGCGGCGGCCTGCAAGCAATACCGCGCCAACAAGAGGAAGCGGCCCAAGCGCTTGACATAGCTATTGGCAACGCACATGGTACGTCATCCTGCCCCAGGCGCTACGGTTTGCGATCCCGCCCTTGGTCAATACGTTTATCGGCTTTTTCAAGGACACCTCCCTCGTCGTGATCATCGGACTCTTCGATTTTTGACGACGATCAAGGTTTCTCTCACTGAGCCGGCCTGGACTGGATTCGGCGTCGAAGCCTATTTGTTTGCGGCCCTTGGCTACTTTCTTTCTGCTACCCGATGTCGCGTTACAGCCAGGGTCTTGAACGGGATACCGCGCCCGGCAGAGGGATTCACATGCTTAGGGAGAATTAAAACGAGGGTCGGAGAAACTACGATCGGACCATGAATGCCCACAAAATAAAAACCCCTACTTCAAAATAACGAAGTAAGGGTTACAACTCGCAGTTGTCAACGGTTTATCCAGCGACCCCGTCGGTGGTATTTTGTCCCATCGTGATTATAGGGAGGGCGTCAAGGCAATTCAGGTGGCGGCAATTAAGGTGGCGGAAAACTCTCCGTTGCCATTTTACCGAAAGTTCTGAATAGGCCTTCTGCGTCTCTTTGTCTTCGCTACGCTCATAAAAACCACGAGCGCGACCATGGGTACAGCAGCGGTGACTAACAATAGAGGTATGGCATCAAGCAACATGGCGATCCTTTCTTGACGCCAACCTAGAGCAACTCCAATGCCAGCCAGCAAACGTTAGGCAGATCCAGCAGTTAGTTCGTATCTATAGCGGGAAAAGGTGTGTCGAGTCACAGTACAGATGCCAGGATTGGCGTTAGGAGCAGACACTCAACACAACAAACCCCTACTTCAAATCGCTCGAAGTAGGGGTCATCAATCCGCAACCCTGAATCGGTCAATTGGCGAACCCAACGACAACCTATACCGGCCGGCGCACCAAGGAGGAAAATAGCCGACTATTTTTTCGATATTCGAGATTCTCGAAACATCGAAGTTTTGCCGGCGGCAACTCCGCGTCCGCTCAGGAGCGCGCAAGGTCTTCGAATGAGGGCTCGGGCATCCCGGGCTTCCAAGTCGGGTCCCGCAACTCGAGCCGGTTGCCGGTAGGATCGAAGAAATAAAGCTCCCTGCCCGTGAAAAACCCTTCCCGCGATAGTAGAGTCTATCGATGGGGATTTTCTTTTCGTAAAAGATCTTACACGCCTGCACCAACGTCTCCGGGCTCACGGTGAAGGAATGGTGCACGTTATGATCCTCGACGAATGATTTGTCCACGGTCTCTGCGCGCTGGCAGAGCAGGATGTTGTGGTCCCCGACGTTGAAGCAGGACATGCCGGAATCACCTAGCCTACCCAGCGGCTTTAGGCCGAGCAGATCGCCGTAAAACTTTTCCGACTCCCCAAGATCGTTCACCGGAATCGACCAGTGCGTGACTCCCTCAATTTTCAGTAGTCCCATAGACACCTCCTTTGACTAAGACACTGCCAATCTCTTGCTTCGCGTAAAATAGGCCAGGCCGAGCAGGCGCGTCAAGGGGATCTCACACATTTCATTTCGCTGCCGCCCTGACAAAATCCTGGACATCGCACACGGAAAGGGTATTATGGTATGTCAGGGCAAGCACGGCTTTGCTTCTCACCCCGTAACTCGATGGTTCATCCGATCTGATCGAGCAATGGTTACGAAAGTGTTTCTCCGGAGAAAAAATTGGTTCAGGGCGAGTTGTTTTGCCGCCCTGCTATCCCTCGCCGGGACCGCGGCGATCGCGCAAACCATCGGGAAAATTCCCCGCGAGGTGATCGACCACGCGGCCGCCCATGGAACGGTGTTGGTGCTGGTAGGTTTGAACGTGCCGTGGCAAATGGAATCACGTCTGAGTGAAGATGAGACACGGGCCCAGCGTGAGGCCATCGCGTCGATTCAGAGGATCTACTAACCGAGCTGGAGGGGAGAAGATATAAGGTCATTCGCCGTTACGATCGGATCCCGGGTATCGCTTTAGAGGCTGGCGCGGATGTCCTGGCCGAGTTGGCGCGCTCGGCGAACGTAACGAACGTAATGCTCGACCGTCCGGCGGTGGAGGCGGCGGCCGCAGCGTCGGAGAAGGTTCCCTCGCAACTCTTCAAGCGCGTGGCAAGCGATGGCACCGTCCTTGTGTTGGCGGGATTGCGGACACCATGGCAGCGCGAAGATCAACTGAGCGAGGACTTCAAAGACGTTGCAGAGAAAAGCGATCTTGAGTGCGCAAAGCTATGTCTTGGCGGAACTGGGTGGCACCCAGTTCAAGGTCATGCGGCTCTATCGGAGCATACCCGGTATCGCGCTCCGCGTCGGATTCGATGCACTCCAGGTTTTGGAAAATCCCCTGCGGTGACCAACGTGGTGCTGGACCGCCCAGTCAGTGCGTCGCGCCAGAAGTCTCCCCAATAATTTATTCCGTAGATTTTTAGTAGTGCATATCGGCGTTGGCGCCGCCGGAGACGGAGATCGCCTCGCCGGTGATGCTGATCGCCAGGGGCGAGCAGAGGAACACGACCACCTGTGCAACATCCTCTGCGGTCACTAGATGACGGATAACACTCCGCTGCCGCAGTTCTTCGAGATAAGCGTCAAGTGTCTTTGCCCTGGCTCTTCGCCTGCTCGCGGCTACGCTCCAACACTGCTTCGGTGAACGTGGTACCGGGGTAGATAGCGTTCACGTTAATACCGAAGGGTCCGAGCGTGTTCGCCAGGGACTTTCGTCAAGGCGACGCAGGAGATGTTTCGTGCTGGAGTGCTGATCGCAGTGCCCGGCGTTCGCCCGGCGCCGCCGCTCAGATTAATGATCCGGCCCCAACCCGCCTGCTTCATGTATGGAGCAGCCTCGCGCGCGCAGCGGTAGTAGCCGAGAAATTTTTCTTCGAAGTCCTTGACAATTTGTTCGTCACTGATCACCTCCATATTGTCAGGGATGGTGCCGCCGACGCGGGCGGCGCAGTTAGCCAGAATATGGATCCCGCCCAAAGCCTCGGCTGACTGGCGGACGAATACTCTGATCGATTCCGCATTCAGTGTGTCCATGCAATACAGGGGAACGATCTTGCGTCCGGTCTCCTGAGCAATCTGCGTCGGCAGCCTCGCGCAACGGTCGCTCGGTCCTCGCGCCGATGGCAACGTCGCAACCCTCGAGGGCCAATTGCCGCGCTATTGCTTTGCCCATGCCGTGGCTGCCCCCGGTGACGATTGCCTTTTTGCCCTGAAGCTTGAGATCCATCCGTCCTCTCGTTCCTATTTCGCCGACTTCCGTCACGAATATGCTTCACGAACGCGAACAATGATTACCGTTCAGACATCCCTGTCGAGGTAGGATTAGAAGTTTGCGTTCAAAATTGCGACAGGCTCTTATTGTTTGCCGGAGCGGAAAACACCACAGATCCCATCTATTTTGTTTCCGGAACGCCAGACACTTTGCTAGCGGCTCATCAGCCCGTCAACCGAGAGAGCGCCTCCGCCACCGACGAGCAAAGCCATAGCCATCAGAAAAAGCGCCAGGGTGTACTCGATGCCGCTGTGCTCTCCCGGACGGCGCGCCAGGAAAAAGCCATGTTGCACATGAGATTTGAACATCGCGATAGCGATGAAAAGGGCCAACCCCAATGCAAACGGCCGCGTGAGAAACCCGGTAAGAAGGGCGAGGCTGCCAAAGAATTCGATGAACAACCCGAGCGCGCCGATGGGAATAGGTATGCCCTGTCTGTCGCGCCAGTTAGCCAGGTGTGCTTTCAGACCGCGACCACCGTGCCAAACCGAAGATCTGCTGGGTTGAATGCAGGAAAAACGTAACGGCAAGACCGAGACGCAGAAACACAAATGAAAAAGATGGCGACGTCTCCAGAATCCAAGTCATGCGCAACCTCCGCAATGCAGTTTCCATTGGGTTTGCTCATTAGCACATTACGCGCCCAAATCAAAATCAAACGGGCCGTCAACCCCGGGCTAATCACTTTTTTCGACACCCAGATTAGTCCAGCGGCTTGACCGTTGTCGCTGACATAGGATAAAGAATGGACGTTTTTGTCTTCGCAGCTCAATGAAGACGATTGTAAATCTGTAAGATGAACAAGCGCGCTCGAAGGAGGGAGTTGATCAATGGAAGATAATCAGTCAAAGCACGATGTCTCAAGCAGGAGCTCGATCACGATTACGGCGACAGACGGCACCACTCGACAGTGTCGGTCCGAGCGCCATGGGAGCGGGAAGAATTCCCGCGAGCTGGGACCTGGAAGCGGATGTAGTCATTATCGGCTCGGGAGCGGCAGGGTTGCCAGCCGCAATCAAGGCGGCCGATGGGGGAGCGTCGGTCATTGTCGTTGAAACGAATTATGACATTGGCGGACACGCAATCATAAGCGGCGGCAATACGCCCCTGGGTGGCGGCACCAGCGCGCAGAGGAAGTATGGCATCGAGGACTCACCCGACCTGGTTTTCCGCGATCTCACGGACTGGTCCATCGTGCAACCCAACGGCTGGCCCGATTACCGGTATAACGACCGCGCGGTAATGCGCGCCTTCGCCGATCATTGCGCCTCGACTTACGAATTTCTGGTAGCGAACGGCGCGGACTTCAAGGATATCCCCCGGACAACCAGGGGGCACAATTTGGGAAACTCTGCGCCGCGAGAGAATCATGCGGTTTGGACCAAAGGCGCGGGCTTGGAAAGTCCAAACAACCGAGCGGGAACCGGTCTTATTCGGCCGTTGGAAAACAGTGCCCGGGCAAAAGGCGTCAAATTTTTGCTGAATTACAAAATGACGAGCTTTATCCGCAAAGGGCAGAATACGGGACGAGTGCTTGGCATTACGGCGCAGCACACGCCGCGAGTGCTACCCGGACAAACAACCCCGTTAAAGAGCTTTCGCTCCGACGGCAACATCGATAGCACGAAGCCGGCAATGGCTATCCGCGCAAAGAAAGCCGTGATCATCGCCACCGGCGGCATGACCAGCAACTTGAACTACCGGCGCATGTTCGACCCGAGGTTGACGGAGGTGCTGACGGTTGCGGGTGAGCCCTACACCTTTCAGGACGCCAGCGGCGAACTGGCGGCGATGGCGATCGGCGCCTCGCCGTGGGGCTTCGCAAACCAGACGTTGGAGAACGGCGACAACATTCGCACCCAACGGGTGCTGGCGACGAAATGGAATTATATGACGTGGGAGCTTGAGTTTCCGCTCTTCCCGCTGGTGCGCGCCACCGGCCTGGCGGTGAAAGATTGGCACAATCTTATTTTGGTCAATCAGGTGGGCAAACGATTTTACGATGAGACCAAGGGCGATTACCCCCACGGCAACGTCTATAACGAAATCAACCCTTACACGCCCAACGATTATCGCAATAATGAGAGGATCGATTACCACCCCAGCAAATATAATTTCTTCAACGCTGCGGTGGCGATGAACGAGTACTCGGAGCCACCTGATTATTCCGCCGGGCCGATATGGGCGATCTTCGACGCGGACGCGGTGGCACGGAACAAATGGAAGGTCACGCCGCCCTACGTAGACCCGGATGGGTATTTCTTTAGTGCGAATACGCTGGCGGAGCTCGCCACCAAGATTAAAAATGAGTATCAAGCAAAGCCGATGAAAGGGGAGACGCTGCGGGCGACGGTGGAGCGATACAACTCTTTCGTTGACGCGGGCAACGACGCCGATTTCGGCAAGCCTACGCCGAAGTACAAAATCCAAACGCCGCCATTCTATGCGGCGTGGGCGACGCCGAACGTGCACGACACGCGTTCCGGCCTGAGAATTAATGCTAAATGCCAAGTGTTGGACATGAACGGCCAGGTCATTCCCGGTCTATATTGCGGTGGCGAGTCTGCGGGCGGTTTCAATCAACATGGCTTGGGCAGATGTACGACTCAGGGTTACATCGCCGGTATAAACGCTGCGGCCGAGACAATCGACGGATAAGCTTATCCGAGAGGTATCAATCAGCGAAGCCCGACGGAGCAGGAATTCAGATCCACGCCCGATCCATTTTAGTATCGCAGCAGTAGCTCGGATAGAGTCTCACTGTCCGCTGAACAATTTTTCTCACCGGCGCGCCATTGGCCGCATACCGGCGAGACTTGCGCTGCTTGACAGAGCCCTCGGAATGGCGTGAGAATCAGAATATCTAATAAATTCTAAACTACTGCGACGTCGAAAGGAGAATGACAGTGACATACACGATGATTTCAGCCGACGATCACATCGACTTGGGGTATTTGCCCAGGGACTTGTGGACGGAGCGCCTGCCCAAGTCTTTGCGAGAGCGCGCGCCCCACGTCGAAGACCGGGGCGAAAAGGGTGAGTACTGGGTGTGCGATGGCGAAACCTGGGCGGACTATCGCGGCGAGCGCTGGTTTGCCAGGCCCAATCGAACCCGGCTGGCTCTGGACAGAGGCGGAGTCGGTGAACCGCACCGGCCGACAACGCCAGAGAAACGGCTCACCGATATGGATCGCGACGGCGTCGAGGCGTCACTCATGTTCCCGCCGATTATCGCGATGCAAGTGGGCGAACCGGAGCTGAGAGATGCCTGCGTCCGAGCCTACAATGACTGGGCGCTAGAGTTCGGTAAGACCGCGCCGAAGCGCTTCTTCCCCGTCGCCATGCTCTCTTCCGTCGATCCGCAAGCCGCCAGAGATGAAGTCGTCCGAGTGGCGAAGTTGGGTTTCCGCGAAGCGAACTTCCTAGTCAACGATGTCACTCTCCAAATGAACTTGAAGCCATGGGACGTGTTCTGGGACGCGGCTGAGGACGCCGGCATCGTCGTATCGTATCACGTCGGCGGCAGCACGCAGTCGGGAACCGTTAGGGCCACGATTGACGCTATGAAGCCTGGAGAGCGGCAAGGCGTCTTCGATATGGGGCTCAGCAATGGCGCAACGTCCTTTTTAACCCGTTTGTAAATATGTTCAACTTCGGAACCTTGGAGCGTCATCCCAAGTTGAAGTTCTGTCTCGCTGAATCCGCCATCGGTTGGATCCCGTTCGTCGTCCAAGAAATGGACTATCGCTACAAGAGGCAATTCGAACGCAAGAAGGCCGACGACATCCCACTCAAAGCGATGCCGAGCGAGATCTTCAAGCGCCAAGTTTGGGCGACTTATCAAACGGATTTGGTGGGACTGTACTTGATACACTTCTTCGGCGAAGGTCACATCATGTGGGGATCGGATTACCCGCATCCGGACAGCACGTGGCCGTTCTCCAAAGAGATCATCGACAAGGACTCGGCTCATCTATCGCCGGAGATGAAGAAGAAGGTTATTCACGACAACGCGGCGGCCCTGTACGGACTGGGGAACTGAACCTGCGGGCCGAAGCTTTAAGGTTGACCACTTTGAACTATTGAACCTTGAACGACCGTTATCGTCGCGGAAAGCTTGACACTCTTTCTCCAGTTTGGTACCCGTCGCGACGACGGCTGAGATTTCTTATTCTGACTTGAGGGAGGTATTTATGACTGATGTTGAACCTCGTGGGGCGGTACATTGGATCGATCATTACGTGGTCGGGACAAACGATTTATCCAACTGGGCTGACTGGGCAAATAAAGCCACCGGCCTTCCTCCAAGGCCGATCAATGGACTCACGACTAACATGAGAAAAAGAATACGCCGATCTTCTGCTTCATGTGGTGGGAAGGCGGATCCTGCCGCATCGGCGCTTTTCTCCAGCCTGAAAACTATCCCCAGGCCAAAGAGCTGGGCAAGGATATGCCCGCGTTGCGGATTTTACATCTGGCCCGAGGATATCGACAGACACGTGCGCAGGCTCGAGCAACACAAAATCCCGCACACCGATCCGGTAAAGACCGCCGCCGAAGGCGAAGAAGGCACGGTCGTCTACTTCGCCGATCCGGACGGCAACCAGTATGAGTTCTGGGCTCCGGTGAAGATGCCCGAAGGCGCCATGGAGATCTGCACCGAGGAAGAGTCGGCCGCATCAGCCACGCGGTCTACGGCTCCCGCGAGCTGGCCAGAACCGCGGCTTTTTTGAAAAGTACTGCGGAATGCAAATGGAGCATAATTCCAAGACCGCCGAAGGGACGCTCGTTTTGCGCCTACGGGCAGGCGCCCGGCTCGTCTACAAGTTGGTCGACCGGGTAGATGAGCGTATCGCTGGACACAGCCCGTGGTGGGACATGCACACTGCGTTGTTGGTTCGTGAGGAAGAGTTTCTTCCAAATTACAGGCGCATGTGGGAGGGACTTCCCGAAGAAGCAGGTCCGAAGGAGAATCTCAACGATTCCCGTGAGAAAGAAGACGCATTTCCAGCGCGCACGGGTTTGCATCGCAGTCCGGTCGGCTACAAGTGGAAAGAGATCTATCAACGCGGCGATGAGTTCTACGACTGGGACGGCCACGCCTTCCACTTTTCGGCGGCATACCGCTGAAGAACGATGGCTCGCTGGCGCTGTACTAAGGCAAGGAACAGGAAGAATACTTGCGCGAGCTCGCTGAGTCTCTGAAGAAAGGAGCTCAGCCGTAGGTAATCGAGGGCTAAAAGCTGGTTAAAAAAGTTCTTGTGCTTCGGAGAGCCACAGCACGAACGAAAAATCTATAGTCATTTCAACCGCTGGTCAGTTTGACCTGAGGCTCTCGAAGGTTAAACGGACGGTTTTTCGGCGGTCTACTCAGGATCGAGAGCACCTTATCAACTCTGCGCTATTCACCTCTTTATCCGACGTTGCATTCTTAAGTTCGTTGACCAAGAAGCACGAAATCTGGTCGGCGCGTCTCACGCAAACTTACCAAGCCTTGAGGACTCTGATTCTCCGCCTCGGTTTCAGTTAATCATAACGAGGACGCGATGATTGGAGTGAAATATTTTGTGACGCTTTTGATGATTGCGATGGGTCTTTTGCTATGTTGTACAGAAAATGCTCTTTCCGCAGACGGCTCCGACAAACTGACCCGAGTGCGGATGGGCTTAGCCGCCAGGAGTACCACTTCCATGCCCTTTTCGTTGCCAAGGAACGAGGCTTTTTCCGCGAGGAAGGCTTGGACGTAGAACTGATCGTGATGCAGGCGATCCAAACCATTCAGGCGACGATGGGGAACAGCACGCAATTCGCTTCCGCAACCGGATCGGCCGTTAGTGCCGCCGTTAGCGGTGCTGACATTAAAGTTATTCTAGCCGTCACCGACCAGCCGTCATTTGATCTCATAGTCCAGCCGAACATCACCAGTGTTCAACAATTGCGCGGAAAGAAGATTGGCACCGGCGGTGTCGGCTCTTTGGCGGAAATTCTCGTACGCCGGATTCTGTCTGGCGCACAATGTGCGCCCTGAAGAGGTTGTTATTCTTGCAACGGGTCCGAGTCATATGACTTATTTATCCTTAAAGGCCAAAGTCATTGACGCCGCCCCGCTTCAAATGCCCTTAACCTTCACCGCTCAAGATGAAGGGTTTCGCAAGCTGGTGTCTGCTGGCCGACGTTTATCGATCCGTGCAGGGAGGTCTCGCGGCGACCAAAGCCATGCTGATCGAGCAGCCCGAGTTGGTGACCAAGGTTGTGCGCGCGATGATGAAAGCAATTCGACTGATCAAATCCGACCGGAAGTATGGCATTGAATTCATCAAGGGCCCCTGGTTGGACATCGGCAAAGAACCGGAAAAGATCGCCGCTCGCGTATATGACATTGCGGGACCGGCGCTTTTGGAAAATGGCTCAGTAAGCGAAGATATTCAGCGCCAAATGATCGCGGATGCTGCAGTCCGAATCAAACCTAAGCAGCCGGTGCTGCCCGAGCAGGTCTTCGACTTTAGCATTGTTCGCAAGGTCACCGAGGCGTTGAGATAGTTTCCACGCCGGACACGGTATCAGGCTGAGTTCATCCATGCAAAGCAACGCAACCATTTAGATGTAGAGGGCAACCCCTATGCGGTACCTCGTATTGACAACAGAGTATTTTCCGCCTAGCCTCACCAATAGTTAGAACAATTTTCGTGTCCGTAAGCTTTCAACGTGTGCGCATCTTTTTGGTCCGGTTTCGTGGTGAGTCGGTATTCTGTGACAAGTCTCATGAAAAGAGTTTCCGGGGTGCATCTAAGCTTCATATCCGATCGAGCCCAGTAACATCAGAAGGGCGAGGATTGTGATTAAGAGCGCCTGGGTTCTTGGTTGTCGCCGTTGGTTTAATAGTCGCAATCGGGGTACCGAATAGCTTTGCGCAATTCGGTGGTCGTGGAGGGTTGGGCGGCATCTTTGGCGGTACATCACGAGGTGGGCGGGGAAATACGCAAAACAGCGGGAACAGTGTCGCTCGTCCCATCCCTGATTCCTACGAACAAACCGAGCACCGCCTCGCGCTCATGGAAGCGGATCTTCACCTAACGCCACAGCAGAGAGTCGTGGCAGGCGTTTGCCGATAAGGTGCGTGCTTATGCCAGTGATCTTTCGCGCGAGCGTGCCCGGACAGGTATCCCGGCATCCGAAGGAATACCAATCAGTGGCTTGCAACATATCGACTTGATCACCGATGGCGCTCGTATCCGCTTGAACGAACTCGAGGATATTCGGACGGCTGCAAACGCGCTCTATGCAACGCTCTCGCCCGATCAGAAGAAGATCGCGGATACGCGAATGGTCACGCTCATCACGCCTCCAAGCGGGTTGACCGGAGGAGATGGGAGTCGCAATTTATCCGGTCTCGGCTCGACGACGAGGATCACAGCCCTAATTTGTAATCCTCGATCGGACAGTCTTCGGATAAGTGCTCGCCTAGTTCTCGCCTAAGCGGTTATACATGTACGAAGTACATGGCTACTCGCTCATTTTGCAGAGTCTGGCTAACTGCTATTTTATTTTTGTAATCGTCGTGTATGCGGCTGATCGCGTGCACGCGCAACAGAAAATCAAGCTCGCCCACGCCTTCGCTTAACTACTTCGCAACATAACTGGAAGGCCCACAATCTATGACCTCAGAAGAGTATCTCTTCGATAACGACTGGAAGCTGGCTCGTGAGCGGCTTGCGGCTTTGGAACGAGACCGCGACTATGCGACGATCAGGTGTCTGGAAGCCATAGGCGTCGCCGCGGGATGGCATTGCCTGGAAATTGGCGGTGGTGGAGGGTCGATCGCTGCCTGGCTCTGTGAACGGGTTGGGTCGATGGGGAGTGTTTTGGCAACCGATACGAATACGCGGTTTCTGGCAGCTCTCGATTATCCATGGTTGGAAGTGCGCACCCACGATGTTATCACTGATCCTCTGCCTCCCGCGGAGTTTGACCTCGTGCACACTCGCTTAGTGCTAACCCATCGTGCCTGAACGCGAGCGAGTGTTGGAAAAATGGCTAAGGCGGTCAAACCCGGCGGCTGGCTCCTGGTTGAAGAGCCGGACTTCACTATAGAGAGTATTGCTCCAGGGATCGACGAGGGTTTGATACGTCTATGGACCCACGGCATGCGAGTGGTAGGCCTGGTTCAACGGCAGCGTGGGATGGACGTCACTCTTGGCCAGCGGCTCTTTAGCATGGTCCGTGATTTGGGATTCACGTCTCTAACGAGTGATGGTCAGACGCGCATGTTCCGAGGCGGTCTCGCCCGCTGCGGAAGCTTATCGACTGACCATGGAGCAACTCTCTGCCCCCTGTGTGGCCACGGGCGAAATCAATGCGCATGAGTTTGCGGAATTTCTGACGTTGTTCAGCAATCCCTCCTGTGTGATGCGCCAGTTTCTTCTTATGTCGGTCTGGGGCCGCCGTCCTCCAGTATAGAATAGACGAGGCGGGCCGCGGCGAGTGACGGCGGGTGTTCGAGGTCCGAGAAGACACTCATGGTCCAAGATCCGACCCCGGACCTCCGGGCGCGTACCTTTTGCTCACTTAACTTGGTTCATCATAATCTTCTTCTTTGTCCCTTGCAGAAATTTCTTTTAAAGACTGATTGCTTACGTTTTGTTTGCTACAAGAATCGAATGGAGATTTGTTGGTATGTTCTTTGCTGATTTCCGGTGATCTATGGGAATTGCATTCAAGATTGCTGATCAATCAGGTGAAACGGATCCGATGGTTGCCGAGTCAGATTACTCCATCTACACGCTGCGGCAGTTACTTAAGGCACGTCATTGGTTTGATGCCAACCGAGGAAGGTGGCTCGAAGAAGAGATCCAAAAGCGTTGCGCGCATTTTCAAGAACCAACCAAGCGCAAGGGGTCCGCTGCCACTGGTACGGGTAGCCGGTACAGGCCTTACGGTCTCATGTTAGGCGTTTTTTTCTTGTGGTTTCTAGCGGGCCCTTCCTCGCCGTTGAGTTCCTCGACGCGATGAACTTCGTCACTGACGTTAACGGAGATAACGCACTCCCTGTCGGGCGTGTGGGCGCTGCTCACGCTGCCATTTGCGGTGATGGTCGTTTTGATCGGTGGCATCATGGATGCTGAGCGCATTGTAAAATGGCTCAATCTATAGCGATTGCCGGGCTGCCTTTAGAGGTGCAGCTAGTGTCCTCGCAACCCGCCTTCCCAGTACCTCTTTTCATGATCACTTCTCCTTCCATCTAGGCCATTGTCACGGCTTTTGACGTACCGGGCCGCGCTTCGTCGAACACTTTGAAACCGCAAGTCCCCCTTGTCGCGGCGGTTGTTGTACGCCGGGGACTGTGCTCAAGCTCAGTGTGGATAAGTCTCAGGATATCTGAAATAGTGAAGCCATGGGCAATAGAATTACCGATGTTGGGAAGATGAGAAGCCGTGCGGGCGCTGGAAATCGGATGCGGATTTTCGATGGCATCAAGAATGCGAAATTGGGGACTGAAAAGAATCCGGCAGTTGTCACGGTACAAACAGAAAACAGATTCAAAGAAGTTACCGCTGCATTTGAACAAAGGGGATGGAAATACAGGATCGAGTTAGAACCAGACAAACCAGAGGATATTACCGACTTAACGCGATTACTGAATCCGCCCAAACAAAGGATTGTCGAACAAAAAGTTGGACGTAATGAGCCGTGTCCATGCGGCAGCGGGAAAAATATAAAAACTGCTGTAGTGAATAAGGAATGGTGAGTGATAACTCACAGGGCAAACTCTTTGTCGTTCGAATCGCTCCATGTTTCAAATAACGAATTTTGTCGTCAGATCGATAGTTGCCGCTTCGTTGCTCTTCGGCGCCCAGGTTTCTGCGGCCGCCGCCCAGCTCGAACCGCTGACCATCGGGTATTCAAACTTTACCGGCACCTACGGACCGCTTTGGATTGCCGTCGAGGAACGCATCGGGACAAAGTACGGTTTAGACTTAAAAGCGATCTATGCGGGCAGGCTGCGCCCGCAACAGTTGCTGGTCAGCGGCGACATGCCCATCGTTGTTGCGACTGGGAGCGGTGCGGTGACTTCGCATCGTTCTCGGAGTCCAAAGATCAGGTCATCGTCGCGATCAATATGAACAAAGTCGGTGCGTGGCATCTTTGCCAAGAGCGAGATCAAGACTGTGGAGGACCTGAAGGCTAAAACCATCGCGACGGTAGTCGCGGGCGGCGTTCCATTTCCGAGATGCGATGCTGAGGTACGTGCTGCGCAGCGAAATTGGGACTCTCAACCGGATCGCGATGTTAAGCTGCTTGCGTAGTCGGCGAACCCTGCGGTCGGTTTGCAAGCGTTAGAGCGCGGCATCGTGGATGCGACCGCGATGACGATGCCGCTACCTCTTGATGGCGGCAAAACTGGGCTTTCGTGAGTTAGATCAACTACGATGCATTTGGGTATCGACTTTCCGTACACGAGCACGGTAACGATACTCAGGCAAACGATCTCGAAACGTCCAGAGATGATCGAAGATTTTTGAAAATTCTCATTGAAGGGATCTACATTTTTAAGACTAACAAAGCCAAGAGCCTGGCCGTCATGAAGAAGCAGTTACTGGGCACCAAGCGACGAGGTTCTTGAGGAGACCTACTAGAATACGCTGTCACCGCGTTGGAGCAGCAGCCCTATCCTTCCTTAGACGTGATAAAGAGCGCGCTTGGAGATTCTTTCGCTTCCAATATCCGCAAGCCAAACAGACCGACGCGAACTCGACTCATCGATCCATCGTTTGTGAAACGATCGACCGACAGCGGATTTATTGCGGGGACTTTACAAGAAATAGATCCAATGTTTCTGGCCGTTACTGAGTGGTCTTCGCGTCGGCCGTCACCGAGAGGGTTCGAGCTCGCCGAGCATGGTCGGGATGAGCTCCGAAACCGTCGGGTGAATGTGCATCGCCCGTTGAATGACTGTGTACGGCGCCTTGGCATACATGACGTCCAGGATCGAGTGAATCACCTCGTCACCCGCCGGTGCCCAAGATGGCGGCGCCCAGGATCTCGCGCGTTTGCGCATCCACGACGATCTTCATGAAACCCTGCGTTTCGCCTTTTTCGACGGCGCGACTGACTCTTGTCATGGGGCGCTTGCCGATGAGCGCGCTCCGGCCGGTCTTGCGGACTTCCGCTTCAGTCAGGCCTGCTCGTCCGAGCGGCGGGTCGATGTACAGCGCATACGTAGGGATACGATCGCTTACGCGGCGCGGGTCGTTATCGAGAAGATTCGCGGCGACAATTTCGGCATCGTTAAAGGAGGTGTGCGTGAACGCGCCCTTGCCGTTGCAATCGCCCAGCGCCCAGATGCCCGGCACGCTGGTGCGCAACTGATCGTCGACCACGATGTATCCGCGTTTATCTATCGAGACGCCGGCCTTTTCAGGCCGAGGTCGTCGGTATTAGGACGCCGTCCCACCGCAAGCAGGACATGGGTCCCGCTGACTTCAGGAGCGCCGGCGGTGCACTCCACGTGCGTAATAATGTCCTCGCCACGCTTAGAAAAGCCGATGCACTTCGCGTTCAATCGGACGTGGATGTTTTCGCGCTCGAGAATCTCCTTGATGGCCAACGGACACGTCTTCGTCTTCACGCTGGATCAGGCCACCGGCCATCTCGATGATCGTGACTTCACTGCCAAAACGTCGGAACATTTGCCCGAACTCCAGACCGATGTAGCTGCCTCCCACAATAATCAGGTGCTCGGGAAGAAAGTCGACGTCCATCATGGAACTGTTGGTGAGATATTCGACCTGCTCGAGCCCTGGCATCTGAGGGGTAGCCGCGCGCCCACCGACGTTAATAAAGATCCGTTCAGCCGTGAGCCTCTCCGAGCCTACGGCTCACCTCTCGAGGCGATTCGAAGCGGGCGTGGCCCTCGTAGACCGTGCAGTTTTCCATCTTCTTCAGCCAGGCCTCGAGCCCAGTCCTCGATTGCCCCGAGATTTCGTCCTTCCGCGCCTTCACGCGTTTCATGTCGACGCTTACACCGCCGGTATCCACCCCGAAATCGGCGGCACGCCGGGCCATGTGGGCGGCGTAGGCGCTGGCGACCATGGTCTTAGTAGGAATACAACCTGTGTTGACGCAGGTACCACCGAACAACTTGCGCTCGATGATCGCAACTTTCATCCCCGCCAGTTGTCAGGCGTTGCGCTAAGAAAGGCCCAGCCTGACCCGGTTCCAATAATGATCGCATCATAGGTAGTGGTCATGAAAATCCTCTCACTCAATGAGGTGGCCTTCGGCCGCCACAATGTCTTTGACCAGGGGAGCAACAGCGTCCTGTAGCGCCCCGGCTAGATGACCGTCCCGTCGGGAATAGTTGCGTTCTTTATGATGACGACGATTCCGTTTTGGATGACGAAGCCCAGGTCTTCCCGGCTTGCCTCCACCACGCGGTCTTTATTCACGATCCGTACGTTGCGCCCGATGCGTGCGTTCTTGTCGACAATGGCTCGCTGGATCGTTGTGTTCGCACCAATGCCCAAGGGCACTTTCCCGGTCTCGAGATCTTTCGCACGCTCTAGAGGGGATTCGTAGTAATCTGATCCCATCAATAACGCATTATCGATAAGACAACCGGTTTCGATGCGAGATCGAATTCCTATGACCGATCGCTTGATCGTGCATTCCTTAAGGATACATCCCTCGCCGACCATCGACTCGATCACCTTGCTATCGAGCAGCTTCGTGGGCGGCAGGTAGCGCGACCGCGTGTAGATCGGAGCCTTTTCATCGTAGAAACTGAAAGGCGGATCCGGCTGATAGGTGAGCGCTAGATTTGCGTTGTAGAACGCTTCGATGGTCCCAATATCTTCCCAGTAATCTTTGAACAGATAGGCTTGCACATTGTAATCTCTCGCCGATGCCGGAAGGATCTCTTTGCCAAAATCCGTTCGGTCGGGAGCTGCGTTCAACAAATCGTGTAACACCTGCCTTTCAAACACATAGATCCCCATGGAAGCCGATATAGGGCAGCTCCTTTGCTTTCTTCGCCGGCAGGCCGAGAATGGTTGTATCTACCCGCATCGCCTTGAGAGCATCCCCTTTGGGCTTTTCGCTGAAAGACATCACGCGCCCGCTTTTGTCAATCTTCATCAAACCCAAGTCGGACGCCCGGCGTTCATCAACCGGTACTACCGATAGTGTGATGTCCGCTTTCGTTTCCCGATGGCGTTGAATGAAATCCGCGTAATTCATCCGGTACAAGTGATCGCCGGAGAGAATGAGGTACTGATCGACATCCCACTCCGCGAATAGCCAGAGATACTTGCGCACGGCGTCAGCCGTTCCTTCAAACCAGCTCGGGCTTTCCGGCGTTTGCTGGGCCGCCAGCACTTCAACAAATCCCTGGGAGAAGCCTGCCATGCCGTAAGTGCGTCGCAATATGCCGGTTGAGAGAGGCCGAGTTGAACTGCGTCAAAACGTAAATCCGTTGGATCTCAGAGTTGATGCAATTGCTGATGGGAATGTCGATCAAGCGATACTTGGCAGCCAGGGGAACGGCTGGCTTCGCTCGGAGTTTGGTCAAAGGATACAGCCGGGTTCCGGCACCTCCGCCCAAAATAATGGCCAATACTCTTTTCACGATTGTCCTTCAATGTTCCAGTCTATCGACCGCGGACAACGTTTGCCAGCTATCACGTCGTTTTGAGAAGAGAGTATTCAACTAACCGCGGCTATGTCAAATCCGGCGGCGAACATTTACGACGTGTCTCAGCTCTGAGTTGAGACGAAACCGTATAACGGTCGAGCCTTTCACGGTTTGAATGCCCACGCCAATGCAGCTCGAAGCCTCTGCCAGCGTCCGTATGCGGGGCGAAAACCTATAACCGATCGATGAAACCGCTCTTGTCGAGCTCCCGGACCAACCTTGCGTCGATGAAATCTTCCGGATTCGCCGTTCGGGCTTTGGGTTGCGCTTTTTCTAAGGTCTTGAGCAGCACAGACACTCCCTCCACACTGGGATACGGCGGGATCTCGAGGTGGAGGACGACGCGCTCGTAGGCGTCGTCGAGAATCTCGCGGTCGTTTGTGCCGAGATATTTGGCCATCACGCGGGTGGCAAACGCTTTGTCTTTTTGGCGAGTGCCCCGCCCTCGATATAGGCCCGGAGAAATCGGCGCACCGTGTCTTCGTTGGTTTTGAGATATTTTCGGGTCGTTACCACGCCGTTCTGGTGGATGGTTGCTTCCAACGTCGCCATATCCAAAAGCTCGCGCATATTGGCTTTCCTGGCGCGCATCGTTGCCGGCACGGAGAGCGCGGCGGCTTGAACTTTTCCGGTGAGGAGCGCGACTACGGTCTCCGGCTGGCCGCCAGTCTGCCTACCATAGTGATGTCCCGTTCGGGATTGAGGCCATTTTCTCCAGAGCGAAACGAGAGGCGAAGTCGGAGAGCGTGCCGAAGCGGGTGGCGCCGAAAAGTTTGCCCTTTAGATCGGCGATCCTGGTGATTTCCGGCCGGCTGAAAATAGAGAATAAAAACTTCTTGAGAATTGTCGCGACGATGACAGTATCGGCGCCGGCCAAATTAGCCTGCATCGAAGCCGTGCCGCCGAGCTGAATGATCGGCACCTCGCCGGAGAGCATCGCCTGCAAGGCCATGGAGCTTCCCGGTATATGGATCGCCTCGACCCCGAGTCCATGCTTCTCGTAAAGACTTGCCTCTTTGGCGAACCACATCGTCATCTGCGGCGCACCCACCGCGCCGCCGCCGATGCGAATCCTTTCCAGCTTTTGTCCTGGGCGGCCGCCTGAGAGAACCACGATGCCATGCAAATCACGATTAGCGGAACGATGTGAATGGCCCTTTTCATACCGACCTCCTGGAAACTGAGCTCCAACCGGGTTTCATTAGCAGAACTCGAACCGGAGCACAATTCCAACGCGGGCGCTGAATGCGTTCAAAACGTTCAAGCGGTTCAAGCCGTTCATAGGAGAAAGAAAGATAGATCCGTGGCTTTGAAATTGTGATTTGCACGCACACTACGTTGTCTCGACATACGGTTGCATGCCGATCAGTTTTGCACTAGTTTCGGTCACCGAAAATACTAACACGGCACCGGTCTTTGCGATGGACGAACCGTGACGGCTTTTGAGAAGACAAAAAGAGGTTAACCAATGAAGATTTTTGCCGTTGCACTGCCTTTCTTTTTTCTCATAATCGCGCCCGCGTGGAGCCAAACCAGCAAGCCATCGTCTCCGGCCGACTTGGCTTCTTATGCCGGTTCGGATCGGGAGCGTTTGCTCGTGGAAGGCGCTAAACGGGAAGGCAAAGTTGTTTGGTACACGACCTTGGCCGCTGATCAGAATAAACAAATAGCCAATGCCTTCGAGACGAAGTATCCAGGAGTAAAAGTCGAGACGTTCCGAACCGGATCCAGCGCGCTGGCCCAGCGAGTTCTCACCGAGGCCAAGGCGCGGCGCCACCTCGTCGACGCCATTGAAACCACGCTCCCCGGATTACTGACTTTCCGTGACAACCAGTTGCTATTGCCCTACACGTCGCCGCACCTTGCCGCGTATCCCGAAGGACTCCAAAGAAAAAGGTCCGAAGAACCTTGTCTACTGGACGATTGATCGGGAATCCTTTATCGGGCTCGGTTACAACAAGAATTTCTTGGCGGCAGCTGACGTGCCGAAAAATTTCGACGGCCTAACCCGACCAGCTCTACGGGATAACATGGGATTGTCGGGGATGACACGGGCGCGCGAATCGTCGGGGCGATGGTGAAGACCAAAGGCGACGGTTTCGTAAAACGGCTAAAAGAGCAGAACATCAGGATGCACATGATGGCGGGCAGCGCCTTAACCCAGCTGGTGGCCGCGGGAGAGATATTTGCTTCCCCGAGCCAGTTTTATAGCGCGACAAACGTTGCCGCAAAGAGGGAGCTCCGGTGGCCTGGGTCCCCATGGACCTGGTGGTCACCAACGCGGGAGGGGCCGCTGTGTATGCCAACGTTCAGCGGCCCCACGCGGCGTTGCTCTTTGCCGATTTTCTTTTGGGACCGGAGGGGCAAAAATTACTTGAAGACTTGTACTTTGGCAGCGCTCAAAAGGACTATGGGTTCAAGCGCTGGTATCCCGAAAAAGGCGGAACACTCGGTCAATACGACGAAGCCCTGGAAGGATGGCACTAAACTCCTCAAGGAAATTACCCGGAAGTGAACCGAGAAGCTCGATGGTTCCAGTCGTTCCAGCCGTTCAAATCGTTCACAGACCTGCAAGACCGTGAGCAACGCAGATACTCGCAGGTTTCGGCTGCAGGCGCAGAGTTCAAAGCGAACCCATCGTGCGTGTTGAGCCTTGAACGCTTGAACCTGGAACTCCTAGTGCGTCCCGCAAATTACGTTGAGCACGGCTTGGCGTTTTTCCTCGTGGACGACTTTGAGAGCGCGCTTCAGCGCCGGCAAGAGCTGCTGCGGATCGTCCACCAGCTCGCCGTAACCGCCGTGGGCGGCAACCACCATCTCATAGCGCGGCGCCGGCTTCAGATCGCACAGCGGAAAGTTTTCCGTACTTACCGCCCAGCCGTCCGGCATGACCTGTTGCGTCGCGGCCTTAGTGGAATGCCAGATTGCATTGTTGCAGACGATCGTGAGCATGGGAAGATCAGTAAGCCTGCGAGACAAAATGGCAGGCAGTCGGGTTGTTAAATATGTACGTTCCGTCGCCGACGCTGGCAATCACGGTTTTCTCGGGGTGAGCGAGTTTCATGCCTAAGGCGCCACCGATACCCCAACCTAGACCACCGGCAGGGGAACCGCCAAAATAACTTGCGGGCTCGCTCAAGCTAAGATGCTCTTGCGACACTCCATGGTCGTTGACGATGAGGGTATCGCTGTCTCTCACTTGGTCGACGCAGTAGGACAGCCAAGCGGTATCGATGGGCCTTTCGCCACTTGCCTTTTCGGCCTTCTGTTTCGCTCGTTCGCGGTGCTGTTTGTGCTGAGCGCGAATCCGCTGGGCGCGCTCGGCTAACAAGGTCTCATTCCGCGGCTGGCGCTTCAATTCCTGCGCCAGCAGCTCCAGAGCGCTCTTGGGGTCGCCGCCAATAGAGATGTCCTTGGGAAAACTGCGGATCGGGATACCGCTGTAGTTCGGGTCCCCGCGCGATCTGAATGACCTCGGCATTCTCAGAAGGCTTGCCTTGGAACGGATACCATGGCACGTCGCACTCGACCACGACGATGACATCCGCGTCTTTGATGTACGGCGCGGAACTCACACCAAGATGAAAATCATGGGTGTTGGGGAAACTCACGAAGGGGCTTGCGGGCGTGACCACCGGTGCCACCAGCGCTTCGGCAAATGAAACCATGGCGCTCACCGCGGTGGGATCGAGCCCAACCGGCCGGTGATAATCAGAGGGTTCGAGGCTTGACGAAGGACTTCGGCGGTTCGCTTGATGGTTTCGGCACTGGGTTGCAAGCCTTCGGCTTTGGCTTTGCGATAAGGGATGGATGGTGACGGAGTCCATTTTCTGCGCCAGGACTTCGCGCGGCAGGGTCAGATACACCGGGCCTTGCGGTGTACCGAGGGCCATTTCCAGGGCCCGGTCGACAACTGTTTCCACTTGGTCCCCATTGCGCAACCTCGTAGTCCCAACGCGTGAACTCACGCAGCAGGCTGCCCTGATCGAAAGATTCCTGGCCCCAGTGGATGAAGTTGGTTCGGCTGCCGCGCAGCCCTTCCTCCGTGAGCGGCGTCCTGCCGGCAGAAAAATCATCGGCACATTCAGACGCGAGGCGTTCATCACGCGCAGCCGACGCGTTCCCGGTGCCGACGATCACGTGGACCATGACGACCTGCGGCTCTCCCGTAATCATGGCATAGCCTTGAGCCATGCTTACCGCGACAAACTCATGGGGAACCGTGATCGGCTTGGGAATTCCTTTTTCTCCGCGGCGAACTTCGCCAACCCGTCGACGATCGGCCCAAAGTCGGTGCCGCTATTGCCAAAGAAATACTTGATTCCGCGAGCGCGGAGGATTTCCAAGTACGCCTGGCCGACGGTCTCAACCGGGTACTGTGATGGGCTTGTTCATCTCCATAAAATTACTCTTGATGCGTTGAGAACTCATCTTTAACCTAATCTACGAAAAATGGGTAAAGACTTCGTTCAGGTGGGCTCTCCGTTTCATGAACCTAGAGAAGGTCATCTAGCACCGTTTGTAAGATGATTCCGACTCATTTCAGCGCTTGATGAAGGAGAGAAAAATCCGTCAGCTGAGAGACGTTGACCCTTTGATGCCGGCTTCCGCCAGCATCGCCGTCACGAGGGAATTTAACATAGACTCCTCCACCATGCCGTTCTTCGTGTAATTGTTTCTCGCCATTTGATAGATGTCGGCCGCCATTTCCCGGTCGATTTTCAGCCAACTCATCATCACCTGCTGCGTGCCTTCAGGATTGTCTTGCATGTATCGCAATGCCTGCGTCATCGCCTTCAGCATTCGGCGCACTTGATCGGGCTGTTCCTTTAGCTTTTTGATATTGACGGCGAGACCGCCAGCCAACAGACCGTGCAGCTCGGCCGCGTTGACGAGCATTTTGAGACCCGCTTTTTTCGCTCTAAACGCTTCGCCATAGTCCATCATCGAGCTGTCGATGGCGCCCGATGAACACTGCGCGCAATGCGGGATCCGGAGTCGACGACGCGATAGACAATGTCTTTGTCGGGGTCGAGGCCATAGTGCTTCAGGATGAATTTCGCGGAAACATGCTGCGAGCCGAGCAAACCGGGCACCCCCATCGATTTACCTTTCAGCTCGGTGACCGATTTGACTTCGGGTCGAACGACCAGGCCCCAGAATGGTCGCATCGTGCCCGAGCAAGAACGATCCGCACAGGCAAGCCCCGAGCCGCGGAGACAAACGACGAGCCGGCCCTCAGCGTATAGTCGACGCTGCCGCTGATCAAGGCGGCGCGGTCGACCTCCGATCTCGTGAGCAACAGCTTAATGTCGAGGTTCTGCTCGCGCAGAAAGCCACGCTGACGCGCCACCTCCGCCGGCAGGAAAGTGACCGTCGGACCGGCGTAAGAGACGATGACTTCTTCCAAAGCCACCGCTGGGCGTGGACAAGCAAGCGTAACGAGCAGCGACCAGAAGAAAGCAGCATAGGCCGACTCGATGAACGGCTCTTTGATCGGTTTCATAGTTCCTCCCAATGGCATTGCGTCTTTAGATTTTGCGACCCACTGGTCTCGACTATCGTAGGTATTCGACTGGTTGATTCGTGTCCTAGTTCACCTTTTCTGCAAATCACAACTTAAAAGCCGCTTGGCATTCTTGGACAGGATCTTTTCTTTGACCTCCACTGACAATGCCTGATGGTTACGGAGGTGCTCCAGGTTTTCCGGGAACTCACAATCCCAGTGCGGAATATCAGAAGCGTAGACAAAATGCTCGGCCCCGACGTATTCGATCGTATGCGCCAGCTGCGATTCACCCGACTCGATGCTGAAGTAAACCTCCGATTTTCTCACCAATTCGCTGGGTCTTTCTTTGAGCAGGGGCATCTCGTACTGGGCCCGTTTTTCCCAATGCTCATCGAGGCGATCTAAGTAATACGGCAACCAGGTCGCGCCAATCTCCAGGAACGCCATGCGCAGTTTAGGAAAACGGACCGGCACGCCCTGGCGATATCATGCTGGTGAACTGGAGCAAGATGCCGGCGGTAAAAGCGTAAGCGTGAACCTCTGCGAAAGTGTTCAAGCCCTCGGCGCCGAACTCGCGCGACCAGCTGCGGGTGCCGTGAATGCCAAGAACCGCTCCGCACTTCTCCGCCGCCGCGTAAAGCGGATCATAGAAAGAATCGCCCAGCGCCACAGGCAAGCCCGGCGGCAGAATCTCAAACCCGATGATGCCTAGCTCTTTGACGGCGCGCTCCAACTCCTCGGCCGCGGCCTGCGGCGAGCGCATCGGCAAAACGCCGACGCACTTGACGCGGTTGGAAAGCGCGTTGTATTCCGCGGCAAAATGATGGGTTCAAATCTTACGTCCAGACGTTTTTTAGCACTCTGCCAAGAATCAAACTAACATAAAAGAATCAAAAGAGCATGAAGTAATCAATATTAGGGAAATTTCAATGGTCTCACTTCTCTGGCTCGACTGTCTTGTTTAGTGCTATTGGTCATTGCATAGTTAAAACCTTAGCCTTGCGTGCTAAACGATTTCGGATACTGATAAGGTGGACTCCAATGCAACAAAGGGAAACGGACTGCGGGGCCTCTTCCTGGTTTTGGTCGACTTTCCCAATATCAGAAACTCTGGAACGAGATCTTCCAGCTCGGTGAAATGCCGCCGGCTTCTGTGTATTTCTGATCTCCTGCTCGTGACTTAAGGCTTATCCATTTGAACATTGTCGATCAACTCTTAGCTAACGAGGCAGGGAACCTCGTTCAGTTCATAAAATATGCCATCAGTGGGTGCATAGCCACGGCAACTCACATAGTGGTCTTTCATCTCGCCGCATGGAAATTGTTCTTTGCTTTGCAGCCGAACGATTGGTTCGTAAAACTGTTGAAGTTGCCGATGCAAAAGTTGGACGATGCCACGCGGTCGCGAAATTCCATGAAGGCAAACGCTGTTGCTTTCGTCATCTCTAACTTGGTCGCCTATTTCATCAATATTTATTGGGTGTTTGTTCCCGGCCGTTATCACTGGATCGTGGAAATCGGTTTGTTCTATCTGGTCTCAGGTGTCGCCATAGTGATTGGTACCGGGACCATGGGCTTTCTGATCCGGCGCTTCGGCATGCTGACAACATACGCTTTCGGTGCCAACATTCTTGCCGCGTTACTGATCAATTATGCGATGCGTAAATTCTTCATTTTCAATGGATGAAAAATTCGGGCCTAGTTCACACGGATGTGACACCTGTCGACTCAGCAAGCTAGGGTAGTTGGGCCACGTTCCACCCGCCGCCGAGGGCTTTGATCAACAGCACCGCAGCGTTCATCCGGTTGCCAAGAATAGTGGCCGCGGTTCTTTCGTTCGTGAGCGCCGCCGTCTGGGCAGTGACCACTTCGAGGTAACTGGTGATGCCCGCTTTGTATTGATTCGTGAAGACGGTTACGGATTGTTGCGCGGCCTTTACGGCTTCGTCCTGAACTTCGGCTTCGCTTTCGAGAATCCGCAGCGCAGCGAGGTTATCTTCGACTTCTTGGAATGCGGTTAACACGGTCTCGCGGTAAGAGGCCACGGTGCCATCATAGACCCCACGAGCCTGTTCCGTCAGCCCCGCGCGCAGGCCGCCGTCAAAAACAGTCTCCGAAATGGCTGGTCCCACTGACCAGAGACGGCTTGGCGCCGAGATCCACTGGCTCAGGCTGGTACTTTGAAAACCACCGGTGGCGCCCAGCGAAACCGTAGGATAGTAGGCCGCGAGGGCTACTCCGATCTGAGCGTTGGCAGCGACGACCAGCCGCTCGGCGGCGGCGATGTCGGGCCGGCGCTCAAGGACTTCCGATGGGACGCCTACCGGAATCGGCGGCGGCACTGTAGTCATAGCTAGTGGTGCCGCAGGAATGGAAACCACAGAGGCGGGTTTGCCGATCAGCAGCGCGATGGCATGCTCGAACTGCGCGCGCTGCACGCCCACATCGATGGCTTGCGCCTGGGTCGTCTTGAGCTGGGTCTGTGCTTGCAGAACATCCGCCCTCGAGACGACGCCGCTGGCGTATCGATTGTTGGTCAGCTCTAGAGATCTCTGAAACTCCACGATAGACGCGTCAAGCAGCTGTTTCTGCGTATCGAGGGTTCGGAGCTGAAAGTAGTCTTGCGCCAGTTCGGTCTGGGCGCTCAATCGGGCGTTTTCGAGATCCGCGGCGCTGGCCTGCGCGCTGGCCTGGCTGGACTCCACAAGGCGACGGATCCGACCCCAGACATCTATTTCCCAAGAAGCATCGACGGCCATTGCAAATAGTGTAGGTTCCGTCCTCCCGGAGGAGCTGTTACTGATTCTAGTCGACGCGGGCTGACTGGAGTTATTCAGGCTAGCGCCGATGGTTACCGTTGGAAAGTAGGCCGCTCGGGCTTGCTGGACGAGCGCACGCGCCTGGCGGAACTGTGCTTCCGCAAGAGCCACGTTTTGATTTGAGATATCGACCTGTTCTTCGAAAGCATTTAGTTGCGGATCGTTGAACATCTCCCACCAGTTGCCGCGGAGAGTCGCGTCTTGGGGTTGCGCCACTTGCCAGCCGGCGTTTTCCTTGTACGCCGGCAGGCACTTCGACGGTGGGCTTCACATAGTTCGGACCAACTGTGCAGCCAGCAGGCGAGCCAAGACGGATCGTCGCCGATCGCGAGCAGAAATGGCTGAGCTGATTTTCGGTTATGCTGACGCATGAATCTCGTTGTGCTCAGTCGCCTCGATTTCGGCAGAGGCTAGTTGCAAAGATCGTGCTCCAGCCGTCTCTAGAACCTCGCCTTCAAGGAGCGCGCAGTCGTCGTAGGCGATTCTAGCTTGTCATGATTAGCAACGATGATTTCGGCGACCGGTCAATCAGCCCTGTGCATGATCGGTCTGGTTAGCCGTCTCCGCCTGCGCTGGAACCAAAGACGGCGGCGGTCGAGGTATAGATACACCACCGGCGTCGTGTAGAGCGTGAGCAGCTGACTGAAGATCAATCCTCCGACGATGGCGATCCCCAACGGCCGCCGCAGCTCCGACCCTACTCCCAATCCCAGCGCCAGCGGCTAACGGCTCCCAGGAGTGCCGCCATCGTTGTCATCATAATTGGCCGGAAACGTAGCAGGCATGCCTGGTAAATGGCGTCGACCGGGCTCTTTCCTTCGGTACGCTCGGCCTCCAGCGCGAAATCAATCATCATGATAGCGTTTTTCTTGACGATGCCGATCAGCAAGATAATTCCGATCAAAGCGATGACGCTCAGTTCGGTGTGGCAGATGAGCAGCGCCAGCAGCGCGCCCACTCCCGCCGAAGGCAAGGTGGACAGAATCGTGATCGGGTGAATGGTGCTCTCGTAGAGTACGCCGAGGACGATGTAGACCGTCAGCAGCGCGGCGGCGATAAGCAGCGGTTCGCTGGCTAACGATGCTTGGAATGCCTGCGCGGTTCCCTGGAAGCTGCCATGGATGTTCGCCGGCAAGCCGATCTCGCGCCCGGCTTCCTCGACCGCTGCTACCGCGTCGCCCAGCGCCAACCCGGGCTGTAGATTGAACGATAGCGTGACAGAGGGAAACTGTCCTTGGTGTGTAACCACGAGCGGGGCAGTGGAAGGCTCATAATGCGTGAAGGTGCTCAAAGGGACCTGATTGCCGCTCGGTGTTTTCACGTAAATGTGTTTTAGACTGTCAGGGCTTTGCCAGAATTGAGGGTCCACCTCCAGCACGACATGGTACTGATTGAGCTGGGTGTACATGGTCGATACCTGTCGCTGGCCGAAGGCGTCGTAAAGTGTGTTGTCGATCATTTGTGTCGAAATCCCGAGCCTGGCGGCGGTAGCTCGGTCGATGACCAAGCCCGCCTCGAGTCCCTTATTTTGTTGATCGCTGTTAACGTCGAGCAACCCGCGCACGGTTTTGAGCTTCTGGAGCATGCGTGGCCCCCATAGGAGGAGGTCCTGCACGTTGTCGCTCTGCAACGTGTACTGGTATTGCGCGTTGCTCGAGCGGCCGCCCACACGCAAGTCCTGCACGGGCTGAAGGTAGAGCGTGACCGCGGGAATACGAACAAGCTTTTGACGCAACCGCGCAATGACCTGGTCGGCGTTGATCTTGCGTTCTGCCAGAGGCTTCAAAGTGAGAAACATACTGCCCGTGTTCAAAGGCCTGCCGCCGAATCCGCCGCCATTAAAGGCCATGACCGAATCCACCGCTGGGTCCTCTACCACCGTCTCCGCCAACTGCGTGATTCGGTTCCGCATTTCCTGAAAGGAAATATCCTGATCGCCCTGGATCGATCCGTTGATCCGGCCCGTGTCCTGTTGGGGAAAAAAGCCCTTCGGAATTTTCACGTAGAGAAAGCCGGTCGCTCCCATCGTCAGGAGCGTCACCAGAAGGATCAGCGGTTGATGCTTGAGCACCCAGGCGAGGGAGGACTCGTATTTGTCGAGGATCCACTGGAACATGCGCTCACTGGCCTGGTACAGCCGCCCGTGTTTCTCCTGATCGTGGGACCGCAGCAGCGCGCGCACATCATCGGTGTGGTCGTCAAGGAAACCAGCAGCGAGACACCAATGGCCAACGACAGGGTGACGGCGAACTCGCGAAAAAGGCGGCCGACAATGCCGCCCATCATCAGGATCGGGATGAAAACCGCCACCAACGACAAGCTGATCGAAATCACCGTAAAACCGATTTCCTTGGCGCCGAGTAATGCCGCCTCCAGCGGCGCCATTCCCGCTCCAGGTGGCGGGTGATATTTTCGATAACGACGATGGCGTCGTCGACGACGAATCCGGTGCCGATGGTGAGCGCCATGAGCGATAGATTGTCCAGACTATAGCCCAACAGATACATGCCGCCGAAGGTGCCGATGAGAGAGATCGGCACCGCGACGCTCGGGATGATCGTCGATCGCACACTGCGTAAGAAAAGAAAAACCACGAGAATGACCAACACGATAGAGATCAGCAACGTGATTTGCACATCGTGGACCGAAGCGCGAATTGTTGTGGTGGCGTTTAAGACTACGGAGAGTTTAATGGTCGGAGGGATAGAAGCGCGAAATGACGGCAACAAGGCGAGGACTCGATCGACGGTGGCGATGATATTTGCGCCCGGTTGACGATAGACGACGAGCAAAACGGCGGGTTTTCCGTTCGCGAGACCCCCGTGCGAATATCCTCCACCGAGTCGGTGACGGTGGCGACATCGGACAAGCGTACTGGACCGCCATTCTTATAGGTGACTACCAGCGGCCGGTAGCCATCGGCTGTCAGCAGTTGGTCGGTAGCGCTGAGCGACCAGGTATGGCTTCGATCCGCGAGATAGCCTTTGGGGCGGTTAGCATTGGCGCTGCTCAAAACCGCCCGCAGATCTTCCAGGCCGAGTCCATAGTGATTTAGAATAGTCGGATTGGCATCGACCCGGACCGCCGGGAGCGCCCCGCCGCCGACATCCACTTGACCGACACCTTTTACTTCCGAAAGTTTCTGCTGCAGGATGGAAGACGCAATATCGTACATTCGAGCTTTTTCGACTAGGTCGGAAGTCAAGGCAAGCATCAGGATTGGCGCGTCCGCGGGATTGACTTTCTTGTAGGAAGGATTGCTTGGCAGATTGCTTGGCAGTTGGCCCCGGGCGGCGTTGATCGCAGCCTGGACGTCCCGCGCCGCTGCGTCGATATTCCGATTTAAGTCGAATTGCAAAACAATGGAAGTCGCGCCGATGGAGCTTGACGAGGTCATCTCGGTGACGCCGGCGATGCGTCCGAATTGACGCTCCAGCGGCGTTGCGACGGAAGAGGCCATGGTCTCGGGGCTCGCGCCCGGGAGCTTCGCCCGAAACGTTGATGGTGGGAAAGTCCACCTGAGGCAAAGGCGAGACTGGCAGAAAGCGATAGGCTACGGCGCCCACAAGTCCCACCGCCACGGTCAACAGCGTTGTCGCGACCGGTCTTTTAATGAACGGCGCCGAGATGCTCATGAACCCGCCTCCGGTTGAAGTTGCGGCTCGCGGCCTTTAGCACGCAACCGGGCCAGGCGTTTGGCCAGACGATCGAATGCGAGATAGATCACCGGCGTCGTGTATAGTGTGAGCAGTTGGCTTAAGATCAAGCCGCCGATAATGGAGATTCCCAACGGGCGGCGCAACTCCGCTCCCATTCCCGTCCCCAGTGCCAAGGGCACCCCACCGAGGAGGGCTGCCATCGTTGTCATGAGGATCGGCCGAAAGCGAAGCAGGCACGCTTGATAGATGGCGTCCAAGGGTTGTTTTCCTTCCCGGCGTTCAGCGTCGAGAGCGAAGTCGATCATCATAATGGCATTTTTCTTCACGATGCCGATGAGCAGAATGATGCCGATCAGCGCGATGACACTGAAATCGGTCCTGCAGATCATCAGCGCGAGCAGCGCGCCGACTCCGGCTGAGGGCAATGTCGAGAGAATCGTGATCGGGTGAATGTAGCTTTCGTAGAGCACGCCGAGAACGATGTAGACGGTCACGAGGGCCGCCAGAATCAAGAATGGCTCGTTGACCAGGGAGATCTGAAATGCTTGCGCCGTTCCCTGAAAGCCGGCCTGAATGCTCGCGGGCAGTTGGAGTTCTTGCTTGACTTGGTTGACGGCGGCCACTCCATCGCCGAGTGAAGCGCCGGGCGCGAGATTAAACGACACAGTGACTACCGGAAATTGCCCTTGGTGGTTTACTGTGAGGGGAGCACTGCTGGTCTCCAAATGAGTGAAAGAGCTGAGTGGCACGCCTCCACCCGTACTCGATTGAACGTAGAGATGGCTTAAATCCTGTGGATCTTTCCTAAAATCAGGCTGGGTTTCCAACACGACGTGGTACTGATTCAATTGCGTAAATATCGTCGACACCTGGCGCTGCCCGAATGCGTCATAAAGCGTGTTATCGAGCGTCTGTGGCGAGATGCCGAGCCGGGAAGCCGTTGCGCGATCGATGACGAGGCGCGTCTGGAGCCCTTGGTTCTGCTGGTCGTTAGCCACATCGCGGAGCATCGGCAAGGACTGGAGCTTTTGCATAAACTGCGGAACCCACACAGCCAGCTCACTCGCGTCGGCATCTTCCAGGCTGTACTGAAATTGCGTCCGGCTCACCCGGTCTTCCACGGTCAAATCCTGAACCGGCTGCATGAAGAGCGTGATGCCATCGACCTTCGCAAGCTGTGGCTGCAGGCGACGAATGATGTCGCTGGCGCTGATCCGCCGCACTTCAATGGGCTTTAGATTGATCTGGATGCGACCGCTATTCAGCGTTGTGTTGGTACCGTCGATGCCGATAAAAGAAGACAGGCTTTCTACCGCCGGATCCTGCAGGATTACGCGCGCCAGCGCCTGCTGCCGATCGGCCATGGCGGTGAAGGAGATGCTCTGAGGCGCCTCGGATACTCCGAGGATGACGCCGGTATCTTGCACTGGGAAAAAGCCCTTGGGAATAAAAATGTAGAGTAGCACCGTGCAAACGAGCGTCGCCGCGGCGACCCATAACGTCGCGGTCTGATGATCAAAGACCCAGGTGAGCGTCCGGCCGTAGAATGCAATGACCGACTGAAATGCCCGGTCCGAGGCCCGGTAAAAGCGGCTCTGCTCCGACTCAGGCTTATGCCGCAGCAGTTTGGCGCACATCACGGGCGTGAGCGTCAGCGATACGACCGCAGAGACTAAAATGGTCACGCTGAGGGTGACGGCAAACTCACGGAACAGACGTCCGACAATATCGCCCATGAAAAGCAGCGGGATTAAAACCGCGATCAGGGATACGGTGAGCGAGACGATGGTGAATCCTATTTGCTCTGAGCCTTTGAGCGCCGCTTCGAGCGGCGAGTCGCCTTCCTCGATGTAGCGCATGATGTTTTCGATCATCACGATGGCGTCATCGACCACGAAACCGGTGGAAATGGTAAGCGCCATCAGCGAGAGGTTGTTCAAGCTGTAGCCGAGCAAAACCATCACGCCGAAAGTGCCCACGATGGATAGCGGCACGGCGATGCTCGGGATCACGGTGGCGGAAAGTGTGCGGAGAAAGAGGAAAATCACCATGACCACCAAAGCAACGGTGAGCATCAGCTCGAACTGCACGTCACTGACCGAAGCTCGAATCGTCGTGGTGCGGTCGGTCAGAATCGATAGATCGACGGAGGACGGCAGCGAGCTTTTGAGCTGCGGCAGGAGATTCTTTATGCGGTCGACGACGGTGATGATATTGGCGCCCGGCTGCCGTTGAATATTGACGATCACCGCAGGCACCTGATTCATCCATGCCGCCTGTTTGACGTTTTCGACGTCGTCGATGACCGTGGCGACGTCGGAAAGATGCACAGGTGCGCCGTTGCGATAGGCGATGACTCAGAGGACGGTATTGATCGCTTGACAAAAGCTGATCATTTGCAGCGATCGTATAGGCCTGATGGGGCCCATCGAAGTTGCCCTTGGCCTGGTTGACATTCGACTGAGCGATGACGGTGCGCACGTCTTCCATGGTGAGACCGTAGGATGAAAGCGATCGTCGGGTTGACCTGAACGCGCACCGCCGGCTTCTGGCCGCCGCTGATACTCACCAAACCGACGCCGGAGAGCTGCGAGATCTTCTGCGCGAGCCGGGTATCGGCCAGATCTTCGATTTTGGAAAGCGGCAAGCGTCTTTGACGTCAGGGCGAGCGTTAAGACTGGAGCGTCGGCTGGGTTGGTCTTGCTGTAGATCGGGGGATTGGGCAGATCCGCAGGCAAAAACGTCGACGCGGCGTTGATGGCAGCCTGCACCTCTTGCTCCGCTACGTCGATGTTGAGATCCAGGCTGAATTGTAACGTGATGACCGAGCTACCGTCGGAGCTGGTGGACGTCATCTGGTTTAAACCCGGCACTTGGCCGAACTGGCGCTCCAGCGGCGCTGTGATGGACGACGCTACCACATCGGGGCTCGCGCCGGGATAGAAGGTGACGACTTGGATCGTCGGATAGTCCACCTCCGGCAGCGCAGACACCGGCAGCTGCTTGTAGGCAACCGCTCCAATGAGCAGCAAACCTGCCATCAACAACGAGGTCGCAATCGGTCTGAGGATAAACGGTTTAGAGGGATTCATTGGCAAGTCTCTTTTAAGAACCAGCCGGTTGAGGCGTGCTCAAAGCAACCTTTGCCCGGGTTGGAGCTTGTCGACTCCGTCGGTCACGACGACCTCTTCCGCCATAAGGCCGTGCGCGATTGCTGTCTGGTCTCTCTCGGTTCCTTGGACTTCGACGTTGCGGGCCTCCACGGTATTGTCCGGTTTAACAACGTACACGAACGCCGACTTCGGGCTGTGTTGGATCGCAGCGTTCGGAACGAGGACTGCGTTGCGGATCGTATCCACCAGCAGACGTACATTAACGAACTGATTTGGGAAGAGGGTATTGTTCGCGTTCGGAAACAGCGCCTTGAGCTTGACTGTACCGGTAGTCGGATCGATCTGATTGTCGATCGTCAGCAGCGTTCCCGAGGCGAGCTTGTGCTTCAGATCGCGGTCGTAAGCTTCGGCCGGTAACGGGTGTCCTCCTCGCATCTGCTGTTGGACCTGAGGAAGGCTGTCCTCGGATATCGCGAAGATCACGGCGATCGGGTCCATCTCGGTAATAACGAGCAATCCGTTCGTGTCGGCGGCGTGCACGATGTTGCCCGGATCCACAAGGCGGAGTCCCACCCGGCCGGTAATCGGCGCTGTGATGCGGCAATAAGTGAGCTGCAACCTGGCGTTGTCGATCTGTCCCTGATCGACTTTGATCAGCGCCTTCGTACTGGCGCACGAGGGATTCCTGAGTGGCTAACTGCTGCTGGGGAATAGAGTCCTGGTTAAATAGCACTTGATAGCGCTCCAGGTCTACCTGGGCGTTTTTGAGCAGTGCCTGATCTTTCGCCATCTGTCCCTCAGCCTGGGTTAATTGTACTTCGAAAAGGACGCGGGTCGATTTCAGCCAACAAATCGCCGCTGCGAACAAGATCGCCTTCCTTGAAGGAGACCTTCATGAGCTGGCCGTCAACTCGGCTTTTAACCGTTACGGTGTTGAGGGGCGTGACCGTGCCAAGGCCGGAGAGATAAACAGGCATATCACCGGCTTTGGCCTTTGCCGTCACGACTGAAACTGGACGCGCGCCGGAGTTTTGACGCTGCCGAGCAGCCGGCAAATCCGCTTCGCCTGGTTTCACGAAATAGACGTAGGTTCCCACTCCTAAAAAGCGATGCCGATCAGTCCGATCCAGTAGCGCTTGTGCCCGCTCGCCAAACCTTGTCGTGGCATATCTTTGTTCTCTCCTCGTGCGTAGCAAACGTGGCGCCCTTCGAGCCAGTGAGCTAAAACGCCCGCAACGAGTGCCTTCGATCACCGCTATCTGGACTTTTCGTCATAACTGCCGTTGCTGAAAAACCGTTTCCACCTTCTACCCATCAGCCTCTACAGTGCCATGAACTTCTCCTGGCATTTTCTTGCAGAGACCCTCGATCGCTAAAAGAGAAAATTGCGTAATATGTTCTGTCAATCTCTCGACTTCCTTGGAGTCATATCGCTGTTGATGGGTACAGTCGGGTGATCACTGGTCGTGCACGCCGATAATAGACACATTGACTCACAATGCTGAGGGCGCTCAAGCGAACAACCTCATCGTCTGCCGCTGAACCGAGAAGTTCCCGGACGATGGAAAACAGCTCCTGGTGAAGTGGACGGGCCCCTTCTTCCACAAGCAGATCAAGAGCACGTGTCGGTTCGAGCATCTCTCGCATCATGATCTTCGTGTGCCAACCCGGACGCCCTTCGTCGAAGATGCGGAGCATTAGCGACCGAACATAGACACGGAGTTTTTGCTGTGGGTGGTCGCTGGGCTAACGCCGAGATTGGACGGATATTTCTCCGCACTCGCTCTGTGTACTGAGCGGAGGGCCGCCATATAAAGTCCCTCTTTGTCACCAAAATGGTAATTGACGGCAGCAATATTAGCTCTGGCTTTTTCGCAGATCTGCCTTACTGTGGCTGCGCGATAGCCGTGCTCGGCGAAAATTTCACCGGCAGCCTCTAAGAGACGCTTTTCCGTCCCGGGAACCAAATCTGCAGTTTTCGCTTCGTTCTCAAACATATGTTTCAAGCAACTGATAGTTAGAGTCCACAAACATCTTGATGGTGCTCTCGCACCTGGTCACAAAAACTCGAAGATGTCACCCGCAATTGGGGAAAGTGACAGCACCCAAATCAAGCTGATGGCTTGTTGGATGACTCAAGTAGGGCTAAAAATCAGAGATTAAGAACCGGAGATAAGCTGTGGACTAGCCGGTTGGGATCGATCAGCGAATGCTGTAGCGAAAGAGATTCTATAATATGTGGCAACGAGTTGAGGTGATGGGGGAACCTCGCCGATTTGCTGTGGGCGCTCAGCCATCGGGCCTTGCTCTTTCACCATCAGACCGCTATCTGAGGTTATCTCGTTCAGCTCTGCCGAGAACACGGCGCAGCGCGTGATCATAGGTAATATATTTCGCCACCCCGGTGGAGAAATGTCTGTACGCTGCGAAGCTGCCTGGACAAGAGCACGACGGCAAAAACAAGGATCGCCCCACGCGCAATTCTGCCTTGCCTAAAATCGCTCATAACGAAAGTATGTTAAATCCCACCGGTATAATGTCAAGCGTCCTAATAACCATGATTGCACATTTTAGAGATCACATCTTCTTGCCTCACGCCAATTTTGATGGGCAAGCCCTGTGCCAAACCCGGCTTAGCAAGGGTGAGTCTCGCGCGCCACGGAAAATTAAGAATCGATAAGAACTGGGTCGCGTATTTTGACTGCAATTAGGTCATGCCCTGTGGCAGAAATGTGTGATGGGTGTGGCTTTCTTGCAAGAGCCAGAGAGCTTTCTTAGGGGAACCGGACACTACGCTTGGCTGGAGTCTCTAAAAGAGGAGCCAGTTTGGGCAATGACACGTTCTACTGACTTGTCTATGGTTGACAGGAAGTCGAGCAAAGCTAAGTCGGCGCGATTCAATTTCTGACACGACGGAGGATTGGGCATGCCAGCGGGAAGCTGCGGCAAGGTACGAGTGATCGCCTCCTGAACATCCTGAGCCGCGGTATCTATGTTGCGGTTCGGATTAAATTCCAGCGCGATGTCGGTGAAGCCCACGTCATTGACGGATGTCATTGCCTCCAATCCGGTCAGGGTCACGAACTGTCGCTCTAACGGCGTTGCGACCGACGATTCCATGATTGCAGCGCTAGCGCCGGGAAGATTGGCGGAAACCAGGATAGTTGGGAATCCAAGTTTCGCGGCTTAACTGCAGGCAAGAACAAGTAGCCCGTGACGCCAAGTAACAGAATTCCCAACATCATAAGGATCGTCACGACAGGTCGGCGGATAAACCGCTCCGCGACGTTCATAAACTCCTTTTCCCGCTACTTTACTGGCGGTTTTGAAACGAGAAACTGGACAAATAAACACCCGGTGACTGATGAAGCGTACCGGTTCCGTACTGATAGTTTCCACAACACGGATCACGAGCAACGATCGTACCAAGGTGCTACTTGCCGTTATCGCCAGACGGGAATTGCAGACTGCCTTGCGTCGGCTCTCATTTAACTCTAGTCGAACTCCCATCGATGCTGGTTTTCAATTCTCTGTTCATGCACTTGGTCTTTCCCAACAGGATCCTCGTCACATGGGCCGTAGAAGTCGACGAGGTTCCCTTCATTCGGAACTTTCAGAACCGGATGATCTCTGGCCAATGTATCTTCACGGATTGCATGGAAACTTCAGGTGGCAGTAACTGCCTGGGGTCACTTCCTGCTCTTAAAATAATGCCGTTCGCCGCAAAGCTGCGTTAATCCCCCATCATACCGATCAAAAGCAAAGCTGCGAAAATTGGTCTTACGATTTTCATGCATCTCCTTTTCATCCCGCTTCCTCCTATGATGTTTTTGGCAATGCGCGTGCCAAACCGCATCGACTTTTATAAGGCACGTAGGGAGATAACGAGGAGCAGAAAGGTTACAGAAATTCTGCTAAAGAGTCCGACTTGCTCAGCATGAGGCCGGGATGTGTGATCTGCTGTAGCTTTCTGCGGTATCTTCGTCAGATTGGGTGAAAACTAGTCGTGCGCCTTTCGACCAGCTCAGGTCGAGTGAAAAATGGCTGAGTCCAATTCCTCACGTGGCGCGTTTGACGGCAAGCAGATTCTAAACCGAGGCGAGGGCGCCGCAAACGGTTCTACTGCTTGCTTGCTTTTTCGTCGTCAAGAGGTTCAACAGCAATTCCGAGTCGCCGGGCCTCTTCGGCACAGGTTACACACACTTTCATTTCCATTGACTCAGTATAAACCCGGTACTTGGCCTCTTTGCCCAACAGGCACCGTTGGCATTCCATTGGGATCTCCTTAAAAACTGTTCGCCTGTGCGATTTTACTTCGGTCGTATTCGCAATGACGCCGCGCAACCAGTTCAAGATGTGGTCGGTCTTTGCGCTGGAAGCACGTGTTGCGTCTTTCGGATATAACGCAGCCGCTCCTGAAACCAAGTTTGCCTGCGGCCAGTCCCAATTTTGCCGCGGGAGCCTATCTCCCGTCATACGCGCCGCTGTTCACTTTGCTTTGAAGAAAAATACGCTGCCAGTAGCTCATAACCATTTTCTCCTTCCGCAATATGCAAAGGGCAAGGAATGTGCCAGCCTGGCCTAGAGCCGACAGAGACAAGAAGAGGTTCAGTTTAGAAGCGGCAAGGTTCGTTGTGTCTACTCGGTCATCAAAACTATCGTGTCGAAATATCGCAACGTGTCTAAATACCAACACTCAGTCTTCGTCGTAATAGTGGTGCGGCTAATCAGTTTGGTATGCTTTGGCAAGCAGGTTGATCGTAACTCTGAGCAGCCAAACAACCGCACCCCTCTACGAGACTACCGAGGAGCACCAGCGCTGCCAAAAATAAGGTTGCGGTCTTGATTCGACTTGCGTCCGTTCTAGTCAGCGCTTTGACGTTTTCTCCCGTCACTGTGTCAGGGTGACTTCTCATCTTTGTGATTGGATCGTTCTGCGATGGTGTTATCGGGCTCCTTCAGGGCTTTTTGAAACCGCGGAGTGCTTCTCCAATCGCTTTTCCTACGTCGGGAAGCTTTCCCGGGCCGAATAGACAAGGACGATAATGAAGATGACGAGCAGTTCCGGAAGGCCGATATCGCCCAACATAGCTATTCTTCTTTCCGCAGTGCGAGGAAGATCGTTGCTATCTTCGCGCTGCACCAGGAAGAGTATGCTCTTGTTCTGCGCGGCGGTTGCCATAATTTTCCTATAGTCGGACAGATCTCGTACCGGTTGGCGATTGATCTCGCGAACGATGTCGCCAGGTTGGAAGCCGGCTTCGTCCCCCAGGCCGTCAGGCGCCACAGCGGTGATTACCACTCCGTGGGTCTGTTCCAGGCCGAAGTCTTCGGCAATGTCGGGAGTAATTTGCTCGACGGTTAGTCCCAGGTCGTCTTTTTCGCGTAGGCGAAGCAATCACTTCTTCTTCTTTCATTCTTCCGATGGCAACGGTAACGGGCGTTTCTTGATTGCCCCGGAAGACTTGGAGGGATACGGTCTTGACCCACCGGAGTGCCCGCCACTAAAAAGGGCAGGTCACTAGCATTGTTGATCGGTTTGCCCGCGTATCCGACAATAACGTCTCCCGTCCTGATCCCGGCCTGGTCAGCGGGACTGTTCTGCACGACGCTGCTGACCAGTGCACCTTTCGCCTGAGCTAGCCCGAGGGACGCAGCGAGATCTGGGGTTATCCCCTGAATAGACACGCCAAGCCAACCCCGCGTGATCTTTCCGCCGGTCTTAAGCTGGGGCAGTAGATCCTTCACCAGATTGATCGGGATGGCAAAGCCGATGCCGATATTTCCTCCCGACTGACTGAAGATTGCCGTGTTGATGCCAACTACCTCGCCCTGCAAATTGACTAAAGGCCCGCCTGAATTGCCGGGATTAATCGAGGCGTCGGTCTGGATGAAATGATCATAGGGACCGGCCCCTATTTTGTCTGTCTTTGGCGCTGACTATTCCTGAGGTCACGGTGTTGTCGAGACCAAAGGGATTGCCGATAGCCATTACCCATTCGCCTACTTCGAGCCGGTCAGAATCTGCGAGGGGAGCCACAGGAAGATCCCGAGCGCTAATCTTGACAAGGGCAATGTCTGTTTTTTGGTCTTTTCCCACTACCTTCCCGCCAATTCCCTTCCATCCAACAACCGCACGGTTATCGTCCTCGGCATTATCCACTACATGAAAGTTTGTTAGGATCAAACCATCTGGCTCGATGATGAAGCCGGAGCCGAGGCTCCTCTGCTTGAATTGTTCTCGAGGAGAAGGCGCGCTAAATCGATCGCGCTGGCCAAAAGGATTCGGCGCGTCCGGCTGCTCTGCAGTCTGGATCGTGGAAATATTCACAACTTCGGGCTTGAGTCTTTTTGCCAGGGCGACGAAATCAGGCAGGCCCCGCGCTGTCGTTGCCGGTTGGGGCTCCTGCGCTGCAGTGTTGCCCGAAGAAAATCCACCGTGGCTAGGCGTCCACGCTTATTCCCAAACCGATAAGTAAAGAAATCAGACTCGATGCGGCCAACCCAACCATCCACGGTCGGTTTTGTTTATCTCTCGACAGCTTCATTGGTTCTCCTTTAAATAGGTGCAACGACAAAGACCTCGGCTTTAAACTTTCAAAACGCTTTCGGGATGCTGTTCATCGGGTTCTGCGCCTGGCTCCATCCTGAGAATCCTGCTTTTGTCGATTACCAGCTGGCCATCCTCACCGCGAAAGATTTGAAAGCGATCTAATGGCCGCGGCGCCGGTCCTTCGAAATTCATACCGCTCTTGTAAAAGCCACTGCCGTGGCAAGGACATTTGAATTTGTCTTCGGTGGCGAGCCAACGAGGCGTGCAGCCCAGATGCGTGCACTTGGCGAACAGCGCATAAATCCCTTCATCCTCGCGAACAATCCAAACACGGTAATCTTGTTTGTACTTCTCGCTGACCTCACCAAGGGCGTAATCCGATGGCAGTCCCACCTTCAATATCGACGGAGGTTGAAATAGAACTCTGGGGAAGGCCGAACGAATGAAACCGAGCAAAGCGGCTAAAGAAAAAATCCAAACCCCGCCCAACCCACTCTCGTTAGAAAATCTCTGCGGCTCCAAATACCCTTCCTCCGGTTTGCGGTCATTTTTTTCTCAGTACGAACATGTGGGCTGATCTTTCAGCAAGGTTTGCTTGAGCAAAACGTACGCCATAGATAGGCTTCCACATCGACTGAAAGGAAAATTATTCCTATCGCAAGGACGCGGCGTTGACGTGTGGCCAAACGGCAGGATGGCGCGGCAAAATGTCTCAGTCTTGTGGAAGCCGCGAGATTCCACTCAATGGTGGCCCAGCCTTTCTGTCAAATGGCATCGGTCTTGCTCAATTGCGAAAACCAGAAAAGAAAGAAAGGAGGTGAAATCATGACGAACTTCGAAATCAAACTTGTCGATGCTGCTTATAGTCGGTGTGCTTGGAACAAGTGGTGTCGCTCTAGCCGCTGATGACGTGGAGGTCGAAGGGCAGTTAGCCCCTGGCAGTTATTGTCACGAGAAGTTTCCGGCGATGACCGACGCGTAGCCTGGACGATAGTCAGCCACAGTTGAAACAGTCAACCACCGGAGACGTCGTCGACTACTACGGTCCGTGCGACGAGGATCCTACTGGAAAAGATCAGATCGCTGACTCAGAAACTCGAACATTATCACCAGATGGAAGGGTCTCGAGGCGGAGAAATTGGTCGCTTTTGATCGAAACGGGCGAAGCGCTTGCTTTGCATGGCGCCAGCTCGGCGGTGGAGGAGAGGCGGTCCTCTCCTCAATACCGTTCGTGTCTAGTGTTTTTGGAAGAGACTGTTCACAGGTGGATTCAACACGACGGAGGGAGAGTTATGAACAAGATTGTAATTGGAACCGTTGGATTTTTTCTTTTGGGCGCGAGCCCCGTCTTTGCAAATTCCTGACGGATTCTGAAGCGCAAACTTACAACGATATTCCCTATGTGAGTGGTGGGATTGGATTGGAAGAGCGTGCAGAACTAAAGGCAATTGGCAAAACGGACAACTTAGAGATCAGTTTTGCACTGCAAAACAAGGATTATATAGGCGGTGCCCAGGTTCTCATTAGAGACAAGAACGGAACCGAGATTCTCGAAGCGGTTTCCGATGGTCCCCTGTTTTTTGCCAAACTGCCAGAAGGCGTCTACACCGTAAAGGCGACAGCGATGGGGAAAACTCTCGAGCAGACGGTCCATGTGCCGTCCAAGGGGCAGGCGCGACTTTACTTCGCATGGAAAGATTCGGTCGCCAGCCATACGCTGGCAAAGAAGTGATCGATATCTGGCTGCGTTTTTAATGGCGTGATCATGGGAGTTTTATAAGAAGCAAACATGAAAGGAGGAAGTCCTGAGATCCATCGTTCAGCAATATTGTGACAGTTGCCATACTGAATGGGCCGTAGAAGCGGAGACCGGATCTCGGGATCACAAGAAGAAGATGGAAAAACAAGATGTGCTTAATGCTAGGGACGAAATTAGAAAACTGCAGGAAGCGCTGAGGAAAGGCGAAGATCCCGGCTCCACCGATGGGTTCAGGCAAAAAAGCCGCGCGCTTCACGGAAGGGGTTTCAAAAGGCTAACGGCATCAAGCCTAGCGGCAATCCAGATGAACAAACGGCCGAAAACTTCACTGCCCAGAAGCCTACGCAGGCACACACGAAGGCAATTGAAGAAAAGAGTTAGTGTCCCGATTCTCTTCGAGCAGGGGCCAGAGAAATTTCTGGCCCCTACATTTTCCTTTACACCCACGTAATAACTGTTCCGACAAAGAGAAGCGTCCCGTCCAATTCAAGCTTAATGAGAGATATCCGGTTACGGCCAGAACGAGAAGAGCCGTCAGGAAGCGAAGCCAAGTGGAATCTGCGAAGCTTTGTCTTCCTAACTCTTTGCGAGTTTGCTGCGTCCCTTTGAACGGCTTAGAAGATGCTTTATCAAGGCAAGCAGTCGGTTCTGCTGCAAAGGGCTTGGAGAGGAGCGGAGAATCCATCCTCTTAGCAATATCACCGAGTGTTTCGTCAGCGAACGCCGAGGTCAAAATGATCTTCGCTTTGGGATTGTCCTCCCTTAGATATTCGGCAAGTTCGCTGCCTAACACTAGGGGCATGCGTTCGTCGAGTATGAAGAGATCATAGGGTTGCTCCAATGACATCTCATAACCCCCAAAGCCGTCGGTTGTCCACTCTACCTCAATTCCTTTTTCCTCAAGGGTCTCAGCCAGAAGCTGGCAGAAGGTCGTATCGTCGTCGATGATTAGAACCCGCAACTTTTCCCCTTGAGTTTTCTATTTTTCAGTACAAAAAGGATGCGGGACGGCTTCCAGTTCCTTACCGAGTCGTGTTGAATAGATTGTCGACGTTTCTGCAGCGTCATAATTGTTTTGGGTGAGAAGCTGTTGTCGTCTCGACTATAAAGGGCAATTGTTATGCCACTTGCTCTTGCGAGAATACTTCGCGCCAATGAGATCCGTTAAAACTGAGCTTCCTTCTTGAGATCGGTTCGACTGTCTTTGTGATATTCCCCGCAAGATTGAGGCAAAGTGGCTTTTCTGCCACACATCTTTGCCCCGTCAAGGGCATTCGATATTTCTTGTCAATGAGCACAGGTCTGTGCTTCCGTGTTTCTGCGCCATGGCATTCTTCTTGCGGCCTTAAGAGGTTCCGCTCCGCATCGGAATCCAAGAGAGAAGGAGAGGATATGGGAGAACCGGCAAGAGTTGCTTCAATAGAGAAGGAACAAAGACGGACTCTGCCTGAGTACTCGTGGGAGGAACTCAGCGAGCCCGGAACATATGTGGAAAAAGAAACGGGGATCTTTATCGAATTCCCAGGGAGCTTCTAATTCAAGGGGGGCCTCCGTTGATTTGCAGGGCAAGATTACGAATTTCCAGACTGATTCAGCTCAGTAAAAATCCTTTTATGACGACCTTCGTGGCGCGGATTACGTGCACAGAGCATAAAGTCAAATCCAACTTCTGATGGCGGAGAAGGACATAGAGCACGGAGGGTCTGCCTGTTCCGGCGGGGCATGTCATGTGGATACCGGCAACCCTGCTGTCAGGGGCCCTCTGCGGCGATCACACCTGCTTACATCGGGACGGGTCGGGGTCGTGTTTATCATGGGAATTCGAACCGGTTGGTTTAATGGAGCCGCCCAGGGCGCGCTCCACTGCTTCAACCAGATGCGTCGTACTGAAGGGTTTAGATAAAAGCGGGACATCGATACGTTTGGCGAGCCTGAGCAAGGTCCGATCGGCGAAGGCGGAAACCAAGATGATCTTTGCATGGGGATGGTCCTTTTGAGGGCCTCCGCCAGTTCGGTGCCCAATATCAACGGCATGCGGACATCAACGATGAAAATATCATAGACTTGCTGGGTGGACATGTCGTAGCCTTCGAGTCCGTCGGTGGTCCATACTACCTGCATCCCTTTATTCTGTAGAACCTCGGCCAAAAGCTGGCAGAAGGTCTCGTCGTCGTCCACGATTAGAACACGCACTCCATGCCTCCTGGCTTCTTGTTGAGCAAAAAGAATGCCGCTAGAAAGGCAATTTTGGCGAGCGGTTTTTCTGCGGGTCTTTCTCGCGAAAATGGACAGGGGCTCGATAGCTGAGGCGACGCTGCGAAAAAGAAGCTACTTTGTCAGTCCTGTTTGAAAAAGGGCTCGATTTTGAAGCGCGCGAGCATCCGGTATAGAGAGCGCCGGTCAATATTCAGAACTCGAGCGCTGCGGGAGACGTTTCCCTGATTGTGTTTGAGGACATGCAGCACGTAGCGCTTTTTGACCTCTTCAAGAGTCGGGGTATCGGGAAAAAGGAATTGTTCGTTCGGCGAGTCGATTTGAAACGATTTTGCCATCGCATGATCACGCACCGTCTCCGGTAAGTCGTCCGGGGTCAGTATCGATTGGTAAGAAAGCGCGACGGCCTGCTCGATGGCGTTTTCCAGTTCGCGAATATTCCCCGGCCAGCTATAGGCGCAGAGCAGCTCCATCGCCTTGTCAGAGATGGCCGTGATGGATTTGCCGCTCTCCTGGGTGTAGTGCTGAAGAAAATGGCGCGCCAGAAGCGGGATATCTTCCACTCGCTCCCGGAGGGGCGGGAGATGGATGGTGACCACATCCAAACGGTAATACAGGTCTTGACGAAAATCTCCTTTGCTCACTGCTTCACCCAAGTTGTGGTTCGTGGCGGCAACGACGCGAACGTCGACCTTGACCCAGTCTCTTGCCGCCGACGCGTCGGATCTCGTGCTCTTGGAGGACGCGCAGGAGACGCGCCTGCATGTTTGGCGCTGATGCCGCCGATTTCGTCAAGAAAGCAGGTGCCGCCCTGAGCTTCTTCAAAAACTCCCTTTTTATCTGCCAGCGCTCCGGTAAAGGCGCCCCGCACATGGCCGAAGAGTTCACTTTCGAGAATCGTCTCGGTCAATGCCCCGCAATCCACGGCGACAAAGGCGCGGTTGGCTCGCGGACTGTGTTGGTGAATCGCTTGAGCAATTAGTTCCTTACCGGTGCCGCTTTCGCCGAGGATGAGCGCGGTGCTTTTCGTCGGGGCAACCCGTGCCACGGTTTTATAAACTTCCAGCATGGCCGGACTTTTGCCAATGATCTTACCAAGCTGCGAGTTATCATCGGCCCCGCCGTTGCTGGTTTCCGCGCGGCGCTGCAATGCCCGCTGCGCTAACGCCCGCGACACAGTCTTTTGAGCTCCGCCAGGTTCATCGGCTTCGAGATGAAGTCAAAGGCCCCTCATGAATCGCCTCGACGGCGGTTTCAATGGATCCAAACGCAGTCATCACGATGATCGGCAACGAGGGATACTTTTCATGAACGATCCGTGTTACTTCCAGGCCCGATGTCCCCGGCATCCGGACGTCGATGATCAGCAAGTCCAGGGTCTCCTCAGCCAAGCGTGAAAGCGCCGCCTCTCCCGAGGTCGTTTGTTCCACCTGGAATCCTTCCGCTTCCAATGTCTCGGCAAAAAGCTGGCAACTCACTTCATCGTCGTCGGCAATTAAAATATGCGCGCTCATTCGTTTCCCTCGTTTAGGTCAGACTCCGCGGATCTTTCATCAATGTGGCAGATAGATCCGCACGGACGTGCCCGTTCCTACCTCACTTTCAATATCGATGGTGCCGCCGTGAGCCTTGACGATTTCCTGACAGACCACCAGTCCAAGACCCGTCCCTTTGCCGGACGGTTTGGTGGTCACGAAAAGATCGAAAATTTTCGGCAGCAATTCTGCCGGTATGCCCGCGCCATTGTCCGTAATCTCTATGTAGACCCCTGGACGTTTAGCCTCGCAGGCAGTGCTGGCGCGGGCGGCAATCTTCAAGCGGCCCGCCTTCCTTGCTCGCGTTAATTGCGTTGTCGAGTAAATTGATCAGCACTCGCTGCAGCGAAGCGTCGTCGCCCCACAGCATAGGCAGCGGCTCGGCCAAGTCCGTCGTCACCTGCACGCCGTTCTGCTGGAAAATCGGATTGAGTAGCAGTAGCGTCTCTCCGACCAGCTCCTTGATATTGATTTGGCGCTTGCGCGGAGAGCCGCGCGTGTGAGAGAGGTAGTGTTGAATGATGCCTTCCATCACGTTGAGCCTGGGTCTCAATAATGTTGAGGCGGCGCCGCGCGCCCTCCGATAACGGCTCCTGGGCTAGCAGCTGGGTGTAGCCGAGCACGGAGTTCAAGGGCGTCCCCAACTCATGGGCAATGGTACCGGTCATGCGGCCCAGGGCGGCAAGCCGCTCCACTCGCCCCATCTCCTGCTGGACGCCCCAGAGTTCGTTTTCGGCTCGCTTGCGCTCGACGATCTCGGCCCGCAACGATGCGTTGGCTTCGGCCAGCTCCGCGGTCCGTTCTTCGACGCGTTCTTCTAACTCCGCGTGCGCTTTGCGGAGCGCCTCTTCCGCGCGTCTTCGCGCGGTAGTCAGATAGCTGGTCACGAGCGCTACAACTAAGAATACGCCTAACCGCAAAAAGCTCGCCAATCTAGGGTTATGGAGTAAATCGGGGCGATAAAGTAATAATCGAGAGAGAGGCCGAAAGGACCGTAGCCAGCAGTCCGGCTCCGAGACCGCCATACCACGCACTTACCATTACAGCGGCGAAGAACAGTGTGAAGTGACTCGGATCGGCGCGATACGGTAATAGCGACGCCTAGAGCGAGGGCCAGTCCCACGCTTGCAATAGAAATCGCATACCGCACTACGGGGGCGGCTCTCAATCAGCATACGACCGCACCACTTGGGAAAGGCGCGCTTGCCTATAGCTGAAAGAAGCATCTGAATCACAACAAATAAACGTCCGAACTTTTGGGCGTGGTGAGAGATCGCCAGATGGCGACGTGTTCCAGTACGACCTCCCTGCCACAGCGTGACTCGATGTGGCTTCTTTCACTTTCACAAATTTCGTTCCAAGCCGTAGCAACGGAACTAATCTCAGTATTCTCAGCATGCTCAACGTCTACTTCAATTAATTGGCCGCTGCAATAATGCCACACTCACCACGCATTTGTGCCTCATCTAGGTGATATGCGCGCTCATTCTTGTCTCAGCCGCTGTGGTCAAGAAATCTGTCGTCTCGCCTCGGGATCTTCAGGTCTTTGTGAGTGAAAGCCAGACGACTTCTATTCAAATCCTTTCGCATCGCGCGGCCCAAATGATAACCGGACTGATGAGCAATCGAACTCTCATTTGTTTTTTCCCAAGTATGGCACAAAGATTGCCCGTCGAAAAATCATCGTGCTCAGACAAATATGGGTCGTGGTTATTTTAAGGAGGAGCGATGAAGAGTTCTAAAAAATCCGAATACAAACAACTTTAGGCGAGCTGGTCTCGGTTTTATGGGAAGAAACCGAAAATCTATTTAAATTCAAACGGAATGAGAAGCAGCTGGTCGTTGCCTATGTCTTGAATGAGCTATTGACGCGGCCGGATGATCGACGTCATGGAATCGCGACCAAAAAAGATAGTGGAAAGGACCCACAATCGTGGAAGGCGATCGGGCGGTTAATTTTTTAGGTTTTGGAAACTCTGTCTTTAACGCGCCGCTTCGGCATACGTACTGCCGTAGATTCGCTTACGGTTTCGGTGAAGCGAGGCGAAGTTTTCGGCTTGCTCGGACCTAACGGCGCGGGCAAGACGGCCACTCTAAAAATGCTGACGACACTACCGCCACTTCACCTCGGGAAGGGCGCGCATTGCGGGCTTCGATATCGTCGGCAGATGTGCGGCGGGTGATCGGCTACGTATCGCAACTTCTCTCAGCCGACGGAGACGCATCGGCGGGAAGTTGTATCCACGGGTGGCGACGTGATTCAAATAAGGATTATCTTTTGGAGTGTTCTAGTCATTGAACTATTGGAACAGCTGCAGATCTCTCCAGCCTAGAGGGCTTGACCGGCGACTCGCACCTCCGCCAAGCTAAAGCCCACAGCTGAGACCGCGCGCCAACGCCTCTCCGTCCTGGAAACCCGGTAAGTTACCATGGTGTTGCTTCCTCCTTCGATTCTTCCGAGAAACATTCTCACATTCAGACGTGCGAATGGCACCATTCAGGTGTCGTCCAGACTCATCCATGCTGCTTCCGTCGCGCTCCCAGAGGTGGTTGCCGAATTACGGAGCCGGGCGGAGGGCCTTACCGAAGAGGAAGCACAGCAACGTTTGGTGGAATGCGGCCCCAATGTGGTGGCCCATGAACGGCGCTTTACGCGTCTTCGGCTCTTTCTCAAGGCGTGCCTGAATCCGCTGGTAATCTTGCTTTTGGTGCTTGCAACCATTTCCTTCACGACGGCTGAAACCGCGTCCGATGTGGTCTCCGGGGTGTTGATGGTTATCATGATAGTCCTAGGCGTTTCCTTGCGGTTCGTCCAAGAGGCCCGCGCCGATGCGGCGGCCGCCAAGCTCAAGGCGATGATCCACGTTACCGCCACCGTCATCCGGGCGGGCAGGGAACGAGAAGTTCCATTGGCCGAACTGGTCCCAGGAGACGCCGTCAAGCTTGCTGCCGGCGACATGATTCCCGCCGACCTCCGCATTTTGTCCTGTAAAGACTTGTTCTTGACCCAAGCCAGCCTCACCGGTGAATCGTTTCCGGTGGAAAAGTTTGATACCGCCGAACCGCTTGCAGGCAAGACACCGCTGGAACTCAAAAGCATCTGTTTCCTGGGTACTAGCGTTGAAAGTGGTTCTGCAACCGCCATGGTCGTGGAGACCGGTCTGAGGACCTATCTCGGAACCATGGCCAGCGCCATCACCGAGGCACCGGCCCCAACCAGCTTCGACAAGGGTATATCCGGGTTTACCTGGCTGATGCTTCGGTTCATGGCCGTCATGGTGCCGCTGGTTTTCCTCATCAACGGCTTCAGTAAACATAACTGGGGCGAGGCGTTCTTGTTCGCGCTCGCGGTTGCGGTGGGTCTCACTCCGGAAATGCTCCCGATGATCGTGAGTGTCTGCCTCGCCAAAGGCGCCCTCCTGATGTCGCATAAGAAGGTGATTGTCAAGCGGCTTAACTCCATCCAAAACCTCGGCGCGATGGATATCCTCTGCACTGACAAGACCGGAACATTGACGATGGACCGTGTCTTTCTAGAAAAGCACTGTGATGTCGTTCGACAGCCTAGCCTTAGCGTATTGCAACTCGCCTACTTAAACAGTCACTTCCAGACGGGACTGAGAAACGTCCTTGACCGCGCCGTTCTGCAGCATCAAGAGATTCATCGCGAGTTGTCCATCGCCGAATACTCCAAGGTGGATGAGATTCCTTTCGACTTCGGCCGCAAGATGATGTCCGTTGTGGTTTCCACGCCGATGGACAAGCACCGTTTGATCTGCAAGGGTGCACCGGAATCGGTCTTCAATCGCTGCACGCAGTTCGAGCTCGACGGTGAGCTTTACCCGATGGACCCACTACTGCTTGACGATCTCAAGGAGGAATACGACCGGTTATCTGCCGACGGCTTTCGCGTCCTAGCCCTCGCTTATTGCGACAGCGATCCCAAGCCCACGTATAGCAAGGAGGACGAATACAACCTTATTTTGAAAGGCTACGTGGCGTTCCTCGATCCGCCGAAGGAAACGGCGGCGCCGGCTATAACCGCTCTTCAGCATCACGGCATCGCGGTCAAAGTGCTTACTGGTGACAACGAGCTGGTTTCGCGCAAAATCTGTAAAGAAGTCGGCCTGCCCCTGAACATGTCCTAACTGGACCGGAGGTCGAGGGGATGAGCGACGCGGAGTTGGCCAAAAGCGCCCAATGCACGACTCTGTTTGTGCGTCTCTCACCCGCTCACAAGCAACGCATCATCAAGGCTTTGCAAAACGGAAAACATGTGGTCGGGTTCATGGGAGACGGCATCAATGACTCTCCCGGATTGCGCGCAGCCGACGTGGGCATATCGGTCGATACCGCCGTAGATATCGCCAAAGAAGCCGCCGACGTGATTCTGCTGGAAAAGAGTCTCATGGTGCTGGAAGAAGGGGTGATCGAGGGCCGCAAGGTTTTCGCCAACATTCTTAAATACATCCGCATGGGCGCCAGCTCGAATTTTGGGAACATGTTCAGCGTGCTAGGGGCAAGCCTTTGGTTGCCTTTCCTGCCGATGGCCCCGATTAAGATTCTAACCAACAATTTGCTTTACGATTTTTCCCAAGTGCCCATTCCAACGGACGAGGTGGATCCAGAACAAGTGGCCAAGCCGCGGCCATGGTCCATGGGGGAGATCGCGCGGTTCATCCTTTTATTGGGCCTTGCAGCTCGGTCTTTGATTACACCACGTACCTTATGATGTGGTTCATTTTTAAGTGCAGTTACTTGGGGCTAGTGCCGCCGCCTGAACTTGCCGAGCATTTTGCCCGCGCCAGTTTAAGCAACCCAGATTCGACGTATGCTGCCGCGTTGTTTCAGACCGGCTGGTTCGTCGAACTCATTGCTCACGCAAACTCTGATTATCCACGTGATCCGGACAAACAAAGTGCCTTTCATCCAAAGCCGCGCCAGCTGGCCGCTCATCGTGACCTCAGGGGCGATCATGCTAGTAGGGATGTGGTTGCCGTTTTCACCGATCGGAGTGTGGCTGGGGTTTGTTCCTTTGCCGCTCCTCTTTGGCCCCTGTTACTGATTACACTCCTACTCTATGTCGTGCTGACGCAGGTGGTGAAGATGTGGCTGGTTCGTAAGCTATGGATTTGAACACCCTTGAGTTTACGGCAGTCATTGCGTTGGGTTCCTCGCTTGCAGGATTTTTGGGGTCGTTGACCGGGCTGGGTGGCGGGATTGTCATTGTGCCCCTCTTAACGCTGGTCTTTGGCGTGGATATTCGCTACGCGATTGAGCTTCTCTGGTTTCCGTCATTGCGACTTCGGGAGCGGCGGCGGCTTATGTCCGGGAAGGCTATAGCAATATAAGGATTGGGATGTTTCTTGAAATTGCCCGAGACCGTGGGCAGGAATTACGCTGAAGTCGATACCCAGGCGGCTGGCAAAATGGCGACTGATTTCAATGGCTCATGGTGCTGAAGCGCACGGACGGCGATTGGAAGGTCTATGACGTTATGGTGGACAACGTCAGCATTGATAACAACCATCGGTCTCAGTTTGATCGAGTGATTTCAGGTCTTCTTACCAAGAATTAGTGAAACGGATCAAACTAAGAGTAGACGCGAGCTGAACGCGGCACCGCCTATCGTTCTCCTGCCTACCCTTGTTCCGTGGTATGACGTGATTATTGAGCGCGATGATGCTGATGGCGCCACGGGTGCGCCGCCAACCAAATGGTTAGATGGTCACCATAGCCCCGACGATCACGTTATTCCGCATGGCTATGGGTTGCGCCGCTAAAATGCAGCACAAAAGGAGAAATTAAAGCCCAGAGCCCCAAAGCGCCAACGATCCAGTTGCCGACTATTAGCTTCTCTATCTCGAGAGCGCGCGAGAAAGAGTATGCGGCGATCAGAAGCCCAACCACGATATCATCCCAAAGAGCCGCTTGGATCCCGCGGTATAGCAGGACAAATGGCGCGATGACCAACCACACGCCCAGCGTGAAATTCATCCAACATAGAGCTTTCATCGATGTCACCTACTTTCCGCCTACATAGTCAACATGTCCACCTCGACTGGGGCACAATGTGAGCTCAGACTTGCGGCTTCGTGAACATTGGATTGAAACGACTTCTGAAGTCGTCTCAATCGTTAAGGGTTAGGCTATGAAGAGTGTAGTGCAAGACTTGATCATCCCTAACCTCACCTCCTTAATACGATCAAAGTCCTAAGTGTTAGAAGCAGGTGATGCCGATCTCTGCAGCCCTGTAATGGCCACCGGCCTTCACCTCATTTCAACTTGGTCGGCACCGAGAACGGCTTGCTCGCATCCACCACGAACATGATCAGGGCGGTCAGATCGGTCGTGCCGGCGTTGAAGACTTGCATCGGCATGCCGGCCGGATGTCCATTCATCGTGTGGCCGGCCTCGACATAATCGACACCATGCGGAGTCCGTTGACCCAGCCGACCGGCGACCACGTAGAAGGCTTCGGAGCCCGGATGGGAATGCACCGGTGTCTCTAGCCCCGGGCGGTCTGGACCCATAGTTGAGGCGCAGCAGATACTCGGGCGCGGTGATCGCCGGCACGGGCCCGATCTCGGCGACCTTGCTGCCGCCGGGCGTCGAGGCATCCTTGGGACCCAGCGTGACCACCCAGATCTTGCCGGCGACTTCAGCAATCAGCGCCGTCGTCGTCTCATACCGCACCGAGGCCGGGTTCCACCCGTCGGGACCCACTGCGGCTTTCGCATCCGCAAGCGTGGGAAAATTCCTCGACCCGCCAGTAGAGCGGGCCGGTCGGAAGTTGCTTGATCTTCTTCTGCGCGACCGGCTTGACGACATATTGCTGCCGTGCCGCCACCGGCGACGGCAATGACCATAACATCGAAGCTAAAACCACGATCATACCGGTGATAATCCGTTTCATGGGGATACCTCCGTTCCGTGGATTGCTTGAAGCTTTCGATTACCGAGATGGCGAGCAAAGTTCTTGCCAAGAACCACTGGACTGGAACAGGAGAGTTTCCCGGATTTTTTCCTCAAAGAGGGAAGACGATTAGGCAGCGAGTGTGAGGCACAATTGCAGGAAAAGAGCCAGTTTGCCTCACTGCGCGTTTAACACACAGCGGTTAGGTTTGACGATGCCACCCACATCCTCGGCGAAGAAAAAAAGTACATTCTCTGCCATCAAGAAAAAGAGAATACAAACGACGATCATGGTCGTGGCGTTGTCGAGGGAGGCGGGGGAGAGGTGGTGCTAAAGTGTAGGCCGCGGAAAGCCGGGAATCTGATTGCCCTTGGCATACATGCACTGCTGATAGGCAATATCGTAGCGCCGTTGGATAGTCCACGAAGCTCCATAGCCGGCGTTGGCGCCAACCGCGGTGCCAGTGAGCAGGCCGGTTCCGGCGCCGACAGCCGCGCCTGGTCCAGGGCTACCGAAGGCTGCGCCGATCGCCCCACCTGCCGCGGCTCCGAGAGCGGTACCGGCAACAGCCCCGGTTACCGTGCTGTTCTGTGTCGCTTGTTGTGGCGAAATCCCAACCTGTTGATCCGCGTAACTCCGGCATAGGCCTTCCTCGCTCACGAAAAGATCGAAAGGCTTTCCCGGCGCGGGCATCACCGCAATACTCGGGGCTAAGGGCAACTCAGCACAACCCGTGAGAAGAACTAAGACCGAGATCAAAATGGTATTGGAGCGCATAGTGCTGCCTACTCTACGATTATTCACCGGGGTGGAGGCGGTGGAGCCGATGCCGGGCCGGGAGGGGAGTTGCCGGCACAGCCTTCCAACCGCTGGAGCACTCAGGAACATAAGGATAGTAGCCAGCGGGCCGATCGCAATAATACCAGGTTGGAGGCAAGACCTGGGGTTGAGTAGGAGGCGAAGGGGGAACCTCGGCAACTACCGGTGGAGTATACGGGTTTGGATAGGGATAGACCGGGGCCGGATACCAATACCATGCAGGACCCACAATCCACCACCAACCGATCCGACTTCCATGCCATCCGTGAAACCAGCGCCCGCCGCGCCAAACGACGATATCGTGCTCATGAAAATGTTCGATGCCGCCGTGCCAAAAGGTCCTGGTCTCGCCTGACCAGAAGCAGGGACTGCATGCCAACAAAACAAACGACAACAGAGCCAAAATCACTTTTTTCATTGTTACTTATCTCCTTGGAGGATTTTTATAACAGACGCTTGACTGTGCTCTGTCCAAGAAAGCCATCTACACTATTTGGACGGGTAAGCATACGACAAAAGTTTACCGAGCATTGACTCATTTTGATTTCCTCCGTTTCTTGTAAATTCAAAAACAGCAATGATGATACCAACCGAGCTTGACTCGGATGTGTTAGTGTTATATTAGTGAAAGAGACGAAAGCAAGTTTTAGTTCGCTTCGAATAATCTGTGAAGGAAATGAAAAGAAGACCATGGAGATTCGACTCAGCAATAAAACCACACTTGCTGCACATATGTCGCCTCACCTGTGTCGACAAAAGACGGATTGCGACGCTGCTGCCAGAGTGACTGCGTCAAAAGCATTTTTGCAGCACCGACCTTTAGGCCTTAACGACTTGCTTAATATCTTTCGTTGGATGGTTTCATAAAGTCACATGGATTGATCGTTGGCTTCTTACATACTGGAGGTAGTCATGGAAGACCGCTGAGGAATATTGCAGGAGCGTCACTGGCGGCGCTGCTCTTCATCGGCGCGTGGGGAGCGAATAGCAATGCGATCGCGGCAGACAGCAATGCGCGGGTGCGAAAGGTATCCTCTGAAGGAAGAGTACGTGCCGAGACAGTTATTGCCATCAGAAGCTTCTGCGATACGGGAGAGCAGCTTGGCTGGGATCATCCGGTCGTGAGCGCGGAAGAAACCATCGATTTCTATGGGCCATGTAACCAGGATCCGGTCTGGAAAGATCAAGTTGACTAAGCAAAGACTTGAGAACTCTGATCGGAAGTCTCATTGACCGGGATGTAGTTTGTTTCCATAGGCCCCGCACATAACCACCCGAAGGGTCCTTTCTATCCTAAGGGTGGAGGTTTGCGTAAGGACGCGGTAGAGACGCGCGCGATCAACTAAGCCACACTCGCTACACATTGTCGCCTCACCTTTGTAGTCAAAGGCGTCATGCGGATTGCGCACCGTCCAGGTAAAAAGAAATTCCTCAGCACCGCACGTTTGCTCGAAATACAATTACTTCCTTCGCTTTCCTGGCTTAACAATTGCTCAAACCTTTCCTGAAGTGTTTTTCAAAACCTCTCCTGAAACCGGCCTTCAGCTCGTTGCGGCATCATCATTAGCCGCCGGGGAAGGGAACTCGGCTTTGCTCGTTCGTGAAAAAGTTGCGCGGATACGCGCTTCCCAAGCAGTATGTCAACTTCATCGGCACGCGCTCCATGCTCGAGCATACTTTTACAGAGCGCAAAAATGATTCCGGCAGAACGATTGTTCACCGTCGTGAGCCGAGAGCCACCTGCGGCACCCAGAGGTGGCCCGGCAGCTTCAAGCCGGCCAATGGCTGCCTCATCGTCGAACAACCTGACAACCGAGACACGGGTCCAGGCTTGCTGCTACCGCTTGCGCATCTTTACAAACGCTATCCTGATTCTAGCCGTCGTTGTTTTTCCAGCAGATCATTTCATTTTGAGGAGGACCTCTTCATGGCGCATGTGGATCGGGCCTTTCGCGTCGTCGAGCAGGATCCCGCCAAAGGTGGTGCTACTAGGAATCAATCCAAGCGAAGCGGAGCCGGAATACGGTTAATATCGTGCCGGGAAGAAGGCTGACACGGTCCGTCGGCGCCCGGCACCTATGAGGTTTCACAGTTTATCGAAAAGCCGGAGCGAGAAGTCGGCTCGAGATCTCGTTTCGTGCGGAGGACTATGGAACACCTTAGTCATGGTTTTTAAAGCCAAGACATTTCTCAATGCGGTTTCAAGAATTGCCCCGCTGCTTTTACGGTTCCTTTGAGCGGATTTGGAGAGCGGTCGGAACACCGTCATTGGGCCATTTGGTGACAGAAGTCTATCAGCAAATGTATCCGGTGAACCTTTCAAAGGGGTTGCTTGAGCTTCTTCCGCTAGAACGGCCACCGGCGCTATGGCGTGTTGCCCGTCCGAGGCATCCACTGGAGTGACTGGGGATCGGAGCAGCGCATCATCCATGTACTAGAAAGCGCTGGCTACGCCGGCCGTCTCAATGGAGTATGTGAGAAGCCGTGTTGTGGTCTGAAAAGAGATAGCTGGACTCACGGTGCGGCCTGAGGCATTTGAGTTTAGACTCCTATAGGTGGTCGAAAAAATCACGAGGCCGCTGCATTTTTATTCTAGTAATCAAGGAGTGGTGGATGAACAACAAGACCATAGTAGCGTTAGTCGGAGCTCTATCGTTGTTCAGTTGCACGTCCTATGCTATGGCACAGGATCGTGCGCACGCAGACGTCAAGAACGCTCAGGGAACACTGTTGGAACTGCTTCTCTCCGTGAGACCAAGGAAGGGCTCCTGATTATTGTAAACGCCAACGGGCTTCCTGAAGGGCTTCATGCGGTCCATATCCATGTCGGTCGGAAGTGCGAGGCTTCCGGCTTTGACAGTGCCGGCGGCCATTTCAATCCGTTGAATAAGAAGCACGGCTTAAAGAACCTCAGACGGTCCGCACGCCGGTGACCTGCCCGACATGTATGTCAGACAAAGACGGAGTCGGACGCTATGAGGCGCTGATGGAAAGCGTTACGCTCAGGCGACGGAGAGACGTCTGTCTTTGACGCCGATGGAAGCGCAATCGTGATCCACGCGACCGCCGATGACAACATGACTGACCCTGCGGGTAATTCCGGAGATCGAATCGCCTGTGGCGTAATTACACAGGCTGCGGCTAAAAAGCGATAAGCACAGCCAATCTGAACTGTCAAACAGGATGGAACTTGCGGGACGCGAAGAATGCTAATCCGTCCAGGCAAACATGGAGATCATATAAGAGTTTCTGCCCTCGTGATCGAGTCTAGGAACTATATCCATGATCAATATGAGCGTAGGATTTTTGATCTTGGTAGAGATACCTTCGGATCGAGTCAATCCCAGGCTCTTGTTTCATGCCTATCCAGCGATTTGAAGGCAATGCGACTTGTAGTTTGTCAACCATCAGTCTGAACAAGGTATCAGCTTCTTTTTCAGTCCCCATCGATGGGCTATAACAAGAGACATAGCTCAAAATACGATCGATGTAGCATTCCATGCCTGGAATTGCCGGGTTAAGATCGTCTCTTATTGTCTTCCTTTCACTCCGTAAACCGTGAAACTGGCGCATGGCCTCACTGCCCGAGGACAAGGCGCCCGCAAGGCTGCGGAGTACGTCGGTTATTTGACCGGTTTCTGTGGACGGCTGGCTATCGTCGCTCGTCACCTGATTGGAGACATCCCCGGCGACCACAGAAGAACTGACCGCGGTGGCTAAAACCAGAGCGGCCCAAAGTGATGCTGAGCTTGTCATGTGATTTACACCTGCATTGCTGAGCTAAGTAGAGCAATGGTTATGCCAACCAACCTATCCTGCGCCGCTGAAAGCTCCTCCGAATCCACGCCAATTGTCCGCCGATAATCTTGCGCAATGGTACCTTGGGACTAACCCTGCGTAGCTCATCTGTCGCTGCGATGCGCTGAGCTTCAGCGCGGTATTTTTCGGCGGTGGTTATACCCTCGTTTGCAATTGGCTTCAAGATGCGCGCGTTGTAAGGGTTGAAGATCTCAACCCCTTGTGCGCCGAGGATGCCTCAAACGTGGCTGGCAAGAAAAGCCTAGCGGAAGAGAAAAGCGTTTTCATACAGGTCAGACGAAAGCACGACAACGAGCCTTTTTGGCCGCAATTGGGGCCTGTTGGTTTTCTTGGCGGTGATCTTTCTCATCAATTTCATTGCCAGAATCATCCTCTCACCGCTTGCTCCCGACCATCGAAAAGGAGCTGGCAATCAGCCACGGCCAGGCGGGATCTTTCTTCTTCTTGATCTCGGGCGGGTTATGTGATCGGGCTGCTAGGATCAGGATTCCTAGCGTCCCGTTCGAGCCACAAAATTACCATCGTGATTTCCACCGCCGGCGTTGGACTCGCGCTCCTGGGGATTTCCGTCGTTAGCAGCTTATGGGCGATGCGCGTCGGACTCTTTGGCTTGGGGTTCGCAGGCGGCCTTTACATTCCCTCGGCGATCGCAACGATCACGTCGTTGATCGAGCGGCCGCATTGGGGAAAAGCCATTGCCGTCCATGAGCTGGCGCCCAACCTGGCTTTTTTGCCGGACCCTTTGTCGCAGAATTGTTCTTGAGTTGGTCGACCTGGCGCTTGGCGTTGAGCTCTCTCGGCATGGCCTCGCTCGTCGCGAGTCTCGCGTATTTCCGCTTTGGGCGGGGAGGTGAATTTGCCGGTGAATCGCCGGCATCGAGCGCTTTCGGATTACTGGTTCGCTGCGCGCTTCGTTCTGGATCATGGCCGTGTTATTTGGCTTGGGCGTAAGCTCCACGATCGGTGTTTATGCCATGCTTCCGCTCTACCTTGTGAGCGAGCGGCAGATCGATCTGAGCTGGGCCAACACGGTGGTTGCCCTCTCCAGGTCCTATGGACCGATCCTGGGGGTTCTCGGGGGTTGGGTGTCGGACCGTTTGGGTCCGAAGCAGACCATGGTTATGAGTTTAACTTTCACAGGAATCGCCACCTTGCTGGTGGGACTGGTTTCCAAGCGTTTGGATCAGTATCGTCGTCTTGTTTCAGCCGCTCCTCGCCGTCTGGTTTTTTCCCGCGGCGTTTGCCGCTCTCGCCGCGACTACTCCAGCCGCCGCCCGCAATCTCGCGGTGGCCTTTACAATTCCTTTCCGGTTATTTGATCGGTGGTGGCGTTGTCCCCACTTTCATCGGCATCATGGGCGACACCGGCTCCTTCGCTATCGGTTTCATGGTGACGGGAACTCTCATTTTGTTAGGCGGCATCTTGGCATTGTTGTTGAGGCTACCGGCAAATAATGGGGAAACGCGCTGAGGCGCCGGTTGTCATCGACACGCGCGCTTGGTCTATAAGATTGACCTATGATGACCGTAGAAGAATTCGCGGCGAAAATCAGAGGGAGTGACGAGATCGTCGCTCTTCACCGGCGCCGGAATCAGCACGGAATCAGGAATTCGGATTTCCGCAGTCCCGGGGGACTCTGGACGCGCTATAGGCCGGTCACTTTCCAGGAATATACGAGCAGCGAAGCGGCGCGCATCGAGGCTTGGAAAAGAAGATTAGAAACTTACGAGGCGCACAAAAACGCCAAGCCCAACATTGGCCACTATTTTATTCAGTCGCTCGACCAGAAGGGCAAGCTTGTCGGCCTCATCACGCAGAATGTGGACGGTCTGCACAGCGAGGCGGGTCTCGCCGATGACAAAATTGTCGAGCTGCACGGCACAAATCGAAGGATCATTTGTTTAAAGTGCGACAAATCCTTCGATCCCGACGAAGTCATTAGACGGCTGGTGGGTGATTTTTCGTCTCCCCAAATGCGATGCCTGCGGCGGGATTCTTAAAGCGGCTGACGGTTTCGTTCGGCCAGGCGATGCCGCCGGAGGCGATGCGGCAAGCGCAAGCGTGGACTGAAGGAGCGGCCGTCTTCATGGTCATGGGATCATCGTTGCAGGTGCAGCCCGCCGCCTCTTTCCCGGTCCTCGCCAAACGTAACGGCGCGTTGCTGGCGATCATTAACCGTGAGCCGACGCCGCTGGACGAGTATGGGGACTTCGTCCATCACGGCGCCATAGGAGAATTCTGCGGCAGATTTGGCGAGATGATCGCCGATGGATGATTTAGAGCCGGAAGGAATTGACCGCAAACGCGCGGCGCAGCCGTACCCAAATCGAAGTGACTCGCGCAAAGGGTCTGATAAGATTGAGTCTGCTACGAACTGCTGGAGTTTAGGAGGACAGTATGGCTGAAAGGAAACTGATCGATGCCGACGGTCACATCCGAGAGATCGAAAGCGATGTTTTTGAATACCTCCCGGAGCACTACAAGACCCGTCGTGATGCCGTACTTTACTTCCCGCTACTGCCCCACCACGGTTGGCACCGCCAGGCGGGTAGCGGAGGAATGGGCGCATCGTTTCTAGTTCCGACCCTCGAGGATTGGCAAAAGGCACTGGATCAAGGCAACATCGAGGCGGCGGCGGTTTATCCTACGCGCTTCATGCACATCGGCCAGGTGGGTATGGTCGATTTCGCCGTCGATCTGAGCCGCGCCTACAACGACTATCTGTACGATCGTTTCTTATGCCAAGAATCGCGACTCAAGGGAATCGCTGTGCTGCCGTTGCAAGAAGTCGGCGCAGCCGTTGCCGAGCTGCGCCGCGCAGTGAAGGAGTACGGCATGGTGGGCGGTCTTTTGCCCGCCGACGGACTGCCTCGACCCTTGGGTCATCAGGATTTCTATCCTCTCTACGAGGAGGCTAATCGCTTGGGTTGCATGATGGCGGTGCACTCGCAAAACTCGCTGCGCAACAACGATCTTTTATGTGGCGCAATGAAGCAGCGACCCTGGCTCATGTCTGGCCGCAGATGCGCCAGTTTACCAATCTCATGTTTTCCGGCGTGCTAGGAAGACTGCCTGATCTGAAAATCGCGTTTTTGGAAGCCGGCTGCGGTTGGGTGCCATATCTGATGAGCAAGATGGAGCCGCGCATGGGAGAGCTGTTGCGCCCATCGAAGCTCATCGAGCGGGGCCAGATTTATTTCCAATGCGGCGAAGAGATGACGACCAGCCGTGATCTTGAGCTGCTCGGGGACGACTGTCTATTTTGGGCGTCGGATTTTCCCCACGAGGAATCGTGGATATGGCCAAGGCGGTGAAGGAATTTCTTGACCGCGAAGACATTCCCGACGCGGCCAAGCGCAAAATCAGTTACGACAATCCGAAACGGCTTTACGCGCTATAAAGCGCGTAGTTCAAATCGTTCCAACCGTTCAAGACGTTCAAATTGTTGCAGAGATCCGAGGTTCCGAAGTAACTCGAACGTTGTGAACAGCTTGAACGATAATCTTTAGACCTTGGAATCAGCCTGAACTTTTCGCGGACGTCCTTGCGCGTTACATAATCGATGATCTGGATTTTCTCCGCCGGACCGGAGCGGTTGCCCATCATAATCATATGATTCGACTGAAACCAGAAAAATTAGAGAACTGCGATTACCTCTATCTGAAACAAGAACTGGCCCCGCAGGTCGGCTTTCAGCGCGTGGCGCGCAGGCCGATCGTGTTCGTCGGGAAACATCTTTAACCATGCCTTGTTGACCGAATCGCGCAGCTTTTCTTCTTTAAGAAAGACCGTCATGTGGGCGATGTTGTCGGGGGTGCCTCCGGCCTTCTCCATGAAAAAGCCTCAAATTGCGGAACATTGCTTCCGCCTGCTCGTCTGGATCCGAAGAAAGTACGCCGGTCTTGGCATCTTTGCCAGAGATCGCTGACGAGAAGACCATATTGCCGATGACGATGCCGTTGGGAATCGGCGCGCCATGTTCCATTCCTTCGATGTGAATGCTTTTTCTCTTCGCCATTACCAAGCCTCCCTGGGCGCTTTCAAGCGTGTCGTCTCATCGAATCCATATCATGTTGATAAGAGCGGTGTCTACGCCGGCTGGAGCTACAGGTGACTATCGCAAGCGCGGGATGTTAGCGGCGGATTGAAAGAATCTGGCCAAGGATTTAAATGATGTCTATGAAAAACGAAAACTTTCTCAAGCGTAGGTTTCAGCTCCATTGGGGCGGGGGCTGGATTATGGAAGAGGCCCGGTCAAAGACGCAGTACCACGAGCCATCGATTCAACTCCTTTCGTTCGATTCGGGAGGGCGGTCGATCCGTTTTTGTTACTACCATGACGGTTTTTACCAAGGGGGTCTGCTGATCCTTAGCGAATCCCATCTTGCCGGGTTGCGACGAGAAATCCGCAAGAATAAAACTATCCATGCCTTACTTAAGAAACTAATCTGACGGTGAACCTCTAAGGGTCATTGGCAGGCGCCCCAGATGACGAATCCCGCAGTTGGCTTCGTATCAGAGGGAGCCAAGAACACTGGCGGGGAGAGGGGAGTAGTCTTAGTTGTTCTGTCCAATCTCGTATAGCCGCGGTTTTCTGTATGAAACCTGGCGGGCGACCGTGTTTGGATCGAATCTCCAACCAGCCGTTCCGACTGTCTACTACGTTGACCTGCGTGCCAGGTTCAACATTGGCGACGAGTTGGGAGTGCTCGCTGGGAGCGCTAAAGACACGGGTTGGTTGAACGATTTCGTAGCTCTCCCAAACCGTCGAGGAAACCTTGCTGGATGAGGCAACGGCCGTCGTCGTGGCTTGTTCTGACGTTTCCCCGGTTCTTGACTCAACGGGCGACGCTTGCGCAATTGCTGGCGCCCCTCTAACTGATTTGTCTATGGAGCGAGCTTCTTATGCTCCGGCACTATGGATGCCGGCTGTGACTTCATTTTGGCCGCGGTGGAAACGCCCGACGGATTCGGCGTCGCTGAAGGGTTTTGTTCCGAATCTTTACCTAAAAACTGGCAGCAAGAACTCCACCAACTACCAACACACCCATTGCCACTGGAAAAATCCCGAAGCGGCGTTTCTTCTTTGTCAGGCCGGATCGCGAGAGTTCGCTGGTAACGGGTGTTCCGCCGTTAACGGCAGCGGGCAAGCTCGTTGAATGGTGATGCTGTGGTTCTGTAGAAATCCCGTTTGTTTTGTCAAAGCTATCATTGCTGAAGGGTGTGTTGTTCAGCGGCTAATGCTCCAAGGGGAGTTCGTTCGACGATGTCTGCATAGTCCGGTTCGTCTGAAGAATCTTTTCCCTGAACTCAAAGACGTTGTGCCGATCTTCGCGGATCTCGTTCGATGGCTCCTCCGGCTGGTGGGTAGGTTCCGGGGCGACGTCCAAAAGCTCGCTCATTGATATGATCTCTTCCTGAATCCGGCGGTCCCGTTCGCTAACCTCTGCCTGTTTCGATCGCAGCTCCTCAAGTCGCTGGCGAAGGATTACCAATCGCTCTACTTGAAGCTGATTCTGGTTTGTTAGTTTTTGCTGGTGTTGGTAGTTCTCTTCCCGGAGTCGAAGATTGGCTTCACTCAATTCATGATGGCGCTGTTGCATGTCCGAAAGCTGCATCTGAGCCGCTTCCAGTGCTTTTTGTTTTTCCTGCTCGGCGGCGAGGGCATTCTGTAGTTGCGAGGTACTGACTTCGAGGCTTCTTTGGAGTTCCTCAAACGCTTTATGGCTCGGATTCGGCGTCAACAGGCTGAACCGGAGCGCGCTCCAACTCGCGAACCTTGGCTTGGCTGGTCTCGAGTTGTTCCTTCAGAACCGCGATTTCCGCATCCTTTGCGAGTTCCGGCTCGCTTCGTCGGAATGAGGATCGTTCGATTCTGAAGGTGTTTTCGCCGTCGCAAGTTCTGCCTGCAACCGCTCACGGTCCCAGCGCAGCTCAGTGATCTCAGATTCCTTGCTATTTAGGTGTGCACGAAGAGTTTCGAGCTGTTCCAGCCTGCTCTCGCTTGCCTCGAGTTTCTTCGATAGAGACGAAACTTGCTGCAAGAGCTCTTCGTTTCTGGCAATGAGTTCTGCCGATGCTCCATTTTCTTGTGGAAAAACATCGGTTGAAGGATTGGAAATTACCGGTGCTGGCACCGTCAGCGAGTCTATGCTTGAGTTCCTCCAGTTCATGACGCTTGCTCTTGAGCTCTGTTCCGAGGCAACCAGAAAGATTCCCAGTAAACCGATTGCCGCGCCGGCGACTATCCAGATAAACATAGTATCCATTGTTTTGTCTCCTATTGAGACCCACTATCGGTGGATCTCCAGTATTCGCTGAGGGACTTTTTCGGTAACAGAATTTCTTCCTGTTGCCGGTTTGGTAAGATCTCTTCCTGCCGTTGACGAGAGGACAGGGTGAAAGTTCGTACGGTCAACAGAATTGCATTCATGGACAAGGCGTTTTTTGTTGACCGGATGGTCGAATCGATAAGATTCCTGATCGGAAAAGCTTATAACCGTCTACGCCAAATATGTGCCAAGCAGGCAGACGCTAGAATACGCTACATAAGAAGTTGATAAAAGAGACTTTTGCGTTACCGCGGGCTGTAGTTCGGACTGAGGCAGGCGTGCTCGCGCTGAACAAAATCGTGAATACGGAGCAAAATTGTCGGAGTGTTATGAGAGACCAATAGTTCAGAAATCCCGATCCTTTCTAGCCCGAATCGAGATAGCCTGAGCCTTCAAGGTAATCAGCAAATGGGACTATTTTGGATAGTCGACTCCGCAGGATAATCTTCACTACTATCGCTTCAAGCAACCGACCGCACATTGTGATTCGTCGTTATTAGTCCTTAATTTGAATGATAACTCTCGACCGAGCGATTGCGCTGTAGCAGTTTGATCTCATTCGGCTTTTTCGTCATTTTCACTCGCTCCCCGACTCGCCTTCGGCTCTGGTTTTAAAACTGGAGTAAAAACTTTTTCGAGAAGTGCCGAAGTGCTTTCCCATGTTTTCCGCTTCGAGCTGGCGTAGTATCTGTAACATCTCGGACTCGAACAGCCCATCGCTTTCAGCACGTGCATGACTTCGCGGCCCTCGTCGGCGTACCGGGTGGCGACCATCTTGCGGAACGGATGGCGCCGGGCTGCACCGGGAACACGGTCGGTCTTTTGCTCTGGTTTTTAACCTTGCCGGTAGAACGTCCTGAAAGTACCTTTGTCTCCTCTCAACCCGACAAACTTTGAATGCCTCAGGTGCCCATCCGGTGTCCATTCGGTGAACTCGATCTCTGCGACAAGCTCCGCCTTTACCCACACGCAGTTTTTCATATCTTTCTTTGGTCAACGCCCATTGCGTTCGTGTCTTTTCTGGCACAGCTGCTGGGACCAGTAGACCTGGACGCATGAAGGAGGGTTCTATGAAGTTACGTGTAGCTTACAACCAACATGGCGAGATACTAGCCGTCACAGAGGGCGGGTCGCAAGCAGATCAAATAGTCGCTCCGCCAGGTGTTACTGTAGCGGAGCCTCGATGTACCAACCAAGTTTGAGAAAGCAAAGTTCGAGGACTTCGTCCATCGTCTACACGTAGATGTTTCACAAGAAGCAACTAGCCGAGAGAACCTAGGCTCTGAACTCCCAGCAGTTGTTTCTGACAACAAGCACTGTAAGAACCAACACCTTTCAAATAAGGGCTTACCGACAAGAGTACTCTTCATTCTAGCCGAGCACTTTTTCAGCCGTTAACTCGTCCAGCTTTGGTCCTGGTGGGATTTTATCGATGGCTGATTGAGCCATGACCTGAACGAAGCAATGTCCAACGGATTTCGTATTCGCATGTTAGCGCAGCGACCGTGAATGGGTTGTGATGTCCCACGGCTCCGCGATAACTATACCGAAGTAATTTCGGCATCTAGGACACTGATCGGGCAAGATAACAGCCATCTCTTCAGCTTCGCTCTGCAAAATTAAAATCTGAGGAGCTGGCCGACCTACTACTAACCATTAAACTATCGCGCCGCCGAGTTGTAGGGTCTATAACAATCTCTATTTTAGAACCTCATGAAATTGCCAAAATTATCACGGAAGTTGAGAGTCGTTATGATTTGTTACCTCCTTAGAAGCTCGAAAAGTCGATAAGATTGAATTTACTAATTTCCTTCGGATTTTACTGTTCATTAGTTAGGCAATCTGGTAAACGTATGCTCTGGACGTGCCGCACTACCGGGTAACTGAGCAACTTACTCACAGGGTTACCCACAGCTTTTGTGGAAATCTTACGTTGACGAAACCATCTACAGCGACGGACAATGCGGGTGTCACCATGCAGCTAAAACTCGGCATACAAGAGGCAATCCCCTACTACCAAAAACTCAGCAGTTCGATACAGTACCTTTGCCCTTTGCGATAAATGCGGCGGGACCCATGACATGGCGGTCTCCGTTATTTTAGAACGACGGCCCCATTGAGAAACAAAGCATTGGGCACGTGTACGAAGGGAAGATCCTTCCGAAGAGCCTCGCGCATCTCATCAGCCGTAGCGTCAGTTGCCCCAAGACAGGACGGCAATCCATTCAGAAAGATAAGCACCAAATATTTTTAGTTCCAGCTAAAAACTAATCACCGCACAGGCGTATGTTTAATGACTCCTGGAGTTTAAGGGATTGATAGTTCTACTCCCGTGAAAATATTGGTCGACATTTCGCCGGAACATTATGACCGTATACTTAGTGAGTTCAGCGAGGAGTCTCCGCATGTATGCCATTCTCAAAAACGGCCTGGTAATTCACCATTTTGAAGCAGGCAACGAATTTAGGACGGTTGAAATTCTCTGCGACAAATTCCACGCACGAATGATTCTCGCTGCTGCTGAGATGTACTGCCCTGAAGCCGTAGCTGAGATCGAAGAGGCGATCAGACTTTCTCGCACTCTACACTAACACGCCCATCATGAGTCTGTAAGTAGAGCAACAAGCACGCCTGATGGCTATGGGATGATTTGTTAATCATCTACGCCGGTGACTGAAAAGTCCTAAACTGTTTCGCTCTTTGTCTATTCTTAAACTTCTTCTAGGAACAGCGAGAGTGTAGGAAGGCATTTTTGGCGCGTGAAAACCACTAAGGCCATTTCTTTTCTTTTTCAGAAGCGACTTTAGTCAGCGTTTGTTAAATGTTTATTTCGACACGAAATGGAAGACAATTCATAAATAATTTTCACAAACAAGAAAAATTCCCTCCATTCGCAGAATTCGTTAAAAACTGTACATCAATGAATCAAATCTGATATGGGATATTTTTCGTTCGGCAGATTCTCTGAGTCAAGGAAAAATTATGAAACAGAATTGTCAACATTGCGGGGAGTTGATTGTTGGTAACGCCTATCGGGTTACGAGCGAAGAAGAAGGCATTAGCCTGCTTGATATGATTGTTTGCTCCCTCTGTTCTATGGAGGCAAAAAGCTTCGGCTCCGTACACAAGAAATGAACGTGACGAGCAAACAAGTTTCAGCTCGAACCCGAAGGACTCACCCGTTCACGACGCGTTATCTGATTTAACAACGGACACCACTCCGCTAGATTTTCGTTGGCAGGGGGTAGCGGGTGTTTCGGCATTGCAACGCTGAGATTTGATATCAGTACTCGCCCTGCTTCTTTAGTCGCTGAAGCTCCTCTCTCTGCCGTCTCAGCTCAGAACTTTGCCGGTTAATCTCTTCTTGCTGTTGTTGCTGCACTTCCTCGTGGCCCTGGAGCTGGTTTCCAATAAGAGCACCACCTCCCGCTCCGAGCGCACCACCGACGAGCGCCCCTGCAACCGGATGGCGAACGGCACTACCGACCAGACCTCCAGCAGCGGCTCCTCCCAATCCCCCAATTGCTGCGCCTTTTGTGTAGTGCTCATGCTAGAGCAGCCAAGAAATCCCATTACGAGTGGCAGAGCTATAAAAGTAGTGAGTCCGTGTCTCATAGGTTCTCCTTTTCGATGTTACTTGGCCTTGGACGGACCCAATCTTCATGCCAGTTGATGGATGAGAAGATCCTAGGAATATCAAGGATCTGTTATAGGCGAGTAGACAGGAATTGGGCGCACCAGTGCTTTTTTGTCCATAGCTTCCAGTTTTTAACGAACCCCAATCTGGTGCCAGTTAGCTCGTCTTCGACCAGCACAGTTTGACAACTGAAATTATTTTCAGTATGCCTTCTGAGTCGTGGTCGATACAACTTCTTCAACCATTTGCCGCTGTAAGATCGTCAAGGACAGAATCGTTTTCTGTGCTCTACACGAGAGCGCTGAAAGATTGCTGGCGACGTGCGACCATCTCAGAAAGTTTCTCAAAAATCTGAAAGTAGCGGAGCAGAAGGACGAGAATATGATTCGCGAGGTTATCTTGCCATATCTGGATCGGCAGATCGCAGCGGCGGAAAAGAAGAGCGGTTAACTTTCAGCGCAGCCATTTCGGCGCAATGAGCGAGAACGGCGGGCGGACGTGAACAAAAAATACTTGAAAGCGTCCGGGCTATAAATTTTGACTCTGAAGAATTCTTCAGAGTCGTTACGGTTGCCCGCCTCGGCGGACGGCACTCGTCCCGCCGTTACCGACCGCCGTTTAGTGACCGGCGGTTTCGTCGGGGCGGGCTTTAGAATTTACTTGAGTTAAGTCCCAGAGACCATGGAAGAGCATTTTCCAAAGTTCACCGCCTGTGAAATCTTTCTCATACGGTTCGTGTTGGGAAGTTCTAGTCCCGGTTGTTGCATCTATCTTTGACGTACGGGTGTACAATCTTACCGTCCAGCACTCAGGCTGCATTTTTGCGAAAGTCGTCTCTGAAGGTACAAAAATTGAAATCGTATCCATAGTCTCTCTCCTTCCCGGACGGCTTGAACTCCTTCTGAAGTGCTTGAAAGAAGACGCTTCTATCAACTTTTTCATCTGCTGTTCATAGGCATTCCAAAACCACTTGTCCGGGATGATACGAAAATACTGGTAGAAGCGAACCAAAAATAACCCCATAAAACCCAAAGAGAGAAAGCCGTCCACCAAGGGCTATCGAGGCTTACCTTATTGTCAAAGACGTTGATTTCGTCGATTCGCAACCCTGCCTCGCTGATAAAAGAACAAAATGAAGCTGACCACGAGCAGGCTTCGCCTCTCGGCCACAAAGCCGCGCCGAATGTAGTCTGCATCGTCGGCCATGGCACCTGCGATACCAAAAAGACCGGTGTCTACAAGCTCAAAGCCGGGTTCCATAGCAAAACCACAGTAAAACTTTTTGACGAAACCTGAGTTATTTGGGTGAATTTGAGAAATCTGAAAAATCTGGAGAGCGACCGAAAGGCGAAAAACTCAGGGGCTTATCGCTAAACCCCTGAGTTTCTATACGTTGTCGAGACCCCGGGTTTATAATTTAATTTGCACGATCACTTCGGTTTCAACCGGCGCGTCGTTCGCAAGCGAGGCGACGCCCACGGCTGCACGCGCATGCTCGCCACGGTCACCCCAGAGTTCGACGAAAAGGTCGGATGCACCGTTTACGACCTGAGGCATTTTAGTGAATCCCGGTGCGACGTTCACGTAGCCGATCAATTTTACGAACCGCTCCACGCGATCGAGGTCACCAAGCGCCGACTTGATAATCGCTAGATGATTGAGGGCGCAGCAGCGCGCCATCGCGTAACCTTGCTCCAACGTCACCTTGTCGCCAACTTTGCCGACGTAGGTATGGGGCTCACCGTTAAGTCTTCCAGTGTTACCGCCCACGAACAAGAGATGACCGGTTTGGACGTAGGGGATGTAATGGGCAGCCGGCTTTGGCGGCGTTGGAAGCTCTAACCCCAGTCCTGCCAGCTTCTTTCGATTTCCATGGAACCCTCCTTATACGGTTGATCGCACATCAACGTACGGTGGTGATTCTAGGTTATCCGAGGGAAAAATGACAAGAGGTTTTCGTTATCAGCGGCTCGAGATCTCTCTAAACTTAGGATGTTGACAAATGAGATACTTGTTCCAGATGACAGACATGAAGGCCAACGCTCGGTGCGCTCTGGATTCTGGTCTCGACAAATCCGTTTTCACGGCGGCTGGAAGCTGATATCTATTGGCATGAATGGCTATCGTTCTTATCGATGGCGAACGTTATGAAAAGAATCGAAAGGTAGGGGCGCCGAAGATGGTTGTGGATTTTCAGCATCATTATGTCCCGGTGGACTTGGCAAAAAAGGGGCCTTTATTCCGCCAAAACGACCTACTTACAAGAGGGCGGTCGTCGCGCGACGACGATGCACGCCAGGCTTTATGATCTCGAGTTACAGCTCAAAGACATGAGCGAAGCTGGAATCGATGTTTCTGTGCTGTCCTGTCTATTAGGATGGAATGCTTCATTGGATGAGTGCCGGCTGATCAATGACGATTTGGCCAAGGTGCAGGCGAAATACCCAGGAAAGTTTGTTGGGCTCGCCCAAGCGCCAGTCTTGGAGGGCGAAGAAGCACTTCAGGAAATCGAGCGAGCGATCCGAAGCCTAAGCCTCAAAGGAGTTACGATCACCTCGCAAATCAAAGGGGTCTCGCTCGATTCTCCAAAACTTTACGGGCTCTACGAAAAAGTTTGCGAGCTCGATGTGCCCCTGTTTGTTCACCCAGCGCTGGTGCCCATCGGCTACGAGCTGCTCCAAGACTCACGATCTGCCGCGGGTTCTAGGGTCGAGGAGGTCGATCTCACCGTCGCCACCACACGGCTTATTGCCGGCGGAATCCTGGACCGCTTTCCCGACACTGAAGCTGGTCATCGCTCATTTCGGCGGCGGTATCGCAGCTGTGAAGGACCGGCTTCTAGCCAAAGGCTATCGCTTCGGTACGCTCAAGCGCTCATTCGCGGATTACTTTGAAATGCTTTACTTCGATCTCGCCGGATTTGAAGGCGGTCTGCCGGCTTTGCACTGTGCGCTTCAAGGCATCCGCGCGGGAGCGGCTCGTATTCGCAAGCGACTCACCCGCAGGATTTTACGGGCGTGAACACTGACACAGGAAGGGGATGCGGGAATTAAGAAACTACATCGATACGATCCGTAAGCTGCCGCTCGGAGAGGAAACCAAGGACGGGATCTTAGGCAGTACGGCGATGGCTTTGTTAAAGGTTTAGAGTTCTGTTCCTGATGCTCACGCCGAACTGCCCAGCATCGCAGGAGCTGGAACTCGCGAACTCTTCGAAGCCCAGTCTCTGAGAGTTCTGCGAGTTAGACTACGGACCGCGACTACACTTACCTGGCTTCCAATGGGCTTCGCGATGCTCGCCTCGACGTACTCCCGGCTTGTTGCCGCGCCTGATTCTGACCTTTAACCAACCTTTTTCTTCGTCCACGACGTTGATCTTTGTCCCCTTTTGATCTCCGCCACCACCGGGTAGTGAAGCCCCGGTCCACTGTATACCCGCGTATCGACCAGGCTTTCATATTTCCCTTCTACGGGCAGCGCGGATGATTCTTGTTTCTCGATCGCTACTGCTGGGTTCGATGGCATGTCATTTCGATGTAGCCGGGCGGGTTGCCCTTCTTCGAAACGATGAGAACCCAATCACCATCCCGTCCAACGACTTGGACCTTTGGCATCGCGCCTGATTTCGCTGATCGTTCGAAACTGAGGTCCAGGGCCGGCTGCGTAGCTTCGTGTTCTCAATAGTCACGTAAGGACGAAGCTGCGCATTGAGGTCGGGAAGAGCCTTCGAATCAGTTTCCTTTTGCTCACCTTTGCAGCCCAATTGGCATAAGAAAATCAAGAGGGTTAGAGGGAAAATTAATAATCTGCTTCCATATTGAGTCATAGTGTCTTCCTCCTTAATCCGACGGAAAAAGACCACCATTATATAACATTCGCCGCGATTTGGGTGTTTTGGTGGTGATGGATAGGTGACGGAGATCCGGTCTAATATTAACGAATATTGGGATTAGGGAGTCAGTGTATTTCTTTCCAAACCTTCGCCAAGCTCGTCGCCGTAGACACTGAGGTCCCACTCGCAGAAGTAGCCGAAAGGTGTTGTCCAGACTAGATAAGCGGTTTCGCGCAGACGTTGCGCGACAGTGTTAATAAAGGCTTCGGCGAAATCAGGGAGGCGGTCTCGCCGCCGAGGTGGGTAAAGGAGTGGATGACGATGTTCTTGATCGCTCTTTTGTTAGCAAGCCACTTGATGTGCTTTAACGTTTGCCGCAGGACTGCGACTTCTCTGTCTGCTTCTTCGTCGGACTTCTCGGCGTGGACGAAGATAACGACCGCGTCCGCGACCTCGTTCATCTACGTCCTGATCCGCTACCTCGGTTAAGTGTCTTGGAGTGGGTCTTCCAACGAAAATGCTTCGCCTGGAAACAAAGAAGTTTCATGCTGAGATCAGTAGTAGTCGAGGAAGTTCTTCAGTAGTCTTTTGCCCTCGTCGGTAAGAATCGATTCGGGATGGAATTGCACGCCTTCCACGGGAAAACGCGTGTGACGCACTCCCATGATGACGTTGTCAGCGGTACGGGCGCTGATACTCAGCTCAGCCGGCAGATGCTCGGGATTGATCACCAGAGAGTGATAGCGCATGGCAGCGAAGGGATTTTTGATTGACCGGAAGATTGTCTGTGAATCGTGACTCACCTCCGAGAGTTTGCCGTGCATGATCGACGGCGCTCGAATGATCTCCCCGCCAAAAGCAGCGCCGATACACTGGTGGCCGAGGCAGACGCCTAGAATGGGTGTCTTTTCAGCAAAGCGCAAAATCACGTCACAAGAGATGCCAGCCTCTTTAGGTGTACAGGGACCCGGCGAGATAACAATTTTTCCGGCCTCATGCGTCTCGATATCGTCAAGACTGATCTTGTTGTTGCGAAAGACTTCGACCGTCGTCCCTAGCTCGCCGAGATAGTGATAGAGGTTGTAAGTGAAGGAGTCGTAGTTGTCGATGAGCAGGATCACTTCTTCCTCCACTGCTCAGCCAGTTCCACGGCCTTTAGCATGGCGCGGGCCTTGTTTAATGTCTCCTGATATTCCATGTCGGGATCGGAGTCCGCGACAATCCCGGCACCGGCATTGATGAAGACTTTTTTCCCTTTCATGACGATCGTCCGAATTACGATGCAAGTGTCAGAGATTGCCGTTGTAACCGAAGTAGCCAATGGCGCCGGCGTACAGCCCGCGCTTCTCTGGTTCCAATTCGCTGATAATTTGCATCGCGCGGATCTTCGGTGCGCCGGAGACGGTGCCGGCAGGGAAGGCGGACACAAAGAGATCAAACGGTGTCTTTTCGGCCGCAAGTTTTCCGCGGACGTTGGAGACGATGTGAATGACATGGGAATAGCGCTCGATAGCCATCAGCTCGTTGACCTCAACCGAGCCTATTTCCGCGACACGGCCGACGTCGTTACGGCCCAAGTCTACGAGCATGATATGCTCGGCGCGCTCTTTAGGATCCGCCAACAGATCGGCCTCAAGCTCCCGCTCTTCATCCGGCGTGGCCCCTCTCCGACGGGTGCCGGCGATGGGACGGAGTTCGATGGTGTCGCCGGTCAGGCGGACCATGGTTTCCGGTGAAGAACCGATGACGCGAAGGTCTTCGAGTTCAAGGTAGAACATGTAGGGCGACGGATTGATAAACCGGAGAGCCCGATAAATCTCGAATGGGTCACTCGCCGTCTCGGTCTCGAGTCTTTGACAGAGCACGACCTGAATAATATCTCCGGCCTTAATATAGTCTTTGGCCCGAATGACGGCATGCCGGAACTTTTCTAGCGTCAGGTTGGAGCGAAATTTTCTATTTCCTTGCGCTTGACTCAAGTCGCGGGGCTCGATCCCCGGGGCTTCTTTTGCAAAGAGGAGATCACTTTGCGGATTCGCTGACTTGCCTGCTCATACGCCCGTCGAAGGTTCTTTCTTTGGTCCACTCGTACGTTGTCAATGACTTTGATGGTATGTTTCAGATTGTCGAAAGCGACCACGCTTTGAACAAAAATAAAAAAGATCTCGGGCATAGCCAAAGGATCTTTTTATCGTCGGAAATTTCATGGAATTGCTCTACCGCGTTATAGGCCACATATCCGAGAGCGCCGCCGAAAAACGGAGGGATACCGGGTACGGTCACTGGCCGGCAGCCCTTCAGAAGCTCCTCTAACGACTTCAGCGGTGATTCTGAAGTAAAGCTCGTCTTTTTCCGTTTTCGATGATCTCGACTTGGTTTCCCCGAGCCTTGAAGATCCGTTGGGGCGCGTTCCGAGAAAGGAGTACCGGGCCCAGCGTTCGCTCCCTTCCACGCTTTCAAGCAAAAAGAGTAATCGTCACGTTCGAGCCGCTTGAAGAAAGAGAGAGGGAGTCTCCAGGTCCATAAGCAATTCCTGATATACGGGAATCAGGTTGCCCTGGTCGGCAAACCGGCTAAACTCTTTAAAGCTCGGTCGAATCATCCTTCTATAAGCAAACTACAAACAAAAGGGCCATAAGTTTTCACCTATGGCCCTTCCCCTTCACGCCAACGAAATGAATTGACTGGAATTAGCCACGGTGCCGACGCTGCAGCAGGTCCCAGCGCCACCAACCTAAAGCTAATCTTGCGTTCTCCAGCCGATTGTTCACATTCGGCATTTTGCCTTATCTGTTCAGGGGGTCAAGGCTCCTTTCAAAACAGAGGTCTGAAAGTTGCCCGGGTACCCACTGTGCGTGTTATCAATTTATGAATATTGAGAATCATGAGGACGTCGAGAAAGTCCACGCCTATGACAGGCGCCAGATTTGTTTAACTCGAGATGGCAACGCCCGAATCGATTTGCGGCGGTAAGGGGCCCCGCGCTGGCTATTTGACAACTGTCGGTAGCTAAGTTAAAACGCCTTTTGCACCGGGCCTTGACCCTTAATGGACAGGCAGATTCCAACGCAAGTATTTCACCTAGGAGGAGACATGGTGAGGCGCGAGAAATCTAATTATACGATTCAGTCCGTTTCTCATGCTCTGGATGTAATGGAGCAGTTCAACGGGACCGTCGATGAGATCGGTGTTACTGAACTCAGCAAGCGGCTGAAACTACACAAGAACAATGTCTTCCGCTTGCTCGCCACGCTCGAAGCACGCGGATATATCGAACAGAACAAGGTTACAGAGAACTACCGATTGGGTCTAAAATGTCTCCAGCTCGGGCAGACATTTATCCACCAGTTGGGTTTGTTGCTGCAAGCAAGGTCAACACTAGAAGATTTGGTTAAGCTGACGAAGGAGAGCGCCTTCGTCGCGATCCGCAAAGGTACCGCAATTGTTCCTTTGGAGTTCGTTGAACCGCCGCGCCCCGTCCGCGTCGTTTCGTTTCTAGGGACGGCGTTACCGTCCCATTGTACGGCCGCCGGGAAAGTGTATCTGGTGTTCGAGTCCGAGGGAGGATTGAGCCAAGTGCTTCCAGAGCGCTTGGACCGCCACACGGGAAAGACGATCACAGACCGCCAACTCCTCGCTGAGGAGATGCGAAACGTTAGTGAAACTGGTTATGCCATCGACCAGGGAGAGTTTTCGGAGGACATAAGCTCCGTGGCGGTGCCTGTTCGTGACTACACCCGAACTCTCGTGGGGGCCCTTGGTGTTGCAGGCCCCGACCATCGTCTGTCCAGTGAGACCATCAAGCAAGAAATTGCTCCCAAACTGCTTCGGGCCGGCACCGAGTTGTCAAAACGATTGGGCTATTCTGAATGATGCGTTTGGTAGCCAGCCCAAACGTCACCACAGTCCCGGCAAAGTTGCCCCTCGCGGCGAGCTTAATCAATAAAATAGCCCCGGTGTAATCCCGCCTTTATTTTGACATTCTTACACCAGTGCGGATAAGTAAGTTGAAAGAAACGGAGGTCCACTAGACCAGAATGCTAACCAGCATAGAAAAGTACTTTTCATCTTACTTGCTGCAGGATCACTCTATTATGCCGGAGTCAGGTTTTATGACGTTTACAGAGCCATTGCTCGCGGCAGACCTGATTCTCGTTTGGATAATCTCCGCCAGCGAATTCTGCGTGCGCTCTGGATCGTCTTCACCCAGCAATCCGTGTTCAAGACGCGGCCGATTGTTTCCTTCCTCCATGCGCTGATTTTCTACGGTTTTGTCTTCTATTTTTAGTCAACCTCGTTGACGTGTTTGAGGGCTTTGTGTCTTTTGATGCGCGCGGAGGCTTGTGGAGGCCGTTCAACTTGTTGGCGGACCTCCTGACCGCGAGCGTTTTGATCGGGATGATCGGTCTTGTTATTCGCCGGTTCTTCGTTCGCCCCAAGGACTTTGCTTTCCCGTCCAACGTGCCTTTGCAACCCGAGGCTCGTGCCGGCATCCTGCGCGACTCTTCGATTGTGGCAAGCTTCATCCTTTTTCACGTTGGCAGCAGGCTTATGTTCAAGGCAACCCACCTGGCTCGCGACGGCGCCGACGCTTTCCATCCGGTGAGCGCACTGATGGCCGGATTTTTTCCGGCATGAGTCCCGGCGTTGTCGAGGTTCTGAACCATTTCTTTGGTGGGGGCCCTGGGTTCGATTCTCATCTTCATCCCGTATTTCCCCGTTCCAAGCATATCCATCTCTTCATGGCTCCGATCAACCTGGCGTTGAAAAAGACAAACCTGGAGTCTTGCAGCCGATGGATTTCGAAAACGAGGAGGTCTTCGGCGCCGCCAAATTGGAGGAATTTACCTGGCCCCGATTGTTGGATGCCTACAGCTGCATCATGTGCAACCGCTGCCAGGATGTTTGTCCTGCGACGAATACCGGGAAAGCGCCTCAGCCCGGCGGCGATTCTGATCAATGAGCGTTATGAATTGAACGAGATCTTTTCCCAATTTCTCCGCGGGCCAAGAAAGCCCGCGACCGCTGCTCGACTTCGCGCTCAGTGAAGAAGCGGCATGGGCCTGCACGACCTGCAACGCCTGCATCGAAGTATGTCCCGTGGGGAACGAGCAGATGCTCCATATTATTGACGTGCGGCGCGAGCGGGTGCTGGCCGCTGCGGAGTTTCCCAACGGGCTCAAAAATAGTTTTAACCATATGGAGCGAGCGGGCAATCCCTGGGGCATCTCGGCCGATGAGCGACTGGTTTGGGCCAAGGGTTTGCCTTTCCCGGTGCCAACGATCGAGCAAAATTCCGATCCGGATGTACTCTATTGGGTTGGCTGCGCGGTTGCGTTTGATCCCCGGGCGCAGAAGATCGCCCGAAGTTTGGCCGAGATCCTAAATTCCGCCGGGCTAAACTGGGCTGTGCTGGGCAGAGAGGAAAAGTGCACCGGCGACATGGCGCGGCGGACGGGCAATGAGTATCTCTTCGCTCAAATGGCGACAGAAAATGTCGCGGCTTTGGACGCAGTGAAGCCCAAAGTTATCGTCACGACTTGTCCGCACTGCTTTCACACCATCGGCAATGAATACCCGCAGTTTGGCGGCAACTATGTGATGAAGCACCACACGGAATTTATCGACGAGCTCATCCGAGACGGCAGGCTCAAGCTAGCTGCCAATGCCGACGGTTCTGTGACCTATCACGATCCCTGTTATTTGGGCCGTCACAATGGCATCTTCGATCAGCCCCGCGGCCTCATCCAGGCCACGGGCGCTCGGTTAACCGAGCCTATGCGCTCCCGGAGCAACAGTTTCTGCTGCGGCGCCGGCGGTGGACAGTTTTGGAAGGATGAAGAGAAAGGCACCGAGCGGGTCAGCACAAACCGTTACCGTGAATTAAAGCAGACCGGGGCTAAGACGGTGGCGACGGGCTGTCCGTTTTGCATGCGGATGATTACGGAAGAGACGGCAAAAGAAGAGCCGGAAACGGCCATGGAAGTTTTGGATATTGCCGAGATCGTCGCCAAGAACTTGCAAAAATAAGATGAGGCTTCGGCGCACCTCTCTCTTCCTGACTTTGTTTGCGGTTCTGCTTCAGGTGAGCGCCTGCCAGGCGCAACCTCAGGTAACTATTGCCACTGCAGGGGTCGAGAGCTGACTTTCAGGTCGAAGTCGCGGATACGCCCGGCCAAGCGAGAGCTGGGGCTGCAATACCGGCGCGACCTGGCGATGGATCGCGGTATGATTTTCCTGTTTCCAGCCGAGTCCCAACACTCCTTCTGGATGAAGAACACGCCGATTCCGCTGGATATGATTTTCATCAATAAGGATCGCAAAATTATCGGGATCGTAGAGCAAGCGGTTCCGTTTTCAACCGATTCGCGTTCCGTGCCTGGTGCCAGTCAATTTGTGCTGGAGATCAACGGGGGCTTTCCAAGCGCCACGGAATCAAAGCCGGCGATTCCGTCCGGTTCCAAGCTCTCTCGCCGGAAAGCGTCAAGCAATAAAAGAATCAAAAGAAACGCTCGCGCTGGAGCACTCTAAGAGGCTAGTGAGGGTGATTAGATCTCACGGAAGAAGTAGGGTCTAACTGGCTCGAGCTTTTTGTTCGTAGGAATCCGGATACAAAAACCACAGGGTTGCCGCCAGGCTGCTGAGCAAGGAGTTCCCGTCCTGCGGTGTAAAACAGGTTCCGACAATCTCTTTATCGCCTCTCATCGCCAGGCTCTGAGTCACGATGACCGTCTGGTTCAGGATCCGTCCAAACAGCCCATGGTCGCGACCGAAGGAGAAGACCGAAGCGGAGGACTTCTTGTTTGTCAGGGCGACCCGGCCGTTCGACTCGAAGCGGCGCATCAGCTCGTCTTTGTTTATCCCGCGGCGCAGCTTCAGATTGAAATGAATTGTGTGCATGTATTGCGTATTCAGTTTTAACGCCGACGAGTAGATGTTCAAGCTCAATCCCAACGTCTTAAAGAGGTAATGCGCGTCCCGTCCTTGATGGGTGCCGAATTCAGCATCATCATGTTTCCCCGCCTCCGGCGCAGGGGATAAACTCGCCTTCCTGGCTCAAATCGTTGGCCCGGCGCATACAGACGAAACGCCCTTCATCGAGATTATCTTCCTTCTCCGGTCCTAATGCGACGGTGTCGATGAGCACGGCGAGGTTATGCGTGTTACAACTGACGACCTGGATGAAATCGTCCTTGCCTTTGACCAGCGCCTTATCATTGATACCGCGGGCGTACATCTTGCCGAAACCGTATTCGCTGCCCTGGGCGACGAATCCACGGCCGTTACCGGCGTATTTATCATAGAGTCTTTTCTTGTTTTCATTGCCCACCGGGGTACAGTCGATAATGACGCTGGCTCGCTCAATGGCTTCTTCAGCTTCGAAGGTCGGTTCCATTCCCATGTCGATAAACTTGTGCCAGCGGTCTTTGTCGACACAGAGCTTGGCGCCTTTACTCCCCAACACATGGACTTTGGAACGATCGGTGATCAAAGGGGTGCGCTTGTGGAACGTGACTTCGTCGATCCCGAACTGTTCCCGGAACGTAGAAAGAATCCCGATCAGCGGCTCACCGATGGTTCCGGTTCCTACCACGTGGACAATCTTTTTCTGAGCCATATCTCCCACCTGAAATTTTGCTGACCGGATTCTAACCCAAGATCTGTGCACGATCAACAGATAGTTTATCAAATGAGCCTTATCTTTTGCCATCTGGAGATTTCTGGTAATCGTCTTTAAGGGCAGCCACTTATATGGTAAAACTTCCAGTAAGGGGGAAGTATATGGCTGAGGAAATCCTGCCTGCAGAGTCTTTTTCAATCGTAATTTTGGCATTGGCAGCGGCGATCTGGAAAAATTCTTGGCACCGCTCTAAGTAAGAAGGCCGATTACGCGGATCTTTATTTTGAGTACCGCAGGAACGAGGGCATTAGCCTGGAAGAGGGGCTGGTTAAAAACTGTTCTCAGTCGACCGCCAATGGTGTCGGCGTGCGGGTTTTGGCGGAGACAAAAACCGGCTATGCATATACGGATGACATCACCATCGAAAACTTGGAACTGGCGGCGCGTACTGCGCAATACATCGCTCAAAACCAGCAATCACAGCTGCCGGTTTCCGTGGGGCAGTCTCCGAGCGAACCCCATGATCTCTATCCAATCAAAGTCCCGGTCAATGATATCTCCCTGGACCAGAAGGTGGCGCTGCTTTATGAGATCGACAAATTCACACGAGGTTTAGATGCGCGGGTCAAAAATGTCTTTGTCTCCCTTGCCAGCGAGTACAAAGTTATTTTGGTCGCTGCTTCGCACGGTTTGGTAGTGGGAGATATTCAGCCGCTCACGCGCCTTAACGTCACGTGTATTGCGGAGGAAAACGGCGAGCGGCAGGTCGGGAGTTTTGGCGGTGGTGGCCGGGTAGAGTTCGGATTTTTTATTGATGCCAAGGACTACGAGCGCTACGCGCGTGAAGCGGTACGGCAGGCCATTTTGAACCTGAGCGCGCTAGATGCGCCCGCGGGCACGATGGACGTGGTTCTGGGCCCGGGCTGGCCTGGTATTCTTCTCCATGAGGCGATTGGTCACGGGCTCGAAGGTGACTTCAACCGCAAGCAGACTTCTGCTTTCAGTGGTCGAATCGGTCAGCGGGTCGCCTCCGAGCTCTGTACCGTGGTTGACGATGGGACGATTCCTTCCCGTCGCGGATCCATCAATGTCGATGACGAAGGCACACCGACCCACCGGACGGTTCTCATCGAGAATGGCATCCTCAACGGCTATCTCCAAGATCGCCTTAACGCTTCGCTCATGGGGATGCCTTTAACTGGAAACGGGCGGCGTGAGAGTTACGCCCACATTCCGATGCCGCGTATGACAAATACCTTCATGTTGGCGGGGCAAAGCGAACCGGAAGATATTCTTCGCTCGGTAAAAAAGGGCTTTACGCGGTTTCATTCGGGGGTGGTCAGGTCGATATCACCAACGGAAAATTTGTTTTCTCCGCCAGTGAAGCCTATTTGATCGAGGACGGTAAAATCACCAAGCCGGTCAAGGGAGCTACGTTGATCGGCAACGGACCGGACGTTCTCACCCGGGTTTCTATGGTGGGCTCGGATTTAAAGCTAGATGAGGGTATTGGAACATGCGGCAAAGATGGCCAATCCGTGCCCGTTGGAGTAGGGCTTCCGACCCTCAAAATTGATGGCCTCACCGTGGGCGGTACAAGGGCATAAGTCGTTTAAAACGTTCAAGTGGTTCAAGACGTTCAAGCCGTCGTTCCAATTGAACAGCTTGAACGAGTAGGGAGATTATGGAACGGCTGGAACTCAGTCAGGAACTTGGGCGGGACATCCTCGGTATGGCAAAGGCTCAGGGTGCCTCCCAGGGCGATGTCGTGATGGTGGAGAGCGACTCGTTTTTTGTTACGGTACGCCTGGGCGAAGTGGAGAAAATTAGTCAGGCTCAGGAAAAACGCCTGGGGCTTCGCTTGTTTTTCGGCTCTAGCTCGGCTTCGGCGTCAACCTCCGATATCTCAAAGAAATCAGTTGCCCGTTTGGTCGAAGATACCACGCGAATGGCCCAGGCCACGGCGCAAGATCCACACAGCGGGCTGCCGGCGGCCGAGGATCTTGCTCGCGAGATCCCCGAGCTGGATCTATTGGACGCCGATGCTCGATCGATCTCGGTGGAAGAGAAAATCCAAATGGCGCTGGCGGCGGAAAAACCGCCTTGGAGTATGATCCCCGGATTACCAACTGCGAAGGTGGAGAGTTCTCCAATCAGTTCGGGCGGGTCATCTACGTCAGCAGTCACGGCTTTTCCGGTGAGTACGAGGGTTCGACTTTCGGTCACTCGGTGGCCCCAGTTGCCGCACAGAACGGTGCCATGCAACGGGACTATTGGTATTCATCGAATCGGAAATTCTCGAGGCTGGAGTCTCCTAAAAAGTCGGCGAGAAAGCGGCGCAGCGCGTGTTGAGGCGACTTGGTGCGAAAAAGGTCAAAACCTGTGAAGTTCCCATTGTCTTTGATCCGGAGATAGCGGCTTCTCTACTGCGGAATTTATCATCCGCCATTTCCGGCTATTCGTTGTACAAGGGTGCCTCGTTTCTAATGGATAAACTTGGAGCCCAAATCGCTTCGGAGTTAGTCACGGTGATTGACGACGGAACCATTCCCGCCGCGCTGGGCTCCAGACCCTTCGATGCCGAGGGACTGCCAACGACGAAGAAGATCATCGTAGAAAAAGGACGCCTCCAGAGTTATCTCCTGGATACATACAGCGGTAGAAAATTGGGGATGGCGTCCACCGGCAGTGCTTCCCGTTCAGTGGGAGAACCGCCGGGTGTGGCACCGTCAAATTTCTATTTGACTCCAGGGGCATACTCCGCGGACGAAATTATCGGCTCGGTAAAGCAAGGTTTCTACGTCACTGAGCTGATCGGCTTCGGAATCAATATGGTGACCGGCGACTATTCCCGCGGCGCGACCGGCCTCTGGATTGAAAACGGAGAGCTGAGCTATCCGGTGGAAGAGGTGACGATCGCCGGAAATCTCAAGGAGATGTTTCAAAATATTGAAATGGTCGGAACTGACCTTGAAATGCGCGGCAGAATCGCCGCGCCAACCCTTAAGATTTCTCAAATGACCGTAGCGGGAAATTAATAGTATTAAAAAACCGAGGATGGAAGATTGAGGATCGAAGATTGCAATTCTCCATCATCGATTCTCGGTTCTTTTAGAGCACCTTAAATCCCGCTTTCAGCACCGCACGCAAAAAGTCATCGATGTGAGACTGGCCCGGATCAAAATCGATGACGGCAACGCTGCGCTCTAGATTAAAATCGACGCGATCTACGCCCGGAACGCTCTGAAACGCTTGCTCTAGAACGGGCAGATCCTCGGACTTCAGGTTTTCAATCGAAATGATGGCCGTCTTTGTTTTCATGTTGCGGATCACTTTTGAATCTGACAGAACCCTTCTATATGTTTCAACAACGATAAAAGTTCCATCGTTGCTGCACATCGCCTCCCTCCAGTAGTAACCGAAAAATTTTGTTGACAGCGAGATTAATCCTGTGCAAGGAATAACCACGCCTCGGTGGCTGCTATTGGTGTTTCTCGGGCCTCTTCCGATCCGGCAGAAACGGAGACTGAATGAGGAATCACAATCTTATCATTACGTTTGTTGTGTGCACTATTGGGCTGGTCTTAACGAGTTGTGGAGATAAGAAGCCCGCGCCGGGGACAGTGCTGGACGAGGCCCGGCGTGCAGGACGGATGGAATCGTCCTTTCCGGCCGCAGATGAAAACTATTTCAAAGATATGGATGGCGGCCTAGAACTCACGACGAATGAGGTCAAAGGACGCAATAACTGGATTGTTTGGACCGGCGGCAACGACCGTTTCTGGGATCATCTCGTAAACCAGAGCTTCGGTGCGGTGGATTTTTGAAAATTCTCTCGTCGCAGCCGAATATTAAGCACCTAAGCCGCGACACTCGGTGGAAAAACCTCGGCCTGGTGAACGAACCCTGCTTTGAAAAGCCCAAGGGACCGCGCCCTGATCGTTTCGGTCTGTGGCTCGACATGCGCAGTAAGGATTGTCCTCTCGATCCCTTTGAGAACGAGCAGAAATATCCCGGCGTAAAAATCGGTGCGCGGGGCAAAAATATGCCGGTGGGATCTTACTATGGTTACGCGACGGGAGTTATCGGCTTGCGTCTGTTTCCTAACCCGGATTTCGATGAAGCGGCAGCGAAGAAATGGGACCCAGAAAGATTCTACACCGATCCAAGCTATTACAATGACAAGAATCTGATCCGTCCCTATCGCGTCGGCATGAGCTGCGGCTTTTGTCATGTGGGCCCGAGTCCAGTGAAACCGCCCGAAGACCCGGAAAGTCCCAAATGGGAAAACCTCAACTCCAACCCGGGCACGCAGTATTTCTGGGTGGACCGGATCCTCTTCTGGGACTGGGAGAAGAACGACTCGAGTTTTGTTTACCAGCTGTTACACACGTCTTTGCCCGGCACGTTAGATACTTCGTTTATTTCCACTGACTACATCAATAATCCGCGCACCATGAACGCGATCTACAGCGTCGGCCCGCGGCTGGTACCGGCGTTGCGCTGGGGTCAGGAGAAACTCGCCGGTGGCAGCCTAAAGAACAAGCAGTTCCAAGATTTTCCGCAGACCGTGGCGCTCTCGCAGTTTTACAAAGCGCCGGATACCGTATGGACGCCGCGTGTGCTCAAAGATGGATCCGATTCGGTTGGACTTCTCGGCGCGCTCAATCGCGTCTTTATCAATATCGGACTGTTTAGCGAGGAATGGCTGCTGCACTTCAATGCGTTCGTCGGCGGCAAGAAGATTACGCCGATCAAGATCGAGGACGCCGAAAGGAATTCGAGTTACTGGAATGCAACGGTGGCACAGACGCCGGACGTAGCCGTTTTTTTTCTCAAGACCGCAAAGCCGGATTTGCTCAAGGACGCGCCAGGAGGCAGCCAATACCTGACTCAAGACAAGGCCAAATTGAACCGGGGCAAGGTGGCCTTCGCTCAGTATTGCGCCCGTTGCCATTCGAGCAAGGTTCCCGAGGCGCCGGCCAACGTCGATGAAAGAACTGGGATCAGTACTGGGCCTGGACCAAGACCGACGACTTCAAACAAAAGATGACGGCCATGGTCATGGCCGACGACTTTCTCAACGACAATTATTTGTCGACCGAGCGCCGCATACCGGTTACGCTGCTGCAGACCAATGCCTGCAGCCCGCTGGCGACCAATGCGCTTGCGGGAAATATTTGGGATAACTTCTCGTCGCAGACGTATCAAACCTTGCCCTCTGTCGGAAAAATGACATTGTATAATCCCATCGACGGCACCCCATTTGACTACGAGATTGCCCGGCGGCGGCCGTGGCTTCACGCTCGTCCCCCGTCATTGATCAGTCTGTGGTCAACGGCACCTTTTCTCCTCAACAACTCGGTTGGAAAATTCAGATGGGAGGCTTCTGTCGAAGCGCGGATGGACTCTTTCAATGATGCCATCCAGCAAATGCTCTGGCCCGAGAAGCGAAAAAGGGACGTTGACGTCATTAAGGCGCTCGGTTTGCCCGAGTCGAAAGCGCTCAACGTGCCGGGCTTCATCCACAGGGACGACGGCGCGGAGCTACATAAGAGCTCCGCTTGGGTATCTTCCCGATGGTTTAGAGAAGTTGCTGAGTTGGGGCGAGTGGTTCCAGCATGTCTTTCCCTGGCTTTTTGGAGACGGAATGATCGAGATCGGTCCGATCCCCAAGGGAACTCCGGTCAACTTGCTTACCAACCTTGACCTCGAACAAAACAAATTGGAACTGGCCGGAGTCCTCCTCAAGATGAAAAGAGCGCTGAAGAAAGTCGAAGGAGCGAGCGACGAGGAGGTAGCCAAGGTCTTCACGGACCCGGAGCTGCATCTGGTGCCGGATCTGCTCAAGCTAAGTAAATGCCCGGACTTTGTCGTCAACAAGGGCCATTACTTCGGTACGGATCTTTTCAAGGAGGAGCCCGGCCTGAGCGACGACGACAAGTGGGCTCTCATCGAATATCTGAAGACCTTTTAGGGACGGTTAAGGGAAGGCCGGAGAAGATGAGCCGGGCAAACCGACCGGCAAGCGAAGTTTGAATATGTCGTCGTGGGCTCAGGAGCCGTCGGCGAGCCTTTGCGGCGCGACTCACCGAAGCGGGATGCAGGGTAGTGGTGCTTGGGGCGGGAGGCGAGCACTAACGCAATTCTTGCGGTGAATGCGTTATGGAACCGGACTATTTTGGAACGGAACAGGTCACCGAAGAAGATCGCGCTTATAATGGCTCTCGCTTCTCTGAAATACGCGAAGCTCTCTTTGCCAACCCATACCAAAAATATGGGGGCGCGAAGGTGAGCCGCCCTTACCCGTTTACGAAGTAAGCCTTCTAAGCGTTCTGCGCGGTATCTTGCCGTTGGGTCGGCCCTACTTATTTCGTCAGGCCACGGAAAGAGCGGTGGATTCCCATGCGGATTTACGCTGGGGACCAGATAGGAAAGGGTTCCGGCGTTTACTTCATCCGAATGGAGTTTGTCTCACCGGCCTTTGGGAGGTCACCGAAGGGACTGGATATTCGGGTTATTTCCGCAAAGGAAGCCAGGCGCTAGTGGTGGGACGCTATTCCACCTGCTGCACCGAAACCCGCCGCGGCCATACACGGTCGCTGGCGCTTGTGGGGAAGCTCTTTCCCACGACGGATTCGAACCACCCGCAGCCGCTGCCTACCGCCAGCTTTATTACCCAGCAAGACATCGCCGGTGAACATACCGACTACATAAACGATGCGGAATTACGCAACGCTCCCGATGTCCATGCCTGGCGTCGCGGCACTGGAGTGTCGATCTTGCTAGTTACCGGTGCAGTTTTTTCGCGCGTTGATAAAGCAACCTTCGCAACGTCAACTCTACCAAATCGCCGAGCTCGGCAAGCCGACAAGTGAACCCACGCGAACGCCGGAGTTTATGCGCTTGTTGGTTGCTCCGGACCAACCGCGTATTGACGGTGAAGCATTGGATTTTCGCGACGAAATCATGGCGCAGATTTTCGACAAGGGCGATCCGACGCCGAAACGTAACGCTGACATTTCACATCGAAGTCACCGATGAAGGCTCAACTCATGGCACACCAGCGATCGCTGCGGCGCACCTTCAGAAACTGGCGTTCCATCGGCAAACTGATGTTCGATAATGCCGTAGCGTCTTATAACGGTGATTTTGTGATTCACTTCAATCACCCCACCTGGCGCAACGATCGCAATGATCCTTCGACTGCCACCCGAGTGAACGGGCGCAAGGTGCGTTGACAGTTCGTTTCGTGCGGCGGGTTTTTCACTTAGTCGAGGCCTTGACTTAAACAGGCTAGGTACGATGACGACACAAACAGAGAGCCGCAGCACGTGAGCGCGGAGACGACGAAACAGGCTGATTGTGAATACATCGTCGTCGGCTCAGGCGCCGGCGGCGGTCCGGTGGCGGCGAATCTGGCGGAGGCAGGTCATAAGGTTCTGCTCCTGGAAGCCGGCGGTGACCCTCTGCAACTACCTGATTCCCGGTTGCCCGAGGACTATCACGTCCCTGCGTTTCACGCTTTCGCGTCCGAGAACGACGGCGCTCAAGTGGGACTTCTTTGTGCGTCATTACGCCAACGATCAGCAGCAAAGTCAGGATCCGAAGTTCAGAGCGACGCATGACGGCGTGCTTTATCCAAGGGCGGGCGCCTTGGGCGGTTGCACTGCCCACAATGCGATGATCATGGTCTACCCGCACAATGCCGACTGGGAGTATATAGCCGAGCTCATGGGAGACGCGTCCTGGAAGGCTGGGAACATGCACAAGTACTTCCAGCGCTTGGAGACCTGTCGCTATCGGCCAATATTTTATTGGCTGGAAAAATCTTTGGTATCAATCCGACGGGGCATGGCTTTAACGGCTGGCTTTCTGCTGAGCGGGCTTTCCCCAAAGCGCTGCTAGAGGACCACGATTTAAAGAGCCTTCTAATCAAATCGGCTCTGGAGGCTGCCGAAGAGCTAGACCGCTACCCGCTTAAGCGGATATTATCGCTCCTCGAATCCGAGGGCGATCCGAATGACTGGCGTTCGATTCGCGCTAATGCGGTCGGCATTCGGCATCCGCCTCTCACAACCTACAAGTGCGTCCGCGTCGGCACTCGCGAACGGCTGCTGGAGGTTGCCAGGAAACATCCCGACAAGCTCCGAATAGAGCTCAACGCGCTGGCCATCAGGGTAATCCTCGATAATGAAAGGCGCGCCACCGGGATCGAGTACTTGAAGGGCGAACGTCTGTACCGAGCGCATAGCAGTCCGAGCAGCGCTACGGGAGAGCGATGTGAGGCGTTTGCCTCACGCGAGATCATCCTGTCGGGCGGCGCCTTTAACACACCGCAGCTTCTCATGTTGTCGGGCATCGGCCCGCGCGATGTATTGGAAGATCCGCGCATCAATATCCCGGTCCAGGTTGAGCTTCCCGGCGTCGGCAGAAATCTCCAGGACCGTTACGAGGTCAGCGTGGTCAACCGCATGAAACACGACTGGCAGATACTGGCCGGCGCCAGCCTTTGAAAAAGGCGATCCGCAGTATCAGGAGTGGTCCGCGTTTCACACAGGCGTCTACGCGACAAACGGCGGGTTGTTCGTCGTAATTAAGAAATCGGCGCAGGCTCCCAAACTTCCCGATCTTTTCTGTCTGGGGCTGCTGGCACGATTCGAGGGTTACTTTCCGAAGTATTCGAAGCTCATTGCCAAACACCATAACTATCTGAGCTGGGTTGTCTTGAAAGCGCATACCGAGCAACACCGCAGGCACCGTGACCTTGCGGTCGGCAGATCCACGCGATACGCCCCTGGTCAATTTTCATTATTTCAACGAGGGCAGCGACGACTGGCTGAAGGACCTCGATGCGGTGGTGGACGGAATCCAGTTCGTGCGCAAGATGACCGCCGGCGTGAGTGAGTACGTCGAGCGAAGAAGAACTGCCGGGGAAAAAATCGCAGCCGAGATGAGCTGCGGCAGTTCGTCAAGGACAACGCCTGGGGTCATCACGCTTCGTGCAGCTGCGCCATCGGACCGCGCGGAAAAACGGCGTCGTGGACAGCAAATTTCGGGTTCACGGCACCAAGGGGCTGCGGATCGTCGATGCCTCGGTCTTTCCTAAAATTCCGGGCTTTTTCATCGTGTCGTCGGTCTACATGATCGCCGAGAAGGCGAGCGACGTTATTTTGGCCGACGTTTGAAGATGAATCAGACCGCGTTGAACGGTTTGAACTGTTTGAACGATTGGAACCGATTGTTAGGAGGTGACCTGCTATGGCAAGCGACAAAATTTTTGAACCGCTTAAGTTCAGAAACCTGGCGGTCAAGAACCGGATTTTCCGCTCGAGCATTTCCGGCCGGTTCGACAACTACGACGGGTCGGGAAACCCGGCGCGGATCAACTGGGAAGAGAAGTTCGCCCGCGGGGGCGTCGGGGCGATCATCTCGTCCTTCGTGCCCGTGCATATTCGCGGGCGCATCATGCCCAACTACGCCATGATTGACAGCGATGACAAGATACCTTTTTGGCGCAAAGTCGGTGACAAGGTCCACGAGTACGATTGCAGGTACATCATGCAGCTTAGCCATTCTGGCCGGCAGCGCGACGTTCCCGGCGTCGAGAATTTCATGCATAAGGCGCTGTCTTCGACCAGCAACAAGGACACTTTCCACGGTCTGCTCTGCGAAGCCGCAACCGTAGAGCAGATCCACGAGCTGGTGCGGCTCTTCGCCGCCGGCGCCCGCAGGGCGCGAACGGCGGGCCTCGACGGCATCGAGCTCCACGCCTCCCACGGCTATCTTTTCACACAGTTTTTGAGCTCGGCGATCAACGACAGGAAAGATGAATACGGCGGCTCGCTCGAAAACCGCGCGCGGTTTCTCCTCGAAGTGATCCGGGCGATCCGCAAGGAAGTGGGCAACGACTTTCATCTCCAGGTCAAGACCAACGCGGTCGACGAAGGGAGCGCCCTTTTTCCTTGGGAGAAGAAGGGCAACGTACTGGAAGAATCGATCCATATCTGCAAGTGGATCGAGGAAGCCGGGGCGGACGCGATTCATGTGTCGATGGGCAATATCTTTCCCCATCCGATGATGCCTCCAGGCGGCTTTCCGATTGACGAGGCAAGCTGGTGGTACGGCAACATGGCTTCGAGCGGCGTGCGCGGCTACATGAATTACACGCTCTTTCACTTCAAGGTTCTAAGACCGATCTTTCTCTATCTCTGGAATCGGAGCAAGAAGACGCGCCCGGTCGAAGGCGCGTGCGCCGACGAGTCGCGGGCGGTGAAGCAGCAGGTCGGCATTCCGGTCATCAACACGGGGGTTACCAGCACGGAGCTTTGATCCGCAAGGTTATCTCCGAAGGGTATTGCGACGGAGTGGCGATCGCCCGGGCGCTGATCGCCAACAACGATCTCCCTAAAATTATCGAACAGGAAGGGACCTGCCCGAGAGGCCCTGCACTTTTTCCAACCGCTGTCTGGTGAACGCCATGGCCAACCCGCTGGGTTGCTATGATCTGACGCGCTTTAACGGCGATCACGATGCCATGGTTAGGGAGGTTATGACGGTCTTTCATCCGCCGCCGTTTCCTTAAGAGACAAGATGATGTTCGGCAGTGGGACGGAAAATTAATTCTTTGAACTTCACAGAGGTGCCGCCATGTTTGGAGACGAAGTTCGTACCAAAGCGAAAGACAAAGTCCTGACCGATCGGGTCCTGGAAAACCCCGTCGATCGATACCAGCTCAGATTCCGCTGCAGGTTGGTGATCATCCTGGTGATCATCCTGCTTCTCCTATGGGCAGCACGCTTCGGCCGGCGCTTTCTGGTGGACCGGCCGGTCGATTACAGCAGGATCGAGGAACATTTCAAATACGGCTCTATCGGCAGCGAGCCCGGCGGATCGCTCTTCTACGCGGTGGGAGGGTTGCTCCCGCCTTATTGGATTTTCAGAGCTCTACCGAAAATTTGCCCCGACAAGTTGCCCGGCGGCTACGCTTCGCTCGGTTTTATTTTCGAGAGCGGGCGTGACCTGCCGATCGGAGTTTCGAAGCGCCAGCGCCTCGGCTTCGAGCAAGTCGGGTTGAACTGCGCCGGTTGTCACACCGGCACCTATCGCGACGAGCCCAACGGCGAGCCCCACATCGTCCTGGGGATGCCGGCGCACAGTCTGGATCTGCAGAAATTTTTAGTTTCGTCATCGACTGCAGTCTGGATGAGCGCTTCAACGCCGACAACGTGATCGAAAAGGTGAGAGAAGCCGGCGGCCGGGTCGGCGTTCTCGATCGCTTCCTATACCGCACTCAACTGATTCCCCGGATTCGCGAAACCACCCGCCAGCTGAACGAGCGGATTCAGATTCTGCTGAGCGGCCAGGTGCCGGCGTGGGGAGTGGGGCGTGTGGATACATTCAATCCCTACAAGGCGATTCAATTTAACTGGGACTTAAAGGCGCTACCTAAAGAGCAGCTCACCGGTGCCGCCGATTTTCCTTCGCTGTGGAACCAGCGGCCGCGCGACGGCATGCAGCTTCACTGGGACGGCAACAACAACTCCGTGGACGAGCGCAACTTGAGCGCCGCGTTGGGCGCCGGCGTGACGCCGGTTACGGTCGATCACCCGCGCCTAGAACGCGTTCGCAACTGGATCTGGACGCTGCCGCCGCCGAAGTATCCCTATGAGATCGATCCGGTGCTGGCCGCCAAAGGCAGAGATCTGTACGCCGATCACTGCGGGAGCTGCCATGACTTCGATGGCTCGGAGGTCGGCCGCGTCGAGCCGATCGGCGAGATCAACACCGACCCGCGCCGTCTCAATCCTATACCTATATATTCGCCGCCAACCAGTACACGCTTTACCCGGACTCAAAATACCGGTTCGTTCACTTCCGCAAAACCAACGGCTACGCGAACCAGCCCCTGGACGGAGTCTGGGCGCGGGCGCCTTACCTGCACAACGGCTCCGTGCCGACCTTGCGGGACCTCCTGGAGCCGCCGGAAAAACGGCCGGCGGAATTCTTTCGCGGCTACGATCTCTACGACCGGAAGAACGTCGGCTTTGTTTCGAACGTCGCCGGAGTGAGCGGGCGGCGCTTCTTTAGATACGATACCAAGATCGCGGGCAATGAAAACCGCGGCCATCTCTACGGAACCAAGCTGTCGCCCGAGCAAAAGACGCCCTGGTCGAATATATGAAGACGCTGTGAGGGCATGTCGTGGCATCCAATGAGGAAGGGGGCAAGCGATGAACGAATACGAGCGTCTGGTGAAATGGTACAAGCGGGTGACCTGGTTCGGAATTTTTCTGAATATGCTGTTTGTTTTTCCTCTGGTGTTTGCGCCGCGGACTATCTTGAAGCTGCTCGCGCTCGACCTGGAGCCGGTGCTTGTGGGCTCGCAGCTCCGGCATGCTGCTGTTCATCATCAGCGCGTTCTATGTGCCCGCTATCTTTAACCTCAAGCGCTATCGGGCCAACGCCTGGCTGGCGATTTTGCCCTCGCGGGTTTTCGGCTCGACGTTTTTCATCCTGGCCGTTTTCGTCTTCGGTTATCCGCTGGGCTACCTGCCGATCGGGTTTGTCGATCTGACGATTTTTTCATCCAGCTCGTGATCTTGCTGCAACATTCAACGCATAGAGCGCGGCGAGCGGCCATTTAAGAAACTCGTGAACTTGGGCGCGATCGCCGCGCTGTTCGTCGCGATGACCGCCAGCACAATATGGTACACCGGCTTTCGCGAGCTTCCCCAGCGGCTGGCGAACAACTCCATGGAGGAATACTTCGAGTACGGCTCCATCGGCGCCGAGAATCAAAGCGGGCTGCCGTACTGGATCTGGCTGATTCTCCCGCGCATGTTTCCCGATTATCTTCCGGGGCCGGGCGGTTACGCTTCGTTCGGCCTGCCGTGGAGCAGGGACGGGAAATGCCCATCGGTTTCACCAAGAAACCATCGGCATCGAGCGGGTCGCGTTCAACTGCGCTTTTGCCACGTCGCTATGGTGCGGCGCTCCCCGATGATCCGACTCCCACGGTATATCTAGGCGGGCCGTCTCATACGTTCAACGCGTTAGCTTATGAGCGGTTTCTCTTTAAAGCCGCCAGTGATCCGCGTTTTACCGCCAAGAACATTATGAACGCGATTGACGAAGTGGCCCAGCTCTCCATTCTGGATAAAGCGCTCTATCGCTTCGCTTTGATTCCGATCACGAAGAAGGCTTTGCTCAAGCAGAAGGAAGCTTTCGAGTGGACCAATAGCCGTCCCGACTGGGGCCCTGGGCGAATCGATCCGTTCAATCCGGTCAAGGTGGCGATCCTCCAAAAAGTGAATCCCAAAGTCGGCGTCGGCGACACCATCGGCAACGCCGACATGGTTGCGATCTGGAATCTGCGGCCGCGCGGCGGCATGGCGTTTCACTGGGACGGCTTGAATACCGACCTGAACGAGGTCGTGCGCAGCTCGGCGATTGGGGACGGGGCGACGCCGAAGTCCATTCCGCTGGCTGATTTGGAGCGGCTGCAAAATTGGTTGATGGATCTGAAGCCGGCGCCGTATCCCTTTCTCGATAAGATCGATGCCGGGCTTGCCGCGCGCGGCGCGACGATCTTCAAACAACAGTGCGCTTCATGCCACGCCTTCGACGGCGACAAGACCGGCAAGGTTCTGCCTGCAAGCGAAGCCGGCACCGATCCGCATCGCGCCCAGATGTGGACCCCGGACGCGGCGCAAGCGTACAACGACTATTCAAAGCCATACCCGTGGAGATTCAGTCATTTCCGTTCGACCGGCGGCTACGTTAACGTCCCGCTCGATGCGGTGTGGATTCGCGCGCCTTATCTTCATAACGGCTCGGTGCCGTCGTTGGTCGATTTGCTGGCGCCCCCGGCCGAGCGGCCCAAGACGTTTTATCGAGGATACGATGTCTACGATCCCGAGAAAGTCGGATTCGTCAGCAGCGGGCCGGAGGCGGAGCGCTACGGCCTTCGCTACGATACCGACAAACCCGGCAACGGTAACCAGGGACATCTATGGGGCACCGATCTTCCCGGCCAAGACAAGAAAGCGCTGATCGAATACCTGAAGACCCTTTAAGATCAAACTGCGGGCAAGGCAGCGCGGCGCGCTATTCGGTATCGCCGATTTGGAGTGAAGACGGCAGTTGCGAAAAACCGCGGCGTGATTATCAATCCCTGAATGATACGTCCGACTCGGCGCCGGGCCGCGGCTTCCATTGGAGGGAGTAGTAGTCACCGCGGTCGCGGGCCCAGGGGTCGAACACATTGACGACGGGATCGAGTTCCGACTTGAGCTCCGGAATTGTGCGCTGAAGCACGCGCTTCAAGGGCGAAACTTCTATCTCATGACCGTTGGACTCGCTTTTTTCCTTGATGACCCCATTGGGTCCGTTTTCATTGACCCACTTGAAACCAAAATGTGTGTAAAATTCCGGACGAAAGCTGGAAGTAAAGAAACGGTCGCTAAAAAGCCGGCGTGAGGCGTTGAGGATAAAAACTTGAAATTGAGTTTCGGAAATCGCGAAGCCGTGGGGTCGGGCAAATTCTGCTAACCAGCCGACCACTGCGTCCACGTCCTCGATATTGTCCACCATACTACCGTTTGGATGGCCGAGACAATCGGTGATCTTGGCGCCGTCACTCTTGAACTGCGCCGTGGTGATGATTTTTGAATCCTCGCACTTGTGTTGCCCGTAGACTTCCCGTAAAAGGCCGACGATTTGCCGCTGTCTGACTCGTTCGGAAGAATTCTTGGACAGGGTAGGATCAATGAAATCATCGAAGCTGGTTAACTGTTTGAGGCCGTACTGCCGGCGGAATTCATTGTAGCGTGGCACGCCGCGCTCGCGATCGCGGATGATATCCAATGCCGGGACATCGATCTTGCCGGTAGCGCTCTTCAAGCGCGGTAGGCTTAGGCTCTGGAGAAAAGCGGATGGTTTTGCAAGGTCAATTTGCCCAGTCGTTGCCGTCCCATGGAGAGAGCCCAATCAGCCAAGCCGTATCGGTGGACCGCCTGGGTTGCTTTGCCCTGTAGCGTTTCCACGACCGGAATCTTGTATCGGATCGCGTTCGGATCACTGCGCAACTCGCGAAATTCGATGAGATCAGGAACCATGGAATGGAGCCGGTAAACGGTGACGAACTCCTCGGGAAAATTAAACGGCGAGCCAAAGTGATTAACGCCGCCGTTTACGTCCGGTTTATTGTTTCCTAAGCCGATGATGCCGGGGCCTGTGGCAAAGACGGCATACCATGCAACCGCTTTGTTCCCGCTTGACGATTTGGCTAGTCGAGCTAAAACCTTATCGAGCGCTGCCTCTACTAACGGGTGCTTGCTGACCAGACCGCTCCAGTTGGCATTCATCGCGAGGTAAGCCGGTTCATTATAGAGAAGCTGAGGGGTCCATTCGATGGTATGGATCTTGGCAATTTCCGCCGCGACAACCAGCCGGGCCACTTCGAACAGTTCGTCAGGCGCGACATCTTTATATTTAATGGCGGCAGTGGGGTTTGCGGGGTTGCGCAAGCCGGAGTCGTCTTCGGGGGTGGCGGCAGCCTGTTGTCGAAAGGCATCGACGAAGATATTGTGCTCGCGCGCAAAGACATTGTGGAAAAAGCTCAGGCCGATGTTCCAATTGTCCGGGAAAGCCACGGACTCCTGGCCGGACCACTGCGGATTCGTGTAATCGGAAGGCTGCAACAGGGGCAGGTAGCCCATCACTTCTTGCTCACGGGTGCTGACCGGCTCGAGCAGCAATTTCGCCGGATCGTTGGGGTCGCGCTTCACGCGCTTCCCGGAGAGATCGTTGTAACCGTAGATTTGTGAAGCGTCCCACCAGGCGGTCACTCTGTTCAGAGTCGTCTTGTGCGCCCGGGTCAGGTACTGGTTGCCTTCGTAGGTGAAGGTCACCGGAGGTTTATCCGCCGAAATGTAGCTTTTGTCGACGCGATCTTCAGGACGGCAGCGGAGCTGTTGAACTTCCTTAGCTGATAGCGGCTTCTGGCCGTTATTTACGTCTTGCGTGCTGCAACCCATCGCCATTAACTCGGATTGATTGTGTCCCTCCTCTAGATGTGAGAACCAATCGTGGGTCATGAACTGAATCCAAAAGGCCGCCAGAACATTAAGGACGGGTGCTTTCTGATAATCACAGTTGGCTTTCGGAACGTAGCCCGGCAGCCCGTGAGCGTCATTGCAATTATTGTTCGGCGCTTGGGCACGGCTAAAGAGCTTGCGGCTGATCACTTGGGGATCGGGTCGCAATAAGCCTCAGCCGATCGCCGTGGCGGTTTATCACAAGGTCGTTTTTGCCAAGATCGGGGAAGGTGGCATCGAACGGGACGTTTCTGGCGAAGGGTTCACCGGTGGAACCCATGAGCGGATTCGTGATGTCGTTGCATATGCCGGTCAGATTGCGGAAGCGTATCAGTTCTCCTCGACATTGCTGCAGGCCATCGCCACCAACGGCGACGTAGGCGAAATGTCCACGGGGAGACGCAGTTGAGGCCATATTTTGATGGCGGATCCGGTCGTTCCATTTCGCCCCCGAACATATTCCTCGAAAGTTCCACTGTTATCGAATAGATTGAATCGTAATAACTCAATCCGTTGGTACTCCATATCTAGCAGCGCGCCGGCAACGCCACGCCGGTTGGGACTCAAAAATCCGAGCTTGCTGAGTAAGCCGGTGGATCGACTTTCTTCGGCACCGGTGGCCCAATAGCGTTGCCAATCGACCCACGGAGTAAGGCGCCAGGCCACGGCTTGTTCGCCGCCGCGGCAGCGGGCGGTGTCTTCGTGAACTTTGCCGAGAAATCGCTCCGAGCGCTCCTGCGCGACTTCGCGAAAACTCCCGAAGGCATACGCAACGCAGCTACCCAACTGAGTGTTTCTGAGGAAAGGATAGGCTGCAAAGAAAAGTAACGAAACAGCCAACCCGATAAGCGCGAGTTTTTTCATGCGGTTGATCGTTGGCAATTTCTCATTCTGACGAACTCAGAATCATGCGTGGCACGCTACGGAATCGGATGCTTGCCGCACGATAGAGGGTAATCAACCGATACGGCGGTGTCAATTTCTGATTTATATCGAGTGGGTTGCGGCGAATGGATAATCTTCTCGTTGCCGTTTAACGCCAAAGACGGTATAGCTCAGGCACCACTTCGAAAAGCCGCCAGTCGCGACGAGTCAATGAGCTCCAATCGGTTCTTCAACATCACGTAATTCACCTAGCATGACATCGATTCCCGCTGAGTTTTACGCGTTGGTGAACGCTTTCTTGTTTGCGTTACACAATATGTTCACCAAAAAAGCGCTACGTTACTCGAACCCGGCAACGGCGGTGATCAGCGGTCTCTTGATCAATATTATTTTTCTCTGGGGCCTGTCGATTTTATTCGTGCCGATGGCGTCTTTGACGCGCGCTTCGATTTTGATCTTTGCTGTGGTTGGCCTGTTTCAGCCCGGGCTCACGCGCTTGCTTAGTTACAAGGGCATCGATGCCCTCGGCGTGGCGATTACCGATCCGATTCGAGCGACCACACCGCTGTTCAGCGCGCATGATGGCGATCATTTTTCTCGGCGAGAAACTCACGCTGGCGATCGTGGTCGCTACTTTGATGATTATGGCGGGTATTACGCTGTTGTCGTGGCGCAATGGTTCGATGAAACTTGCCGGGTCGGCGGTCTTTCTGTGGTACCCGATCGCAGCGTCGGCACTGGCGGGCGCTACTCAAGTCGTTCGCAAGGTCGGTCTAGCGGCGGTTCCCATCCGCTGGTTGCGGCGGCGGTGACGGCGACTTCCTCGTTTATCGTGTCTATACTGACCCTGTGGTACGTCGAAAGGAATCAACAAACTTGGAAGATGAACCGGCAGTGCTTTTGGTGGTTTCTCGCCGCCGGGTTAACCATCAGTGTCGCGATGGTGTGCATCTACTATGCGCTGGATTTAGAGCAAGGTTTCGGTCGTGATCCCGATCGCCAGCACCGGCCCGTTCTTCTCATTAATCTTGGCCGCGACGTTTTTGCGCGACGTCGAGCGCGTCACGGCAAGGATCGTTCTCAGCGCCGCCATGATCGTGGGCGGGGTGGTGCTGCTCACGCTTTGGAAGTAATCCGCGCAAAGACTTCCCGTGCCGTATCTGGATTTTCTGTTCGTTCTAACAGAGCCGATTTGTGGAATTCGATACGGTTAGGCATATAAACGATAGGGATTGATCACAAAGTATGCTAGTATTAGCGACAGAAATTTTCGATAAAGAGGTCATTATAATGAATACAGGCACCGTAAAGTTTTTAATGCTGAAAAACGTTTTGGTTTCATCACTCGCGATAGCGGGGTGATCTGTTTTTCCATATATCTGAAGTTCAAGGACAGCCGCCGCGCAGGGTGACAAAGTAGAATTTGAAGTTGGCCAAGGCAAAAAAGGTCCTTGCGCTGTCAGTGTTAAAGTCACAGGAAACTCAGACTGAATCGGGAGAGAAAAACCACCGATCGATGTCCGATTTGCTGTTTCAATCGGCCTTTCTGTATCTGCGATACCATACCGAGAATTCGAATTAAGCACCAAGATTTGTCTTGTCGTTCATGCCAGGGAGCTAAGGCGGGCAAGCAATACAGGTCGGCTCGCGCTAAGAGCTTTAGTCAATAGCGAAATGCGGAGTGCGAGGGCAAACCAGAGAGACTCTCGACCTGAGAGATCTCTTAACCCCTCAGTACCGAACTTTGCTGTTCTATCCCTCAGATGATGCCGTGGAATTGGATAAAGAACTTGTGGCGCAAGCCCAGAAACCGATTCAGCTCATTGTTCCCGATGGCACCTGGCGACAGGCGAGCAAAGTTCATTTCCGTCATCATGAATTGAAAGACGTGAAAAGGGTGATGATCAGCACTCCGAACGTCTCGAAGTTTCATCTACGCGCCCAACATAAACGAGAAGGGATGGCCACCCTACAGGCCATCGCTTGTGCTCTTGGGGTTATTGAAGGTGATCTTGGTGAGAGGCTCAGTTGATGAAGCTTTATCGACGCAAAGCTCGAGCAAACGCTAATAGGGCGTGGAGCTCTTCAGTCTCGCAAAGAGCTTGGCTTGAATTAAAGCCAATCGATTACCATCCGCATTTGAGGGGCCAGGTCTAGTATCGATGCTATGTTTCCCGTTCGTCATTCATCATGAAGGTTTTGATGAAGGCGTTGTGCTTCGAGTCTAGCCCTGCCCCAATCGTTATGGAATCCATGGCGAATGGAAATGGGGAAGACTTAAGGTGCAGATGGTTCGGAGCATCGCGGGATGGGTGCTGGGAGCGCTACTGATTGCAGCAGGGATCGCGTACCTAGGCGATTCGCTGTATATCCGGCACAAAGTCGCGAGCGCAAATTCGGCAGCGGCTCTCGGTAATGTGCGGTTTTATTACGCGACAAAGCTAAAGAACGGGAAGCTCAATATTTACCAGGGATTCGCCGCAGACCGAAGTCTGCGTGCATGCGTTGTTTCCGCATTACGGGTATAAGCCGTGCTGGTTTGCGAGCCGGAACACGGTGCGAGTCGTGGCAGGAGCGGCGAGGATCGCGGTTATCGATTTTTTCCCTGAACAAATCTTTCCCGTTCCAGCTCCTGTACGAGCGAAGCTTCCACGTACCGGACTGGGAATGATTTCACTGCGCAACTTTGCGTTCGGCGCCAGCACGCCATGGACTTGACGGGGAAGCTTGCGATCTCACTTCTCAGAAGATCACGGGAGAGATAGTCGCGGAGTGCTCCGGGGTTGCGCTGATCAGCCAGGCCTTGCCGATCGTGACAATCACCGCACCGGAGGATGGTTCGAGCGACTATTGGGGTATTTCAGGGATCGGTTTCGCGCCTTTAATATTGAGTTTGATGGCCCAGATCGAGTCTGAAGAGCAGATGAATAGAATGTTGTTAGTCCTTGCCCCCAAAGGTGAGATTCGCAGTTTCTTTCGGCATGCGAATCTTTCCTATCAATCTGCCAGATGGATTCATGACGTGAACGCCATCTAGGGCGCCGACGTAGATATTGCCAGCACTATCGAGACGCATCCCATCGGGAAATCCGGGCGAGACTGTCGCGAAGAGCCGCTGGTTGGCGATCCTTGTCCCTTGTTCAACCACGTCAAAGGCATAGATCGCATGGGGATTATTTGCATAATAAGTGCGCGGAGCTTGAATCGCGGCGCTGTCGATGACATAGAGCATTTTTTCATCGGGAGAAAAGGCAATTCCATTGGGCATCTTTAAATTTTCGATGACAGCGTGCAGGGTGTTTGTTTTCGGATCGAATCGATAGACGTTGTTGGGAAGGTAGCATTCTTGAGGGAACTGCAAACACCCATAGCTCGGATCGGTAAACCACACGGTGCCATCTGATTTAACGACAAGGTCATTAGGTGAGTTGAGCGGTTTCCCTTGGTAAAGACCAACAAGCGTTTTGTTAGTGCCGTCGTGCTCTGTGAGAGAGACGCGCCTGCCTGTTGTCTCTGCGGTTAAAAGCCTTCCTGTTAGGTCAAGGGTTTGTCCATCCGCGATGCTAGAAGGATGTCTAAAGATCACAGGCGTGCTCCAGGAGAGGGGGTAATCTGATTGTACGGCTTGATCCCATGCCACCGCATGATGAGGATGTTGTCATTGGTCTGATCGGTAAAGAGCAGATATCCTCCTTCTGTGTCTTTTACCGCTAGATAGACAGGCCCTTCGGTAAAACCAAATCCTCTTGCCAAATGGACGAGTTTAGGTCTTGCGCCTAGAAGTTTTGCAAATTCTTCGGAGTAGACTTCTATGGGGAGTTGCGGCGTCTCAGCGACCGGATAGGGAGGATTGTTTTCTATACCGTTGGCCATGCTTGCCACTAGCAGAGTGGTGAGCCAGAACTTCTGCATAACTAGTCTCCTAGTGTCCGGTGGATAGTTTGCGGGTCAGAACGAACCGCATCCCTGACCCTGAAGAAAGTGGACCAAGTCGAATGACTCGCACGTTTGCTCTACGTATAGGAAATTTAAACAACCTTTTTTCTGATCGGAGCTATATCGCCAGCCCGGCGAGTTGTCAATCGTCTTTCTGGTTGATGAAAATCCCAATGTTGCTTCGGCTGGCTTGGGCGGCGTAGTGGTCGGTGGCGCGCGAAGTGTTCCAGATCGCGCCGCACGCTCGAACTCAGAGCGAGCGGCGCCGTCGGCTTGCGTTGGCAAGCGGTTTTCGGCTCTCAGATTGTCTGGAATAGATCGACTCGCCGCGCGGGAGAGCGCGGCGGGGGCTGGTGGCGAGCCAGCCTATAGGCGGATGCGGCTCCTGGGTGACGGCTAAATAGCCGCGGGCTGGTCGAGCTCGAAGCCGAGGTCTTCGATCATGCGGTGCGCGTCGGAGGCTTCTTGACCGGGTGTCGTCAGGTAGCCGTTCACGAAGATTGAATTCGCGGGATAGAGACTCAACGGCTGCAGCGAGCGCAGGTTTACTTCTCTGCCGCCGGCGACGCGAATCTCTTTGTTTGGATTGACGAAGCGGAACAGGCAAAGCGTCTTTAAGCATTTCTGCGGAGTAAGCTGCTTCTTAGTTTCGAAGGGTGTCTTGGGAATGGAGTGAAGAAAGTTGACGGGAATGGATTCGATATCCATGGCTCTTAGGGTCAGCGCTAGATTAATGATGTCGTCGTCGCTTTCACCCATGCCGATGATGCCGCCCGAGCAAGTGCCGACGCCGGCCGATTTGACGTTCTGAACGGTGGTCACACGGTCGTCGTAGGTGTGGTGGTTACAATCTCCGGGATGGTGCTCGCGGCTGGTATTAAGGTTGTGATTGATGCGCCCGACACCGACCTCTTTGAGAGTGCGGATTTTGTCCTCGCTCATCAAGCCCAGAGAGCAGCAGATGTTGATGCCGACTTTTGCACGAATTTCTTTGACGGCTTCGGCGATTTCGTGAATTTCTTTGTTCGTTGGACCGCGCCCGCTGTTGACGATGCAGTAAGCGCACTGCTCCGGCTGCTTTGGCGCGCCTGGCGCCTTCCACGAGCTGCTCCTTCGAGAGGAATGGATAACGATCGATGGGCGCCTCGGATACGGAAGATTGCGAGCAGTAGTGGCAATCCTCCGGACACAGGCCGCTTTTCGCGTTTTGGAGCATATGAATTTGCACCCGTTTGCCGAAATAATGATGACGCACTTTGAAGGCCGCGCTGACAAGCTCCGGGATCTGTTCGTCCGACGCGTTGAGCACGGCTTTCATTTCCTCGCGCTCGGGAATAATGCCTCGAAGAGCTTTGTCTGCCAGTAGCTGGAAATCCATTCGGTCCTCCCGGGTCGTTCGCTTTTACCATGCGCCCGCTAAGCGTTCAATGCTCTAGCAGGCTGCTGAAAAAGACTCATATGCTTCGTTGCGCTCAATCGCCTCGCTCCAACGTACCGGCTAAGTACGCCTCCGCTCGTCGATTTTTCGCGCGCCTCGCCTCTGAGATCTTTTTGAGCAGCCTGCAATCCGGGTTTTTCAGCAACCTGCTAATTGCTAGGTTTCTTACCTGCCTTTTCCACCGCTAGTCGTTTAACGTGCTTTAGATCAACTTTTCCCAGATCCCAGCAGCGGAATAGAATCGATGCAGTGAATATTCTCTCGCTTGGGGATCAAAGCTTGGGCAGGTCCGACTGATTGAGTTTTTCCCACAATTCGTCCGGGACAATTCCATTCCGGCTGTAAAAGGCGATAAGTTTTTCACCTCGTTGCTCATCGGGGACAGCAGTCACCACGCTGGCCGCTTCGCCAAGTATCGTGTTGACGACTTCCTCGATTTTCATGTGTGGGACCATTTCGCCGCCGATCTTACTGAACCGTGATATGCGGTCCGTGATGCGTTATAAAACCGTCCTCATCCAAGGATGCGATATCACCCGTGACATACCAGCCATCCCGCAGCGCCTGCTTCGGTGAGTTCCGGTTCGACCGAGGTAGCCGAGCATGACGTTCGGTCCTCTGGCGATAAGCATCCCCTCCGTTCCGGCCGGTAGGGGTGACCGGTATCAGGATCGACAACCCTGACCGCGACGCCGGGAATCGGGTGACCTACCGTACCTGGTTTGTGACCCGTCTGCGGTTCCGGGGCATCGACCACGTCGGGAAGATTCACGGAGACGACGGGCGCCAGTTCGGTGCAGCCGTAGCCTTCCAGTAGATCTAGACCGTATTTATCCTTGAACGCACTGGCGGATCGTGTTCGCGCAGTTTCTCCGCGCCGGCAATCGACGTAGCGCAACGTCGCAAACTCTTCAACCGTGCATCGCCTCATGTATCCGGCGTAGAACGTCGGGGTGCTGATCAAGATGGTGGCTTTGATACTTCTGTACGGTTTCGCCAATTGTTTTAGCGTCCATCGGATTGGGATGGTAAACGGCGCCAAAGCCGGTGATGAGAGGAAGCCACAGCGAAATGCTGAAACCGAAGGAGTGAAAGAACGGGAGAACGCCCATGACGCTTGTCGCTGGGATTGAAATGGATCACCTGGCAAACGCTTTCGATGTTGGCCGAGTATGTTGTGATGCGACAGCATGACGCCTTTGGGCGTTCCTGTGCTGCCGCTCGAGAATATGACCGTCGCCAGCTCCTGGGTTTTTGATTTTTGCCGTAGTGGCGCTCCAAGCATTCTGCTCGGGACGAAAAACGCGCTGATGAACGCCAGCAGTTTGTGAGTCGACGTGAAGCTCTTTCGGATCTCCTCCAAGAAAACCATCCCCGGCATCTCACTAACGTTCGCCTTAGACAAGAAAACCCGGGACGTAAGAATAGTGTCGATACTGCATTGGCGGATCGCGGCATTCATCGCCTCTTGCCCTGATGTAAAGTTCAGGTTGACCGGGATCTTTCCGGCCAAGGATACAGCAATATTAGCCAGCGCTCCACCAGCGGAGGCGGGAAGTAGGATTCCAACCATTGAGTCGTTTGACCGATGCTTTCGCACCCAGCGGGAAAGCAGCATGCTGCCGATCAAAGTTTTGCCAAAGGACAACTCGGTGCCCGTGGTGTCCGCCATGCAGAACGAGGACCAATAGCGCTTCGCCGTCCGGATAAACCTGGCGTGAAGCAGGCCGTGTGTGGCGCGGCGATAGTCAAACGCCTGGCTTTCCAGTTCCAACACGGCTTGACGGACTTGCTTGCACTGTGGCTGCAGACGGGAGAGGTGCTCCGAAAGGAGACGGTTACCGGGTAGAGCTGGAGCTTCGGCCACTTCCAAAAGAAGCGGCCTTCTTTGAAACTGAAGATGCTGCCCCAGAGCTGGTCCAAATGAACGGGAATGATCGGAAAATTTGTCCCCCGAACAATCTTTTCGAAAGCCGCGCTTAAAGGGCAGCAAATGCCCGATGCGGCTGATGCCGCCTTCGGCGAAGATGCAAACCACCTGACCGTGTTCCAATTCTTTGCGCGCGCTCTGCAACGCATGGACAATGTCGCGCCGGTTGCTGGCGGATATGGGGATGGACTTCATGAGGCGGAAAAGCCAGTTGAGCCATCGTATGTCGTAGTATTCACGATGCAGCATAAACCGAATGAACCGGGGTAACGAAGCGCCGATCAGAAGCGCATCAACGAAGGTAACGTGATTAGAAACCAGCAGGCGCTGGACCGTTGAGCGGAATGTTCTCCTGCCCGACGATTCGAATGCGATATAAAGTGTGGGTGAGTAGCCAGAGGATGAAGCGAACGAAGAAGTCGGGCAAGAGGTATAGGGCATAAAGCGTCAAGACAAAAGTCAGGAGTCCCAGAATCAGAATGATTTGATCCGCGGGTAAATGGAGCCAAGGTGGCTAATCCCCACAGCATGGCAGAAGCTAGTAGGACGCCTATGGTGTTGAACACGTTGTTCGTTGCGATGAGCCGGCCCTTGTCCTCCCGTCCGCTACGCTGTTGCAATAGGGCATTGAGGGGAACCGCAAAGAATCCGGCTGCGAATCCTATGAGCACCAGGCAAATCGCTGCCAAGTCGAAGGAAGGCTGAGAAAGAAAAAGCAGCACCGAGAATGCTCCCATTCCTACGGAGCCCAGCGGCACCAGCCCCAGTTCGATCTTGTCGCCCGACAAACGACCGGCCGCGAGGCTGCCGGCACCGATGCCGACGGCGGCGAAAGTCCAGAGAAGGCCGATGCGTGTCTCGCCCAACTGCAGGATTTCTTTTCCAAACAGGGGAAGGACCATTTGAAGAAATGCGCCGAGAAACCAAAAGTAGGATATCCCCATTACGGTGAGCCAGAGAGGCCGATCGGTATAGAGTCGTTTGGTGCCGTCCCAGATTTCAGCGAGGGGCTAATCAGGAATTTCTTCGACGAGCCGGAGGGCGGCACTCGGGTGATTCTCAAGCTGGTGAGTGTTCCCAGGACGGCGATGGCGAAGCAGGGATCGCGCCGATCCAACCCAAGCGATCTTTCCATGATTCATAGATTGTGCCGCCGAATGCAGTTCCGAGGATGATCGCCATGAAGGTGCTCATCTCAAGCAGGCCGTTGCCGCGGGAGAGATCTTTCTCAGGAAGCATTTCCGGAAGAATCCCGTACTTTGCCGGACTGAAAAATGTCGAGTGCAAGCCCATGAGAAACACCACTGCCAACATCGGCTCCATACGATCCACAAAGAACGCCAGCAGCCCCAACCCCATGGCGAAGATCTCAAAAACCTTGACGGCCACTAAGACGTCGCGCTTGCTGTGGACGTCGGCTAGATATCCCGCGTAACCGGAAAAGAGCAGGAAGGGAAGAATGAAAAGACCCCCGATCAAGGGAATGTATTGGATTCCACCGCCGGACGGGATGTCTAAGGCGACTAACGTAATGATGATCTTGTAGAAGTTATCGTTGAAAGCGCCGAGGAACTGAGTCCAGAAAAACAAAAAAGCCTCGGTCCTTCAGGATATCGATGTATTTGCCGGCGGCCATGGATATGCGTTTTCTCGAGCCTATGTTCAGGTGAAAATAGACGATAATGCAAGAGTTTCCTAGTATTCTTGCTTAGGCTTTTGTGGCGGCGAAAGCAATCTTCACCGGCACGCTTGCATCGCGTCTAGGATGCAACCATAATTCATTTATGGAATTCGCGTGGCTCAAGGTCCCCCAGTGGGAAAAATATCAAACTTTACTGCATGGCTTTATGGGACGGCGTGGCGGCAAGAGCGTAGGCCCTTACGCCGGTCTTAATGTTTCTTATCGTGTTGGCGACGACGCCAAGATCGTCAGTCAAAATGTCTGCGATATGAAGCTGGCGGTGGGTATCCATGATGGGCGTATCATCACGATGAAGCAAATCCACGGCGATCAGATTATCGACGTGAAGGACAGAAATATCAAGGAAGCCGGCGAAGGCGATGGCATGAAGACGGGAGAGAAGAAGCTTTTCTGGCAATCCTCACCGCTGATTGCGTGCCGATTCTGTTTGTCGCTCCCGAGGCAAAGATCGTGGCGGTGGTTCATGCCGGCTGGCGTGGAACCTTGGCGGGAATAGCGCCAAAGATGGTTCGGTTTTTGGACAGTCAGCACGGTATTTCGCCCGACGCCATCGAAGCGGCCTTGGGGCCAGCGATCGGTCCGTGCTGCTACGAGGTTAAGGAGGACGTTTCGCGCCCCTTGGTCGAAAGATGGGGAAAAATTGCCGAGCTCTGTGTCGAGGGTAGAGATGGCAAAACCTATCTCGATTTGCGCCGCCTCAATCGCGCGATACTGGAGCAAGCCGGCGTAGGCTCGCAGCAAATCTATCAGGTTGGTCCGTGCACAAGTTGCGCGCCGGATGAGTTCTTTTCATATCGGCGCGAAAAAAGAAACCGGTCGCCAGATCAGTTTCATCGGCTGGACATCCTAATCCGACATTTCTTATTGCGGTCGCCATAAAACTAATTTTCGTCGATTTTCGATTGACAGTTAAGGACCATTTTCCTAAACTAAGGTTCAGCAGGGAAAGGAGGTGGTCCAGACATGAATGATGATAAATGTACTGTCTGCGAGGTGGCTGAGACTTAGGCTCTAGGCGGGAACTTTGACGGGGGTTCAGGCCTGGAGCCTGGGAATCCCCCTCAGTCCACCTAGGGGTCCGCTCCACCGGTCGCGTTAGCTACCGGATGGAGCGGACCTTTTTAGGATGTCAAAAGCTGCGCTTGCAGCTTTTTTAGTTGGGCGTTCTCACTCGCGGTCGCTTTCGTTAATTCGCTTAGAAACTCCTCGGACGGTGTTCCCAAATAAGCTAAAGTGACTACCACAGTGTTGCGAACTCTAGGGTCCGAGTCCCTTAGGAACAGCTCCAGTAGTTCACTCTTTCCGCGCTCGCTGAGCCCTGAACGCATTTTTAGACTCGTCACGGCAGCTACCCGAACCATCGGATCAGGGTCGCGCAAAGCATCCATAAGTATCTGTACGCTCTCTTCATCCGTCGATCCCACATCGCGTAGAGAGTAGATCGCCATCCTTCTCTGGTTGGCTGTTCCTTTTGAAGCGAGCTCGATGAGTAATTTTAAGACTTGTCTGTCCGTCTTTGCCAGGCGAATGAGGATCAGGGCGACGGCCCAGCGAATGTCCGGATCCCGATGATCGAGCGTTTCTGTTAAAACCTGAATGCTGGATTGGGTCGGTGAGGGAGGCTACACAATATGTACGCGATGGGCCAACGATTCTTACGGCCCGGGTTGTTAAGCAGTTCACTGAGAGTTGTTGCGATTTGCGGATCATCGGCTGCGATAGGTATGAGCGCATCGACTGCTTTGCGGAGGGTTGGCTTGTCCGACTTCTCCAAGTCGGCCATCAGTGGTGCGATCTTGTCGTCGCCACGATCCATGCGGTTACGGAATAGCTGATCAAGCCGTTGAACGAAAGACTAGATTTCAAGAAACTGCGGGCAGTCGGTGAGATTGCGGTTTCCTTTTTCTGTAACGAGGACCACATCTTCAAGGCGCACGCCACCGACGCCGAGATAATAAAGTCCCGGTTCTACGGTGACCACATGCCCTGTGCGTAGCGTTGCTTCAACGGGCGCGATCCGCGGCGGTTCGTGGATATCAAGCCCAGGCCATGTCCCGTGCCGTGAAAGAATCCCTGCATTCTCCCGTTGATCCTCCCCGTCGGAAAACCGCGTGCCGCGAACAAATCCAGAATCTTTAGGTGAACATCTCTGCCGTTGATGCCGTCGCGAATCATATCGAAGCCGACTTGCTGACCGGCTTGGACCGTCGCGTAAATCTCTTTGAGCTTGTCCGTGGCGTGCCCGCGCACCACCGTCCGGCTCAGGTCGCCGAAGTAGCCGTTCTTCTGGGAACGGGGAAAGATGTCGAAGATAATCGATGTGTGGGCTTTGATCGGACCCGTTCCTTCGTGATGCGGATCCACGCATTGGTTGCCCGAAGAAATAATGGTGTGACTAGGCAACCAACCTTGCGCCATAATCGTCGTGTTGACGGCGGTCTTGAGGGTTTCGGAAGTCAGGCGCGAACCGTTGAGATAGAGGTAGCCATCGCGCCCGATCTTGGTTCGCTTGAGCGTTCGTGATGCCGGCCTCCAGCCCCAATGTTGCGACGCGCAAAGATTCAGTGATGTGTCTGACCTCGTCAGCGGCTTTGGTTTCTCGCGCAGCGAAAAAAGGATCCCGTTTGATTTGTACGGTAAAGCCCTTGCCTCTCAGCTGGTCGGCCAACAGCGCGGAAAAATTTGCCGGGACGATAAGCGAGCGGATGCCCCGCTCGCGGAAGAGCAGATCGAGAATATCGATCATCGCCGGGCTTGCCGTTCCCATCTTGCGCAACTTTTTCTGGTACAGCGAAAGGGACAGAACTCGATCCACATGGGCTTGTTTTTTGGCCCGGTCGATTTCCAGGTCGCTCATCACGACGTAGCTGGTTTTCTTGTGTTGAAAAAAGATAAACGGATCTGGAACAAAAAAGCCCGCCGCGTAGAGCATGTTGGAGTCGCCTTCGCTGGCGGAAACGAGAAGAATCGCCTGATCGCTTCTGAACTCGCGGGAACTAGGCTTAGGGGACGAGAGTTTTTTGGCTTTGGGTCGGTTGCTTTTGGCTTCGAACATGACGTGTTGTTGGGCGCGCGGGATAGTACGCGTCCGTTCGTCCGTTGAAGTGTCAAGCTAGCAATTTCACAGCGGAACTTCAAGGTGTTCTGGAGATCGCGGCGGGCAAATTCTGTTGACACACTAGGCGCTTTTGTTATGATGCGCGGACTCACTGGTAAATTCAAACCTTACTTCGTTTCCAAGGATATTGTCTCAAATGACCACGACGAGCAATTTCGACAAGCTTCGCGAGCTGAACCAGCAAGCGCGAAGCCGGCGGCGGAGCGCAGCGGGCGCAACGCCAACATGAGCAGGGAAAGTTGTTGGCGCGAGAGCGTCTCGACATTCTCCTCGATAGCGGGAGCTTTGTCGAATTGGATCGGTTCCGTACCCATGAATGTAGCGATTTCGGCATGGATCAACAAAAGTTTCTCGGCGATGCCGTGGTGACCGGCTATGGCGCCATCGATGGGCGGCTGGTCTACGCCTATTCACAGGATTTTACGGTTTTCGGCGGCAGCTTGAGCGGTGTCGTGGCGGAAAAGATCTGTAAGGTAATGGATATGGCGGTAAAGAACGGCGCGCCGATCATCGGCATCAACGATTCCGGCGGCGCTCGCATTCAGGAAGGCGTTACCAGCCTTGCGGGATATGGAGAAATCTTTCAAAGAAACGTCATGGCTTCAGGGGTTGTGCCGCAAATTTCCGCCATCATGGGACCGTGCGCCGGCGGCGCCGTCTATTCGCCGGCGATCACGGATTTTATCTTCATGGTGAAAACCAACAGCTATATGTTTATTACCGGGCCCGAAGTCATCAAGGCCGTGACCCACGAGGAAGTCACGAAGGAGGATCTAGGCGGTGCCGAGACCCATAGTGCCAAGAGCGGGGTCGCCCATTTCACCGCAAACACCGAAAAGGACTGTTTGCTGATGATCCGAGAGCTGATCAGCTTTTTGCCCAGCAACAACCAGGAAGATCCGCCGTTTCATCCGACCAATGACGACCCATTGCGCCGCGACAAGAAACTTCGCGACTTGGTGCCCGACAATCCGAACCGCCCTTACGACATGAAAGAGCTGGTTGCCGCGGTTGTAGACGAGAGCTATTTCTATGAGGTACAGCGTGAATTCGCGCCAAATATTCTGGTTGGCTTGGCGCGCTTGGGCGGACGTCCGGTGGGAATCGTCGCCAATCAACCTGCGAATCTGGCAGGATGTCTCGATATCAATGCTTCTGTCAAAGCGGCGCGATTTATTCGATTCTGCGATTGTTTCAATATACCGTTGGTGACGTTCGTCGACGTACCCGGTTTCCTGCCCGGCACGTCCCAGGAGTATGACGGCATCATCCGGCACGGGGCGAAGTTGCTTTACGCCTACGCCGAGGCCACCGTGCCGAAGGTGACGGTGGTGACGAGGAAAGCTTATGGAGGCGGTTATATCGTGATGTCGAGCAAGCATCTGCGCGGCGACATCAACCTGGCCTATCCGACGGGGAGATTGCGGTCATGGGTCCGGAAGGCGCCATCAGTATCGTCTTTCGCGACGCCCTCAAAAAAGCTGCCGATCCTCTCAAAGCCCGCGACGAAATGGTCCAGCAATACCGCGAGACCTTCGCCAACCCGTTCAAGGCAGCGGAGTCCGGCTATGTCGATGCCGTGATCTATCCAGAGGATACCCGGCCGACACTCATTCGTTGCTTGGAAATGCTCAAAAACAAGCAGGATCATAATCCACCTAAAAGCATGGAAATATCCCGCTTTGATTTGCTCCAAGGCGTGAGGAGTAGGGGGTGAGGAGATGTTTAAGCGCATCCTAGTCGCCAATCGCGGGGAAATCGCGGTTCGAATCACCCGCGCCTGCCGCGAGCTGGACATCGAAACCGTTGCGGTTTACTCGGAAGCCGACCGCGAGTCGCTCCACGTGAAATATGCGGACTACGCCTATCCCATCGGTCCGGCGCCATCCGCTCAAAGCTACTTGGCTATCGATCGGATCATCGAGGTCGCGAAGAAAAGCGGCGCCGATGCGATTCACCCGGGCTATGGCTTTTTAGCCGAAAACAGCAAGTTTGCGCAGCGTTGCCAGGAGGACGGCATTGTCTTTATCGGCCCTCCTCCCCAAGTCATCGATCAGATGGGCGACAAGGTGAAAGCACGGCAAATCATGAAGAGTGCCGGCGTTCCCGTCGTTCCCGGTTCTGAGGGCGTATTGGGTTCAGAACTGGAGGTTCTCAAAGTCGCAGAAATGATCGGCTACCCTTTTATGTTAAAGGCCGTGGCCGGCGGTGGCGGTAAGGGACTGAGGCTGGTTCGCTCTTCCCGAGAAGTTTCGTCGGCTTACCGCGCAGTGCGATCGGAGGCAGCCTCGTCCTTCGGCGACCCGAGACTCTATGTAGAAAAGTACATTCAAAAACCGCGGCACGTGGAGATTCAAATCTTGGCGGACAAATACGGCCGGGTGATTCATCTCTATGACCGTGAATGCTCGATCCAACGACGTCATCAGAAGATCATCGAAGAATCTCCCGCGCCCGGAATGGACGATCGGACCCGGCGGCGTATCGGGCGCATCGCGATCCAGGAGCCCGAGCGGTGGGCTACGTTGGGGCCGGGACCCTCGAATTTCTTTTGGACCAGGAGAAGAACTTCTATTTTCTCGAAATGAATACGCGGCTCCAAGTCGAACACGCGATCACGGAACGGGTGGTTGGCATCGACCTGGTGAAAGCCCAGATCGAAGTGGCGGCAGGCGGCTATTTGCCGTGGCGACAACGTCACATCACGCAGACCGGTCATGCCATCGAATGCCGGATTTATGCCGAGGATGCCGAGCATGATTTCATGCCCTATCCAGGCAAAATCGAAGGGCTCCGATTGCCGGAAGGGCTCGGCGTGAGAAACGATTGCGGCGTCTATGAGGGAGCCGAGGTGCCGATTTACTATGATCCAATGATCGCAAAGCTGATTGTCTGGGGCGAGAATCGTGTGGAAGCGATCCTGCGGATGCGGCGGGCGCTGCGCGAATATCAAGTGCGGGGCATAAAGACTAATATCTCCTTTCACCAGTGGATCTTACGGCACCCCTCGTTTCATGGCCGGGAACTTCAGTACCGGCTTCATCGATGAAGAATATCACTCCATGAGCAAAGCCGAACTCTATCCGCACAAGGAAATCGCCTTGGCTTCCGCAGCGATCGCCGCCATCTATCGTGAGCACGAGCGCACTCTCGGGCTGTTGGCGAAGGGTGCCGCCGAGCCGTCGAAATGGAGGGAACAGGGAAAGCGAAGCTCTCTGAGAGCCGTCCAGACATTTTCGGGCCGCGGTTGGAGACGTTCTTGAGAATGAGTGTTTATGGCGTTCGTTGCAAAACTTGGAGAACAGACCTACAGCGTGGAGATCGAGGAGATCGGGAAGGGTCTTTACCGGGTCTCGGTCGATGGCAACGAATTCCTCGTCGATGGTAAAAAGACCGGGCGCACCAACTATTCATTGATCGTCGACAATCGCTCCTTCGAAATCGAGGTCGATAATGCGGAAGATGAGTACCAAGTGTTGGTGGACGGCCGAAACTATCACGTGAATCTGGTCGATGAGCGGCGGGTACGCGTGGGCGGCACCCAGTCGGACGTCCAGCTCCAGGGCCGCCAAAGAGTTTCAGTGCCGATGCCGGGAAAGGTGATTGAGGTGCTCGTGTCGGAAGGGGACAGCGTTGAAAAAGGACAGGGGGCTGGTCATCGTTGAAGCCATGAAAATGGAGAATGAGGTCCGCAGTCCAATTGCCGGGGAGGTCAAAGAGATCAAGGTGAAGCCCGGTGACGCTGTTGAGGGGGCGCGGTCCTGGTAATCGTCGAGTAACGGCTTTGAAACAAGCTTTTTCTGTCAAAAATTCTTGTCAGCAAATTTCTTTCATGCTATACACCACCGCACAATGATCCCGAAGAAGTGTTTCTTTACTAAAGGAGTTGGGGTTCACAAGGAGAAACTGGCGTCCTTTGAGTTGGCTTTACGGACCGCGGGATTAGCGTATTGCAATCTAGTACTCGGTCTCCAGCATCTACCCGCCATTCTGCAAAAGGATATCTAAGGAAGAGGGAACTAAGCTCTTGCGCCCCGGCGAGATTGTCTTTTGCGTCTACGACCGTGAGAGCACCAACGAGCCCAACCGTCTCGTGGCGGCTTCCGTGGGAGTGGCGATCCCGGCTGATGACAGCCAGTATGGCTACCTTTCCGAGCACCACTCCTTTGGCGAGACCGATGAAAAAGCGGGAGACTACGCGGAGGATCTCGCCGCCAGCATGCTCGCGACAACCTTAGGCATCGAATTCAACCCGGATACCGCTTGGGACGAGCGTGAACAGCTTTTCAAAATGTCGGAAAAGATAGTTCGCACATCCAATATCACCCAGTCCGCCATCGGTAATAAGGACGGATTGTGGACCACCGTATTTGCTGCCTGCGTTTTCATCAACGACGACAGTCTGGACGTTCGAAACGACAAGCCTGCGTAGAACCACACTAACGAGAACCCGAGATCCCGTCAGCAAGAGCCGTCTCTTTGCCGCGCAAAGAAGGCGACAATGATGCTCGACAGCGTAGAGCAAGGCAAGCGGTACCATGAAGAGCACCTGAGATATTAAATCCGGCGGGGTCAGAACCGCCGCAAGGATGGCGATGCCGATGACCGCGTAGCGCATATGCCGGATAAGGAAGCGGTGATCGATCATACCGACACGGGAAAGAAAGTAGGCGACTACCGGAAGCTGGAACATCACCCCAAACGCCAAAACCAGCCGCGATACCAGAGAAAAATATTCGCCCATCTGGATCAACGGTTGTACTTGGATGGCTTCATACCTGCGCAATAGAAACTCGGAGTCCGAACTGTAAGAACACTTCATAACAAAAAGCCGTCCCGGCAAGAAAAAAGCGATCCAAAAAGACGAAGCTGCGCGTGTAGCGCTTTTCGTGTTCATAGAGGCCCGGAGCAATGAACTGCCAAGCGTGCCATAGAAGAACCGGCAAGCGCGACGATGATTGCGGCTGCAAACGCGACCTTCATCTTCGTAAAAAGGCTTCAGAGACTGCCGTACCAATGATAGTCAGCCCGGAAACGGGAACGCGCCGAAGTGGAGCCGTGAGCAGATAGAATATCTGTTCAGCAATGGCGAAGCAGCCCAGAAACGCGATGCCGATGGCGACACAGCACTTTACAAGGCGAGAACGGAGTTCTGCCAGGTGGGAGGTAAAGGGCATCTGCACATCAGCGGCGGGCCCGTTACCTTGGCTCTTGTTCACTTTTTTCTTCTGCGACCGTTGCCGGGGATGGGAGGCGGTGTCGGATGATTTTTCCAGAGAAGGATCATCCTTGCTCGTGGCGCCTGGGGAAGCGTCTTCGATCTCGTGCTCCATCTGGCGGAGCTCATCTTTAAGCTCATCGGTGGCCCGACGAAATTCCTTCATTCCCTTGCCGAGAGCGCGTGCGAGCTCGGGGAGTTTCTTGGGGCCGAGTACTATGAGCGCCAGAGCCAGAATCAAAATCAGCTCAGGGCATGCCGATGCCGAACATGAGCCTAAGCTATGCGATTTCATTTAGCTTATCAAGTTAACTTACGCGCTGTTGTGAAAATTGCTTATCTCGGAAAGAAAGCCTTCCGGTCTGAGCAAAATGGGCCTGTGCTTCGATGGCCACCACCCCATCCCCTAACTATAGTTATTCCAGCAGACGGGGCCTGCTCTCGACCTTTGCTCTCACATTGCTCAGCCCCTCCAGTCTTCCTTCCCTCGATTCCTTATTCACTTTCAGCCGGGCCATCACAGCCATAGAGTTTGGCTGTTTTGCAGCGTGGCCGCCTAGGTGGTAGGCTTCCTAGATGGCCCGTTCCGCGGTTGTGGTTGATCCCGAGTACCTGAAACATGAGCCCGGTGAGTTTCATCCGGAAAGACCCGAGCGAATTCGGGCTTTGCTCGATCTCTCGGACAAGCTCGATAAGAATAGGTTCCAGATTTTGCCGCCCAGGGCCGCGAGCCGATCGGACATCGAATCTTGCCACGGCGCCGACTATGTCAAATTGGTTGAATCGACGTCGAAGACCAATCATTACGCCCTGGACGGTGACACGATTACGTGCCGGGATTCCTTCGGCGTGGGGTTGCTGGCGGTGGGGGATTCTTGCGCCTCATTGATTCTATTGCCGCAGGGGAATCGCAAAATGGGTTTGCTCTGGTGCGCCCGCCGGGACATCACGCGCTCAAAAATCGCGCGATGGGTTTCTGTCTGTTCAACACCATTGCGATCGGCGCTCAGCATCTAAAGAATGCATATGATGCCAAGCGGGTCATGATCATGGATTGGGATGTCCACCACGGCAATGGAACCCAGGATTCCTTCTATGAGGATCCTTCGGTCTTGTTTATTTCGACCCATCAATTCCCCTACTATCCTGGCACCGGTGCCGTCAATGAAGTGGGCCTGAACGCAGGCGAAGGATACACGATCAATATTCCGCTTCCAGCCGGGTGCGGCGATGCGGAGTATCTACGTGTCTTTTACGATGTGGTGGTTCCGGCGGCCAAAAAATTTGAACCTGAATGGATTCTTGTGTCTGCCGGTTTCGATCCGCACCGGCAAGATCCTTTGGGTGGGATGGAAGTGACGGAGGTGGGCTTCGCTGGAATGGCGCGTTTGCTTCTCGAGCTAGCGGATCAATACACTGGAGGTAAGATCGCTTTCTTACTCGAGGGTGGATACGATCTTGTCTGCGCTGAACCATTCCGTTGCGGCGGTGCTCGAAGTCATGCAACAAAACTCGCAGACGATGGAAAATGCCAAACCGGGCGGCGGCAGCATCGAACCTCTGGTTCGTAGAATCCTCCAAGTGCGCGAAAAGTATCGTTAAAGCAAAATACTATTGACCCTCTCGCTAGACTGTTTTATCTATTAACCTCACAATCGGAGACGGACTGTGGCAGCAACGGAACAACGCAGAGTTGTGGTGACGGGCTTGGGGCTCGTGACACCATTGGGAATCGGCCTGGAAAAAATTGGCAGGCACTCGTCGCCGGAGAGTCGGGTATTCGGAAGATCGACCGATTCCCGAATATTGACGCTTTTGCATCGCGCATCGCCGGGCAAGTCCCTGATTTTCGCGCCGAAGATTTTATCGAGCCGAAAGAGATCAAGAAAATGGACCTCTTTATCCAATACAGCGTTGCCGCCGCGAGCATGGCGATGGAGCATAGCGGGTTCAAGATCGATCCCGAGGATGCTGAAAACGTTGGTGTCATTATTGGCGTGGGCCTTTGCGGGATCGACACCATCGAGGCAACCGAGAGAGCCTATCTTGACGGCGGGCCGCGAAAAATTTCTCCGTTCTTCATTCCCAAGGTCATTTCAAATCTCGCACCCGGCCAGATTGCTATTCGACACGGCGCGAAGGGAGTCAATTGGACACCAACGTCAGCATGCGCATCAGGAACTCATGCCATCGGAGAAGCGTTTCACTTGATCCGGCGTGGCTTGCAGGACGCGGTGATCGCCGGCGGAGCTGAATCTGCCATCACGCCCCTCGGGGTCGGCGGGTTTAGCGCGATGAAAGCGCTTTCAACCCACAACGACGAACCGGAACGCGCCAGTCGCCCGTTCGATAGAGAGCGTGACGGTTTCATCATCTCCGAAGGTTCGGGGGTTTTGATCTTGGAAGAAAGAGATCGCGCACTAAAGCGCGGGGCGAAGATTTATGCTGAGGTCATTGGCTATGGCGCCAATGGAGACGCGCATCACATGACGGCGCCCGCTCCGGAAGGCGAGGGTGCTGCGCGCTGCATGCGATTGTCGCTTAAAGACGCGGGAATTGCACCCACCGAGGTTGACTATATCAACGCGCACGGGACTTCGACGGAATACAACGATGCCAATGAAACGCAGGCAATCAAGAAAGTTTTCGGCGAGCATGCCTTCAAGCTGGCTGTGAGCTCGACCAAATCAATGACCGGGCATTTGCTTGGGGCCGCCGGCGCTGTGGAAGGCGTATTTTCGGTGCTGGCGCTGCGTCACGGAATAATTCCGCCGACCATCAATTACGAGAATCCCGATCCCGATTGCGATCTCGACTATGTGCCGAATCAGGCGCGCAGAGCCGATATACGCGTGGTGCTGTCAAACTCATTCGGCTTTGGCGGGACAAATGCGTGTGTGATTTTCAGGAGGAGCTGAATGAGCGGACCGCAACGGCGAAGTGTGATTGTCGGTACCGGATCTGAGCTCCCGGCTAAAGTCGTTACCAACGGAGACCTGGAGAAGATGGTCGATACCAGCGACGAATGGATCACCGTTCGGACCGGTATTAAAGAACGACGGGTGCTGGAAGAAGGCAAGGGGAACGCCGATATGGCCTATCATGCGGCCAAGCGCGCGCTCGAGGATGCGGGGATGAAAGCTCAAGACCTCGATGCCATTGTGATGGGCACGTGCACGGCGGATTATCTCATGCCGAGCTCCGCGTGCGTTCTCGAAGATATGCTGGGGGCCCGCAAGGCTTTCTCGTTTGACGTGAACGCGGCCTGCTCGGGCTTTCTCAATGCGTTGGCCGTGGCGGATTCTTTCGTTCGAACGGGTAGAATTCAAAATGCCCTGGTGGTAGGCTCCGACGCTTTGAGCCGGCTGCTCAACTGGCAAGATCGTACCACGTGTATTCTGTTCGGCGATGGCGCGGGTGCGGTGGTGCTTAGAGCTTCCGACAATGGTCGCGGCGGCATTCTCAGTACGAAACTGCGCACGGACGGCTCCTACGCAAAAACTCTCTATGTGCCGGCCGGCGGATCGCTTAAGCCCGCCAAACAAGAAACGGTTAGGAATAACGAACACTACCATCACTATGAACGGTAAAGAGGTCTTCAAGGTCGCCGTTCGCTCCATGGAAGAGATCAGCCGCCAGGCGCTCAGAAGAAGCAGGAGTGAGAATCGAACAAGTTTCATTGGTTATTCCGCACCAAGCCAATCGAAGGATTATCGTCGCGTTGGCCGACCGCCTCGGCATTTCTATGGACAAGGTCGTAGTCAACGTCGAGAAGTACGGGAACACGTCCGCCGCATCCGTCCCTGTTGCGCTCGACGAAGCCAAACGGCAAGGCCGAATTCATAAGGGCGATATCGTGCTCTTGAACGCCTTCGGCGCGGGCTTTGCCTGGGGAGCGGCGGTGGTGCAGTTCCTAGCAGGCTGCTGAAAAAGACTCATCGCTAATGTTGAGGATCGAAGATAGAGAATGGAAGATGGCGATTCTCGATCCTCCATTCTCAATTCTCGATCTTGCGTACGCGCGCCTTGCCTCTGAGTCCTTTTGAGCAGCCTGCAAACAGAGTTTTTTAGCGACTGCCCGCTTTCGCGGCATCAGCGGGAGCCTACCGATTTCTTTTTTGCGAACTGATCCGCTAGTGCTATCTGAGTCTCGACCCGCTTGATTGTTTGACGTCTCCCGCAAAAATTACTGTGAGTGACTCACTTGTTGTTCGACATCGGCGCAGTGTTCCTGCAATTTGGAACTTTGTTCGACGAGATAATGGGCCGAGTTCCGGATCGCCTTGATCGGTTCGGGAAGTCTTGCAAACTCGGACAAGAAAACGGATCTGATCTCTTTCAGAGACGGAAGGGATGCCATGATCTTTCCTTCGGTCATTGCCTTCTTTAACAGGGGTTCCGCCCCTGCCACGTTTTCGCCGCGCAGCGCGATGATATCTTTCTGTAGTTGACCGTGTTTGTCGCATACCCGGAATACCTGCTTCTTACCCGGCAAAGAGACTTTGCCAGTGCTGAGTTTAGGACCGGCCGGTTATCATATTCAACCAACTTGTAAGCTACGTCGGACCAAGGCGCATCGGCGGAGACACCCATTTTGGTTCCCACACCATAGCTGTCATAAGGAACATTGGCGTTTGCATAGTCAGCGAGATCGTACTCGTCCAGGCCGCCGCTGCCGATGATCTTGACGTTCTTCAGGCCGGCTTCATCAAAGATCTTTCGAACCTCGGCGGCCAGCTTCGCCAGATCGCCGCTGTCGATGCGCACGCCCTGGAGTTGCTGGCCCCGGGCGGCCATTTCTTTGGCCACCTGCACGGCTTTGCGCGCGCCTGCCAGCGTGTCATAGGTGTCGATCAGCAAAGTCGAATGATTGGGAAAGCTGGTGACGAATGCACGAAAGGCGTCGATCTCGTGTTCGAAACTGGAGACGAAAGAATGCGCCATCGTACCGACGATCGGTATCCCATAATGCTGTCCGGCTCGGACATTACTGGTTCCCACACAACCGGCGAGGTAGCTGGAGCGGGCGACCTTCATTCCGGCGTCGATGCCGTGAGTCCGCCGCAGCGAAAATCCACCACCGATCGCTCACCCGCCGCATGGACGCAGCGTGCCGCTTTGGTGGCGATCAGCGACTGAAAGTTGATCTGATTGATGATAAAAGTTTCGACGATCTGGGCCTCGACGATAGGGCGGTGACTTCCATAACCGGCTCGTCCTTGAAGAATAAGCGCCCTTCAGGAATGGCCCAAACGTCGCCGGTAAATTTCAACCCCTTCAGAAAATCAAGAAAATCGTCCGTAAACATCCGTTGTGAGCGGAGGTAGTCGATGCCGGCAGAGTCGATCTGGAATTGCTCAAGGAACTCCAAGACATCTTGCAGGCCTGCGGAAACGAAATAGCTGCGATTCGGAGGATAGGACCGGACAAAAAGACTAAAAGTCGCTGGCGCCAGCCTTTGGCTCTGGAAATAACCCTGCGCCATTGTCAGCTGGTAGAGATCCGTCAGCAGCGCCAGGTTGTCTGTCGTGTACACGAAAACTCCTGGTCTAATAAATGAGCGGAGTCTAGTGTACAATTGGCTCTAAGTAAAGGCGAACGAACGCCTGTTCACTATTGATTTATCCGGGCGGTTTTGTTAAAAATTCTCGTAGGCTGATTGCGGCGATGCAACCAAAGGAGGGCTGATGTTTACCGACAAAGTAGAACTTAAGGATTTTGAGAAACAAGACCCGGAGTATCAGGATCTGCTGCGCCGAGTTCTCGCGATTCAAGCGGACTGTGAGATCGGCGGCCCGAACCTCTATGTCAAGGATATTTTGCCCAACGCGCCGACCAAGTTGGATCAGCTTATCGTCGCCCGTACGGCGGCCGAAGAGATGGACCATTTCAGAAAATGGCCCGCCTGGCCGGTGATATTGGCGTCGATGTTTCCTACACGCTCAGCCGGCCCAATCAAGAACGATACGTTGAAGCCTTTCGTGGCCAGATCAAAACCTGGGAAGATTTCGCTGTGTTTGGATTCCTCGTCGACCGCGTAGGTCGGTTCCAGCTCGAGGAGTTTATCGGCGCCACGTATCTGCCCCTCGCCCGTGTCGTCGAGGATCCGGACATTATCCGAGAAGAAGAAGGGCATGTCGACTTCGGCACCAACGCGAGCGGCTGAGTTTGCCGCGAAAGGTGGAGAACATAAAGAACGAATTCAAAAAGCGGTGGACTACTGGTACGTCAAAGGCCTCGACATGTTTGGTAACAGCAAGTCGTATCGTTCCGAGCGCTATATGTTCTGGGGCCTGAAACGGCGGCCCAATGCGGTGGCGCGCCAGCAGTATAAGGACGAGATCGACGCCTTGATCACCAAAATGGGTCTTACGATCCCCGATCCGAACAAAGGACGGCTCTACACTTAGCTAGGGGAGCGCCATGCAGCCTGCAGCCAATACCGAGGCCTTAGATCAACAGTTCAAAGAGTTTATCCAAGCCCTGAAAGGCGCGGTGAACTCGGCCCTGCCGCATCTCAAGGACGATCCTAAAGTCGTCGATAAGGCGATTACGGATTGTAAGGAGATTCTGGACGTTGTCATGGAGGGCAACGTTAAAGAATGGTTGTCGTAGTCTTGTCGCCAGCGAATTTCTAATCGGCAAGTTCCGTATCGACGAGGCGCCTTGATCCCTAACGGCGCCTTCGTTGTATCTGAGGCCGGTGTTTCGATTCACGGGAGTATGAACATTGAACGTTGTCGTCTGCGGTAAGGTTATTCCCGCAAGCTCAGTTACGATCGAGATTGATCCCAACACCAAGCGCATGGTGCGCAAAGGCGTCACCCATGAGCTGGACCCGGCCGCCGCGAGCGCCGTCGAAGAAGGACTGCGCCTGACGGAAAAGCATGGCGGTACGGTGGTCTTGATCACGATGGGGATCAGCGACGTGACGATCGGCATTCGCAACGCCCTGGCCATGGGAGCGACTTCCGCGGTCCATATTCTCGATGATGCCGTGGCCGGATCGGATACCTCTGGGCACCGCCAAACTGTTGGCCGCAGCCATCAAGAAGCAGCCGTTTGATCTGGTTATCTGCGCGACGGAGAGCAGCGACAGTTATTCGGGCATCGTGCCGGGACAGATCGCTCATCTGCTTGGCGTCCCGCCGGTGACTTTCGCCAAAGAAATTAACGTCGATGGCGACAAGATCACGATCAAGCGGCAGAGCGAAAGCGGCTACGACATCGTGGAATCGACCTTGCCGGCGTTGGTGGCCGTCAGCAGCGGGATCAACGAGCCGCGCTATCCTCAACTCAAAGGCATCATGGCGGCCAAGAAAAAAGAGATCAAAGTTTACACCGCCGCGGATTTCGGTTTGCCTGCGGATCAGGTGGGTGAGAAGGGTGCCAGGGAAAAAGTCCTGACCATCGGCCGACCACCGAAACGGCAAGCCGGCAAAGTCGTTGCCGACGAAGGGGAAGGCGGCAAGCAGATTGCGGACTTTCTGGCTGAAATCAAGGTGATTTAAGTGGCAGACGTAATTTGGGTCTATGCCGAACTGAACGACGAGCGGTTTACTCCAACCACCTTGGAGATGCTCACCAAGGCGGCGGAAGTTGGAAAGGCCGAGGCCGTGCTGCTTGGGCCCCGCTCCGGACGATGCCGCACAAACGCTGGCGAACTACGGTGCAAGCAAGATCTACCGGTCCACGGATCCGATATATCGTGATTACCTGACACTCCCGGCGGCGGAGACGGTTGCGGGACTCATTCAGCAGCACAAGCCGGCGGTGATGCTATTTGCCTCGAGTTACACAGGGCGTGACATCGTCGCCAACCTAAGCGCCAGACTCGATTGCGGCGCTATCAGCGACGTCGGTGATTTCATCCTGAAAGACGGCTCGGTGGAAGCGACCATTCCCGCGCTCGGCGCCAGCTATCAAAACACCAGCACGTTGGTCAGCCAGGGAACCAAACTTCTCCTCGTGCGGCCCAAGTCCTTCGAACCGAAAGTTAATCAGCAGCCGGTCTCGGTCGAGGAGATCCAGGCTCCTTCAGACACAGCGCTGCAAAAAGTTCACATGAAAGAGCGGGTGGCGGTAAAGCGTGAAGGACCGCAGTTGGACGGTGCCAAGACGATCATTTCCGGCGGCCGTGGACTCAAAGGCGAAGAAAACTTCGCGATGTTGAAGGATTTGGCGGACGTGCTTGGCGGCGCTGTGGGCGCGACGCGGGCTGCCGTCGACGCGGGCTGGGTTCCCTACGCTATGCAGATCGGGCAGACCGGGAAGACAGTCAAGCCGGATCTCTATATTGCGTGCGGCATCTCCGGCGCCGTGCAGCACCTTTCAGGAATGAAAACCTCCAAGTTCATCATCTCGATCAATAAGGATGCCGAAGCGCCGATCTTTCAGTACTCCGACTTCGGCGTCGTCGGCGACGTCTTCAAGGTCGTTCCTCAGCTTATCGAAGAGATCAAAAAGCGCAAAGGCGCTTGATCTCTAATCCAAACCCGAGACCCGGGCACGGCTCTTTGCCTTTCACGAAGCACGAACAGGTCTTTTGTCGCGATAATTCTTTTCAAAACTGTTCACTATTAGACAGCAATCCTTCCCGGGTGTGGTTACGTTAAGCCTGAAAGCTGTAATGGCGCGCAAGAGGTAGACGGCCGGGCCACACACTCAACGGTGGCATGGACTTCGGCTCCGGTTTGACAGCGAACGTATCCCCGGTTCTGACCCCCTCCCTCTTCCAATATCCAAAGGCTATCAAGAGCCTGAAAAAGGAGAGAGTTATGAATCCTCTATTGATAATCGCCATCCCATTGGGGTTGGTGATCCTGGGTATGATATTGAACAGCCTCGACCTCGGGTTCAACCAACCGCCAAGCTCGACGGAGCAAGATCCGGTTAAAAAACTGACGGCGGAAAAGGAATCTTACCGCAAGTTCTTTGATCTCCAGAGAAGCCGGTCTGTCAAAAGGCAGAAACGGGTCGGGCCAATATGGCTGGTTGCTGATGGCTGCCTTTATCGGCGCCTTCATCTGGGTGTATATGGATACGGTGAATAAGACCAGCCTTTCGAGTCGAATTGCCGCGACTTCAAACATTGGGAACAGAAGAAGGCAAACAGATGGTTCTCTCGGTGACTCTGAGCGACGGGAACAATGTCAAATACCTGATCAAATTGCCCCAAGCCGACAAATTGGCAGCCCCGCAAAAGAAGACGTTAAGATAGAAAAGGTCTCATCCTGGGAGCTGGAGAGACTGGGCACGGCTTTGAGTACCGGCGATAATCCATTGCCTATGGGTATTGCGCTGAAGATTTCCCAAGCAGCAGTCGCAGCCAGATAGACGCGGGATTTCTCGAGCTCCAAATCAGACTTGAGGTGCCAATTAGGCACCTCAAGCTGGTGATTGTCTCATTTCGACGTTTCGGGAATTCTCAAACATCGAAGTATCCGTTCCATGTGATTTCTCTAAAGCACGCGTCGAACCGAAAGTGGCGGTCGGTGTGGTCAGGAAACACGCAGGACAAACGCCGCTAATTCTATCTTGTTCCGTACGGCATATTACTTGCGCATCACTATTGAGTAAATGCTCTGATGCGGTCTATTTATAGATACGCAAGAATAGGGTGTCTGATGCGCAAACAGACGATCAGCTCAGGTTCTGAATCTGTCTCGCGTTCAGGTGATGCCTGGTTGGATCTCGAGCGGTTAGCTCAAGGTCGAGATCACCTCGGAAAGCGCCGAACATCCGATCGAGTCCGCGCTGATACCCGATCGCGGGCCGGGCTGGCGAGCGGCGCAACCCGGAAAACAGACGATCCGCCTCATCTTTGACCAACCCCTTAGCCTCGGGCGTATCCTTCTCCGGTTCGACGAAATGGAACAGGGGCGCACGCAGGAATTCGTGCTGCGCTGGTTACCGGAAGGCCAGCAGTCGCCCCGAGAGATCGTGCGTCAGCAGTATACCTTCAGCCCGCCCGCCACTAACCAAGAGATCGAGGATTATTCTGTTAAGCTCAACGGAGTAACCGCGCTTGAACTAGAGATCGTTCCGGATATAAGCGGAGGCGGTGCCTACGCGTCGTTGGCGGAGATGCGTCTCGCATAATGGCCCTAAGTTCAATCGACAAAGGAGGTAACTGAAAATGGAAAACAATATCGAGACCAATCCCATGAACCAGGACATCTTGGCAGGAAAATGGAAGCAAATGCGCGGCGAGCTGAAAACGTGGTGGGGCAAACTCACCGATGACGACTGTCGACAGGATCGGCGGTCAGAAGGACAAGCTGATCGGTCTTGATACAAGAGAGATACGGATATACTCGCGAGCAGGCCGAGCAAGAGATTGAGCGGCGCCTCCAAGAGTATGGCGACAAGACAGGCGGGGCCGTTGCCGGTATGTCGGCCAAGGCACGAGAGCTCGGCGCGACTGCCGCGAAGAAGGCGAACGAGGCGGCGCCCGTTATCGGTGAGAAGATAAAATCGCTGGCGGACGTGATCCGTGGAAAGGCGCCGCGCGAAGGCAAAATAGGCACAACGGCAACCAAGGTAGCGGGTGGGTTGGAATCGGCGAGTAATTATCTGCAAGAGAAGAAATTCGACCATCTGGGAGAAGACTTCAGGGGCTTGGTTCGTCGCTACCCTCTGCAAACTCTATTGGTCGGTCTGGGTTTGGGCTTTTGCTCGCCGGACGTAAAAAAAGTAATGAATGATCAGAAAAGCTACTAGCAAGGTCGCGAAAAAATGCAGATCAGACTTGAGGTGCCGAGTCGGCACCTCAAGCTCTGGCTGCCAGGATTTGCATCTATTCAAGCGCCATAGCACAGCTCACGTCTTTCCCTATCACGACCACGTCTTCTTATCCTTTATCCCTTGTCTTCAGCCGGAGCTTGCCGAGCCAAAGACCTTATCGAGCACTAAGTGGGTCGGCAGGTAAATCGCGAGTGGAAACATCAGGATCAAAAATGCAAGGAACCACAGCGCGGGAACTCTCGTTTGCGGTCTGTCACCAAATCCGTAAACCCAATTGATGTTCCGCTGCGGGTCGCCGAACAAATACGAGAGCGGCAATACGATAGCCGCGACAAGCGTTTGCGCGAGGAAAGCGCTCTTATCGTAACCGAGCCGGTACAGCATCCAAACGAGAATCAGTGGCAACCCGACGTGGAATAACGAAAGGGCGCGGATAAATAGCGGAATGCTACGGTCGAACATATAACCGCTAAGCCCCATCAACGATGCACCGGTAGTCAACCGAACGAAAAAATCGACGTTCCACGCCAATTCAGGGAGCGTAACTGCGAGCGCCATCATGCTCGCGAGCAGCGGGCTCTCCAGCCAAAGTGCAGGCACGGTCACCAGCAATGCGATGTCGGAGAACCAGAGAAAGTTTGCGGGTCCATAGCGTCGCCAATAAATCGGCACGAGGAAACAGACAAACAGCGTATAGGCGATTTTGAACCACACCGGAATCACAGCCCGTTATTATTGGCGAGAAGCGGGAGCATAGGCAAGCCCGTGAACGCCCACGTATCACGACCACGCCGTTCGAAGAAAGCCACGGGGAACCAAGACGGAGGATATTTTGTGAAGACAGTAAACGCTTGTGACCTTCAGAAAAAATCAAGGAATGTGTGGATATGTCCCAACAGGACCAGGTTGTCATCACCTGGCCAAAGTGTGGTAAGCCGCCAGCCGGGCAATAAGGAAACCAAAAACGTGGGATCTTCGGTCGCTTCGATTACCAGGAGTATTTGAGATCAATCACGATATCTCTCCTTATTTTCCCTTCAAACCCGCAGCCTTGAGAATAGCATTGCAGGTTCCCGTAGGGATTTCCTTCGCTCCATGATAGTCAACTCGGATTAGTCTGTCCACACCAGGTTTGGTGTAATAGCGAATCGAACCTTTCTCTCTTACGAGCTTGAACTGTTTTGCTCCAAGAGTCGGACAAGCTCGCTAAATTTCATATTTTACTACAGTCTTTCTCTTGACGCGGAAGAGTCATCACTTTGCGTTGAGGAGTAACAACAGCCGTTCTTTTTGCGTCTGGCACTGTGCAACAGTCGATTTTTCTGAGTGGCGAGGACCCAGACTAAAGGTCTCTTCCCTTGGAAACATCTTAGTCGTCGAGTAAGTTTTGAGCGCTAACTGGTGCGGCCAGCTTAAAGACATCCAGGTCCTCTACGCTTTTCATTTCGATTCTCTCCCAAAGAACGAGCACGAAACACGAACACGGTTCTTACCACATTCCTTGGAATTCCCGAAACGTCAAAATGAGATCTATTTCTTACGTTTCTTCAGTCGGGTCCGTAGCTCTTTTTACCGACACCGTCGGCTCCTTTCTCCTCTCCTCGATAAGCTTCCAAAAGGTTGAAGAGGTCTGCAGCACTACATCCTCCCAGTCTTTCCCTCAACTCCAACCATCCTGAGGTTTCACCGGCATCGGTCACTCAATCGAAGATTGCCTATATCAAGCCAAGTGGGGTATGGAGGAACATATTGAATTGCTCAAGGAACAGTCCCTTCCTATTCCCCCAAAAACCCCGATCCTAGAATCGTCATACAGAACCAAGAGGCTCTAGCCAGGGCCAGCTAACCCGACGATCCACGAGGAGAAAGCTGCTTGGTGTTGGGTTTTGTCGGCAGTCGACCGCTCCATGCTGTCCTAGGGTGGACGCCAATGAAGGGTGAAACTCAAAGAATGCTCAGACTCATTACCGTTTATACACCGACAGCGCCGAAGTGGACTGATCCGAGAACCAGGGAAGGCCGGTCATGAACCGTTACGCGGATTGCACATATTGTGGCGGAGAAGTCGTCGAGCAGACGATCGAGTATGACGTCAAAACATCTGTGGTGGTAAGCAACGTGCCCGCCGGCGTTTGCCGCCAGTGCGGAGAGAAGTACTTTAAGCCAGACATCCTGAAAAGAATGGACTCTCTTTATCACAGTATCTTCGAGCGCCACGAAAAGCCACAGCGAACCTTGACCATTCCTGCCGTGTCGCTTTAGCGAATCTTGCAACCCTCTCAACTAACAAGTCGGGTGTCGTTTCGACGTTTCGAGAATTCTCGAAACGTGGAAGTGTTACTCAGGGAGCTGTCATTTTGACGTTTTGAGAATTATCAAAACGTCAAAGTTCCCCTGACGAACACGATCACGAGCCACGAACACGGCTCTTTATATTTTGTTTGTCAGATCCGGGCCATATCGCTAAAATACGTGAAATTTTATCGTCGGGAGTTATCGTAGGCGGGTTGACCCTGAGCACGATTGCGTGTCACGAACACGGCAGTTCTCCGGATCACGATCACGGTTGTTTTCCCGAACACGAGACCCGGGCACGGTGCTTTGCTTTCTCTCACTTTCATCTTTGATCATTCATCCTTGTTTAACTCGCCGGTGACCGGAGATGCAGGCTCGAAAATCGAGCCTAACGAGGTGATATAGACGAGCCGCTCTCGCTATCGTGTAGAATTTTTTTGATGAAGATACTCAAAGCTAAGTATGAAAACGGGCAAAGTCAAATTGACGGAGCCAGCGCCAGAACCCGGACCCGTCGATGTGGAGGTCGTGTTCCTTGACCGAGATGATCGGCGCTGGGACGAAATTATTCGAGACCCTGGGCCCCGGACGGCTCTTTGCGCTGAGGCCGATCGGGTTCTTGAGGACTATCGGGCAGGTAAAACGGCCCCTCTGGACCCCGAAAACTCTGAACAGCCGAACACATCCTCGCTTCTGGGACCGATACCGTAAACTTGAGGTTCGGAAGAAGCCAGAAAAGCCTATCGTCTTTTCAGTCAGAACCTCGCCCACCCGAGTTTGCGGTTTGAGCTGCTGACCTACGATCCTCGTCTCTGGTCGGTCCGCGTAACAAGTTCATATCGTGCCGTAGGTGTACGCGAGGGAGAGGAGATCATCTGGTTCTGGATCGGATCTCACGACGAATTTGACCGAACGTTGTTCCCTCGCCGATAGCTTCGTCTCTAGACATCAAACTAAATTGGTCGGTTTACCGCGAGCGATTCTTAAAAGGGAGTGGCCATGAAAACTGTGGAGAAAAAGCTGATTGAGAGGAATCTGGATCTGATATTTGAATTTGAAAAGTATGTTTTGGAACACCCGGAGATTACCGAAAAGATCCCTCGAAACGCTGTTGTGTTTATGAAGGTGGCCGGAGACGAAAAGTTCAATCTCTGGAGTGAGCGCCAGGCGAAAAAACAGACCAAGAAAGGGGCGCCTCTTATTTCGGTCACGGTGAAAAAGCTGGGCCCGGTTCATTCGCGAATCGAAGGACTCGCCTTAGAGCGTGCCGCTTAAATATCTGCCTTCTTTAGGGGAATGCGACCGCGTCAATGGCTCCATGCCCAGGAAAGGAACTCTCATTTTGGCGTTTTGAGAATTCTCAAAACGTGAAAGCTTGATGAAACACGTCCTCTAGCCAATTTGTTGCCGGTTAAATGTGAAGTTCCCCTGTGAGTCACGATCCAAGCTGTGAGCAGCGTGTTTTTTCAATCAACATCACATCCTATTTTCTCACTCCCGCCGCGCCCCCGGTGATTCGCGTTTGTCAGACCGCCGCCGGATCGTTAGAATGCGCGGAAACGTTTGAAGAATCATACGACAGATGATTCGTAGATGGCTAAGGCAACAAAGAAACCATTTTGCATCGTCATTGCTGGTCCGAACGGCGCTGGCAAGACCACGTTTGCGCGAGAATTTCTGCCCAAGGACGCCAGCGTGATCCATTTCGTCAATGCCGACCTGATTGCGGTGGGCTTTCCCCTTTGAGACCTGAACTGGCTGCGTTGGCAGCCGGGCGCCTCTTCTTGACAGAGCTGGATCGCCTCGCCAAAGCGCGCCTGAACTTCGCCTTCGAGAGCACGCTGAGCGGGCTCGTTCATCTCGGTCGTTTGAAACGCGTGGAAAGCGGCTGGTTATCGCATTGAAATAGTTTACTTGCGTCTCCCTTTCGCCACGACTGGCACTGCGCCGCATCGCGGCTCGTGTGAGGCAGGGCGGTCACAATGTTCCACGCGCCGATGTGCTGCGTCGGTTTGACCGGAGCTGGACGCATTTTCAACAGTCTTACCGTCTTTTGGCCGACGCTTGGAGCGTGTATGATAACTCTGGTAGTAATCCCTAGACTAGTGGAGCGATCATCATGAAACGGAATAAGAGGCCGGATAGCAAGGGAGTTTTCTGCGGCTGTCGGACGCGCGCCCCGTCGCGCCGCGAAAGTTGCCCGCAAAACCGCCCGTATGCACGGAACGCCGATCTATATTTGGAAGGATGGCAAGGTCGTGGCAGAGAAGCCTTGAGACGGGGTAAAAGGCACATGGCTAAACAACTTAGCGAACAGGAACTTCGACAGCAGGCCGTCCGGGCGTTGAGCGACAGTTTAGGGACCTGTGGATGCGTTACGGTTCCTTGCCCTTGTTTCTCGCGAGCCTTTTGACTACCAGCAGTGGCGGAAGGAGTATTTTTCGCACTACAGTGTCGATGAGTGACTCGAAGAAGTTCGGAACCACCACAGCGAGAAGCATTCCTAAGCACTTATTCGATCACTATTTTCTGCTTTCCAGTTAAGATTTGCATTTCGAAGTTTCGAGAATTCTCGAAACTCAAAAGGCCAGAAAGGATCCCGTCATTGTTGTGAAGAAGGGAAAACCTTTTGCGGCTGTCGTGCCGATCCGAAACGCGGATGACGAGGCGGTCTCCTAAGCACAAACCGTAAATTCCTGGCGATCATCGAACGCTCGCGATCTCGTACGAAAAAGGAAGGCGGGATTTCCTCCAAAGAACTTCGGCGCCGTTTTGGACTAGCAAAATAGTCCTTAGTCTCATTTTGACGTTTTGAAATTCTCAAAACGTGAAAGTTTCCCTACGAAGCACAAGAGACACAAAGACCAACTGGCAATTGGCTCATTCACCTATTCAACACCAACACCTCCTCCTTGCGGCTAACCTTAGTTGTGTATATACATAATTGGTGTTCGATTGGGACCCTAAAAGGCAAAGGCTAATCAACTCAAGCACGGGGTCTCTTTGAAGAAGCAGCTACAGCATTTCTTGACCCGGACAGCTTGATGGTGAAGACCTGGGACATTCACTGCGTGAGCCGCGCCGACCTCGTTTGGCTAAAAGTAGCATCGGGAGAGTGCTGGTCATAGCGTATACGGAAAGGAGAAGGGACCATGAAGAAATCACGCGGATCATCAGCGCGAGGCGAGCGAGCCGGAAGGAAAGGAAAAGCTACGAGGCGAAAGAAGATTGACTTTTCGGACATTCCGGAACTTTCCGAGAAGCAGCTTTCCCATATGCGTCGGGTAGGAAGGCCGACGGTGGGTGAGGAACCGAGAAAACTGATCGCGATCCGGTTAGATTCGAAAGTCTTGGGTTGGCTGCGTGGAAACCGCTGAGAAGAAGGGATTGCCTTATCAGTCGCTCGTCAATCAGATCTTGGCGGAGGAAATGAAGAAGGCAAGCTAGGTCCGGAGAAAGAGACGGTCTCAGTCTCAAGGGCGTGTTTGAGGCGATTCGGCAGCTCGTAGCGCTGCCGGAGGCAAACAAACGAAGAGATCGGGTTTCTGGTAAAGGAACGAGCGGGGCGGTACGGAGGAGGGTAGAGCCGTCATTTCGATATTTCGAGAATTCCAGCGAACGTGGTAAGAACCGTGCTCGTGTTTCGTGGTCGTTCTTTGGGAGGGAATTCCAAGCGAAGAGACCTTTAGTCCGGTGGATCAGATGCGCCGGGCGGCAACCTCAGTCGGCATGAACTTCATGGAAGGAGCGATGAGGCTTTGATCATTCATCCTTGTTTTAACGTGCTGAAGTCCCCAAGTTGCAGTAATTTCATCCAGCTCTGCCAGGCTTCAAAGGAGCCGCAGTGACGGCTCCGGCAAGACCATGATTTTCTTGCCTTTTCCGAAACCAAGATTCGTTGTAAGATTGGTGGCGATGTTGAAAGGAATGGGGATGTGGTTTTTGAGCGGCTAGTCTTTAGAGTTCATGCGATCCAGCGTATGTATCAGCGGAGCATCAGCGAAGAAGAAGTGCGAATTCGTGATCAAGACGGGAGAGACCATTGAAGATTATCCAGCTCCCTTAACCCGAGTCGACTGGTCCTTGGGTGGCACGGTCTTCGACCCGTCCATGTTGTGGTGGCGGACAACATAATTGATAGAGAGAACATTGTGATTACAGTCTATGAGCCCGATTCCACAGAATGGGAAAGCAGGTTTCAAAAGGGAGAAAGGCGTCATGAAATGCGTCGTTTGCAAGAAGGAGTGAAACAAAGACTGGAAAGGCCACAGTGACTTTGGAAAAGATGGGGCCACTTTAGTCTTCAAGGGTGTTCCAGCTCGTGTCTGCGCCAACTGCGGTGAAGAATACGTAGATCAAGAGATTACTGCCAGGCTTCTGCAATCTGCGGAAGAAGCCGCTCGTTCGGGAGTTCAAGTCGAAATCCGTCAATACGCGGCAGCCTAACTGATTACTGCTTCTCTAAGAATTTCATTTCGACGTTTTGAGAATTATCAAACGTGAAGGTTCCCCTCAGTGAATCACGATTACGAGCCACGAGCACGATCATGAGCCACGCACACGGCTTGTGCGGCGGGAGATATGAAACGATGAAAACGGAAAGCTGAAACAGGAGGAACGATGAAAAGCGAGAACGGGAGGATGAAAGGAGATTTAAAAGAACGCACCAAGGAGTTCGCTTTAAATATCATCGCGCTCTATTCGAATTACCGAAAAGAGAGAAGCCCAAGTGCTTGGTGACCAGCTATTGAGATCTGGCGCCTCCGTGGGAGCACATTTTCGGGAGGCGCAACGAGCCAAGTCCAACCCAGATTTCATTAGCAAGATCGAAGGTGGTATGCAGGAACTTGAAGAGACAGCATATTGGCTGGAACTGCTCGAAGGAGGAAGATTTTGTGAACGAGATCAATTGGAGCCTTTGACAAACGAAGCGGACCAATTGATGGCCATTTTCGTAACGATTGTACGTAAAACTAAGGCTGGAATGGCAAAGCGGAAGTTTTAGAAAAGTTTCAGCTTTCATAATTCAGCTTTCATCCTTGCCTTTGCGATTTCCCTTGCCAGCCCCCGGCCTTCTCGGTAATATGCCTCCAAATTTTAAAGTGGGGGCAATTAGGGTTTGGGCTGGGGACCATCTCTGATCACGAGCCACGAGCACGTGTTTTGTCCGAGTCACAAACACGGCAGTTCTCCGGATCACGATGGTTTCCTTCTTTCCGCTTTCAGCGTTGATCACTCATCCTAGCTTTAACGCGCCGGAGTCCCGGCAGGTTTGGCCAAACAGCTATTACCAGAGCCTTACCACAGCGAATTGAGAGTCGTTTCATGTGTCTATCGCTCGGTGTTCATCGTGACGTGATCGACGGGAGTTACAGCAAATGGGGAAGGTAAGGGTGACATTCAATCTTCGCTAGAGCGTGTCTCAATGCCTGAGCAACTAGATAGGTCCCAACTCCAATTCTGTGAATCTGCGCCGACAAATATCCGGCTACTCGCCCCAGCCGGATGCGGCAAGATGCTTTCGTTGCTGTTATGCTGCAAAGTCCTAGCAGATCGTGCAGAGTCTCAACGGCCAACGTTTTTGATAGTAACTTTTACGGTCGCCGCCAGGCAAGAATCGTCGCAGATTAAATACCGGACGAGCGGTTCCGTCACTCTCAGAGATGCGGCTGAGATCACAACTTTGAATTCATGGGATTTCGGAGGATCAAAAATGTCGCCGCTTTTTCCAGAAATTAATTACGTCGAAAAAAGATTATCACTTTGCGATGTTGAACCAGTTGCAACCTGTTTGGAAATCCCATGAGGCGGTTAAAGAGCCATTGAACTAAATCGTTACAATGCCCCAAGGCAGCTTATGGACACGATGGATCAGGTTCAAGTCCATCGGCTTTGATCATATTCGCCATAGTAGCTACGATAAATTCAGTAGCCGCTTGGCCGAATTACGTTCGCAAGTGACTCGCACCGGCGAATCCAAGAACTGGTTTATGCCTTGGTAAAAGCTAATGTTTTGCAAACCGTTATAAATAAAGCAGGTGAAGAAACAGTGAAGGCTAATGACAAAATTCTTTACGATGCTTTCTATTGTTTTTGGCGAGAAGCTGCTGCCCAATTAATTGAGAATGCTACATTTACTTTAGAGGATCAAAAATACGCGGCGTACCTCGATGAAAAGAGAAATTAGAGAAAAAGAGCTATCTCTCAGGAGCGGCTAGGTACGACCACGTCCTTATTGACGAATTCCAAGGCATCAATCCTCTTGACCTGGCTTTGATTAAAAACAATTTCCGAAAGGAGCCGAGCTAGTCTTACGATCGTAGGGGGATGATGATCAGGCAATCTATGAATGGCGCGGAGCCACTCCTGAGTACATCCTCGATCCTGTCCGTTTCTTTGGGGTCAAATTCGACACGTCTACATTGGCTACAAACTATAGGTCGCCGAAAAATATCGTCGATTTTGGCGCAAAAACTCATAGCGAATAATGCCCGCCGCGTTCCAAAACAGATCCGTGCTAGTCGGAATGAAGAGGCCAAAGCATCGTTGTGAAGAAGACAAGTGATATCGCGGAGGCGCCGGACCCAGTTTACAACGAGGTCGAGGAAGTGGTTGGGGCCGGTGGAAGTCCGAAGTAAAGTGGGCAATAATCGGCCGAAAGCGAAGTCAAACTGATACCATATCAGGTCTATTTCGCCGAAAGATATATCCTTTTGTGCGGCCGAAGATCTTCAAGTTTTTATGGGCGACGCTTTCGATAGATTGCTGCGTCTGATTATGATCAAAGTTAAAATCAAATATGCCGCAAATGCGAACCCAGGTTGCTAGGATATTATTGAGTTGGCCAATTTGGTGAAGCTGATTTGCTCTTAATAAAACGGAAAGGGAATCGTTGAGAAGATATTTGAGCCAATCAGATGCGACGTCTATCGTTCAAGGGCTTGTTGCGCTAGCTAAGTATAGCGGTCCACCAAAGGCGCTAATGTGGATTGTAAAATGAGCCTGGTAATGGCGGACGCAATAAGCCGTTTTCTCGCCAGCAAAGTCAGTCGCTGAATCGTTACTAGTCATGGGAGTGTATTTTGAGGGTCTGCAGATGGATTTTGGCAAAGCAACAAGATGATATCTTCTTTGCAGACCCACCTTTTCTTCAGCTTGCCGAATATGCGTGTCACGATATGGTGATGACTATGGTCAGTTTGTTGAAGACATCGAAAGGGCTAAGAATCAGTTGGCATATATTCCTTGAAGACGATGATAAGGTTGCATGGTCTTTTGTTATTAGACATGAGGCCACCGGGGCTCGTCGAGGCCACCTGTGTCTGGGTCTTGCAATCCAACATTCCATTTAGCCTCGGTGTCTACTTGCGATAGTGGCGTTATTAGATCGATCTGTTCAACCGGACAAGACAGGCTTAACCCGCCAACACAAAATCCGTGGAGACGGCTTTCACGTATGCAGTAGCCAGCTTCAATGGTTCGACTAGCTCACCATGCGCGGGATCTAGTTCAATCCGCTATGCTCCGTTCATCACGGAGAGATCAGTCCGTTCCAGGCGTTCCAATCGTTCAACCGCTTCGCTCCGTTCAAGTCGTTCCAGACGGTCTCCATGTAAAAACCTCACCGGGAACTTCCACGCTTCGAGAAATTCTCGAAACTTCGAAAGGTTCAAAAGTAACATAAGTTGAAGAAGGCGTAACCGCCATTTTCCGGCAGGTCACTCTGGCATATCACTCACCGCTGCCATCGAAGATTGGTTCCGCGCCGTTCCAATCGTTCCAGGCGTTCAACCGTTATGCTCCGTTCACCACGGGTATCAGTCCGTTCCAATAGTTCCAGACGTTTCACCGCTTTGCTCCGTTCAAATCGTTTAAGAACTTGAGACTCGGCGAGACTTTGAGAAACGCAACGCCAGTTGAACCGCTCACTCTAAGAAATACGCGATGCAGCGCGCGCCCACCCCCATTGGCCAAAAGAGCTATTACAGCGTAGGGGATCGGGGGCCGTTGTTTGATTTCTTGACAATCTTCTATCAACGTGTCCCTTCGCTGAACAAAACGGAAATCTTTTGTTGCAGGATGCTTGCGCCGGAGATAGAAGAACACACTTTTGTCGTCGGGGAAGCGGGGACCGCATTTGAGATACACCTGTCCATCTCTGATAATCCCGATCAAACTGTCGTCATCTGCCATATCTCCAAATCCCTTTTCGGCTGAGGCGCGACCGCGCAGATGGCGCCGTTCTGGACCTTCGTGCGATCGATGATGCGCGGGTCGTGCGATCTCCAGCGTGTCGCCTAAGCGACAACAATTGGTTATTTTGAGGTCATACTATTTATTTGGTAGTCCCGGATTGACGGACACCTTAGAAAGGGGACAAATAGCTAAGGAGGTGGTCAAGGTCATGACCGTCTTGTTGATCGAGCCGATTCTGGACAGATATGTCGCACAGGCTGAGAGGCGAGAGAAGATTGGAGCCCAAAAGAAGTTGAAGCGTTGCTGTTGAAGCTCCGGAAGGAGATTTTGGACTGCCTCAAGTGATGGATGCCTTGCGAACGACGTTGATCTACAGAATGCGGCGAGCGAAACTGCGAGTGAATTGTGGAATTAACCACGCCCTGACTATATGATTTTGATCGTGGAGGACCTGGATCGAGCGCTGCACTTCTACACGGAAGTCTTGGGGCTCCGGCTCGGACATCGCTCCGGAAATTACGCGCAGCTTGACACCGGCGCCACGCGGCTTGCCCTTTATACTCGCGAGTGCCATGGCAAAAATCTTGGGCATGTCTTTAGGTGCGCCGGCGGCAAACGCGCCGGGGTTTGAGGTTGGCTTTAAAGTGGCCGACGTCGATGCGGCATTTAACCAGTTGATTGCGCACGGTGCTCTACCGGTCGTGCCGCCGACGGATCGGTTCTGGGGACAACGGACGGCTTATGTACGCGACCCCGACGGCCATCTCGTCGAACTCGCGCAAGACCTGCGTGCAGTCACGATGACGAGGTCGGCTCTGGGATCTCGAATTTTGCTTTTTGCCGCTCCTTTCATTTCCGCGTCGCACGAATGATTACTCGGGTGGAGCTTGGATCTGGTCCGCGGGACGGTACTGCGGAACTGGCAGCGCACTCGGAAAGGTGCCTGCTGAATTAGTGGATTCCCCGGCAGTTTCACCCAGACCTTCCAGCCGGCTCCTTGCGCGTACTCGCGGTAGTCCGCATATCCCGAAGCACTAGGCTGCCATTGCTGGTCGCTTCCTCCGATGCGCACGTGCAACTCGCCGTTGTGGCCGGTGATTCTGGCCGCGTACACGCCCGAGTACTTGGCATTGTCCTGTGGGTCGACCTTGCTGCCCGCGTTAACGCCCGCTACTTTACGAGCATTGATGAGCGCTCTGATCTTGTTCTGCAGGTCTGATCCCCACTCGAAATAGTGCTTCCAGTAGACACAGGGCACACCAGGATGAGTCAAAATCTGGGCGTAGGCCTGCTCGACCTGCCAGTTATTTGCGAAGGAATCGAACTGGTGGCCCTGCTGTGGCGTGCCGTCGCTCGTTCGTGCGGTAACCGGTATCGTGGTTTTCGAGAAACGTCACGGCGCGATTCTTCCAGGGCAGCCCGTCTGTTGTAGTCGCCCACCATGCCGATCCCGTTTCCGAAGCCGTACAGAGCCGTGTAGTTTCCGCTGTTGATCGATTTCAGGCTGAACTGGCTCGTGAAATCGAAGACGCTGCTGGAAGTTCTGAGATGATCCGGGCCCGTCGGTGCTGGATTCGTCGCGGTTGCCCATATCCAGCCACGCTGCTGTGCATGCTTGTCCCAATCGTACTCACCTACTGAAAAGGTCGGCTGCGTCAGCCGATTGTAGAGCGCGATCCATCTCGCGTGATATCCGTGCACCATATCGTAACGCCACCCGCGGTAACCAAGGGACTTCAGCTGCAGCAGGTAGCGTTCGATGTCTCGCCGCACCCGCGGATCGGGATGTGCGATGTCGCGGAAGTCCGAATAATTATATGTGCCGTCGGACCGGTAATCGGCCTGTTCCTCACAGTCACCTCGTTGATCGATCGGCGTATTGGTGATGCCGGAGTTCACATTGGTGAATGCCTCGTCTGTCCGGCAGATCGCCCAGGTTCCCCAGTCGGGATTCTTGAAATCTGCCCAGTTAGTATCACCGTCGCGATGGTTGATGACTATATCGGCCACCGGCTCGATTCCGTTCTGGAGCAGTGCCTGGAGCGCGGCTTGATGTTCGTCGAAGGTACCGTAGCTGTTATCGAGCCGAAAGTACTGTTTCGGGTTATAGCCGGCGCTAGAGTCACCCGGCGTAAGAAGGCGGCGGCAGCCAGATCAGGTCGAAGCGGCCAACCCTGATGACGGGCGCGAGGCTCTGCATGATAACGTACCAGTGTTTGTCGCCGTAATTCGGAAACTTTTCCGGGTGGCCGTGCCGATAGGATTCCCAATAGAATCCCTGAAGCATGACACGGTCGTCTTCGAAGCCGGCCTGGGCGAAAAAGCGCCGATGCGCAGGCGAAAACCGAAAGGAGAATAATGGCGGTGGTAAGACGCCATCGCTGAAAAGCGATGGCGCTAATTGCGAACCTCAGGGAGCGTAACATAGTGCTCAGCTCCTAGGCCGGCCTATTCCAAAGCCATCAGCCGCACGTAACCAGGGGATCGGCTCCCACAGCCCCAACAACTCGAGGCGGTGCCGAACGTAGGCGGGCGAGTTGCTGTACACCGGTTTGCCGAACTCCTCTTCCAGGCGTACCGCGCTGGGTAGGCCTAGCCACGACCCGCCGCCGACGTAGAGGCCGTCGGCCTCGGGATACTTCGCAAGTGCGGTTGCACCAAGCCGGTAGGACAGGTCCAGTCCCTCTTGCAAGCGCATGCCTTCGAACTCTTTCGGTGTCATCACGTGCGTCGACCAGCCGGCGACGTCGATCCCTCGCGCCTGAAGAACTTCGCGAGGTTCTCGTTCATCGGATCGGTCCACTTGTTGGCCAGTGCGATGTTCTTGAGTCCGAGGCGTTTCGCACCAGCCACCATGCTGAGCACGTTGGCGGTCGTTGGGATCCCCGTCGCCTCGTGCATACGGCCGAGAAGCTCATCCAGGAAGTCCGGACCCATCACGCAAGGCAGCGGCACGCCGCTCTGGACGATAAGGTCCACGTCGTACTTCGCCAGCGTCCTCGCGTAGTCCGCCGCAGGCTCGAAAACCCGCTGGATCTCCTTGGGTGTAAACTCCTCCATGCCCACCGGGAGCGCCACGGTCGAGACGCCCCGCGGGATCGAGAAGTAATACCACTCGTAAGCGCCGACCGTGTTGGTCGGAGACAGCTCGCCTATCTTCTTCCTGGGCCAGTAGGACTCCGGTAGCGGCATGACTGACCTCCTGTTCGCGATTCTAGACGGCGTCCCTTTGGGGCCGTCATTTTACGCGATTTTTACCACCGTGTACCTATTGCCTTCAACCGAAAAAGTGCCAAGGGTCTTTTTGTTGCCAATCCCAGGTAATTTTTAGAGCTCTTTTTGTAGATCGCCAAACCAGCGAAGGGGTATGCCGCCGTCAATCTCGCTTCCCCTCTCCCACGCCGCAACTTTCATGTTTGCTCAAGTGCGCAAAATTAAGCATGAGGAGAAGAAAAGCGGAGAGTCATCAGCAAGAGAAAGGAAGTTGAGGGTCAGGCTTTCTACGCTTGCGTATCTTGCCAACTGATCATCTCGCTCAGGAAGCAGCAGTTCCGGGGACCGTCTACAGTACCTGACAAGTAAAGGAGATAAATGCAAACTCTGGCGCTCTGAAACATGGCTAAGAAGCCGTTGGTTCCAATCGTTCCAGCCGTTCAACCGCTATGCTCCGTTCAAAACGTTCCAATCGTTCAAACCTCACGGCAGTCAAAGTTCAAAGGTTCAACGTTCAATGACCACACCCCGTTAGCGATTTTTCGCATCACGTCGCAGCGAGTGCGTGTGCCAGATGGATGTCTTCCAGGAGTCGGATGTCCGGTCGTGCGTGAGTATTAACTTATTTTTCTCGCCGATCCGATTGCATTCTTTAACAGGTCTCCTGCCGAATATTTGGGTCGCGGCGAATTGCTATGGTCGCCTGAGACCGTTCCGTTCGAAACACGGTGGCCCTAAGGTGGTAAGACCTGGCGATTTAGAAGCAGGGCCAGCGGAATTCCACGCGCGCAAATCATGGCCCAACCGCCCGAGGAGATGGCTGAGGCAGGCGGGATTGCGCCATGGATCTACCGCCGATTATTTCCCCGACGGCGAGATGCTTCGAGGCGGTGGTGATGTACGATGCTTTTGAAAGAGATAATGGCGCATCAAAAATAAGATGATCAGGTATGCAAAGAGGAAGGGAAGGCTGGCCCTATGAAGTTGGCGAGAGGCGAATCGGTGTGGATCCGACTGTGTGTCCACGGCAAGGCGTGCATCAAGGGTACGCGGATCGCGGTCTCGGTGATCCTGGATAACCCAGCTGCGGGCGAGCCAGCCCGAAGCCATCCTAAGGGGCTATCCAACACTCAGAGCCGGAGGACGTTCAGGCGGCCCTTCGGCATGCTGCTCTGGCAGGCGTGAGCGCGTCGTGTCACCCCGGCGGTCTAAATGCGTTTCCAAAATCGCCGAACGCACCTACCCGTCGAGATTAAAGGGCTGCTCACCCACCGCCAACACGATGCGAGTTACGGGTTCCGGACGAGGGCATGGCCGGTGCGGTCGATCCTGACGTCTGGCTCAGGCCTGCCAGAAGGAAGCCTGCCCGGGGCTCGTTACCCCGTCAAGCAATGACCCCAACCATTTGCTAATGTGCGCTGCCCTGAAACTTACGCGCATTTTTTCAGCGGCTCGCCTAGACCATATGGCGGATACGCCAGCGTTGCACTTTTCCCGATGGGAGACTCCTGCAGGATTGAATCCCCGGGACGCATGAGCTTTATCATCACATCACGGCAAACCGCCAGGCTGCGGTCAGAGATGGCAAAATTGGCTAACTGCTTCTGGAGGCTGTTTGATTCCACGTCAATGTAAGATTTCCCGCTCTGTCTGGCGAAGTTTAGAATAGCCGCGAGACGGTTTTGTATCTCCCATGCAGTAGGTGCCATAGCTTCCTCCTTATGGTTGAGTGTCGATTCGCCGCTGCAACATCCTCCGACCAGACGATCGAGGGCGGACGGGCTGCTTGGGAGTCACTTTGCCCAAATGAGTTTTCGCCGCTTCGATCATGTCGATCCCCCGGCCACGTTCAGGAAGGATTGCGAGCAATACGTAACTGAACGAAGCAGCAC
>ERZ1370068.2294-contig-1450_pt1 | contig 176512 bp, 191 predicted proteins | sample MGYA00561227_ERZ1370068 | MGnify/ENA primary metagenome ERZ1370068 (study PRJEB38410, sample SAMEA6850437) | metagenome | study: Metagenomic assessment of the ecological functions of the soil: analysis of the soil microbiota associated with the...
TCCTCGCAGATGTGCAGCACGACCTCACCGTCCGGGATTCTGCTCGACGAGCACGATGGCGAGTCCGCGCTTGTGCCGCTGGACGTGGAGCAGATCGGCGATCTCGTCGATGATCGAGGGCTGGTTGCCGTCGGTGGGCTCGTCGAGGAGCACAGTTGCGCTCGCTCGGGCTCATGACGGCCGCGATGGCCGCGAAGCGGGCTCGAGGCGATCTCCCCGACGCCCGGCACGCACCCTAGCACGGCGGGCGAGCCGGGCGGCGAGCGCGTGACGGACGTCGGCGAGAGCGGCGCTCAGTTGCCCAGGTATTGCCGCCGCAGGGACTCGAGCAAGGCCTGGACCGGCCATGCCTGGGCGACCAGCGCTGGCTGAACGTAGAGCGGGGTCATGTGCGCCGCGTCGACCGGCGGGCCGAGCGGGGCTGGCGCCATCGGGCTCAGCACACTGCCGATGGGCTGCCCGAAGGACATGCCAGGCACGGCCGACGGGGTCGCCGGAGGCCGCGCGGTGGCCTGGCCGTTACCGGTGGAGCCGGCCCTCTGCCCTGCCTGCTGAGGGCTCGGTTGCAGGACCTGCTCGATCCCGTGGAGCCGCGGCAGCCCGGCGCCGGTGCGCTCCGCGCCGAAGCCGTACGGAACGCACAGCCAGCGGATCATGCCGTAGAGCGCCGCCACCCGCTCCTGACTCCGAAACCTGAGCGGCCCCTGGAAGGCCGGGTGATGGGCCAGCAGCAGCGCGGCCAGGCCCGTCACGTGGGGCGCCGCGGTCGACGTGCCCGATTGCGGCTCGAAGCCTCCGGGAACCGTCGAGACGATGGCCACACCGGGTGCACAGACCGCCACCTCCGGGCCGGTGCAACTGAAGCTCGGCGAGAAGATCCCGTCCGCGGCGATCAGGTTGGGCAGCACCGTGGTGGCATCCCACGTCTCGTCCGGATACTCGTTGAGCCGCCCGACCGCGCCGATCGCCAAGGTGTACGGCGACGAAGCCGGATACTGCACCGGTCCGCCGGAGCTCCCGGCGGCCACGATGCACGCGATGCCGTGGAACGCGGCTTCCTCGAGCTTCTGCTCGATCGCCTGCGACGGCTGCAGCGTGCCGAGGCTCAAGTTGACGATGTCGATCTCGCGCTCGAGGCAGTAGTCGAGCGCCTCGAGCAAGCTGCTGAGCCGACCACCCGGGAACACCTTGAGGACGTGGATCTCGGCGTCCGGCACGAAGCCTCTGAGCATTTTCCCCGACTCGTCGCGGGCGGCGATGATGCCGGCAGCGTGCGAGCCGTGCCCGATGATGTCCTGCGTCCAACCGTGCGGATCAGCCGGGCTCGTGAGATCGAGACCGAGACGGATGTGGCGGAGCAGCGGGTGAGTCGTGTCCACGCCGGAGTCCACGATCGCGACCTTCACGCCCTTGCCACCGAGCGTCTCGGACACACGGTCCAGCCCCATCTGGAGCTGGCCCCAGCCGTACCGGTAGTGCTCAGGAAATCCCGCGATGGTCTCGTCGATGGGGCGGAGCCGGACGACATTCACCTCGCCGTCCAGGAGCTCCGGCTCGGTGAGATAGTGATCCCAGTAATTGCTCGGCGAGCTGGCAAAGAGGGAGCGGGCGCGCTTGCCGGGCAAGCCGATGAGGGGCATGGTGACCTCGCCCTTCTTGTCCGTTCGCCCCTCCTGCGGGAATCCCTCGCCGGTGAGGCTCACCCCGACATTGGCCAGAGGCTTGTCGCCCTCGCCGATCACCCGGAACCGCATCGGCCGGGTCTCGACGGCGCCCGCGAAGCTCCAGGAGGCGAGCCGCGCCGGGCCGGGACGCACGAGGCCGGTGGGCGTCGCGTATTCGAGCAGTGCATCTTCTTCGACGACGAGCTGCGGAGGAATCATCTGGCGGATGAGCTCCGCCCGGTCGGGATCGATGCGCGCCACGTACACCTCGGTCGCCTCGTCGGGAATCACCGAGAGCGCGGAGACGCCGCGCCGGGGCCGCAGCACACGCACGATCTCGAGACCCGGGAGCTGGCCGACGAGGGCGCGCATCGCCGCCGCCGGCATGGGCCTGAGCCCGGTTCCGACCGCCTGGCTTCCGCGGCGGGGCCCGATGATGAACTGGCGTTTACCCTGATCCAAGAGTCGAGCCGCCGGCGGCGCGGCGGCACCCGCGGCTTTCGTGCTGTCCTCAGCCATTCACGTTCTCCTCGATGGACGCGTGATCGTTCGTGAAGGTTCAAAGCCGACATGACCGGATGGACGGCCTGCGCCGTCCACCCGATCACGCCCGCGGGCACGCCGCTCACTGGCGAGTCGGCTGCCGTGACTTCGCTTCGGGCTCGAGCGCTACGACCTCAGGCGTAGGCCATCTGGGATGGGACCTGGTAGGGCAGGAAGCTGCGCCCCGCCGCGGCGCCGAAATGGCTGCCGAGCTGCTGCTGCCCCGGCCACGGTCCGAGCGTCCCGATCGGCTGCCCGAGCCCGATCGGCTGCGCAAACTGACCCGGCAGAATGGCGATCAGTCCCTGCGGCGTGATGCAAGCGAGCTGCATCTGCCCCGGCCATCCACCGAACGGGTAGCCGATCGGCGGCTGTCCCATTCCCATCTGCTGTGTCTGCTGGCCCGGCAGGTTGCCGAAGAGGCCGCTCTGCGGCCCGAGGCCGGTGAACTGGGGATTGCCATGAGCTGCTCCGAAGGCCCCGAACGGCTGAGCGTGTTGGCCCGGCAGAGCGCCGAACAGGCCTTGCGGCGCGAACGCGCCAGCGGTAGCTGCTGCCCGGGCCAGCCTCCGATCGACGGCCCCGTGGGCTGGCCCCACGGTCCCGGCAGGGTTCCGAACGCGGCGTACGGCGCGAATGCGGTCGGCGGAGCGCCGAACAAGCCCTGCGGGAGGAATTGCTGCGCCGTCAGGCCCGGCTGGCCATAGTAACCGTGCGAGTCGAACATCTTTCACTCTCCTTGTCTCGTGATCCGACGATGGTGAGCTGCAAGACCCGGTGGCGAGGGCGCGACGGATCGATGCGAGCAGCTCCACCGTGACCGCCGTGCGCCCTGCCACCGTCGGAATACGCAACGCGCTTGCCAATGCGCCGCGAACGGGCGCATCGCGTCGATGCGCAGACGCAAGCTCCTGCCGACAAAGGCACTTCGGAAGTGGCTCGGAGAAATGCTGGGAGGACGTCGGATGCGGCTGGGGTTCGTCACGGCCACACGAGATCGGTGGCGAGTGGGAAGGAGGAGCGGAAGTTCGAGAGGTTACACCGAGTGAGACCCTCGCATGCTGAGTGAGACCCCTCGCCTCACTCGCGCTTCCCCAGCGGAATCCCATAGCGCTTCGTCAAGCGGTAGAGCGTGCGCCGGTGGATTCCGAGGAGCTCAGCCGCGAGCTTCTTGTTCCATCCTGCCTGTTTCAAAACGCGACGGAGATGGCCCGTGACGACCTCCTGCAAGCGGAGACCCGGCCCGACGGGTGCGCCGGCGTGCCGCACCGCGCCGACCAGCGCGGGCGGCAAGTCTTCGGGGAGAAGAATCGGGTTCGGACTCAGCGCGGCCGCGCGCTCGATCGCGTGCTGGAGCTCGCGGACGTTGCCGGGCCACTCGTACGCGACGAGCAATGCCATGGCGTCGGGCGAGATCGAGCACGGCGCCTGATCGTTGTCGGCGGTGTAGGCCTCGAGGAAGTGGCGGGCGAGGAGCGGAATGTCCTCCCGCCGCTCGCGCAACGGCGGCAGGACGATGGTCACGACGCTCAACCGGTAGAAGAGGTCTTCCTGAATTTTCCTTCCGCCACCAGCGTCGCCAGATCCTTGTTGGTCGCGGCGATGACCCGGACGTCCACCTTGACGCTGTCGGTGCCGCCGACGCGCCTCACCTCGCGTTCCTGGAGCACGCGCAGGAGCTTCGCCTGCATGCACGGGCTCACCTCGCCGATCTCGTCGAGGAAGCACGTCCCGCCCGCCGCCGCTTCGAAGAAGCCTCGCTTGTCGGTGAGCGCCCCCGTGAATGCGCCCTTGACGTGGCCGAACAGCTCGCTCTCGAGGAGCGTCTCGGCGAGGGCGCTGCAATCGACGGGCACGAATGGACGGTGGGTCCGGCGGCTCGCCGAGTGGATGGCGCGGGAGATCAGCTCCTTCCCGGTGCCCGTCTCGCCCTGGATGAGCACCGTGCTCGTCGTCGGGGCGACGCGCGCGACAATCCTGTACACATCGAGCATGCGCTCGGAGGCGCCGATCATCCCGTACGTCCGGTGCTCGCAGTGGGGCTCCTGGTCATGGCCCGTGGCATGGGTGCCTCGTCGCTCGCAGGTGATCTCGTCGGCGACCTCCATGGAGCGGAACTCGGGCATGCGTGTCCTCCTCTGGTTGATATGGCGTGAGACGCTCCCGGGTTCGCGGCGATTCACCCCTCACTCCGACATCGAGCATGGGCAGAGGGAGAATGTCGACGGAGGGGAGCATGGCCGCGAGCGGCGCGCAGGAAGTGATCCGCGAAGCGGATCGCCGGGAAGCAAGCCCCGACTGCCGCCGAAGACAGACTTAGTTCAGAAAACTCCGCGACCGCGGAGACGGAAGGCGTCCGGGTCGAACCTCACACGTCGCACGAGCGTCAGGCTAGACCTCGTACCGAAGGGTGTCAAGATAAGTCTGACTCGAATGAGCGTGCGAACGGTCGAGAAGACGGCGAGGGCGGCAATCGCCTGCGGGCGCGGCCTACGCACGGCCGCGCCCGCACCCGACTCGACTCGACAGCAGTTGCGGATCTGCTACTGCTTTGTGCCCGGGCGTGACGCCGGCGCCGAGCCCGCATCGGAGGGAATGACCTCGATCACCGTGGCGACATTCTTGCCGGCCTGCGCCTCGTATGAGGCCTTCACCTTGGTGCCCTCGCGGATGTCCGCGAGCGTCGCCTGCCGGCCATCCAACTGGATGGTTGTCCGATCATTCACTTCGAGTCTGCGCCCCATCATGCCGAAGAGCCCGGAAGAGATGTCCACGGTCTGGGCGCCCGGGTCTACCTTTTTCACCGTCCCCTCCACCTGCGCCGGTCTGGGGTTCTCCGCCGGAGTCATGCTCGGCGATGTCGGCCTCGGGGCCGTGCCGGGCGCCGTGCCGTACGGAGGCGCCGGCTGTTTGTCCTGCGCCATGGCGGGTCCCACGACGGCCGCCACGCTCAGCGCAAGGACTGCACCCATGGCTGCGGAACGAGATGTCAAACGACGATTCATCTCCCTGTTCCTCCCTTCTTGTTGATCGGGCCACGCAGCAGATTTTCCGGAGGTGGCCACGAGGGATATCGGGCAAGCGGTGTGCCATCCCGCTGGACGAGGTGATAAAGGGCGAGGCTCCGCCGAGAACAGCGGTCAAACGCACGCTGCTGGGAAGCAAGTACACGACCTTTGTTCCAGGGTGAACTTTTTCCGGAGATGCCGCCATGTAATACCGCCACGCCAGGGAGAAGCGATTACACACTGGCATGAAGACGAACTCATCATCCTGGGCCACGCCGACGCGGTGAGCGCGGCGTGACCCGAGACGGCCGCCCGCTTACCGACGGCGGATGTTCCTGACGTAGATGTGGTCGGCGACGACCGAGGTGGCCTTGATCTCGTCGGCATAGATGACCGAAGCCACGACCTCCGGCCCACCCTTGATGTCGCCCTTTGTATTACCAACCTTCAGGTTTCGGTCCTGGTGAATGACCCCGAGGATCTCGTTCGCCTCGATCTTGTTGGCGTAGATGGTGTTCGCGCGCACGCGCTGAGTCTCGATCCCGTCCGCTCTCAGTGTCTGCGGGACCGCCGCGGGAGGAGGCGTGCTCACGACCGTGCCCGGGGCGGGTACGACGGTGGTCGTGCCCGGCGCGGGGACGACCACCGTACCCGGCGCAGGAACGACGGTGGCGCCGGGCGCGGGCAGCACGGTGGTGGCCGGAGCGGGAATGGTGGTTGTTTCGGCCGGTGTCTGCACGACCGTCGTGGTCGCGGGTGCGATGACCGTAGTGGTGGCCGGTGCCGTGGTCGTGGGCGGAGGCGTACACGACGCTAGCTACGGGCGCCACATACTCGACGTCCGGATCGAGCCCGACGCGCGTGGGGGCACTGCTACAGCCGCCAAGCACGAGAACGGTGAGCGCGAGACCGCTGATTGCATATCGTCTCATCTCCTATCCTCCTTGCCGGCCGATGGCCGGTCGCTCTGGCTGATTAAGGGCTTTTTTCGGTCACGCCGATGCCTCAGGGCGATTGGCGGCGGACGATCGTTCCACCCTGCAGGGGAACGATGACGAACTTCGCGGGCGACATCTCGAGATCGCGCACGTAGATGTTATCCGCGAGGACGGAGTTGGCCGCGATCGCGTCCGCGTAGATCACGGATGTGGCGACGTCGGACCCGACGATCTCGCCCGACGGCGCGTTGACCTTCACGCTGCCCGTATGGTGAATGACGCCCTGCACCCGGTCAGCTTCGATCCGGTTCGCGTAAATCGTGTTTGCGCGCACCACGCCCGCCCTGATCTGTTCCGCCTGCATGGTCTGCTGGATGGGCGTCGGGCTGGATGGGCTCGGAGACGGAACCACAACCGTGCTCGGGGCGGGAACGACCGTCACGGTTGCCGGTGCCGGCGTCACCGACGGTCGGCGCTGGCACGACGGTCACCGACCTCGGCGCCGGAGCCGGCTGCGTGTAGACGACGCCGGGCTGAGCCACCACCACACCGGGCTGAGGAACGACGGTGATGTGCTCGGCCGCCGCCAATTCCGCCGTAAGCGCGAGCGTGGCGATACCGAACGAAGCGCCGACGAGAAGACCGATCTTTCTCATCTCGTGCCTCCATGAACGGGAGTGTTGATGCTCCCAGAATGTCCTACGCTGACCTCGTGAACGCATCAGACGTGCCAGGCCGAGGCGGCGGAATTCGCGTTCCTGAATAGTGTTTCTCTCGTCGGAAGGTCGACGGCAATTGGGTGCGGAAGAAACCACCGGGTAAGAGGTATAGGCGTGATGTTCCGAGGCGTCGCGGCTGGCCGATGGGTCGAATCTACCCGCTCGCGGTCAGGGCAGGTAGGGCCGGCCCGGGGCCTCGGTGGAGAGCGAGCGGTCGAGGTGGACGCCGCGCTTGGCCCGCTTACTCCGCCAGCCACACCGTGTCGAGTTGATTGTTCAGGAAGTGGCTCGGCGTGATCGTCCAGCCCCGCACGCGAGCGGTGTGCGGGACGATGCGAGCGTGCGGTGGTCATACGTGCATGACCACTTTGAGCGCATTGCCGACGCGATCGACGTAGGTGTGGAACGCCTCGTGCACCTCGGCGAGCGGGAAGTGGTGCGTGATGAGGGAGTCGGCATCGAGCTTGCCTGCGCTCATCAACGCCAGCGAGCGGCCCGAATTCATCCCGCCCTCGCCCCGCGCGGCGTAGATGCGCACATTGCTGCGGACGGCGAGATTCATGTCCACCTCGACCGGCCCCGCGTACCAGGCGACCACCCCGATCCGCCCGCCCCGCTTGACGCTCTCGAGCGCTTCCTGCATCGACGTGGGACCCCCGGCGCACTCGAGGACGGAGTCCGCGCCCTTGCCCGCGGTGATCTCGGCCACGCGCCGCGGAAGGCTCTCGTGGCGGACGTTGACGAGGAAGTCGGCTCCGAGCTTCTTGCCGATCTCCAAGCGCTCGGGACGCGTGCCCGACAGGATCACGCGCTCGGCGCCCAGCGCCTTCGCGAGCTGGACGGCGAGGAGCCCGATCGGTCCCGGACCCTGGACGAGCACCGTCTCGCCGGCGAGGTAGCCGCCCATGAGATCGATCGCCCAGAGCGGCGAGGCGGCTGTGGTCACCATGCACGCCTGCTCGAAGGTGAGGTTGTCCGGCAGCTTGTAGAGCGTGTTGACGTGGTTGACCGCGTACTCGGCGAAGCCTCCATCGCAGGTCAGCCCCTTGGCCCGGTGCCCCTTGGCCATGTTGCCGTAGTTGAGGCACGAGGTGTACCAGCCCTTGATGCAATTCTCGCAGCGCTCGCAGCCCTTGTGCACCTCGACGGCGACGCGGTCGCCGACCGTGAGCTCGTCCACGCCGGGGCCGAGGGCAGCCACCGTTCCCGCATACTCGTGGCCCATGATGAATTCGCCCGCGGGTTGGCCCAGGAGCTTCCGGTGCAGGACCTTGACGTCGGTCCCGCAGATGGATGTCACGTTGACCCTGAGCAGCACCTCGCCCGGCCCCGGCTCAGGCACCGGCCGCTCCTCCAGGCGCATGTCGTCAGCTTCGTGAAGGACCACGGCTTTCATCATCCGCTGTCTCCTCGCCGGATCGGTCCGGCGTCCAGCGCTCGACCGGCGCGTCGAGGGTATTCCGATCACTCACGTCCGGACCTGGTCCTTTCCCCAGCGTCTGCGCAGTTCCATGCACTCGGCCTCGCGGACACCGACGACCAGCGCGACGTCGAATCCGGTGAGGCGGCAGAATTCCTCGATGGAGTAGTCGCCGACGTCGGTGCGCCGGAGGGCGGCGTGCCGCGCCCCGAGCACGAGCCCGCGGATGCCGGCAAGCTTCATCGCGCCGGCACACATCGGGCAGGGCTCCATCGTCGTGTAGACCGTCGCTCCGCCACGCGCTCGGCGCCGTGCGTCCGCGTCGCCGTGCGGATGGCCTCGAGCTCGGCGTGCCAGGTGACGTCACTCTCGGTGTTCTGCCGGTTCTCGCCCGTCGCGAGCACGGCCCCGTCGCGGACGATCACCGCCGCCACGGGCCAGTCGCCGCGCGCGAAGGCCCCTCCGCATGGTGGAGCGCGAGATCCATGTACTCGGCGTCGGTCATGTCTTGGCTCGAGCGTCGGAATCGGGGCGCCCAGGGTGACGACGCCCGGCGAAATGGGCCCGCTCTAGTCCCGCAAGACCAGGTCCGCCACGGGCACCCGGACCGGAACTTGACGACCAGCTCGTCGGGGTCGTACTCGACGCCAATCGGGTTCTTCGCGAACGCTGGCGACAGCATCCACGCCTGACCTTCCTCGGCCGTGGCGAAGTTGTCGATCTGAAGCTCCACCCGGTTGCCGTCGGGATCGGCGTAATACATCGACGTGGTCGGGCCGTGATTGACGCAGTAGAAGGGCCGGATGCCGCGGTCCTTGAGCCGGACGTAGTTGTCGAGCAGGTCGCCCATCGAGCCGAACGTGAACGCCACGTGATGGAACCCGGGGCGATCGGTCGGTCGCACCATGAGTTGCCCCGAGCCGTCGTCGCGCGGGGCCAGGGGACCGAAGTCCACGAACGCCACGCGATGGTGCTCGTCGTCGTAGGTCACGAAGGAGAGGCGTGGGTCTTCGTAGACCACGCGCCCCCGAGCACCGAGCAGTACCAGTCGCGCATGTCCTTCAGCCGGTTGGTCTGAAATACGAGGTGAGCGAGCTTGGTGGGCGGCATGGCGAGATCTCCTTGATCGTGGAATGGAATGGGGTCAACGGTAGCCGACGGCGATACGCGGTGCAAGCATGCCGCTCAGCCGAGTGGGCGGCTCAGTCTGCCGCGAAGATCCATGCCCGCCTGCGATGGACCGCGAAGAAACACGCCAGGGCCAGCATCGCGAAGGGCGCGCCGCGCAGGGAGAGCCGTCTCACGACGGACGTTCCGACGTGCCCGCGCCTCGTACTTCATCCAGCAGCCGCTCGTTGATCCGATTCTGGACCGACGAGACCCAGACGAGCAGCGCGTTCAGGAACACGATCTCGAACCCCAGATAGAGGAGTGGCCGCTTGGTGCACACCGCAACCGCCAAGACAAACATCCGGGTGTTGGCGGTGAGGATGTTGTAATACTGGCGTGAGGCTCAAGCGCGAGGCGGCGCGCGCGATCTGGTAGCCGAGCGGCCGGTAGAACCAAACGTCGAGGGTCTCTTCGACCTCGCGGGCCTTGTAGGTCGCGCTGACGCCCGGCGTGGCCGCCATTCCGCTCACCACGGGCTCATTATATGTAAGGACGATGGCGCAGCCACGATGACACGCCGACGTCCGAGAAGCGGCCCTTCACCGCTCCTCGGACGGCTCCCGGCCTAGGTGGTGATGTCCGTGTACTTCACCTCGCTGCGATACGTCTTGTACTCGCCGACGAAGAAGGGCTGGAGCGGCGCCATGATCTCCCGGTACAGCGCGCTCTGCTCGTACGCCTGCATGTCGGCCAGGCTCTCCCACAGGCTCACGGCAAACCCCGTATCTCGATCCTCCGAGTCCTGCGACAGCCAGCGGCCGCGCAGCCCCTTGATGCCCTTGCCCTTCGGTGATGACGTTCGCTCGATAGGTGCGCTCGAATTCGTCCCACGAGCCGGCGCGCAGCTTGCCCCAGGTAATCCGGATCACCATGGCGACGCTCCTTCGAGGATTCTGGCACATCGGGTCAACGCAGGGCCGTCGATGCACCGCGCAAGAGCCCGCCGCTGCCGCGACGTCGCGGCGACCCGCGTCGGGCTGACGCGTCGACGGCATCTCTCAGCAGAGAGGGCGATCACCTCCCTTGCTCGATCGGGCGCGAGCGCGGAGCGCAGGCCGATCCGCACCGCGCTCGCAACAGGGTGAAAGAACTATGGGTGTCGAGTGGAGCCCTGTCAAGCGCCGACGAATGCCCGCGCGGGTTGCCCCTAGATCAGGAACGAGAGGTTCGGCAGCGGCTCCGCCGCGTTGATCAGCACGACTTTCTTCCGGCTCATCTTGAGCGCGCCGTCAGCGAGCCGGAGCCGGTGGGTGGTGCGTCCGACCCACCAGTGCATCTCGTGCTTCGCCTGGATCGAGAGCTCGGCGAGGATGAAGTTCGACTCCGGCGATGAAGTGCCCGTCCGCGGCCTGCTCGACCTCGATGTTGGAGATCAGCCGGCGCATCAGCGAGGCGGGCTCCTGGCTGTAGCGGTGTCCGGTCTGGAGCAGCTTCACGCGCGTGTCGATGCGGGCGCGGTTGTCGTAGATGTGCGAGATGTGCTTGTCGGGATCGGCGTCGGGATCGGTGCTCGCGGGCACCCAGTACTCGCCGTCGTCGGTCCAGAGCGCATGCCACTCGGCGTAGCGGGCCTCGTCGGCGAGCCGCGCCTCCCGGTAGAGGAACTCGACCACGGCCTGGCGCTCGGCATCGGAGACCATCGCGGGGGCGGCGAGGACACGTGGGCAGGACGGGCTACCCGCCCGTCATCACCGTCCGGTAGTGCTTCCAGAGCCCGCGGCTCGTCGTCTCGTCGGTGACGTGCGACACGCACCGCCCGTCGGCGTCGACGTACTCGCGATCGAGGCCCCGGCTCAGCTCGAGCCACTGCAGCATTGCGCGCGTGCAGGCCGACCTGGTTGCGGGCGGCCACGGTGAGATCCTCCGGCATCAGGAACGACGCCGGGCCCATGCCCGCCTCGGCCATGCGGAGCAGCCGGCGGTTGAACTGCGGCACGCCGGCGAGGAACATCGGCGTGTGCCAGTGCACGCACTCCTCCACGCTCAGCGGCTCGACGATCGCGATGTTGGTCTCGCCGAGGAAGAGGTTCGGGAAGATGAGGGCGTGCGCGGGCCCTTGCATGATGCGCTGCTGCGTCGCCTCGGCGCCATAGCGCCGCTCCATCGCGGCCACGTACTCGTCGACGGCTGATCCCGACGCCCCGCCGAACCATTCGAATGGCCGCTGATAGCCCGGAGACCAGTCGATCTCGATGTGCCCGTTGCCCCAGTCGCGCACCACCGCCTTGATGGCGCGCTCGTCGCCGACCACGCGCTGGTACTGCGCGTTGCGGACGGTCTTGAACAGCGCGAGGTGCACGACGCCCAGGTGATAGCCGTCGCTGTCGTTCTCGGGCAGCATCTTCCAGTTGGCGGCGCAGCGATGCTTCACCCAGCCGGCGGAGAGCTCGATCCGGCCCTCCGGCGACAGGTCGCAGGAGCGGTCGATCAGCTTCGTGGCGGCGCCGAGGTGCTCCGCGAGCGAGATGCCGCTCGTCGCTGAAGCTCGCGAAGACGAAGCCGCGATAGCTGGCGACGCGGGGACTCGTGTCAGGCCGCGCGTGCTCTTGTCGAACGCCGTGTAGCCGCCGGGGTAGGGGACGCCGAGGAGCTCGCCGCCCAGGTCGTACGTCCAGCCATGATACGGGCAGGAGAACGTGCGGGCGTGGCCCCGGGATGCGGCGCACACCATCGTGCCGCGGTGCATGCAGCGGTTCACGAGCACGGCGACGCCGCCGTCCTTGCCGCGCACCATGATGACGGGCTGCGTGCCGATCGAGCGCGTGACGAAATCGCCCGTGCGCGGGATCTCGCTGTCGTGGCCGACGAAGATCCAGCCGCGATAGAAGATCTGCTCCAGCTCGTCCTCGAAGATGCGCGGATCGGTGTAGAGCGAGGCGTGGATGCGGTCGTCCCGCACGAGCGCTTTGTAGTCGAGAGCGGGCAGGGTCGGGTCGCTCATCGGTCGCCTACTCTACGCCGCCGCTGCCCGCCAGTCCAGCCCGCGACACGCCGAGGCCCGGCCATCCATCGGACGGGGTCAGCCGAACCCTGCCGCCATGCCCCGCCAGAGCGGCCACTCGTCCGGCGGCGTCGTCCGCGAAGCTCGCCGGCACCGGCCACCTGACCGTGGGGATCGCGAGCGCGACTATGTATGATGGGAGGAAACGGAAGCTTCCATGACGAAGGGCGCGAAGGAGGTACGGCGATGCGGGCGCCAAGGGCAATCAACCGCGCTATTCGGGTCGTGCTGGCCACTCTCCTGCTCGCCGGGTGCGCGTCGGTAGCGCCGACGACGGATCACAAGCGTCGGCGAGCTTGCGGGCAACTGGCAGGGCACGATCACGCAGGGCTTCAACGGTCCGCAGCAGTTCTACTACCTCACGATCCAGCCCGACGGCAGCATGGTCGCGCAATGGGGTCCGAACTGGCAATGGGGCAAGGTAACGGTCAATGGGGTGCCGCGACCTTCGAGATGTCCGACATCGCGAGTGGCCCGCTCAACTACTACGCCGGGCCCAAGGGGCGCAGCATCACGATGGAGCCCACGTTCGGCGGCTGGTACGTGCAGGTGACGCCGGCGAAGTAGCGGGTCCGCCTGCCGCTTGACGGCGGCGCGCTCAGAGCGCAATCACGCGTGTTTCCGCGACGGCGGTGGCGTCGCGCATGCGGCGACCAGCTCATCTTCGGCGACCCCGGCGGTTGTCGGGTCCGCCGGCCTCTGTTATCATCGTCGGCGTTCGAGCGTCCCTCCTGACCCCGTCGTCTAGCCTGGCCAAGGACGCGACCCTTTCAAGGTCGAGATCGCGGGTTCGAATCCCGCCGGGGTCACCACTCAAGATCCTGTGATTTCTCGGCATTCTCGCTCCATTGCTCTCCTCGAGCGTGGGGCGAGAATGCCGCACAATTCCCCCAAATCACCCCCGAAGTGGCAACGACAGTGGCAACGGAACGCGGCGAGCAACCGCCAGCGTCGCGGCACGCCGTCGCCCGGCCCTGTTCGTTTGCCCCGACGTTCGGCCGTTCGTTCCCCATGACGAGCGGATGGTTGTTCGCCCGACGTCGGGCAATCCTGCGCGATCAATCCCTCCCGAGCGACGGTTCGGCGAATCAGCCGATCAGCTTCGCAGCAGGCGCCGCTGACCTCGTACGCCTCAAGGTCGACGTGCTGTTCGTTTCGAGCGCGGGCCTGGCGAAGCTCCTTCAACTGGAAACGAAAACCATCCCCATCGTAGTCGGTCGCGCCGACGAGTGATCTCGTCGCCGCAGGACTCGTCGACAGCCTCGCAAGGCCGGGGGCAATATCACGGGGTCACAGCTCCTGAACGATGATCTCATCCCAAAGCGCCTCGAGCTCCTCAAGGCGCTTGTACCGAATCTTTCAAAGGTCGCGCTCCTTCGAGAGGATGTCACAACCTCGGCACTCCCCCAGACACGCGCTCGGTACGATGAACAGGCCGCTATCGCGGCTCGGACGTCTCGGCATTGAGGTTCATACGTTCATCGTGCGACCGAGCGGAGGATCTGGCTGCCGCCTTCCTCGGCATGAAGAAGAATCACGACCAGGGCGTGGTGGTGATGTCGCCAGCCTTTATGTTCGTGCATAGAAAGACCGTCGTCGATCTTGCGGCCGCGCATCGGATCCCCGCTGTCTATGAGCTCGAAGTGTTCGTTGAGGCAGGTGGCCTCATGTCCTATGGAGTAAATGTTTCCGAGATGCAGCGGCGTGCCGCGGTCTACGTGGACAAGATCCTGAAGGGCGCCAAGCCCGCCGACCTGCCCGTCGAGCAGCCGACGAAGTTCGAGCTGGTCATCAACCTCAAGACCGCCAAGGCGCTCGGCCTGACGATCCCGCCGTCGCTGCTGGCGCGGGCGGATGAAGTGATTCAGTGAGATGAGCCCGCCCCGCTGGGTCGACGAGGACGGCCAGCTCTGCCCGACGCGGCTGTGCCCGACGTGCGGGCGCGTGATCCCGATCAAGCGGGTCCATCCGGCCAGCGCCCGGGTCCATAAGTGGCACGCCTGGAGCGTCGCGACGTGGGTGGAATGGTGCGGGCATCAGGTCAGAGGTCGTGCTGGTGCCCGACGGGGACGAGTGGTACTCGGAGATTCCGGTGCTGGGAACGGCGAGGTGACCAGTAATGGCCCATCCGCTTGACGGAGCTCGACTAAAGCTCGCTCGCGCAGAGGAGCATATTAACGCCTTTGGGGAGGAGAGTGTCCCATACCTAAATAGCAACTTCTGCCATCTCGACTTTCACGATGATGGTGAATTTCGGAACGCCTTTCTGGTCGTCAGCGAGCCTCCACCTATGCACCTGTCCGTGATCCTAGGGGATTGCTTACACAACATCAGGGCCAGCCTCGACTATCTCGGCCTGGGAGTTGGTCATCGCGAATAACTCGACCCCGAGCACCAAGACAGCCTTCCCAATCTTCGATACCGAAAGGAAGTACAAGAAGCGGGGACGCTCCGCATGACCGCAGGAATGCCGGGTAGAGCGATCACGTTGATGGAGGAATTGCAACCGTTCCATGGAGGGAAAGACCCTCAGAGTAGCCCCCTCTGGTTCCTCTACAGACTCGACAACACGGACAAGCATTGCGCGCTGAACCTCACGCAAGGTCGCGTCATTCCAGCCGACACGCGGATCACTACAAGCCGGTCGCTGGTCTCTCCCCGTTCGGGTCACCACGGGCATACTGCACCATGGGCAATAAGTCGCGGCCTTCCGTCTCTCCGACTACACCCCCGAGGACTGATGTGAGGATGGAGGGAGAGGCCGAAAGCCTTATAACGCTGCAGGACGCGGGGCCTTGGGGACAAGAACCGATCATAAACATAACCCTCAGAGCCCTGAACTATGTCGGCGGCGAGATTCTCCCCGATTCGAGGAGTTCTTCTAGGAACCTACCGTCTCAGGAACCTTCCCGCTCCAGCGCGTCCTGCACCAACGCCGCGAGGCTGGGATACCCCCGATGCGCCCGCACCATCAGGCGCTCGAGCGATCTCGGCCTGTGGCCCGCTGCCCCACCGGGCTCTTGAGCTTGGCCGTGACGATCTTGGCGATCTGCTCCGGGGTGGGCGGCTTGCGCCGGGCCGCGGGGAGCGGGAGCGCGGCTTGGCGTTCGTCAGGCGCCGGCGGACGGGGACGCGGAGCGCGCGGCATGGGCCGAGCATTGCACACGGCGGCGTTCCCGGCTACCGTGGGCGGCGCCATGAGTGAGGAGCCGCCGCGCGCGCCGTCGCCCTCGTGGAGCGGCTCTTCGCGCTCCTGCACGACTGCCGCGCGCTCGTCCCGCAGCTCGAGGCGGCGCGCACGGACCCGGAGCCGGTCAGCGCCCAGGCCGAACGGCTGCTGTGCCTGCGGCTCCAGCGGGGCTGCGGCGTGCGGGGCTGGGGGCGTGATGGCCTGGGGACGGGGGCGCGGGGAAGGGCGCGAGGGCGCGGAGGGCGTTGATGTCGACTACGCGCGTTGACGGTGGGGGTACGCCCGCGTAGCATGCCGCTCAGCCTCCGGCGGCGCGGTCGGCGCGCCGAGGCTGGTCATGTGCCTGTGACTACGGCTCCCAGCGGGCCGGGGGCCGAAGGTAGGGGGACGGAGAACGTGCGGTGGCGGACACGGCGTTGATGTCGCCTATCCCTCCTGGCGGAGGAAGACGGACGGCGATCAGAACGCCCGCAAGGAAGTGCTCTCGTCGCAGGTCGGCGTCGACGCCACGCACAAGCACGAGTTCCCCGCCCGATCGATTCCTCCGCAAGTAGACATGGACCGCATCGACAGGCAATGGGCGGACTACGGTCTCGCGTGATCGCCGGCGGCGCCATCGCCATCCTGGCCACGGCGCTGCTCGTCGCCACCGCGCACGCCAGGGACTGCGTGCGGGAAACGCCGCTGCCGGCCGACGTGAAGCTCACATCGCCCGGCACGAACGTGCCTGACGACCGTGCACGGTTCGCCGGCGCGTGGACGGGCGTCTGGGACGGCGACGTGTGCAGCGCGCTCGTCGTCGAGGAAGTGTTCGCGAACGGGGTCGCGCGCGTCGTTCTACTCGCGCGGGACATCGGAGGCGCTGAAAATCCGCCAGCCCCGCTACTGGCGCGCGACGGGACGCATAGCGGACGGTGTCCTTCGCTTCAAGCTCCCGACGGTCGCCAGGCCCGATTTCGAGTATCGGTACCGATCTGATGGCGACACGCTGTCTGGCACATCCAGGCCGGGCGTCGTCGATCGCAAGGTCTCCATGGGTCGCGCGCCGGACATTTCCACCATTGGCTGCTCATCACGGACGAACCGACCAACGACGCCGGCATCGGGATCGCGCGATCGTTTGACCGCGGCAGATCTGCTCGCATCGAACACGCGCCGGCACCCTCGTTCACAACGACTACTTCATGCCCGTCGGCGGCACGGGTCCGGCACGACACTCGCTCCGCGGCACGATCACGGTCTCGGCCGGGACCGTCGCGAGCGCCTACCGGGAATGCAACGGACTTCCCGTGCCGACGCCCGCGTTCACCGTCGCCGTGCTCACGCACGGCGAGCATCTCGTGCCGGTCGTGCGCGGATTCCTCGCCGCCGTCCCAGCTCATCATCGTCTCGCCGGGACGCATTTGGTCGGAGCCCGGCGACCAGGGCATGTCGCGGGCCTCGTTCCCGTTCCTCGTGGTCGATGGCACCGGGGCGCACAACGGGCTCGGGACGTTCGTCTTCGACGACACGCGCGTGTCGAACCTCGGGATCCAGATCACCCAGGAGACCGCGGAGTGGGCGCGCAACGATCTCTGGGGCACGCTTTCGATGACCTATACACCGGGCGTCGTCGCCGACGAGGCAGCGGTACGGCGCGAGTTCGACGCCGAGCGCCAGCGCGAGGTCCCCGTCAAGCCATGGTCCGCGCTGCCGGCATCGGCGCGCGGCCCCGCGTCGACGGTCTCATCGGCGAGGTCACCACGGAGGACGTCAGCGCGAGCGGCCTCGTCATCGATGGGGTCGTGTATCTGCACGGCTGCAACACGCGCACCGGTCCCTTCCCGTACTGCCGACACATGCGCAACGCCGCATTCTCGGTGACGAAGTCGCTTGGCGGCGCGATCGCGCTGCTGCGGCTCGCCCAGAAATACGGCGACGGTGTCTTCGACGCGAAGATCGCGGACTACCTCACGGTGACGGCGACGCACGACGGCTGGAAGGACGTCACGTTCGCCGATGCGCTCAACATGGCGACGGGGATCGGCGAGCGCTCGCCGCGGCGCGAGCCGAACGATTTCTCCGCCGACGAGAACCGGCCGCGCATGTTCGAGTGGCTCGGCAAGCGCTCGCTCACGGACAAGCTCGACGCGGCCTTCGCGTATCCGAAATATCCGTGGGCGCGCAACGAGGTGTTCCGCTACAACACCACGCACACGTTCGTGCTGGCGGCAGCGATGGACGCGTATCTCAAGCGTCGCGAAGGACCGACTGCGCACCTGTGGGATATGGTTGTCGAGGAGGTATACCGGCCGATCGGCGTCTTCCACGCGCCGATGCTGCACACGATCGAGGCCGACGGCAGCCGCGGCGTTCCGATTCTCGGCTACGGCCTCTATCCGACGATCGACGACGTCGGCAAGCTCACCACGTTGCTCCAGAACGGCGGCCGCCACGACGGTCGCCAGCTCCTCCCCGCGCCCAGGATCGCGGAGGCGCTCTTCCGAGCGAGCGACACCGCCGGCCTGCCGCTCGGGCCTACGGCTCGATCTCGGCGCTCCGCGCTACCACCTGTCGTTCTGGTCGATTCCGTACCGAACCGGCGCCGGCTGCTTCTTCCAGATCCCGTACATGTCGGGCTACGGCGGCAACACGGTCATGCTGTTGCCGAACGGCGTCTCCGCGTTCCGGTTCGCGGATGCGATGAGCTACGACAACGAGTCGATGGTGCTCGCTGCCGAGGCGATCCGTCCATTCTGCACACCGGCCACGAGCGCCGTCGCGGCACCACGGAGGACTCCGCTCACCGCGGCCGAGATCCGCACCGAGGTCACCGGGCACACGTTCTACAGCGGTCGAGGCCACACGTTCTTCGACGCGAGCGGGCTGATCTACTCCGGGTCGCCGGACTCCGTCGACGTGGGCCGCTGGTCGATCACGGCGGAAGGGCAGTTCTGCCGGACGTGGAACGTGTCGGACAGCGCCAGGCCGCGCTGCTTTCGCGTGTATCGGGACGGCGAGACGTTCGAGTTCCACCCGGTCGATCGATGGTTCGTCGGGACCGCCAGGCGCGTACCCGGCAATCCGGAGCGCTACTGACCCAAGCCCGCTCAGAAAGACCTCCTGGCCTCGCGGTGCCTACGGCTCCAGCGGGAATCCAGCCTGAGAACTCAATCGCCGGTTTTTCTCAGCTCCTTGAGCGACCTCCGCTAGAGTAGTAGGCAACAAGGGCCGCCATTTCGTTGGCTGTGCCTGCGGCTCCAGCGGGGGCGGCGTGCGGGGCTGGGGCGTGATGGCCTGGGGACGGGGGCGCGGGGAAGGGGCGCGAGGGCGCGGAGGGCGTTGATGTCGACTACGCGCTTTGTCACGCCGGGATGATCTGCTTCTCCTCCGTGATGAACGACTTGATCCTGCCGATGAACAACGCGCCGTCCGCGTAGAGCGCCTTCGCCTCCGGCGTCGCCGCCGACTGCAGCATCGCTTCGCGGCTGTCGTACCAGAGCTCCGCGATCCCGTCGATTTCCACGTCGGTCGACGAGATGTCCGCGCGCTTACGCTCGTCGAGGATGTGGGTCTGCACGTAGCGCCGGATACCGGGCACCTTGAGCGCCAAGGGTGCGTGGATCTCGAACCAGTGCTTCATGAACTGCTCGTGTGTTAGCCCCGGCTTCCGCGTCAACAGCGAGATGCTCTTGATCATCGGAGGAACTCCGCAACCGACGGCGCCGTCGAGCCGCACGAGGAACCGGGCGTCGTGAAGGACCAGGTGACGGCTGGCATGACACTAGGTTGTACCACGCGGGTTGTCGACAGCGCGGGCCAGACGAAATAGCCGGGAACGCGGGTCGTCTCGCCGGAGGTCTTCTCACGCTCATGGCCGGGTGACGCCCGGCCATGAGCATGTTGAGCGTCAGGACCAGAGCGATTTCCGGATCAGCTCGAGTCCCGAGACCAGCACGACGATCAGGACGAGGCGACGGAACATCAGCGCCGGGACGTTGTCGCGCAGCCGCTGGCCGATGACCATTCCTACCGCGACCGGCGCCACCGCGCCGACCGAGATCGCCAGGTCCCGCACGTCGAAACGCTGACTGCAGGTCAGCGTCGCGGCCAGAAGCAGCGCGGACAGCACCAGGAACATGGAGGCTTCCTTGGTGAACGTTTTCCCGCGGAGCCCTTTCGCGAGGAGGAACGTGAAGACCAACGGCCCGGGCATGGCGGCCAATCCGCCGAGCACGCCGCCCGAGAAGCCGGACAGCAGCCCCATCGGGGTATGCGACTTCGAAGGAAGCACGAAGTTTCGTCCGAAGAGCGTCAGCGAGCCAACCATCACGACGATGCAGCCGGTGAGCAGCTTCGCGACGCTCGCCTTGACGACGAGGAGCATCGCGACTCCGGCGAGCGTGCCGGGAAGCATGCCGATCAGGACGGGCGCGAGGCGAAGCAGACATTGCGCCGCCTCCCCGCCTTCGAGGGCCTGGGGAATGTTGCTCAGCACGAGCGGCATCGAGAGCAGCATCACGGCCGCCGGCGCGTCGAGGAACATCGTGACGAGCGGCAGCGCGATGATCGGCATGCCCACGCCGATGATGCCTTTGAGCATCCCCGCGACGATCAGGCACCCGGCGACCGCGACCACGATCGACAGCGGAGCGGTGAGGACCGATGTCTGCAAGCATGTCGTTACCTCATTCCGCCGCGCCGGTGTGCCCGGGGCGGCGCTCGGTGAGCCACACCACACCGAATCGCTCGGCGACCCAGTGGACGATGTCGCCCACTTTCATGCGCCGAAGCGCCGACGCATCGTGGGTGACGAGGAAGATTGAATCTCCGTCGGTCCGCATGGACGCCTGTCCCATCGCGGTGACGAGGCCCGAGTTGGCGTCGCCTCGCTCGTCGCTTCCGAGCGCCACGAGGCGGATCACCGTCACGATGTCTTCCGATTTGCTCTCGCTCATCGGACGGCCACGCGAACACGCAGCTCGGTGGCTGCGCGATCGACGCGCTCACGGGCCGAGGGATCTCGCCCGACGAGCTCTCGCGCCACGACGAGCGCGTGCTGGACCATTTCGGCATCGCCGAGGTTCGCGAGCGCTGTGGCCGCTTGCAGCACGCCGTCGACCGAGCGCGCCTCGCGTGCGTGAAACAACGCGGCCAGGTAGGTGACGCGCGCGCGCTCCTTGCCCAGCGCTGCGGACCCGCTCGCCTGCTCCACGCGCTGTTGCGCATCACCGGCTTGCAGCAGCGGCGCCCACGCGTGCGTCCTGAGGGAGGTGGCATGCGCGTCGCGCACGGCCTCGCGCACCGCATCGTGCACGGTACGCAGATCGTGGCTGGCGAGCGCCGCCTCCACCCGCTCCATGCGCTGCTCCCACGTCACCCGCGATTCGGCGGTGGGCGTCGCTGACCCGGAGCCCTGGAGAGCTGCACCGGCGGTGGCGATCGTTACGGCTGCGGCGAGAGCGATCAGCACGCGAACTCTGTTGCTCATCGGTGGCCTCCTTGTCAGGCAGCCGTCCTCAGGGGCAACTAGCGCACCAATCCAATACTCGAACTAAATCGCCATGTTGCGATGGAGCTGGTGGGTCAACGTGTGGGTCAGGCGAGGGTCAGGGGTGAGAAATTGACCCGGGAAGGGCGAAACGGAGGTAGGCTCCCGGTGCGATGAACTCGTCCCTGGCTGCGCTGCGCGGTGAGAGCCCACGGATCGCCGCGATCCGGGCGCAAGTCGAGCAACTGCTCGCGCGTCAGACCGGCGCGCGTCGTGTTCCGCCGATCTTGATCCTCGGCGAGACCGGCACGGGCAAGGGGCTTGTCGCGCAGACGATTCACCAGGCCGGGACGCGCCGCGATCGCCCCTTCGTCGCCGTGAACTGTGCCGCGATTCCCGAGACGCTGCTCGAAGCCGAGCTGTTCGGCTATGAGCGCGGCGCGTTCACCGACGCGCGTCAGGCGAAAGCGGGCCTCTTTCAAACCGCGAACGGCGGGACGCTGTTTCTCGACGAGATCGGCCTGCTTCCCGCCGCGCTGCAGGGCAAGCTGCTGACCGTGCTCGAAGACCGCGCGGTGCGCCGGCTCGGGAGCACGCGCGCCGAGCCGGTCGACGTGGCGCTCGTGGCCGCAACGAGCACGGAGCTCAAGCAGGCGATCGGCGAGCAGCGGTTCCGGGAGGATCTCTATCATCGCCTCGCGGTCATCACGCTGGAGCTGCCGCCGCTGCGCGCACGCGGCGACGACATCCTCGATCTCGCCGACCACTTCCTCGCCCGCGCGTGTGCGGACTACGGCCTTTCGGCTCGGACCCTGGCCCCCGACGCACGCAAGCTGCTGGTTGCGTATCGCTGGCCGGGCAACGTGCGCGAGCTGGCGAACGCGCTGGAGCGCGTGGCGCTGCTCTCGGCCGCGGACGAGATCACGGCGGCCATGTTCGACTTCCTCGTCCCGACTCCTGTAACGACTGCCGTGGTCAGCGCGCCGTCCTGATGCGTCGTCACTGGGCGACGCCACGCGCGACCACATCGAAGCCGCGCTGCGCGCGAACGGCGGCAACATTCGCCGCACCGCCGTCGCACTCGGCATCTCGCGCAACACGCTGCGCGCGCGGATGGACAAGTACGGCTTGCGAGATCAGGACGGCGTGCCGAGGTCGGCCGCGCTCAGCGCGCCGCTCCGCACCTCGCCAACGACAGAGGCGTCGGGCCCCGCCGAGTGGGAACGCCGGCACCTGGCGTTCCTCCGCGCCAAAGTTTTTCGGTCGTCGAGCCTCGACGTTGCGCGCGCGATCGAGCTCGTCGAGGACAAGATCCGTAGCTTCGGCGGGCGCGTCGAGGACTCGAGCCCGACCGGTGTCGTGGGCGTCTTTGGGCTCGAGCCGATCGACAACGCGCCCAGCCATGCGGCCCTCGCGGCGCTCGCGATCCACAACGCCGCGGCGCGCGCCTGCGCGACCGCGAGTGGCGGTGGCGACGTCGTGATCGCCGTCCATTGCGATCACCACGTGGTGAGGCGACAGGGCACGGGCTACGACATCGCGATGGACGGCAAAGCCGCGACGTGGCCCATCCTCGAGAGTCTCGTGGCCATCGATCGCCCGGGCTCCATTCTCGTGTCCGAGGCGGTCGTCCCGTTCGCCGCTCGACGTTTCGTGCTCGAGCGCCTCGACGACGCCGCACGCAACGCGTGGGTCGTCGTGCGCCACGAGAAGACCCCGTCGCGACGACACGCCTCGTCGGCCGGTCGTCGGAGCTCGCGCTCCTCCATGAGGCCGCCGCGCGTGCCGAGCAGGGACACGGGCAAATCGTCGGCATCGTCGGAGAGGCCGGGGTGGGGAAGTCGCGTCTCGTGCATGAGGCCGTGCGTTCACTCCACGGCTGGCTCGTCCTGTCTTCGGGCGGCGCCGCGTACGCCACGCAGACGTCGTATTACCCGTTCGTTGATGTGCTCAAGAGCTTGTTCCACGTCCAGGACACGGATGCGGCGGCCGAGGTGCAGGACAAGGTCAGGCGATCGCTGCCGCCCGAACCTGATCGGCTTCTGGCACCCGTGCTCGATCTGCTGGGCGTGTTGCCCGCGGACGACGCGTTCGCGAAGGTCGATCCTTCGGAGCGTCGTCAGCGCACGCATGATGCGCTACGCCAGGTGTTCCTGGCGGCGAGCGTTGCCGAGCCGCTCTGTGTGATCGTCGAGGATCTGCACTGGATCGACGGCGAGACGCAGGCGGTGCTGGACCGACTCGTCAATGGCATCTCGGCGCGCGCGTGCTCCTCCTCGTGAATTACCGTCCCGAGTACGGCCACACCTGGGGCAGCAAGACGTACTACGGCCAGATCCGGCTCGACGCACTCGCGGTCGAGACCACGGGCGAGCTCCTGGATGCGCTGCTCGGCGACGATCCCGCGCTGGCTCCTCTCAAGCGGCGACTCATCAAACGAGGGAACCCCTTCTTCCTGGAAGAAACCGTGCGGACGCTGGTGGAGATCGGGGCGCTCGAGGGCACGCGCGGCCAGTATCGGCTGACGCAGCCGATCGATGCGATCCAGGTTCCCGCGACCGTGCAGGCGATCCTGGCGGCGCGCATCGACCGGCTGGCGCCCGAGGACAAGCGCCTGCTCGAGGTCGCGTCCGTGGTCGGCAAGGACGTGCCGTTCGCGCTGCTGCAGGCGATCGCCGAGGTCCCGGACGAGATACTTCGCCGCGGACTCGAATCGCTCCAGGCCGGCGAGTTCCTCTACGAAACCGGGCTGTACCCGGAGGTTTCGCATTCCTTCAAGCACGCGCTGACTCATGACGTGACGTATGGCGGTGTGCTCGAGGACCGGCGCACGGAGCTCCACCGGCGGATCGTTGCGGCCATCGAACGTGGGTATCCGGAGCGTTTGAGCGAGCACGTCGAGCGGCTCGCCGACCACGCCGTGCGGGGTGAGATGTGGGGAGCAGGCGGTCGCATATCTCCGCCAAGCTGGCGTCAAGGCTGTGACGCGCGCGGCCTACCGGGAAGCGGTGACGTGTTTCGAGCAGGCGCTGGCCGCACTCGAACATCTGCCGGAGAGCGCCGAGCACGTTGAAATGCGCCATCGATCTTCGCCTCGACCTGAAAGTGGCCCTGTTCCCGGTCGGCGAGTTCGAGCGGATCTTCCACTATCTCCGCGGCGCCGAACGCTTGGCCATATCGCTCGACGATCAAAGGCCGCTCTGCCGGCTGTACACCGAGCTGTGTCATACCATCGGACTTGCGGGGCATCCGGGAGAGGCGATCGTGTTCGGACAAAAATCCTGCGCGCTCGCCGAGTCGCTTGGAGATGTTCCGCTTCAAGTGTCGGCGAAGACGTACCTTGGCGGAGCGTACCTCCGGACGGGCGACTATCGACGAGCCGAGAATCTTCTCGAGCAGGTCTTGGAGTCGCTCGAAGGCTCGGAAGGAATCCTGAGCGAACCTCATGACGCAACGGTGCGCGGCTATTTGACGATGATCTTCACCGACTGGGGAAAGTTCGAGCAAGCCATCACCAACGGTCGGGAGGGCGTCCTCCTCGCCGAGCAACGCAACCACCCGGTCGCCGTGGCCAACATCTGCTGGGTTCGCGCCTATGTCCATTTGGAGAGGCGAGACTCGGGGACGCCGTGAGCCTGCTCGAACGCGGGCTGGCGGTGAGTCGTGAGTGGCACCTGTCGGGCTTCGCCACATTTCTCTCAATATACCTGGGCTACGCGTACGCGCTCTCAGGGCGGGCGGCTGAAGGCATCCCGCAGATGGAACGTGCGATGAGCGCCCACGTGGTGATGGGAAATCGATTCAACCATATGATCGCCACCACGTATCTGGGCGAGGCGTATCTTCTCGCCGGTCGGCTCGAAGACGCGCTCGAATTCACCGGCCGAGCGCTGACCCTTGCCCGCGAGTGGGGTCTGCGCTGCTGGGAGGCGAAATCGCTCAAACTCCTCGGCGATGTCGCCGCCCGCCTCGATTTGCCGGAGCGGGCTGACAGCCACTACCGCGAGGCGCTCGCGCTGGCCGAGGAGCTCGGGATGCGCCCCGCCGTTGCGCACTGCCACCTCGGCCTTGCGAAGCTCTACCGGCGCACGGGCGCGCACGAGCCGGCGCGGGAGCACATCGCGACGGCGACGGCGATGTACCGCGAGATGGGGATGACGTACTGGCTCACGCAGGCGGAAGCGGCGGGAGCCTGACGTCCGCCGCGATGAGCATCGCGGGCGAGCTCGCGTGCTTCGTCACGGGCACGAGCGTCGACGACCTGCCGCCGCTCGCCCTCGAGCGCGCGCGGATGGCGATTGCCAGCACGATCGCGAGCGCCGCGATGGGCGCGGACATCGTGTCTTCGCGAATCATCCGCGAGCTTGCCAGGAGCGTGGCGGGGCGGCGGAGGCGACCCTGTGGTTCGACGGCGGAGGCGCGCTGCCCGTCGCGGACGCGGCGCGGGTGAACGCGGTGATGAGCTGTGCCTGCGGCTCCAGCGGGGGCGGCGTGCGGGGCTGGGGGCGTGATGGCCTGGGGACGGGGGCGCGGGGAAGGGGCGCGAGGGCGCGGAGGGCGTTGATGTCGACTACGCGCTCGACGTCGGGAACGTCAGCACAGCGCGCGCGACCTCGTCGGGCGCGCCGTACCGATCGATGAGGACGGTGTTCACCGCTTCCAGCCGATCCAGTCGCATACGGCGCGGCCCATGACGAGCTCGCAGATCACGCCCGCTCGTCACGAGGGCGGCGCAGCGGATGGCCGGGCGTGAGCGGTGCCTGGGATCAGCGGGGGCGATCCCGCTCCTCGAGCCAGATCGCTTGACACGCCGCGTGCAGTCGAAGGACCTGCCCACCGGGCTGGTGGTAGGCCACTCGGGGGCCGTAATCGTCGCAGAGGCTGCAGAGGGCGTCGGGCTCGGGGGCGATGACCGTGGTCGGTACGCGAGGACCGACGCCCGGCTCGCTCCGGACAAGCGCGAGCCACTCGCCGCGAGCGTCGCCGCCGTCAAGGAGCCGACGGGCGTGCTGGCGAAGCTCGCTGCCGTAGAAGCCGGGGATGTCGAGGTCGCCGAGGCTCGTGATGGATCGGCCGAGATGCGCGAGCAACACGCCGGCCACCCGGCGAAGCGAGGGGGCTGGTCCCACCGGAGCACACCGGTGTGGCTGTCGCGGGCATGCTTGATCTCTCGACGGCGACGCAGCCATCGCCCACGAGGATCGTCACGCCGGTCACGCGGGCGCGCTCATCGACGCGGCGCATCGAATCGCGCTCGGGTGATCTCGCGAGAGACGGTGGCCAGGCGGAAGCCAGGCCGTGGCGGAGGTCGCGCATTTTCATGTGAGCGTGGACGATGCCATCGGCATGCGTTGCCGGCCCCCGTCGAGGACGGCGTCATGATGAACTCCTACAGGTTGTCGCGGCCCGCGCGACCGGGCAAGTCAATTGTCCATCTCGGAACGCATGGGCGCGCGACAACATCCGACCCGGGCACTGGCGGCCTTCGACCAGTGTACCATGACAGATGGAGGCTGCCTTGTTTATCCCCCGATGCTCGCCACCACAAGGCGGGCCTCCTGGGCCGCCGGGGCCACCGGGACCGGCGAGCCGGCGCCAGGTCCTCAGGCGGGTGGCGTGGACAAGGTCGCCTGGACGAAGGTCGTAGCCGCCACCTCGCGGCCAGCGTCGCCGCAGAGTCCGTGCACGGGTCGTCCTCGACGGGCAAGTGTGCCGGCCCGGATACAGGCCCGGCCTGAGACGGCCCACGAGCCCTTCCCCAAACTACGAGCCTGGCGTTCGTCGTAGCATATTGGGGCATCGTCCCGGCCTGAGAGTCTGCAGCCCGAAGAGCCGCACCCGACGGCCCGGCCGGGGCGTTTTCTCGGGCGGCTCCGCGGGAGAGCGATGCCTCGGCAGACACGAGTCCTGCTGCTCGCCGGCAAGCTGGCCGACTCTCAGAGCGTCGCACGCCCGTTCGGCAGCGAACACCTCGCCCGACGATCTCGCCCGAGGAACAGGAACGGCTGCTCATGAGCCCTGCCCGCGAAGCGTGACGTTTCTCCGCAAAGATTCGCCTCCGCGCTCAGCCCGATCGCGCCCTCACCGCCCGCCGTCCAGGTCGCCCGCCCGGCACGAAGAACCTGGACGAGGCGGGAGCGATCTGCCTTTTGTTCATCGACGTTATGGGGGTTCGCCGCGCCGACGTGCTTCGTGCTCTCGGGTGGGACTCGTCAAGTGGGTCCTCACGCGGACTATGAGTGGGATCAGGCGGCGTGTGAAACGCTTACCGGGAGGTGTTGCGCTGGCCCCCTGAAGAATTGCAGGCCGGCCGCCGCGCTCTACTCACGGGCCTGATCGTCCTGGCTCCTACCACGATCCACGCAAGATCTTTTCAAGGTCCTTGCCCTGAACCCAAAGCTGTTCCTCAAGGTGAAGTCGGCCAAGCAGCTTCCCGGGTAGATCCGTTTCCGCCCCGGCAAGCGCGCATCGCTTACCACGGCCTCCTGAGGAGCGCCTATGCGCGACAGCAGAAGCTGCCCGGGATGCGGAAAGTGACTTGCTCCGAGATCTGCGGGAGCAGCATGCGCGCGCGGAGCAGGGGCAAGCAGGCGCCAGCAACCCTCAAGGCGCTGTTTGAAGCCTATGCCGCAGACATGCAGGCCCGCGGGAAGGACGAGGAAAGCGTCGGGCGCGTCAAGTACACCGCCCGGGCGGTCGAAGCGCTCATGCCGGCGCTCCTGGCGAAGCCGGTGGCCCAGATCGGCGACGCGGATATCTTCGCTTTCCGCAATGCGCGGCTTGAGGGGAAGGCAAGCTCGTCTTCGAGAGGTCGGCGACGAGTGGCGTGCCAAGCGCGTCCCGAACAAGACCAGCACTATCAACCGGGATCTCCGGACCCTCCGCGCGGCGCTCAAGCAGGCCCGGCCAGAGTACCGGTTCCCTGGCGGCGCGTTCTTCAAGGAGGATGAGAACCGGGTGCGGTGGCTCCGGCCCGAGGAAGAGCTGCTCGTGCTCGAAACGATGGCGTCGCCGTTTCGCGAGATCGCCAAGGTGGCGGCCCTCACCCTCATGCGGATGACGGAGATCCGGCTGCTACGCCGCGAGGACGTCCACCTCGAGCAAGGCGTGATCCTGCTCCCGAAAGCGAAGGCCGGCGCCCGCCCGGTCGTGCTCGGCGTCGACGCCCAGAAGATCCTCCGCAAGCAGCTCGAAGCCACCAGAATGAATGGTGTTCCCCAACCAACCGGCCGGCCCTACAGCCGGGAGCGGATCGGCCGTGTGTTCCGTCAGGCCGCGCGGGCAGGGGGCCTCAAGGACTTCCACTTTCACGACCTGCGGCACCACGGCGCCACAGATGGCGCTCAACGCCGGCTTCAGTGCCCTGATCGTGATGGCCCTCGGCGGATGGAAGACGGAGCGGATGATGCGGCGTTACGCTGCGGTCACCGACAAGACACTTCGAGCGGCGGCCGAGGCGGTCAGCGGCAACGAACAATGCGCAACAGCCAGGTAAGCCCGCGATTTCCGACACCCGCCGCCGACCCTTTCAGGTCGAGATCGCGGGTTCAGAACCCCCGCCGGGGTCACCACTCAGACGGTGAGGACTGCGTGTCGTGCGCCGGGGTGTCCGTGCGCCAGCAGTTGCCGCAGTGTCTGCGTGACCCGGTTGGGCGACACCGGTTTCACCAGGTGCGTATCGAATCCCGCCGTGAGGCTCCGCTCGCGCCCGTCGGGCTCGTCTCGACTTGTCACGGCAATGAGGCGAATGTGCTCGCCAAACACGCCGCGCAGCGACTCGCCTAGCAAGCACCCGTCGATGATCGGCACCCCGAGGTCAATGATGGCGGCGACCGGGGTCCGCGTGCCCGCAATGATCAAGCCGGCTTCGCCATCATCGGCCACATCGACCTGATAGCCCGCCATCTCGAGCGCCAGCTCCAGCAGGTCACGTTCCCCGGGTTCGTCGACGACGAGCACTCGATCGCTGCGGCTCGCGGATGGGGAGCCCATGGCGCCACTCTAGGCTCGAACCTCCCCCGAATGACAGTGGACCTTGGTCCACCATCACCTCGCGGAGCGGACGCTCACGCGATCGCGATGTGCATAGGTGGCGCAGCCCGGCCACCGGCTTCTAGGTCAACCGTCAGGCCCCGGGGCGGTGGCGCGCTCATCCCGTCCACTCGAGGATCGCCACGGCCTGCTGGTCCACCTTGCGGGCGCGCCGCGCCGTCAGCCGCGCGAAGACCGCCCGGCGCTCGGTAGCCGTCGCGTCGATGCTGTCCGTGCACATCAGCTCGCCCACGTGCGCCCAGCGCTCACGGGGCAAGGCGCGCGCGACGTCGGCCATGAGGCTATCAGAGTCCGAAAGGCCACAGCCACCAGCTCGCCGGCCAGCGCCGCCGCCTAGTCCGCAACCGGCGCGCCCTCGACGCGCGTGAAGCAGCCGTCCGCTGCCGCACGCCGTGCTCGAGCTCCTCAACGCGCGTGTGCATCGCGCCAGCCTGGAGGCCCTGGTGCAAGCGGCGCTCGAGCGGGAGGAGAAGAGCTAAAGCGATCGGGGAGGCGTGGCAGCTCGACGCCGTGGTGGTGGGGAGCTTGGGCGCGCATCATCGACTGAGAAGACGGGCCCCACGGTGCCACATGCTCGGCATCGCCCATCACTGCGGCGAAGCGGCAGCACCTCCTGAATGGACCTGAACACGGCCTCTAGCTCCGCGATTGAGAGCCCAGCCCGACTGCTGACGCACGTCATGCATAGCGGCCGACTGGTAGTCAGCGCAGCAATGATCGCGGTTTTTGCGGCACGATGTCCCTCCTCGCTGCGAGGTAAAGGCGACGGCCAGTTCCGCGGGGCTCGAGTTGGGTCTTTGATCCCAACGATTGCCTCATGCCCTGTAGCACTTCACGAGCGGTGCCAATCAGGGCACTCGTCGGATCAGCTTGATTTTCAACACCACCGGGCCGCAAGGCCCGAGTCCCAAGAGGAGCACCCATGTAAAGAATACATACCCTGTTGTCAGGGGTGTCTCCGCGTCTTCTCGCCCGGCGACATTCGGGCCGCGCAATTCCGACGCCCGCCAGGGGTGGCTACCCAGCATTCGGGCATCGTGATATAGGGCCGCGTCACCGGTTCGCCTCCACCGCCTCGCGGTCGGTGTCGAACCCGCGCGGGCTCTGGACGCCGCCCGACGTTCTAGCGGCCCGTGTGCTGTCCCGTGGCGCCTCAAGCTGTACGAAGGTCCTAGACACGCAAAGGGTTGGTCCAACGACCTTGGACCAATAGACAGCCCTCCGCGCGCGAGTCTACCGTTACGTAGAAGGGGCTGGCGACGGTTTCCGGCCACGAACCCTCGGGAAGGAACGGGCGATCCGTGACAGGACGAGTCGGACTGGCGGCGAGCAAGACAACCATGGCCCGCCGGATCACCGTCATCCGGGCGTTGTGGTTTACGGAGTGCTCGGTGGCCGCCATCGGCGAGCGCCTCGGCATCTCAGGTAAGACGGTGTCGCTCGTGGCGAAGCGTGCGGGCTTGCCGCCACGCGCCAGGCGTCCGAGGCCCGTGAGGCAGCCGGCGGAGGTGGAGCTCGCCGTCAAGCTCGCCCTGTCCCGCACGGCAGCAGAGCGCCTCACGGCCCGCGCCGGCCGGGAGGGGCGGAAACTCGAGGCGCTGATACAGGAGATCCTGGAAGGCGCGGCCAAGTAGCTCACGGCGTCACGACACGGCGTTTTATCTCCCGTCTCGGCTTTGTCCGATCCTCGCTCCAACACCCATTGCAACCAGGCCCGGCAGCACGAAGAGCAGGACATCGACGAGAAAGCTCACGCCGGTGATCTCCCCATCCGGCCAGAGGTCGGCGGCGATCGCGCCCAAGCCGATCACCACCCACACGGCACCAACCGCCAGGACTATGCCGCCGAGCCGGCGCCGCCGGATCATGCGCGGAGTCTACCGCACGCCGGGCAGCCTTGGCTGGGCGCGGCTCTGGGCTGTCGCCGGACAGGCAACGATGCCGCCCCATGTCGCCCCACGAGTCCGATCCCTCGAGACGCGAGCGCGCCGATGTCCCGCGTGCCAGAGTGAGCGCATCGCGCCCGTGGGCCACGTCAAAGCCGCCGGCGGGTTGATCAAGTCGGAGCAGCGATGTGAGGCGTGTCGCTCCGCGTTCGTGTTCGTCCGTAAGGCGATCCTCTGACGCAAGATGGTGGACCAAGGTCCACTACGCCATGATGAGCGGGCAGGCGCACACTGCGCTGGCCTGCACCTGGCCCTTCGGGTTGGCGCCGCTGGCGCCGAGACCCGGGTGAATCTGGCGTGGTCGCAATCGGCATCTCGCGAGGCCACCATGGACCAGGCACTCCTTCGCCTCCTGATTCGGGAAAAGCTCGCCACCGGCTGTTTGCCACGCCATCAGACCCCGCGGATCTGGGGCAGTCCGGGCAACAGGGAGACCTGCGACGGCTGCGGGGGGACGGTCACGCGCGTCCAGATGCTGATGGATGGGGCGCTGGACGCGTTGGGGTGCGGGATTCGGTTCCACGTCGAGTGCTTCGCCCTCTGGGACGCCGAGCGCCAGGTCGCCGACCGCGAGCCCAGCAACTCGTCGGCCGACGTTCGATGACGCACACTCTCTCCTGGTATTCCACCGTCGCGACCGATAGGCCGCTGTACCACGACGACACGCGCTGTCCTGAGGGCAGCGCCATCGCGTTGAAGGACCGGCGACTCGGCGACGGCGGGCGGGAACCGTGCGCGCACTGCGCGGGCTTCCTCATCCAGTCGATCGAGGCCAGGTTGCTCAGGCCGAAGGACAATTGACAGTAATACTGCGCGAGACGGCGCGCGGCTCGCTCGGTTACGGGGTGGTGCGCACTGCGGTACTGGTCTTACCGACGACATTGCCCGTCGCCGTGTCCGTGAAGACGGCGAAGATGCGGTTGTTCGCAGGATCGAAGGGCACGTTGCCCTGTCCCTGGACGAAGAACGAGAAGGTCGGGGTGCCGCCCGATCCGATACCGACCGTCACGGTCGATGTGGGCGCGCTGAGGCAGGAGCCGTTGCCCGTGGTCTGGCACACCGCCACGCTGATCGGCAGGCTACCCTTGTCCGTGCTCACCTGGATGTTTCCCGCAGCGCCCACATTGAACGTCGCCACCGCGAGGCGGCCGCGCCATTGTTCCTGGGGATGTCGACGATCAGCGAAGGGTTGACCGTGGCGGCCAGCGCAACGACGTCCGGACCGGGCCCTGCGGTCGACACGATCAGGAGGGTGTTGACACTCGGGATCGGCGTGACGGGCAACAGATTGGCCCCGACCATGTTGAAGCGCACGTCGGTCGGGCCGAAGGGAGCGCTCGGCGTAAAGGCGATGACGAAGTTCTGGATGCCTCCCGGCGGGATATCCACCGGGTTATCGGGCGCTCCCGTCAAGACATTGCTGGGGTCGGCCGTCTGATATGAGAACGTGCCGGGCACGTTTGTGGCGAGTCCAATGGACACCTGCTTGGCCACGCTCGCGCCCGCATTGATGACGGCGGCGAAGGCTGTCGCCGTGTGGCCCACCTGAACCGCGCGGCTCGCGGGAAGGATGGCCCCGGCCGATGGGAACTGTGTGGTGACCAGGGTGACGGCGCTATCGGCCTGGATCAGGCCATAACCGCTATCGAAGTCGAACCCCGCGGATCCCATGTCGATGGCGGTGGCCTGCAGAGCCGCGTAGGTCGCGGTCGGCGTCAGGATCGGCTGCTTTTCGAGCAAGAGGGCGGCTACTCCCGCGGCATGGGAGCCGCAGCCGATGTTCCGAAGAAGTTCCGGAAGGTGTCGGTGTCAACCCCTGGGAGGTTGAGGAACTGGCCGAAGAAGGTCGTGTTCCCTCCGTCCGGCGCGGTGATCTCGGGCTTCCGGCGGATCACCGGGATCGCCAGACGATTCCCCAACGTGTCGAAGAAGATCGGCACGCCTCCCCTGATGAAAAGGGCTCGAGCAGGGGCGGATTGACGCGGAAGGTGGGCGTCTCGGCGAAGAAAGCTGCTCCCACCGCCTGAGCGCCGGCCGCATTGGGATGGCCGAAAGCCGTGGCGCTGGCCGTATTGAACTCCACCGTGACGTCGGAGCCGCCGAAATTGATGTACTTGAGGTAGCCCGGAAATGGTCCGTCAAAGTTGACGATCATGAGGCCCAGGGTCCGTGGCGTCGGACTATTGTTCGTGAACCTGAAGAATTCGAGTGGGTCCCTGCCCGTGTTGGTGGCGGTAGAGCCGTCGAGCACCTGCGTGCAGGCGGCGTCCATGAGGTAGACGTCGAGGTCGTTCAGCGATCCGGCCCCCACTCACCGAGAAGAACGGCGAGTCCCACTGCAAGTCCGGCGCGAAGCTGCTTTGTGCGGGGATGGTGATGTTCTGACAGTTGTCCTCCGGGCCCGAGGAGGCAAAATTGTGGGCGGTACCACCGAAGAAGTGCGGCGCTCCAGGCGCCGAGGGAATGGCGCCGTTCATGAAGACCGTGCCCGGGCGGAAGACACTCTCGTACGAGAGGCGCGCCTCGTTGCCCGCCGCGGAGAAATAGGCGGCCCCTTGGCGAACCACCGTGTCGACGGCCTGGGCGATGATACCGTCCTGGAACATCGGCTCCGCAAGGTAGATGACGTCGTCGACGAGGACATTCGCCCCATTGGCCTTGAGCGCGAGGATATTGTTGGCGACACTGGCCTGCCCGCCCTCGCTGGTGGCGAAGGCCAGAGATGCCGCGGGCGCGACATCGTGGACGATCTGGAGCATGGCGCGCCCCTCGTCGAGTGCCGCTGCCGCAGCCCGGATCTTCCTGGATCACCTGGACGGCCGGGAGGTCTCCGGACGTGACGTCCGCTTGCGCTCCTCCCTTGCAGTTGAAGCTGTCAGAGATCACGCCAACCTGCACGCCTGCACCCGACACCCCGAGGGTACCGCGTGCGATATCGGCACGCATGGCCTCGTCACCCTGACTCGTGGTGCTGCCCACCCGCCGAATGGAGTAGGCGGGTTGGGCGAAGCGCAAGGTGCCAATGGCATTCAGCGCCGGGATGGCGGAGATTGGGAGATGGCCCGAGATCATCCGTCCGAAGAGTGCGATGTGCTGCATCCCGAGGGCGGACAATGCCGCCTTGAGGGCGACCGGGTCGCCGTCGGCAACGGCATCGATCACGACGCGATCGCCTCGCACGCCGACCCACGAGTCTCTCGAGACAAAGGGCAACGCGCTCTGCCGAGCCGCGTGCGCCGTGTGCTCGCCATGCAGGGCCATCAGCGCCGGGTTGATCTTGGAGTTCAGCCCTTTCTTGGGGTCGGCAACGGCCGAACAGCATCCGAGGGCGATCACCGTGAGGACGATCACCGGTACCCAGCTTCTCGGGTTCTTCATTGCGTTTCCCTCCTCCCTCCCGGCGAGCGGCCGGTCCAGACTAGACCTGCAGCCCCGCGAGGCAGCCGTGGATACTAGGGGCGGGGCATCTGACGCGGTCAGGCGACAGGCGCATGGTGGCCGCACGGACAAAGGCGACACTTTCGAGTGTGTCGAGAGCGGGGATGGCGCTGATCGGCAACTGGCCGGACACGATGCGCCCGAAGGCGGCCGCATCGCGAAGGCCGAGGGCCACCAGGTCGGCCTCGAGCGCGGGCGTATCGGTGGCGGCAGTGGCGTCGATCACTACTCGGTCGTCGACGACCCGCAACAGCGGATTGTTGGAATGGAAGTCGACCCCTCGCTGTCGGGCCTCTCCGTAGGCCTCATAGAGGGCCCGCAGTTCGGAGTCGACCTTAGTAGATGGCTTCACCGCGGTGACGGGTGCCGGCGTCGCGCTGGCGGCCGGGTGAGTGCTGGTGACAGACGAACTCGCGGACGTGCAAGCCTGGCCCGCGGCCGCAAGCATGATGCATGACAATGAGAGCGCTCTCCTCACCTTCAGAGACGACGGTGGCGAGCAGAGCGAGTAGGCGCCCCGGTGCGGCAACGTTATCGCTCGGTGAAGATCAGCCGCTCGACCTGCCAGATGCCGAGCCGGATGGCGTGGCAGCCGAAGACGGTCGGGCGAATCCCTGAGCCCGTGGCCTCGCCGATGAGGTCGACGCTCGCCCGGACGCCTCCCAGCGGGTGCGAGTCGGCCCGGCCATGTCCACGCGCTCGGGGCCCGCGAGCTGCTGTCGGACGGCCCGGACGCAGGCCGCCCAGGGCTGAAGCCCGGTCGGATGGGCGTTCGCCGCCAAGGCCGGGGGCCCCGCGCCCGGCGCGAGGGCGAGCAGGGATGAACGGGACCCCGAACGTCACCACCGCGCGCGCGGTGAGGCCGAGCTACCAGCCGCCAACCCATGGAGAGCTCTCGTCAGCGCGCGTAGATGGCATCAGTATGTCCCATCTCACTTATCGCCGACTGCCGGACCGGCCGTCAATTGTATCTTCGTCCAGTGGCCGATCACCGGGCCATGCCGAGTGTCTCCGCGAGCGCGAGGGCCGTCGACGCGCTGTCACCTTCTTGTCCGCTCCCCGACTCCAGTATTGACGTGAGGCCGTCTCGGGTAATCGCCTGATTCACCTCCTCGCCGAGCGGCCCCTAGTGTCGTAATCGGGCTGTCACTTCCCATGTCTTCGTGACGGAGCGGCCCGACCAACACCACTCGTATAAGAAAGGGGCTGCCATGCATCTGCTTCGCCAGCAATACCTGGAGACGATCGCCAGCGCGCTGCTCGTTCTGTGTGTCGCTGTTGTTCCCGCCTTCGGCCAGAGCACGACCGTTTCGGTGCCGGGCACAGCCAATCCCTATCTCGCCGGCATGCCGACGGGTTCCACCTGCTGCGGCGGCGAAACCGGTCCGGATTCCGTGCCGGCGCAGTCGCCCACACAGGTGACGGGCGTGCCGCTTACGGCGGGAGCCGGGCTCACATTCAACGTGAGCGGAAGTGTCAGCAACGTTGCGGGCCAGCCCCCGGTCGATCCACCGGACGGCGGCGGCTTCTTCGAGACGGCGGGCGGCCCCGGCACGCCGTCCAGCAACGGGATTGCCGGGATGATCGCTCCCGTCAATGCGCTGGTCGGCCTCTTCCTGAACGACAACCTGCCGACCTCGTCAGGGGCGCCACCCGGCCTCGACTTCCGCCCGTCCGGGCTGGGGACGGCTTTCCTCACGCTGAACCCCGCCCTCAAGCAGGTGTTCTTCATCGGCGACGGAAGGACGGGCAACGGGACCGGCGCCGTTCAGCAGTTCATCGTTCCCGCGGGAGCGACCCGGTTTTCCTGGGCACGGTCGACGGCTTTGGCTGGAATACCAATAGCGGCGCTTTCTCCGTCAGGTGAACGCGCCGGCCGGCGGCGCCGGTCCGCTGGCGGCCGCCATCCTGCCGTCGAGCCGCTCGGTCAGGTCGGCGGCACGGCGACCGCGTTCGCCACCATCATCAATGCGGGCTCGCTTCCAGCCGTGAGTTGTGGGATCAGCCCGGCGACGTCGTTGCCGGCAACCTCGTTCCTGTACCAGACGACCAACCCGGCAACCAACGCGCTGACCGGGACGCCGAATACGCCCGCGACCATCCAGCCGGGCGCCTCCCAGTCATATCTCGTCGCCTTCACGCCCGGGAACCGCGTTCGGGTCCACCGACGTCGCCTTCAGTTTCCAGTGCGGCAATGCCGGGCCGGCCGCCACCATTTCCGGTGTGAATACGCTCCTGCTCACGGCATCGTCCAGCCCGGCCGCCGACGTGATCGCGCTCGCCGCGACGGCGAACAATACCGGTATCCTGAACGTCATCGGCGGCACTGGCGCGTTTGCCGTGGCCACGTTCAATGTGGGAGCGGCCAGCACCATCACCGCCAGCGTGGATACCGGATCCACGAACCTGCCGCTCGCGCTCGGGATCTGCCAAACGAACGGCGCGGGCAGCTGCATCGGTACGGCCGGTCCGTCGGTGACGCTCGGCATCGGCACCAACGCGACACCGACCTTTGCCATCTTCGCGACGGCGGGCGGCCCGATCGGCTTCAATCCGGCGGCGAACCGGATCTTCGTCCGCTTCAAGGACGGCGCCGGGGTTACGCGTGGCGCGACGAGCGTCGCGGTGCGGACGCAGTGAGGCGTGCACGATCTCGACATCTGAAGGGTGTCCTGGCAGTCTTCGTGACAGTCCGGCCGCGGGGTCACGGGACGACCTGGTAGAATCAGGCGTCCGGCCGCGTCAGCGCCGGGTCAATGGCCGCGCAGCTTCGCGGTCGTCCCGCCCCGCGGAACTTCGCCGGGCGCCGTAGCGAGCACCGCGTTTCTGGCCGTGTAATCCTGACGTGCGCCCTGCGCCCGCGAGCATTGCGCTCGCGGGTCCTTGACCCCTCTCGGGCCCGGGGATATTCTAGGGCGGTTGCGTCTCACGCGTCCCGAACCGGGGCGACGCCCTCAACCGGAGAAGGCATGCTGGACGTCGCTCAAACGCTGTACCGCCATCGGGAGCTGATCGGCATCTTGGTCGCCAAGCAGCTCAAGCTCCGGTATCGCGGCACGGTGCTCGGGTTCGTCTGGACGCTCCTGAGCCCATTACTCCTCATGCTGGTCTACTCGCTGGTCTTCTCCGTCTATTTCCGCCTCGACATGGAACACTACCCTGCCTTCCTGTTCACGGGTCTCCTTCCCTGGCTGTGGTTCGCCTCCTCGCTCCAGCAGGGCGTCACGTCCATCCTGGATGGCGCCGGCCTCGTCACGCGATCGCAGTTCCCGGCCGAGGTCCTGCCCGTGGTGACCGTCCTCGCCAATACCGTCAACTTCTTGCTGACGCTGCCTCTGCTCTTCGCCTTCCTCCTCGCGTTCCGGGTCCAGCTAGGGCCGCCGCTCCTGGTCCTGCCTGTGCTGATCGCCCTCGAGTTCCTCCTTGGCCTCGGCCTCGTGCTGATCGCCGCCGCCGTGAACGTTCGCTTCCGTGACCTACAGCACATCATTCTCCACCTGCTCACCGTGCTTCAGTTGCTGACCCCCATCTTCTATCCCATGAGCCTCATCCCGGACGCCTTCCGGCCATGGGCATACCTGAATCCCCTCGCCATCCTCATGGACGCGTTTCACGACGTGCTCTATCGGAACCAGATGCCGAATGCGCCCGCGCTGCTCGCCCTGTTCGTCCTCAGCTGTGTGGTACTCTCGCTCGCGACGGCAATGTTCAACCGCTACAAGCAGACGTTCGCCGAGGCGTTGTGACATGGACGCGGTGCTCCTCGAGGACGTCGGCAAGAGCTTCGAGAAGATCGTGTTGCGCAGCGGCTACACAACCTTGAAGACCGCACTCACCCATCTCTTGTCCCGGGATGCCCGGCCACCCGAGCGCGTGGAGGCGCTCACGAGCGTCAGTCTCGCCGTCCCTCCCGGCGCCACGCTGGGCCTCTTGGGCAGGAACGGCTCCGGCAAGAGCACGCTGATCCGGATCATCGCCGGCATCTACAAGCCCGACACGGGGCGCGTCGTCACGCAGGGCCGCGTCTCCGCCCTCATCGAGCTCGGCGCTGGATTCCATCCGGAGTTCACCGGGCGCGAGAATGTCTACGTCAACGGCATCATCCTCGGCCTCACCAAGAAGGACATCCGCCGGCGCTTCGACGAGATCGTCGACTTCGCCGAGATCGAGAAGTTCATCGATGCGCCCGTGCGCACGTACTCCTCGGGCATGTACATGCGGCTTGGCTTCTCAGTGGCCGTCCACGTGGACCCGGACATCCTGCTCGTGGACGAGGTGCTCGCCGTCGGCGACGAGGGCTTCGTCAAGAAGTGCCTCGACAAGATGAACGAGTTCAAGAAGCAGGGGAAGACGATCATCCTCGCCGGCCACGATCTCCTCCTCGTCGAGCAGTGGTGCGACCGCGCCGTGCTGCTCGATGGGGGCGCGTGACGGCCCAGGGCTCCCTCCGGACGTGGTCGCCGCCTATCGGCGCTCCCTGGCGGGCCCGCCGCCGACCGAGGCATGATGGACACGCCCGACGAGGGCGCGCGCGCGGACATGGCAGGAGCCCTCTACGACCGGCACTACTACGAGACCGCCCTCGGGCCCGTCCCCTACGACCGCACCCAGGTCAAGTGGATGGACTTCTTCGCGACCATCGCCGATCGGATCGTGGCCGAGATCAAGCCGCGCCGGGTGCTCGACCTCGGGTGCGCCAAGGGATTGCTGGTCGAAGCCCTTCGCGACCGCGGGGTGGAGGCCTTCGGCATCGACGTCTCCGCCTACGCGATCAGCGAGGTCCGCGCCGACATCAAGCCGTTCTGCCGCGTCGCCTCCGTCACCGAGCCGCTCGGTGGCCCCTGGGATCTGATCACGTGCATCGAGGTCCTCGAGCACCTGAGCGAGGCGGATGGCCGCCAGGCCATCGCCAATATCTGCGTCGCCGCGGACGATGTCCTCTTCTCCTCGACGCCCGACGACTTCGAAGAGCCCACCCACGTCAACGTGCGCCCGGCCTCTTGGTGGATCGAGCGCTTTGCCGAACGCGGCTTCGCGCTCGACGTCGACTTCGACGCCGCCTTCGTGGCCCCTCACGCCGTGCGGCTGCGCGGAGGCACGAACGCCGACACGGCCCTGGACGACCTCCTCGGCCACCGCTACCGGCTCCACCGCGAAATCGAGGGTCTCCGTCACGAGACGACGGGGAAAACGCAGATCATCGGCGAGCTGCAGCGAATCGTCGCGGTGCTGCAGAAGCGGCAGGCTCGTCTGTCGAGCGACCTCGCCGCCGTCCAACGGGGAGCGCAGGCGGTCCGCAACGATCTACAGGCGGTGCGCGCCGAGAGAGCGGCCGCCAGCGATCGCCAGGCGAGCTCGCCCGCCCGCGACCGTGCTCGTCGCCGACCTCAGCGCGCTCGTCGAGGGCCAAGGATGCCGATCTGGCCTCCTTCCGCCGGAACGCCGAGGACAAGGACAAGCTCATCGCCGGCCTCAACTATCACCTCCTCGCCGTCCAGCGCACGATCGGCTGGAAGCTGCTCGAGCGGTTGCGCCGCCTGCGCGATCACATGCTGCCGGTGGACAGCCGACGGCGGGACGTCTATTGGAGCATCCGGCGCCCCACCGAGGTGCTCCTCGACGAGGGGCCGCGCGCGTTCTTCTTCAAGACCCGGTACAAGATCCGCCTCAAATGGCGCGGCCAGGAGTTCCTCGTCAAAGCTCCCCGAAGGAGCTGTCCCCCGACACACTCGACGCGCGCTACCAGGCGTGGCTCGAGCGGCACCGCGTCGGGCCCCACGACCTCGCCCGGATGAAGGGCGCCATCAAGGGGCTCGGGTACACGCCCGTGATCAGCGTAGTCACGCCGGTTTACAACACCGACGAGGTCTGGCTGCGCAAGTGCATCGAGTCCGTGCGCGCCCAGGTCTACCCGCACTGGGAGCTCTGCCTCGTCAACGACGGCTCGACCCGCCCTCATGTCAGGGCGATCCTCGACGAGTACGTCACGAGCGAGCCTCGGATCTTGGTGGAACACCTGGACCGCAATCAGGGCATCGCGGGAGCCTCGAGCCATGCGCTGAAGCTGGCGAGCGGCGACTTCGTCGCGCTCCTCGATCACGACGACGAGCTGCCGCCCGAAGCGCTCTTCGAAGTGGTCAAGCGGTTGAACGACACTCCGGATCTCGACCTCATCTACACCGACGAGGACAAGCTCGAAGCGGACGGCCGCCGGACCGAGCCGTTCTTCAAGCCGGACTGGAGCCCCGACCTCCTCTCGTCGATGAACTACATCACCCACTTGTCGGTCTTCCGCCGCAGCCTCCTGTCGGAGATCGGCGGCTTCCGGCATGGGCTCGACGGCAGCCAGGACTACGACCTCCTCCTCCGCTTCACCGAGCGCACCGAGCGCATCGCCCACATCGCCAAGGTGCTGTATCACTGGCGCAAGATTCCCGGCTCCGCGGCGGCGTCGCTACGCGGCCAAGCCCCACGCCTATGAGGCCGGCGCGCCAGGCCCTCGAGGATTCGCTCCGGCGCCGGGGTGGGAGGGAGAGGTCGAGGTGGTCCGGCCGGGCTCCTACACGATGCGCTACCGCCTGCGCGAGTCGCCGATGGTCTCGATCATCATCCCGACGCGCGATCGCTGGTCGCTCTTGCAGCAGTGCCTCCGCAGCATCGAAGAGAGGACCACCTACAAGCGATACGAGGTCATCATCCTCGACAACGACAGCACCGAGCCCGAGGCGATCCACGGCCTCAACGCCGTCGCGAGCAAGCACCGCGTCTTGCCGTTTCCCGGGGCGTTCAACTTTTCCGCGCTCAACAACTTTGGCGCCGCCCAGGCGCGCGGCGACTACCTCCTGTTCCTCAACAACGACACGCAGGTGGTCGATCCCGATTGGCTCGGGGCCATGCTCGAGCAGGCGCAGCGTCCGGAGGTCGGCGCGGTGGGCGCCCGCCTGCACTACCCCGACGGCCGGATCCAGCACGCGGGGCTCGTCCTCGGCATCGGAGGTGTGGCCGATCATGCCTTCCGCGGCCTCTCCGGCGACGCCTTCAGCTACTTCGGACTGGCCACCGTCGTGCGCAACGTGAGCGCCGTCACCGCCGCCTGCATGATGGTGCGCAGGGGCGCCTTCGATGAAGTCCACGGCTTCGACGAGCGCCTCGAGGTGGCCCTGAACGACGTGGATCTGTGCCTCCGCTTGCGCCAACGGGGCTACCTCGTCGTCTATACCCCGCGCGCCCACCTCTACCACCACGAATCGGGCACGCGAGGACGGCTGCATCCGCCCAAGGACGAAGAGCTGGTCTGGAAGCTCTGGGGGACGTGATCCGAGCGGGTGATCCCTACTACAACACCAACCTGACGCTCTCGCGGACGGACTTGAGCCTGAACGTCTAATCGTCGGCGTGCCTCACGCGGAAGACGAGCGTGAAACCGTTGCCGACCTTGCTGTCGACGTCTTCCCGGGCCACCAAGTCCCACGTGCACAGTTCGTTGTCGCGCATCCAGTCCACCACATCCGTCAGCGTGTCCGGGGTGAACGTGTGATAGTGCCCCATGCGGCCGCCGGGGACGCCGTCCAAGGGATGAGTGTCCAGCGTCCACCCCCGGCGGTGACATTCGATAAAGTGTTCGAGCGGGGTGAGCTCGCGATCCGCGTCCTGCGGCAACGGCGCCCTTGAGGGGAGCGATCATGTAGACGTAGCCGCCATCGCGGATGATCCGATCCCACTCGAGAAAAGCCCCGATCAGGTTCGGGAGATGCTCGACGACGTGGCTGCTCAGGATGAAGTCCTCGCTCCGATCCGATACGGGAATGCGGTCTCCCGAGCCCCAGATATCGACGCGAGCCGGCTCCGCTCCCATCGCCCGCTGCTCCTCGGCGTAGAAGTCATGGCCTTCGCGGGTCGCCACGTTTCGCGTCTGGAGCCCGAAGGGATTGTAGGAGGCCGCCCCGATCTCGAGCCCGTGCAAGCCGTCGAGGAGCTCGTGGGCCAGCCGGTGCTCCGGAAAGACCACAGGGGACATCCCGGAGTCTGGCGCCTGATCTCTCCGGGCCCTCGCTCGTGCTTCGCGCTTTGTCGCGGACGTGCCCGGTCGCAGACCGTGGAGCCCCGGCTCTCGCGCTTCGGAGCCCGCGGTGGTCACCTTCCTGTCGCGGGGGCCGGCGCCGGCTGCTGGAGCGATCGAGTTGCGCGTTCGAGGCCCTCGACCAATGACGTCAAGCCCTGCTGAGCCCGCTGCGTGGTGATCGCGAGGCTTTCCTCGAGGCTTGGCGGCACGGAGGGCGCGGCCGACTCGCCGAGCGCCGCGGGCTGCGGGGGAAGGCCGGCGAGGGCATGCGACTTGAGCATGTCACCCACGGTGACCTGCTGCTCGTCGGTGGTCGCGCTCTCTCCCGCGCGGGAAGACATCGGCACCGCACCAGCGGCGGCCGTCTGGGGCGAGGCCCAATGCCGGACGCACTGGACGCGACAGCCGGGGCCTCTTGACTCGGGCGCGCCCCGGTGCTCGCCACCGGCACCCCTTCGGCCGGGGCGCCCAGCAATACGATCCGATCGATCACCACCATCGCATCGGCACCCTGCCGGTACAGGATCGTGTGGTTTTCGGCTCGCAGTAACTGGCGGAGCATGTCGTCGACAGAGGCGCTCGCGATGGACACCGTCACGAGACGCGACGCCGCAGGGCCTTCTGCGACCGTGAACCCAACCTTCGCCCCGATGAGCCGCAGCAGGTCGCCGAGACCCACCTCCCTCGCCGCCACGGACACGTAGGGGTCGTACTCGACGCTCACCCTCGGTTCGTCTGCCGCCCGCGCGGTCATGGGGAGAGGATGCAGGAGCCCGCGGTCACCGCCGCGAGTCCTACTGCGACAAGCCTCGATCTCATGGTGTCTCGTCCTCCGAGGGTCGTCGGTCGCATGCGGCTCGATTGCGAGCATGTCACCCTGCGGCGGCGGCTGTCAAGCTGCCGTGAGAAGTGCGTGCGTGGGCGGGCGCCGGGACGCCTCGGCGCCCGCCCGGATCAGGCGGATGGTCAGGCTTAGTCGGGCGGCTGACAGTCGGCCAGGATCCGGCTGATCCCGTGATGTTCAACGCCGTGTGACTCGCCGGCCCGAGGTCCATCCCGGGAGTGATCCCGCCGCCGGACCCGAGCGAGCGGCCGTGTCGGCAGCTCCACGGCATCGAAGGTCACGCGTCGAGCGCCCGCGTGAACGACGCCGAGAAGCGGCGCGCGCCTGTGGGAAGCGCCCGCAGCGTCGCGGTGACTCGCTCGCCCGCGCGGTGCTCGGCGATCTCCCCCTGTTGCGCCAATGAGTGACGCGGCCGGCGCTTGACGCCGGCCCGCGTTCCTCTCGTCACCCCGCTCCGCTTCTCCTCCGCGCGATTGGCAGCGCGCGCGCGTGAGGATTGCCCTCACCGAAAGAGGACGTTTCTTGTCCGCCGCCTTGATTCCATGGAGCGAGATCGCACCGCGATCAATCGCATCACCGATCACACACACAGGGGTGACATGGCACGTCGACGACACGAGGAGACGAGGTCGTTTGCGCAAGGGCAGGAGATCTGGACGTGGTGGCGACGGGCGGTGACGCTAGTGCTGGCCGTGCTCTCGGTGACGGCGATGGGAACGACAACGGAAGCGGCCGAATCGCCGACGCCGGGCGGCTTCGTGGAGTCGGCCACCGCCGGCCAGGTGCGGGCGCGAGTCAAGCCGCAGCTGCCGGCCCGCGGCCCCTTCACGTTTCCCCAACCCTACAACACGACGGGTGTCCGCCTGACCAACGCGGATGATTGCGGCGGCGCCGACTGCGTGAACTACATCGGTTACTCCTATTGGAGGAACACGAACAACCACGTGGGCAGCGATACGATGCTGATCTTCCTCTCGCTGGACCGGCAGCGCGGCGGCAACGGGCCGACCCTCTTGAGCTACGACAAGAAGACGGACCAGGTCCAGGTCGTGGGCCCGCTCTTCGGTGCCGATCACCCGCTGAGCTGGTCCACGGGCGAAGGGTGGTACTGGAGCGCCTCGCAGGCGACGAAGCTCTACGTCAATCAGGGCAGCAAGCTCCTGCGCTACGACGCCCTCGCGCGGACCTTCGAGACGGTGTTCGATGTTGCCCCCGCTTCGGCGGCGACAAGTACATCTGGCAGATCCACTCGAGCGGCGACGACCGCGTGCACTCGGCCACGCTCAGGACGAACAGCGACTACAGCACCCTGGGCTGCGTCGTTTACAACGAGGCCGGCGGGCAGTTCTCTTTCTTTCCGCCGAAGGGCGATTACGACGAGTGCCAGATCGACGACAGCGGCCGGTGGCTCGTGATCAAGGAAAACGTCGATGGGCGGAGCCGGCGAGGACAATGTCATCATCGACCTCCAGGGAGGCGGCGAACGCGTCTTCACCGACGAGGCCGGCGCCGGCGGGCACTCGGACAACGGGTACGGCTACATGGTGGCCGCCGACAACTGGAACACCCTGCCGGGCGCAATTCGCGTGTGGGCCCTCGGACCCGGCTCGGCGGCTGATGACTTGCCGCCGGGGTGCTCGTGTACCACAGCGCAGGCTGGGACAGCGAGATCAACCACGTGTCCCACAGCAATGCGCGGCCCGGCGTTCCGGCCGGCAACCAGTACGCGTGCGGCAGCGGCGCCAACCGGCTCGAGCGGCCCCAGGCCAATGAGATCCTTTGCTTTCCCCTGGACGGCTCTCTGCGCGTCCTCGTGGTCGCGCCGGTCATGACCGATCTCGACGCCCGCGGTGGCGGTGACGACTACGCGAAGCTTCCCAAGGGGAATCTCGACGTCACCGGTCGCTATTTCATCTGGACCAGCAATGTCGGGGTGATCGTCTCGACGCGTTCATCGTGAAGGTGCCGGGCGAGCGCCTCGGCACCGTCCCGGTGTCCACGAGCGCGCCCCCATCCCGGTGTCCACGAGCGCGCCCCCACCCCGGTGTCCACGAGCGCCATCCCGGTGTCCACGAGCGCGCCCACCATCGAGGTGTCCACGAGCGCGCGAACATTGAATGCCGGCGACGTCCTCACCGTCGGCCTCACCGTGCACAACGGGCCGACCGGTGTGCCGCTCGATCTCTACGTCGGCCTGTACTTGCCTGACAACCAGATTGCCTACTTTAGCAGCCCCGGACTCGCCGGCCTGAGTGATCTGCCGTCCACGACCCCAACATCGATGCAGCTCGTTCCCGCGGGAGCCAGCCTCACACTGCCGCGCTTCGTCGAGGTCGCGTTGCTCCCGGGGGACACCGCCCGGCACGTACCAGTTCTTCGCGGCGCTCGTGACGCCGGGCGCGGTATCCGATGGCGCCGTGAGCGACTCCGACCTGGCAGCCTTCGAGCTGGTGGCATTCACCATCGCGCCATGAGTGCGGGCGCCCAAGGCCGGCGACCGGCATCGCGCGTGGCGCGACGAGCGTCACTGGTGCGGGGACCACGGTGAGGGCGTAGGTGATTTCGGCCGGCAGTATCTCGGCAATCTCGCGGCAGGGCCGGCCGCGGGGTGAAGGGACTACCTGGTAGAATTTTCAAGGCATCGCCAACCGGGCTGGTCTTGGAATCGGCCGGGCTGGTGATTGTCCCCCTCAGACTCTCCTTCCGCTCAGCCGATAGCCTGGCACCCGTCTTGCTCTACGCACAGGCGGCGGTGAGCACATCGGACATTCGATTGCTCACCGATGGTGCCCATAGATGATGACCGATCCATTTGAAATTCACAGACAGCTACTTCGGGTTGGGGATAGCCCCCTGCGCGGGGCACCCTGGCGCCAGCGCGGCGCGGCATGGCTCCGCGAGGTGATGGCCATCACCTCTCCACTCGTGCAGGCGCCGGATCCGGGAGGCACTCCTCCCAAGGTGGGTCCCGGCCCGCGCCCGCGAATTCTCGTCGTCGAGGACCACGAGGACAGCCGTGAGATGCTGCGTCAGTTCTTGCAGTTCGAGGGCTACGACGTCGAAGTGGCCGCGGACGGCCGCCTTGGGATCGACGCCGCGCTCGAGCGTCCCCGGTTGTCGCGCTGATCGACCTGGGCCTCCCGCAGCTCGACGGATTCCAGGTCGCGCGGGCCATCCGAGAACGATTCGGTCACAATATCTGGCTCGTGGCGCTGACGAGCCGGACGACTCCCGCCGATCGTCGCCGGAGCGCGGAAGCCGGCTTCGACCTGCACGTGGCAAAGCCAGTGGCCATCGATCGGCTCAGGGGTATCCTTCGAGACATCGTGTCACGGGCGAGCTGAGGTCGGGGAAGCGCGACGTCTCTGGACAACGGTGGTCACACAGCACGGGAGGGCAGCGCTATGAGTGATGAGCGGACGGCCTTGGCGGAGCTCGCGACCCAGGCCACGGCCACGCTTCTGAGAGAGCTAGTGGCGCACCTGCGGCAGAACCGGACCCAGCTCCGCGAGGAGTGGGTCCGCAAGATCACCGGCGCCCGGCTCCTGACGGCGATGAGCCGCGAGGAGATCTTCGCGGAAGCCACGTCCGTCTACGACAGCTACGTGGAGGCGGTGGAGACGGGGACGGTGGAAGCGCTCCAGGCCTATGCCCGCAATCTCTCCGAGCGCATCATTCCCCGGGGCGTCGAGACGAACGAGGTCGTGGGGATCGTGCTCCTTCTCCGCGACGTGCTCGCGCGGTCACTGTTCGCCAAGTACCATGGCGACGTGGGCGTGCTGAACCGCGTGCTCGACGCCTACGAGCCCGCCGCCAACCGCATCGCGATCACCGTGGCCGTCGGCTTCGTCCAGCAGCGCGAGCGCGTCATTCGCGAGCAGCAGGAAGCGATCCGGCTTCTGTCGACCCCGGTCTTGCAGGTCCGCGAGCGCCTGCTCATCCTGCCGATGATCGGGCTGATCGACCCGCAGCGCGCCCGCCAGCTCACCGAGCAGCTCCTTCGGGGCATCCGGGCGAACCGCGCCGAAGGTCGTGGTCATCGACGTCACGGGCGTGGCGGCGCTGGACGCGAGCGTGGCCAACCACCTCGTGCAGACGGTGGATGCGGCGCGGCTCCTCGGCGCCACGGTCATCGTCACGGGGCTGTCGCCGGAGATTGCCCAGACCCTGGTCAATATCGGGGTCGACCTGGCGCGGATGACGACGGTCGGCGACCTGCAAGGCGGCATCGAGGAAGCGGAGCGCCTGCTGGGCTACACCGTCGTGTCGCTGAAAGAAGCTCCGCCGCCGGCGTGAGCCCATCCATCGGTCCCGAGCCCGATGCAAGTCCCAATCCTCAAGCAGGGGTCCTATCTCATCGCGAGCATCCAGTCCGCGCTGACCGACGCCGACCTCGTGCAGCTCCGCGAGTCGCTGGTCGAGCAGGTGGGACGGTATCGCTCCCGCGGTGTGATCGTGGACGTGACGGCGCTCGACGTGATGGACTCGTTCGCGAGCCGCATCCTCCGCGACATCGCCACGATGATCAAGCTGCGCGGGGCGGAGACGGTGATCGTCGGCATCGACCCCGACGTCGCGCTCGCCATGGTCCGGTTGGGTCTGAACCTGGAGGGTGTGGCGACCAGCCTCGACCTCGAGGAGGGCCTCGCGTTCCTCGAGACGCGCACCAAGTCCGAGAGGCGGCGGTGATGGAGCCAGCCTCGGCGCCCGATGTCCGGGTGCCCGTCGCGTCGGACATCGACATCGTGTCCGCCCGGCAGCAGGGCCGCGCGCTCGCCATGCGGCTCGGCTTCTCCTCGAGCGACGCGACCATGGTGGCCACCGCGATCTCGGAGCTGGCCCGCAACATCGTGCTGTACGCCAAGCGAGGCGAGATCGTCCTGGCCGCGGTCGTGAACAGCGAGCACCGCGGCCTCGTCATCACGGCGTGCGACGACGGTGACGGCATCGCGGACATCCGTCAGGCGCTGCAGGACGGGTACTCGACATCGGGGCGCATGGGCGTCGGGTTGCCCGGGGTGAAGCGGCTCATGGACGAGTTCGAGATCTCGTCCACGGTCGGCAAGGGCACCGTGGTCAAAGTCAAGAAGTGGGGGCGATGACGTGGAGGGAGGACGCCGCCTCTCGTCGAGTGGACCGTCGCCATCCGCTCGCTCGGGAGCGAGTCGGGCGATCAGTACCTCGTGTCCCGGACGGCGGACGGCGGCGTGCTGGTGGCCGTGGTCGACGGGCTTGGTCACGGACCGGAAGCGGCGAGCGCGGCGAAGACAGCCATCGCCGTGCTCGAGGCCGGTGACGAGCGCGAGCTCGGCGCCCGATTCCTGCGCTGTCACGAGCGACTGCGGGACACGCGCGGCGTGGTCCTGAGCCTCGGGCTCTTCGCAACGGGCAGCCTCACCTGGCTCGGCGTCGGCAATGTCGACGGCGTGCTCCTGCGGTCGGGCTTCAGCGCCCCCGAGCAACTCCTCGTGCGCGGCGGCGTGGTGGGCCGGCGTCTGCCCTCGCTCGAGCTGTCCCGGCTCACCGTGGCGCGGGGCGACACGCTGATCCTCGCGACGGACGGCATTCAGAGTCGGTTCGCTGAGTGACCCCGGCATCGCCTTCGCGGCCCCACCGACGGCCGAGCGCATCCTCGCCGATCACGGCAAGGAGACCGATGACGCGCTCGTCCTGGTCGTCCGATACCTCGGCCCGGAGGCGTGAGGATGGCGATGGCCGACCTGCAGGAGGAGTTCACCCGGGCGCTCGAAAGCCATCTCGCCGATGGCGGCGAGGCCGCCTTGCTCTCCGCGTACGAGCTCGGCCGGCGGACGCTCGCCGCGCAGTTCGGCGTCCTCGACGTGGCGACCCTGCTGCACGAGGCCCTGTTGGTTGCCTGTCTCCGCCGGCCGGATGACAGCGTGACGGTCGTCCGGGAAGCGGGTGACTTCGCGCTGGAATGTCTGTCCCCCTTCGAGATGGCGCATCGTGCGGTCCGCGAGGCCAATGCGGCGCTGCGCGGGCTCAACGACCATCTGGAGGAGCAGACCCGGCGCATCTCTCGCGAGCTCCACGACCAGGCGGGCCAGCTCCTCGCCTCGGTGTATCTCGCCCTTGACGACCTTGCCGGGGATGTGCCGGGCGACGTGGGCGAGCGCTTGCTGGCGGTGAAGGGCCTGCTCGACAGGATCGAGGAGCAGCTCCGGCGGCTGTCCCACGAGCTCCGGCCCATGATTCTCGACGACCTCGGGCTGGTCGCGGCGCTCGAGTTTCTGGGCACGGGCTTCGCGGCGCGGCACGCACTCGAGATCCGCGTGCACGGGCGCAGCGAGGAGCGGCTTCCCGGACCCATCGAGACCGTGCTCTATCGCATCGTCCAGGAAGCCCTGAACAATGTTGCCAAGCACGCGCGGGCCGCCACCGTGACGATTGCCGTCAGCCGCGATGCCCGGCACGTGTCCTGTTCGGTGCGGGATGACGGCGTTGGGTTCGACCCTCGAGGCGACCCGCGTCGGCGACCACGGCATCGGGTTGATGGGGATCCGGGAGCGCCTCACCCCGCTCGGCGGCGTGCTCAGCATCGCCTCCGCCCCGGGAATCGGCACCGAGCTGCGGGTCACGATCCCGCTCGGGGTCTGACCCTCGGGTCATTCTTGAGGTTGATTTGGGTAATTGCCGGATTGACTCCCCGGAACGGCAGTCCAAAGGTAAAAGCATCTTGGCGATTGCCTGCAGACGGCGGGCGAGGCGGCAACGGGGGGCCAGATGCCGACATTGCTGATTGCTGACGACGACGCGGGATTTCGAAGTTCGATCAGGCGGGTGCTCGAGCGCGATCCCGACACCGAGGTGATCGGGGAAGCCGCTGACGGCAAGGAGGCGGTGCGGCTCGCGCGCGCGCTGCACCCCGGCATCGTGCTCATGGACATCAGCATGCCGCAGATGAACGGCCTGGAAGCTCTCAGGCTGACGAAGCAGGCATGGCCGGACACGAAGGTCATCATGGTGACGATCCACGATGAGGAGCCGTACCGGACGGTGGCGATGGCGGGTGGCGCCGACGGCTTCGTCTTGAAGAAGGCGGTCGGGACCGACCTGCTTGCCCGCCATCCGTCGCCTCACATCTCGCTGAATCGGACGGTCCGTCGTGCGCACTCCTGCCTCGTCGCCGTGGGCAAGTGGCGACATCCGCTGGCACCGCTACGCCATTCGCGAAGGATTGATTCGAGCCTGACGTAGCTTCCGCCCCCTCGGTTCGGGCGGTCATCCGCTTCCCCGTTCAGGTATTTCCCCGGGTTCCTTTCTGGGTTCTGCCGGATTGGCGCATCGCCCTGCCGCTCCTACGCTTGTCGTGACGATACGCACCGGACCTGGACGCCGCCTGATGCGGCGGCCCAAGGTCCGTGCGAAGGGGACGACGATGAAGATGCGGATGCTGTTCTGGGGATCCCTGATATGCCTGGCCGCGGGAGCGCCTGCCTTCGCGCAGACGCCGGTGGCGGCCACGACGCCCACGGACGCGAGCCCGACGCCGACCGCCGACTATCAGATCGGCCCCGAGGACGTGCTCGACATCGCGGTCTGGAACAATCCCGCGATGAGCCGGACCACACCGGTCCGCCCGGATGGGATGATCTCGCTCCCGCTGCTCAACGATATCCAGGCCGCCGGTCTCACGCCGATGCAGCTTCGCAACAACATCGCGACCAAGCTGACGGAGTACCTGCCGAATCCCGAGGTCTCGGTGATCGTGCGCGAGGTCAACCATTTCAAGATCTCCGTGCTCGGCGAGGTGAAGAAGCCCGGCCGCTACGACTTCAAGGGCCAGGCCACGGTCCTCGACGCGATCGCGACGGCGGGCGGGCTGTCCGATTTTGCCGCGCGCTCGAAGATCACGATCCTGAGGAACGAGAACGGCGCGTCGAAGCGGATCCCCGTCAACTACAACAAGATCGTCTCCGCGGCCGGAGCAGGGCGACGTCCGCCTCCGTCCCGGCGACGTCGTCCTCGTTCCGTAGCTGGAGGCGCTGATGGCTCACGACATGCAGACGGCATCCGGGCAGACGGGCTCCGGATTCGCGCGCGCCGGAGAGATCTGGGGCCGGCGGAAATGGCTGGGCCTCACCGTCTTCGTGGCCGTCCTCGCCGTCTCGCTCGGCATCGTGGCGGCGCTGCCGCCGATGTTCCGCTCCCGTGCCACGGTCCTCGTCGACCGCGAACAGGTGCCCGAGGCCTTCGTGCGCTCGGCCGTCTCCGCCGAGGTGGAGACGCGGATTCAGCGGATCAGCCAGGAGGTGCTGAGCCGGGAGCGCCTCGCCGGCCTCATCGAGCGCTTCAACCTCTACCCGCAGCTCCCGCGCCCCTCGACCAACGAGTCGGCGATCGAGGAGATGCGTCGCGACATCGTGCTCGAGCCGAAGGTGGTGGACCAGGGTGGTCGCATCACGACGGTGGGCTTCGGACTGAGCTACCGGGGCAACGATCCCGTGAAGGTCGCGGACGTGACCAATGCCCTCGCCGCGCTCTACGTCGAGCGCAACTCGAAGATCCGCGAGCGGCAGGCGTCGGGCACCGCCCAGTTCTTGAAGGCGCAGCTCACCGACATGAAGGCGAAGCTCGATGAGCAGGAGCGCCGCATCGGCCAGGCGCCGCTGCCGCTGGAGGCGGAGGTCGCCGGCCTCGAGCGGCTCAACATGCGCCTGCGCGTCAACTCCGATCGCCAGCTTCGCGCGATGGACCGCCGCGAGCGGCTGGTGAAGGAAGCCGAAGGCCCGGCGCTGGCGGCGACGCCCGGGGCGGCGCCCGAGACCTCGGCCGCGCGGCTCGCCAAGCTGAAGCAGGAGCTGGCGGAGCTGAAGACGCGCTACACCGACAAGTATCCCGACGTGATCCGGATCAGGGGAGATCGCCGCGCTCGAGGCGCGCGTGGAGACGTCGCGTTCCGAGCCGGCGACGGCGGCGGCGCCGCGCGCCGGCAGGGACGCGATCGCCGAGGTCGATGCCGAGCTCCGCATGCTGAAGGACGAGGAGCGCACCGTCCAGCAGCAGATCGCGGGCTTCGAGCACAGGACGGATGCCGCGCCGAAGCGACAGCAGGAGTTCCAGCGTCAGGCGCGCGACTACGCGACCACGAAGGAGTTCTACCAGTCGCTGCTCAAGCGCTACGAAGACGCCCAGATCGCGGAGAGCATGGAGCAGGGGCAGAAGAGCGAGCAGTTCCGGATCCTCGATACCGCGGTGCCGTCCAAGGAGCCGCTCGCCCCGAACCGCATGCGCCTGGGTCTGCTCGCCCTCGCCCTGTCGCTCGCCGCGGCCGCGCTGGTGGCGATGCTGCGCGAGCGCCTCGACACGTCGTTCCACACCGTCGACGACCTGCGCGCGTTCAGCCGCATCCCCGTGATCACGGGGATCCCCCTCTGGTGACGGAGCGGGACCTCCGACAGCGGCGGTGGCGCCTCGGTCTGGTGACGGTCTCGCTGGTGGTGGGGATCGGAATTGCCACCAGCGGCTCGTATCTCTTCGCCCACAACAGCGAGCAGCTCACGCGACTCCTGTCGGGCGGATAGGAGCCCGCCATGTACCTCGAGTTCTACGGCCTTCGCGAGCGGCCCTTCAGCGAGACGCCCGACCCGAAGTTTCTCTTCCTCACCCCGGGCCACCGCGAGGCGCTGGCGCAGCTCATCTACGGCGTCCAGGAAGGCAAGGGCTTCATCGTCCTCACGGGCGAGGTGGGCACGGGCAAGACCACGCTGCTCCGCACGTTCATGGAGCGCATCGATACGAGCAGCACCCATGTCGCGTTCATCTTCGACTCCACGATGCCGTACGACGGCCTGGTGGAGTACATGCTCGAGGACTTCGGCATTCCGAGTGCCGGCAAGACGCGCGCCCAGCGCCTCTTCGCGCTGAACCGCTTCCTGATCGAACGCCGGCGCGCCGGTCAGACGGCCGCGGTCGTCGTCGACGAGGCGCAGAATCTCTCACTCGCGAACCTCGAGCACCTCCGGTTGCTCTCGAACTTCGAGACGCCGACGGGGAAGCTCCTGCAGATCATCCTCGTGGGCCAGCCGGAACTGCGCGACAAGCTCGCCCGCCCGGAGCTCCGCCAGCTCCGGCAGCGCCTCGGCATGCGCTGCATGATCCGGCCGCTCACGCGCGAGGAGACGCGGAGCTATATCCGGAGCCGTCTCCACGTCGCCGGCGCTTCCGACACGCGGCTGTTCACGGACGCCGCCGTCGAGCGCATCGCCGCGTACACGAACGGCATCCCGCGCCTCGTCAATATCCTGTGCGACCACTGCCTGCTCATCGGCTACACGGACCAGACACGCCGAGTGGAGCGCGAGATGGTCGAGCGGGGCATCGAGTATCTGGAAGACGGGCAGCGGCCGGCTCACGCCCGCGGCATGTTCTGGCGGCCGGCCACGCGGCGCCTGCGGTGGCTCGTGGGCGGGCTCGGCGCCGCGGCGATCGCCGGGGTCACCCTCTTGGCAGCGGCCGTCGGCGGCGTCTCTGTGCCCGGCCCGATCGCAGGTCAATTCCTCGACTACGCGCGCCTCGCGCGCGACCTGGTGATGCGATGAGCATGTTCTTCAAGGCCCTGGAGCAAGCCGAGCGCGACAGAAATGGACGGCAGCGCGAGCGGACGTCCCGCGAGCCGTCGTCCACGGCGGTGCCGGATGCGAACGGGGCGGCAGCATCGCACGCGGTCGAGGTCGTCCCGGCGCCTGCCCGGCTCCCGCCGGCCCTCGCTTCGAGAGCGCGGCAGGACCCGTGCCCCGGTCGGCTCCCGCCGGCCGGACACCGGCCAATCTCGATCCGCCGATGCCCGCCGCCTCGCCGGCACCGGTGGACGAGGGTGGCCGTCGACGTGCCGTCCGCGACTCCGGGCGAGATCGACGAGCACCTGGTGAGCCTGGTCGCATCCCTCCTCGTTCGCGTCGGAGCAGTACCGCGTCCTCCGACACACGGTGGAGCAGCTTCATCGGACGGCCGGGCACTCGATCTTCGGGATCGGCAGCCCGAGCGCCTCCGACGGCAAGACCACGACGGCGCTCAACCTCGCGGGCGCTCTCGGCCAGGCCCCGGATGCGCGGGTCCTGCTCGTCGAGGCCGACCTCCGCTGCCCGAGGATGGCAGAACGCCTGGGCCTGGACGGCACGCAGTTGCCCGGGCTCGTCCAGGCCATCCGGTCGCCGCACATGGGCATCGCGGATGTGGCTCGCCAGCTGACTGCCTACAACCTTTCGGTGGTGCTCGCCGGCGAGTCTGCCGCCACGCCTTACGAGGTCTTGAAGTCGCCGCGCCTCGGCGAGCTGCTCGACGAGGCGCGCCGCCTCTACGACTACGTCGTCATCGACACGCCGCCGATCGTCGCGTTCCCTGACTGCCGAATCCTCAATAACTGGGTGGACGGCTGGTTGATCGTCGTCGCCGCGCACCGCACCTCGCGAAAGCTGCTCGAGGAGTCGCTCGACCTCATGGAGGAGTCGAAGACCATCGGCTTTGTCTTCACGCACGACGAGCGCTTCCGGGCCAATGCCCGCTACTACGGCGCCTACTACGGCTCACGGCCCGGCGGGGCCGGCGTGTCCCGCGACCGTTAACCCGCTGCCCAACAGAGACCCTCGCCCATGATCGCCACGCTGGCACTCCTCGACGGATGCGCAATCCTCGCCGCGCTCTGCGCCGCGACGTTCGGCTGGCACCTTCCGCTCACCGGCGACTGGGCGGCGGACTCGCGGGCGCTCGCGCTGCTGCTGGCTCTGACGCTCGGGACGCTGACCGCGCTCTACTACGCCGATGCCTACGACCTGCGCGTGGTGCCGGGAGCCGGGCCGTTCGTCGCCCGGCTACCCCGCTGTGTCGCCTTCGCCGCGATGCCGCTCGGCGCCGCGTACCTGTGCTTTCCGAACGCCGTCGCGCCGGCGCGCGATCATCATCGGCGCCGCGCTGGTGGCCTTGCCCGTGCTCCGGGCGCCCTTTTATCAGCTCGTGCACAGAGGGGCGCTTTGCCGAGCGTGTGCTCGTCATCGGCACCGGTCCGCTGGCGCGGCGGGCGCTGGAAGCCGCGGAGCATCGAGGGCCGAGGCCGTTGCGTGATCGTCGGGGTGGTCGACGACGAGTTGGATGCCGAAGACGTCTTCGTGTCACCCGACGAGCGCCTGGGTCCGCTGTCCCGCCTCGACCGGATCATCCAGACGACGCGAGCCCGACCGGATCGTCATGGCCCTGGCGGAGCGGCGCCGACGCCTGCCCATTCCGCCCCTGCTCGAAGCGCGGCTGCGCGGGATCATGATCGAGGACGGCGCCGCCTTCTACGAGCGGCTGACCGGGAAGATCGCCATCGAGGCCCTGACCCCGTCGAGCCTGATCTTCTCCCAGGCCTTCCGCACGCCGCGCCTGTCATTGTGGCTCGAGCGGGCGCTCAGCGTCGGCGGTGGCGCTGGTCGGCCTCGTCGCGCTGTCTCCCGTCATCGGCGCGATCGCGATCGCGATCCGCCTCGACTCGCCGGGCCCGGTGCTCTTCGTCCAGGAGCGCGTCGGGCGGGCCGGGCGGCGCTTCCTGCTGCTCAAGTTCCGCACGATGTACGTGACCGACGCGGCGCACTCGGAATGGGCGCGGGACAATGCCGACCGGATCACGCGGGTCGGGCTCTGGCTCCGGCGGTTCCGTCTCGACGAGCTGCCCCAGTTCGTGAACGTGCTCCGCGGCGACATGGACCTGGTAGGGCCCCGGCCGCATCCCGTTTCGAACTTCTCGCTGTTCGTGACCGTGCTGCGCAACTCGCCCGAGTGCGGCGAGCAGATCCCGTACTACTCGATTCGCTCCATGGCGCGGCCCGGCATCACCGGCTGGGCCCAGGTTCGCTACCGGTACGCGAACAACCTGGAAGAGGAGATCGAGAAGATGCGCTACGACCTGTACTACGTGAAGCACCGCTCGTTCTGGCTCGATCTCCGGATCCTCGCCGACACGGTGAAGACGGTGCTGGGCGGACGGGAGTCGCTCGACGGCCGAGCCGGCGCCGCGAGCGGCCGCCGCGGTGCCCGCCGCCGCTTGCAGGTCGTCCCGAGGCCGCAATGAAGACGGCGCTTCTCGACATCCTGGTCTGCCCCGCGTGCCAGAAGGCTCTCGACCTCCGCGCGGAGGTGAGGAAGAGGCTTGAGGTGCTGGAAGGCGCGCTGCGCTGCCCGGGATGCGCCCGCGACTACCCCATCGTCTCGGGCGTGCCGAGGTTCGTCGGCAGCGCGGCGTATGCGTCGAGCTTCGGGCGGCAGTGGCACTGGTTCCGCAAGGTCCAGATCGACTCCGATGAGCGGCACCGACGAGTCGGAGCGGATGCTCGCCGCGACCACCGGATGGAGCGGCGAGGACTACCGCGGACGGCTCGTGCTCGACGCCGGGGTCGGGGCCGGGCGGTTCGCGGAGATCGCCTCCAACAAGGGGGCAGAGGTGGTGGGCGTGGACCTGAGCCAGGCCATCGATGCGGCGTACGAGAACATCGGCAGCCGGCCCAATGTCCACCTCGTGCAGGCCGATATCTTCGCCATGCCGTTCCGGGACGGCACGTTCGACATGGCGTATTCCGTGGGGTGCTACACCACACGCCGGATCCCGCCGCCGCCTTCGCCCGCGTGGCCGCTGCCGTGCGCCAGGGCGGGGCGCTCGCGGTCTACCTCTACGCGCGCTACGGGCCGAGCCACCGCTTCTCGGACATGATTCGCGTGCTCACCACGCGGCTGCCCGTTCCCCGTCCTGCGGGCACTGAGCGCCCTGGCGGTCCCGGCGTACTACCTGTATCGGGTGCCTGTGCTCGGAAGGTGCTCGGGGTCGTGTGCCCCATCTCGCTTCATCGGGATTGGCGGTGGCGGTGGCTCGACACCTTCGACTGGTACTCGCCGCGCTACCAGTGGAAGCTCCTCTATCCGGAGGTGGTTCGCTGGTTCCGGGCCAATGGCTTCCGCCACGTCGAGCTGCTCGACGGCCCCATCCGCATGCGCGGCGTGAAGACGGGGAGCCTTCGTGAGGACGCTCTCCGCCCCCGCCGCCGGCGCGGTGTCGGCATCACCGCTCGGCGATCGGGATGTCCGCGACGGAGCCGCCGGCCGGCGTCGCGACGTCCGCATCGTGGCGCTCGGGGGCGGCACCGGCCTGCCCGTGCTCCTGGGCGGACTCAAGGCCGTGCTCTTCCCCGCCAGCCGGGCCGGGGGCCGGGCGCGTGAGCATGAGCGGCTCACGGCCATCGTCACCGCCGCCGATGACGGCGGCAGCTCGAGGCCGCCTGCGCGAGGCGTATCGGCGTCCTGCCGCCCGGCGATATTCGCAACTGCCTGCTGGCGCTCGCGGATGCCGACCCGGCGCTCTCGGCGATCTTCGCGTACCGGTTCGGCGGCGATGGCGAGCGCGCGAGTGGGCGGGCACAGCCTCGGCAACCTGATCCTGGCCGCGCTGAGCCACCTCGAGAGCGACTTTCTGGCGGCCCTCGACTGCGCCACGCGGATGCTCGGCGTGCGGGGCCGCGTGCTGCCCGCCACGCTCGAGGACGTCCGGCCTCGTCGCCGAGTTCGATGGACGCGAGCTCGGTCGAGGGCGAATCGCGCATCTCGGCCGTGCGACGGCCGATCCGCCGGGTCTCATCTGCGGCCGGGCGGCGCGCCTGCGCCTTGCCCGCGGCTCGGCGCGCGATCGCCGCGCGCGGACCTCGTCTTGCTGGGGCCCGGCAGCCTGTATACCAGCATCCTCCCCGTGCTGCTCGTGGAAGGGCTCGCCGAGGCCATCGCGACCTCGCGGGCGCGAGTCGTCCTCGTCATGAACCTGATGAGCGAGCCGGGGAGACGGACGGGCTATGGTCCCGCCGACTTCGTCCGTGGCGATCGTCCGCCACGCGCCGCGCATCGCGATCGACGACGTGCTCGTGAACATCGCGCCGATCCCCGACGACTTCATCCTCCAGTACGCGGCGCCTGAAGCCCGCCCGATCGCCGCCGACCGCGAGGCGCTGCTCGCGCTGGGCTGCCGGCCCGTCGAGCGGGATCTGCTCGGCGCCGATCCCCACATCCGCCACGACGCGAGCAAGCTCGCCCGTGCCGTCGTGGACCTGGCGCTGGAGGGCGCGGCGCGATGAACGCACAATGATGAGCGCGATGGCGATGAGCCCGCGGGGATGGTGGCGCCGCCACCCATTGCCCGACACCGTCGCCGCCCCGGTGCGCCGACAGCCACCTCGCGTTCGGCGGCCTCATCGCCTTCACGTTCATCCTGCTCCTCGCGCCCCAGATGATGGTGCCGGCGCTGGCCGTCCTGGCCTTCATCCGGCCCGCGCTGTTCGCCGCCTCGGTGGCGGCGGTGTCGTATCTCTGCAATCGCATGCTCACCGGGCGGCCGCTCACGGTGATCACCCGCGAGCTGTGGCTCGGGGCCGCGCTCCTCGTGTGGGCCAGCATCACGGTTCCCGTGTCGTACTGGCCGGGGAAGCGTCGCCGTCATCGCCGGCGTGTTCGTGAAGTCGCTGCTGGTCTTCTGGCTGATCGCCAACGTCGTCAATACGCCGGAGCGGCTCCGCCGCTTCATGATCGTCCTGAGCCTCGCGGGAGGTCCGCTCGCCCTCACGGCGATCCTCAACTACCGGGCGGGCGTGTTCATGGAAGGCGCCACCGCGGTCAAGCGGATCACCGGCTACGACGCGCCGCTCACGCAGAATCCGAACGATTTGGCGCTGATGCTGAACCTCCTGGTGCCCCTGGCAATCGGGCTCCTCCTGACGCGCCCGCGGCCGCTCCTGCGCACGCTGCTCTTCATGACCATCGGGCTCGAGGCGGTCGGCATCATCCTCACGTTCTCGCGCGCGGGCTTTCTCGCGATGGGCGTCACCACGGTGGCGTGGCTCTGGAAGTTCCGCCGGCGGCGCGAGCGGGGATGGGTGATCGCCATCCTCGTGCTCGGCATCGCGTGCCTGCCGCTCCTGCCGTCCGGCTATACGCAGCGGCTCGCCACCATGGTCAATGCGAAGGCGGACCCCACCGGGTCGGCCCAGGCGCGCTGGCGGGACACGGTGGCGGCGATCGGATACGTGCGCGAGAACCCCTGATCGGCGCGGGAATCGGGCAGGACATCCTCGCCCTCAACGAGGTGCGCGGCCTGGGCTGGCGCTCGGTCCACAACGTCTATTTGCAGTACGCGGTAGACCTCGGGCTCCCCGGCGTGATCCTCTTCGTCGTGCTGCTCGGGTTCTGCCTGAGCTCGGCGGCGTCCGTGGAGCGGTCGGGCCTCGCGGAGGATCTCCCGGCGCTCGCCGCCGGAGTCCGGATCAGCCTGGTCGCGTTCGTGGCGGCGGCGTGCTTCCACCCCGCGGGCTACCACTTCTACTTCTTCTACATCGCCGGCCTCGCCGTCTCGCTGCGTCTGATCGCCGGCTCGATCCGGCCCCGCGCCGCGACGGCGACCGCATTGCGGGCGGCATGATGGCCTCGGGAGCGACCATGCCCGCGGCCGCCCTCGGTCCCGCCGCCCGGGCGGCCGCCGAGCGGGTGCGTCTGCTCAAGTTCGTCACGCTGTTCGCCATCGGCGGCACGGAGCGGCAGGTGGTGACGCTCGCGAGCGGGCTCGACGCCTCGCGGTTTCATCTGCACCTGGCCTGCCTGCGGCGCACGGGCGAGCTGCTCGACCGGGATATCTTTCGCAGCGCACCGCCGGTCGAGTACGGCATCCGCAACCTCTACAACGCGGAGGGCCTTCCTCGAGCGCCTCAAGTTTGCCGCGTATCTCCGGCGCAACCGGATCCAGATCGTGCACACCTACAGCTTCTATCCCAACGTGTTCGCGATCGCCGCCGCGCGCCTGGCCAGGACGCCTGTCGTCATCGCGTCGATCCGGGACATGGGCGTGTACTGTACGCCGCTGCAGCTCCGCGTCCAGCGCGTGGTGTGCCGGCTCGCCCACCGGATCGTGGTGAACGCCGAGGCCGTGAAGCAATGGCTCATCGCCGACGGATACGACGGGTCCAAGATCACGGTGATCCCGAACGGCGTCGAGCTCTCGCGCTTCCGGCAGCCCGCCGACGGCTCGGGGCTGCGCCATGAGCTCGGGCTCCCCGAGGGCTGTCCGCTCGTCGCGGTGGTGTCGCGGCTGAGCCCGACCAAGGGCCTCGAGGATTTCCTCCGGGCTGCCGTGATCCTGAAGGCCAAGCACCCGGCCGCGCGCTTCCTGATCGTGGGACAAGCCGCGCCCGCCGACGAGGGATACCGCGCGGCGCTCGCCGCGTCCGTTGCGCACCTCGGCCTCGAGGGGCGGGTCGTCTTCACGGGCCTCAGACTCGACGTGCCCGAGATCCTGTCACAGGTCTCGGTCTCGGTATTGCCCTCGCTCAGCGAAGGGTTGTCCAACGTGCTGCTCGAGTCCATGGCCGCCGGGGTTCCCGTGGTCGCGACCCGCGTCGGCGGCGCCGCGGAAGCCGTCGAGGATGGGGTGACGGGCTTGCTCGTCGAGCCGAAGGAGCCGGGGGCGCTCGCCCAGGGCATTCACCGCCTCCTGAGGGATGGCGAGCTCGCCCGGAGCTACGGCTGTGCCGGACAGCGCCGCATGGCGGAGCGGTTCGGCTTCGACACGGCCATCCAGAAGACCGAGCGCTTGTATCAATCGCTCCTCGAGGAGCGCGGTCATGCCGTCTAATCCGGCGCGCATCATCCGTGACCTGTTGCAGGACGGAGTCCCGTCCCTTCGGCCCGTGCGAATCGTCTCCCAGGAGGCCTACCGTGTTCGTTCCAGTTGAGCATAGTCTCGATCCCGCGTTGATGCTGCCGACCCGTCGCGCGTCGCGCGCGGTGTTTCCCATGAGCGTGCCGGATCACATGTACTTTCACCGGGCCCGCAATGCGATCTACCACCTCTTCCGGAGCCTGCGGCTCGCGCCGGGCGCGACCGTGCTCGTGCCCGACTACCACAACGGCAACGAGGTGCAGGCCATCCGCGCGGCCGGCGCCACGGTGCGGTTTTACCGCGTCGGGCGCAACCTCGAGATCGATCTCGAGCACCTGACAACGCTCGCCCGGACCACTGACGCCCGCGTGCTGTTCGCCATCCACTATTTTGGATGGCCGCAGCCCGTCAAGGAGCTCCTGGCGCTGTGCGAGACCCACGGGATGATCCTGGTCGAGGACTGCGCGCTATCGCTGCTCAGCGAGACGCTGGGCCGCCCGCTCGGCAGCTTTGGCCGGTACGCCACCTTCTGCCTCTACAAGACGCTGCCCGTCCCGAACGGAGGCGTGCTCGTGGCCAATGACGGCGGCCTCGACGGCCTGGACGATCTCGAGCTGGAACCCTGTCGTGTGGCCACCCGCGCAGGGCGCACGATCGAGCTGATGCTCGAATGGCTGCGGGGCCGGGCCTATGCTCCGGGCGTTGCGGCCTTCGCGGTGAAGCGAGCGGCGGGCCGTGCCATGACCGGCCTCCGGGTGCCGCGCGTGCCGTTCGGGGACATCGGCTTCGATCTCGACAGCGTCAATTTCGCCGTGGCCCCCTCTCGCGTAAATTGCTCGGCCGCTTCGACTACGGCGAGATACGCCGTCGGCGCCGGTGCAACTATCAGTTGCTGCGCGACCAACTGCAGGGCTCGCGCCGCCGTGCTTCCGCCCGAGCTCGAGGCCGGCACGTGCCCCTTGATCTTTCCGCTGCTGGTCCCGGATAAGCCCCGCGCGTCGAGGGCGCTGCAGGCCGAGGGCATCTCGGCGATGGAGTTCTGGAACGGTGGCGACCCCGACACGCGCCGGCATGATCACGCCGATGCCTGGTACCTGCGCGAGCACCTGGTGGAGCTGCCTATCCACCAGGACATCACGCCGGAGCAGGTCGACTTCATGGCCCGACGGGTGCTGGGCCTCGGCCTGCACTTCTAGAAGAGGCTGCTCGCGTGTCCCTACTCGTGAGCACCCAGCCGCGATCGACAATGGCCGCCATCACCGTCGAGACGATCACGGACGCCGCGACCTTCCGCGACCTCCGTCAAGAGTGGACAGACCTGCTCGACCGGAGCTCCGCTGACTGCCTCTTTCTCACGTGGGAGTGGCTCTATACGTGGTGGACGCATCTCGGGGTCGGCCGCCGCCTCTTCATCGTGACCGTACGGCGTGGCGGAGAGCTCATCGCCATCGCGCCGCTTGCGATCAGCGCGGGACGGCGCGCCAGCCTCGCACCGCTGTCGTCGCTCACGTTCCTCGGCACGGGGAGTGTGGGGTCCGACTACCTCGACGTGATCGTCGCCCGAGATCGCGAGGCCGAGGCCTACGAGGGGCTCGCGCGATGCCTCGCCGCTCAACCGTTCGCGTTGCATCTGGCCCAGATCCATCGAGGCACCTCGGCGACCGTGGGCCTCGCGGGGCGGCTCGCGCGACTCGGCTGGCGATGTGCCGAGCGGCCGGCCGACCTCTGCCCGTTCATCCCGCTTCAGGGCCTCTCGTGGGGCGCCTATCTCGCCAGCTTGGCCGGGCATCACCGGTCCAACTGGAAGCGCCGGCTCGCCAATCTGGGCAAGGCGTTCGCCATGCGCTTCGAGCGCGTGGAGACCGACGGCCAGCGCGCCGAGGCGCTCGCGGCATTCCTCGCGCTCCACGGTCGGCGATGGGAGGGCCGCGGGGGCTCGACGGCGTTCTACTCGGACGCGCTGCGGGAATTTCACGAGGCGTGGACGCGCGTGGCGCTCGGGCGCGGCTGGCTCCGGTTCTTTCTCATGCGCCTCGACGGCCGGCCCGTCGGCGCCATCTACGGGTTCCGCTATCGCGGCACGTTCGGGTTCTACCAGACGGGCTTCGACCCCGCCTATGCCCGCCACGGGATCGGGCAGGTGATGATCGGGCTCAGCATCAAGAGCGCCATCGAGGAAGGGGCCGACGAGTACGATCTCCTGCACGGCACCGAGCGCTACAAGTCCGACTGGGCCCGCTGCACGCACGAGTTGGCGCGCATCGAGGCCTATCCCCCAGCCTTCGAGGCCGCGTCCACGATCGTCTGGTGGCACTTGACGGGCGCGCCCGACGTGCGGCACGGGGCGCGCTGGGGGATGTCGCCGTGGAAGCCATGAGCGCCGACGGCACGCCCCGCGCGCGCAGCGTGGTGAAGACTGCGCTCGCCCAGGCGCTCTCCTGGAGCCGCGCTGACGCCCTGATCGGCTCGCTCGCGGATACCGGAGGCTCGTCCGTGGTGATCGGCTATCACCGGGTCGTGGAAGATTTCAGGTCGGCGGCGCGCTTCAGCATCCCGGCGATGCTCACCTCGAGCCGAATGCTGGAGGCACAGCTCGACTGGATCGGCCGGCGATACCGCTTTGTCTCGCTCGACGAGCTCGGACGCGAGCTCGACCGGGGTGGCGCGCCCGGACGCCCGCTCGCCGCCGTGACGTTCGACGACGGCTATCGCGATGTCCACGACGTGGCGATGCCGGTCCTCGCGCGGAAGGGCATTCCGGCCGCGGTGTTCGTGGTCACCGACCTGGTCGGCACGGGCAGGCCCAGGTGCACGACCGGCTTTACATGCTGCTCCGGCGGGCCATCGCGAGCTGGCGCGACCCCGCGAGCGCGTTCCGTGATCTCCTCCGGGACCTCAACCTGTCGCTCGACCCGAACCAGCTCGCCGGTGATCCGCGCTTCGCCGTGGCGACAACGCTGCGCAGTCTGTCGCGACACGAGGTCGACCGCCTTGCCGGGGCGATCGAGGACGCCGTCGGGGTCGACGCTTCCACGGCGGCGGGAATCGAGCCGCTCACGTGGGAGATGCTCGCGAGCATGGTCCGGTCGGGCGCGATCATCGGTTCCCCACACGCGCTCGCACGCCTGGCTGACGCAGGAGTCGCTCAGCGAGGTGCTCGATGAGGCCCGCGGCTCACGCGAGGCGATCGAGCGACGCCTGGGCGTCGCCGTCGAGCACTTTGCCTACCCGGACGGTCGCTTCGACGCGGCGACGGTGCGCGCGGTGGCGGCGGCCGGCTATCGCTTCGCCTACACCACCTGCACCCATCGCGATCCACGCTATCCGCTGCTGACCCTGCCCCGGCGGATGCTCTGGGAGAACGCGTGTGTCGATGCCGTCCGCCGCTTCTCCCCGGCCATCATGAGCTGCCAGGTGCACGGGGTGTGGAGCCTCATGGGTGGCTGCGGCCAGGACCACCACCGCGCATGATCGTCCAGGACGCGCCTGCCCCCGCCGTCGAGTCGACGTTTCGCCCGATCCTCGGTCTGATCTCGGGGCGGACGGTGGGCTTCATCGCCGCGTTCCTCATCCCGCTGGTGCTGGCGCGGATCCTCGACCAGGCGGAGTTCGGCACGTACAAGCAGCTCTTCCTGATCGCGGCCACGCTCTACGGTGTGGGCCAGCTCGGGATGGCCGAGAGCCTCTACTACTTTCTGCCCCGTGCGCCGCTCGGCCGTGCCGGCGCCGGGTACGTGGCGAACGCGCTCGGCGCGCTCGCGGTCGGTGGCCTCGCGAGCTTCGTGGTACTCGCGGTCGGCGGGGCGCGCTGTCCCGCTGGCTCGGCAATCCGGCGCTGCAGCATCACACGACGGCGCTCGGCGTCTACGCCGGCCTGATGATCACGGCGTCCGCGCTCGAGATCATCATGGTCGCGCGGAAGCGCTACCCTCTCGCCTCGTGGGCCTACGCCGCCCTCGACCTTGCGCGCGCGGGCCTGTTCGTGGCGCCCGTTCTCGTGTTTCCCGGGCTCTCGGGGCTGCTCGCGGGCGCCGTGGCCTTCGCCGCGATCCGGTGCGGGCTCGGCGTCTGGTACCTCGGCCGGGAGTTCCGCGGCGGCGGGCTGTATCCCGACGCCGGGCTCTTCCGCGCCCAGCTCGCGTACGCCATGCCGCTCGCGCTCGCGGGCCTCGTGGAGATCCTCCAGGCGAGCTTTCACCAGTACTTCGTCGCGTACCGGACCGATCCGGCCACGTTCGCCATCTACGCGGTCGGGTGTCTGCAGATCCCGCTCGTCGAGGTCGCGACGGCATCGGTCCTCAACGTCATGATGGTGCGGATGAGCGAGCAGATGGGCGCGGGCCGCGACGGGGCGGCGGTGGCCGTCTGGCACGACAGCACGCGGAAGCTCGCGCTCCTGTTCGCGCCGATGGTGGGGCTCCTGGTGGTGACGGCCCACCCGATCATCGTGCTGTTGTTCACGGCGCGGTACGCGGAGGCCGTGCCCGTCTTCGTCGTGTCGTCGCTCGGCCTGCTGCTGCCCGTCATCGCGGTGGACGCGGTGCTCCGTGTGCGCGCCGAGACGCGGACGCTGTTCGGCTTGAACCTGGTGCGGCTGGCCGTCACGATCGCGCTGATCATCCCCTGGTCGCCGCGTTCGGCCTCGTGGGCGCGGCGCTCGCGACCGTGCTGGCGGCGGCGGCCACGAAGGCCCTGGGCCTCGTCCGGATCGGCCGGTCGATGCGGATGCCGCTCTCGCGGCTCCTGCCGTGGCGCGGGCTCGGCCGCATCGCCGCGGCGGCGGCGGTCGCGGCGGTGGGCGCGGCGCTGGTACGGATGGAGCTCGAGACACCGTTCGTGTCGCTCGTCGTGGCGAGCGCCGTGTACGGCGCCGCCTATCTCGGTGCGCTCTGGGCGCTCGGCGCCCTCGCGGCGAGCGAGCGGACGGCGATAAAGGCCCTGATCGGACGCGCCTGCCTCGCGGGCACCGCGCGCCCGGAAATGTGAGGAGGCTCGATCGACATGTGCGGCATCGCGGGAATCCTGGGACTCGGTGGACGTCCGGTGGAGCTCGACGAGCTGCGGGCGATGAGCGGGATGCTCGTCCATCGCGGCCCGGACGACGACGGGTACTTCCTCGACGCGAGCGTCGGGCTCACCATGCGGCGGCTGTCCATCATCGACCTCGAGTCGGGCCGGCAGCCCGTGCGCAACGAGGACGGGTCGGTGTGGGTCGTCTTCAACGGCGAGATCTACAACTACCGCGAGCTTCGGCGGGAGCTCCTGGCCCGCGGCCACACCTTCACGACGACGACCGACACCGAGGTCATCGTGCATCTCTACGAGGAGCTCGGGCCGAGCTGCGTCGACGAGCTGCGGGGCATGTTCGCTTTCGCGCTCTGGGACGCCGAGAAGCGGCAGCTCCTGATCGCCCGCGACCGCCTGGGGATCAAGCCGCTGTACTATGCCGAGGTCGGCGGACGGCTCTATTTCGGGTCCGAGCTGAAGGCGCTCCTGGCGCTTCCCGACGTCGAGCGGCGGCTGGATTGGTCCGCGCTCGGGCATCTCCTGACCTGCCAGGTGACGCCGCCCACGCACAGCATCGTCGCGGGGGTGAAGAAGCTCGAGCCGGGCCATCGCCTGCTCGCGCGGGCGGGCTCCGCCCGCGCGTCGAGCGCTACTGGGACGTGCGCTTCGAGCCGGACCGCGGAGCGGGCGCGGCGCAGCTCGCCGAGCGGCTCGCCGCGCTCGTCGACGAGTCGGTCCGCCTGCATCTCATGAGCGACGTTCCCCTCGGCGCCTTCCTGAGCGGGGGCATGGACTCGAGTGCCGTCGTCGCCGCGATGGCGCGGCTCGGTGGCGCGCCGGTGAAGACGTTCGCCATCGGGTTCGCCGAGGCGGAGTACGACGAGCTCGTGTACGCGCGCCAGGTCGCCCAGACCTTCTCGACGGAGCACCACGAGCTCGTGCTGGGGCCCGAGGCGCTCGGCGACCTCGAGGATCTCGCGTGGCATCTCGACGAGCCGTTCGGCGATTCCTCGGCCATCCCCACCTACATGGTGTCCCGGCTCGCCGCCCAGTCGGTGAAGGTGGTGCTGTCCGGTGACGGCGGCGACGAGCTGTTCGCCGGGTACGACAAGTATGCCGTCGAGGGCCGCGAGCGGCGGTACCGGGTGCTCCCGGCTTCGCGCGCCGCCTGATGCGGGACGTCGCGGGCCGGATGCCCGACGGCATGCGGGGCCGCAACTATCTGCGCCACATGGCGCTGCCCGACCTCGATCGCTATCTCGACGCGATCACGCTCTTCCGGAGCGACCGGCTCTCGTCGCTGCTCACGCCCGAGGCCGCGGCGATGGTCGGCGGCGACGATCCCTGGATGGCCGAGCGCACGCGGCGCGCGACGGGTCCGGCGCACTGGCTGTCGGCGCTGCAGTACTCCGATCTCCACGGCTACTTGCCCCTCGACATCCTGACCAAGGTCGACCGGATGAGCATGGCCCACTCGATCGAGGCGCGGGTGCCGCTGCTCGATCACAAGCTCGTGGAGTTCGCGGCCACCATCCCTCCCGAGCTTCAGATGCAGAACGGCGAGCGCAAGGCCGTGTTCAAGCGCGCGATGCGCGGCGTCTTGCCCGAGGCCGTCATCTCGCGCCCCAAGCGCGGCTTCGCCATTCCCCTCGGCCGCTGGTTCCGGGGACCGCTGGCGCCCTTCGTCCACGATCTCCTGCTGTCCGAGACGAGCCTCGGGCGAGGCATCTTCGATCCCGGCTGAGATCCGGCGCATCGTGGCGCAGCCGGAGCGCGGGCAGGAGGATCTCGATCTTCAGCTCTGGACGCTGATGTCCATCGAGCTCTGGTGCCGCCTGTTCCTGGACAGGCAACCCGTGGCCGCAGACCGCCGCGAGCGCTCCGGGGCGCTCGTCGGGGCCGCGTGATCCAGTGGATGCCGTCGCGTCGCCCACCGCCGCCCGATCCCTCACGACGGGGTATCGCCGCGCGGCGGTCGTTCGCGCGCGAGCATGCGGCCACGCATCGCGATGGTCGTGGCGAGCCTCGATATCGTCGGGGCCACGGGGTTCAGGCGGCGACGCTGGCCACGCATCTACGGCAAGAAGGCTACCCGGTCAGCTTCGTGCCGATCAACCCGCCGCTTTCCGCGCGGCCTCGGCTGGGTGCGGCGCTGCCCGTACGCGCGGACCCTGCTGACCCAGGCGCTCTACCGACCGAGCCTGCGGCGCCTCGCTCAGAGCGATGTCGTGCACGTCTTCGCCGCCTCGTACTGGTCGTTCGTGCTCGGACCGGTGCCGGCGATCCTGGCGGCGCGGCGCCTCGGCAAGCGCGTGGTCCTCAACTATCACAGCGGCGAGGCCGACGACCATCTCGCGCGCTGGGGCCGCCTCGTCCATCCGTTTCTGAAGATGGCCGACGCGATCGTCGTTCCGTCCCGGTATCTGCGTGGCGTCTTCACCCGGCGCGGCTACATCACGCGGGTGATTCCGAACGTGGTGGACACCGGGGCCTTTGGCTACCGCGATCGGGTGCCGCTCCGGCCGCGCCTCTTGTCGACGCGCAACCTCGAGCCGGGCTACGACGTGGCCAATACGATTCAGGCCGTGGCGCTGCTCCGGGGCCGATACCCGGAGGCGACGCTCACCGTGGCGGGCTATGGCAGCCAGGACAAAGCCCTGCGCCGGCTCGCGGCCTCCCTGGGCATCGAGGGGCCGTGCGCTTCGCCGGGCGCGTCGAGCCGGCGCTCATGCCCGCGCTGGCCGACGAGGCCGACATCTTCGTGAACTCCTCGCTCGTCGACAATCAGCCGATCTCGGTGCTCGAGGCGCTCGCCGCGGGGCTGCCCGTCGTGTCCACGCCGACGGGCGCGATCGGCGAGATGCTCGGGGACGGCGACACGGGCATCCTCGTGCCGGAGCGGGATCCCGCCGCCATGGCGGGCGCCGTCGCCGCGCTGCTCGACGATCCCGCCCGCGCGATCGGCATGGCGCGCCGGGCGCGGCAGGCCATCGCGGCCTATACGTGGCCGCAGGTCCGGGAGCGTTGGGCCGCGGCCTACGGAGCGGAGGTGTGATGTGATACCGGCCCGGCTCTTCCGGATGGGGCCGGCGGAGATCGCGGGGCGGAGCGTGCAGGAGCTGCGCAAGCGGCTCGACCGGGGCGGGCTCACCGCAAAGCCTTGCCCGGCGCGGGGGTGCTGGGCGCACTCGCTCCGGATGCTGCGCTCGACGCCGTTCGCGCGCGGGTGCGCGCCGGCGATCTCGACGGCGCGGCCGCCCTGCTCCTCGCGCGGTTCCTCGAGGCGGCGCCGGCGCGATTCTTCGAGGGCGCGGTGAGCCCGGACGTACCCGGCGAGCTCCGCCGCCGCACGCGCGAGGCCGAAGCGGCGCTCGTCGGCGAGGCGGAATCCGTGCTCGCCGGGCGCTTCGACCTCCTCGGCTATCGCGGCTTGTCGTTCGGCGATCCGCTCGACTGGCACCTCGATCCGGTGAGCGGCAAGCGGGCCCCGCTCGTGCACTGGACCGACGTCGACTTCCTCGACGCGGGTCGGGTCGGGGACAGCAAGGTCATCTGGGAGCTCAACCGGCACCAGTGGCTCGTTCGCCTGGGCCAGGCGTACCGGATGACGGGTGACGAGCGATACGCCGAGCGCTTTGCCGCCGTCATCGGCGAATGGACGCGCGCCAATCCGCCGGGTGTCGGCATCAACTGGGCGAGCAGCCTCGAGGTCGCGTTCCGCATCATCTCGTGGTCCTGGGCCGTCGATGCTGTTCCGCGGCTCGCGGGCGCTCGTCGCCCGGGCTGTTCGTCGAGATCCTCGAGGGCGTGGCCGGCCACGCGGCCCACGTGGAGCGCTATCTCTCGCGCTACTACTCGCCGAACACGCACCTCACCGGCGAGGCCCTCGGGCTCTTCTATGCCGGTCTGGTATTTCCCGAGCTGCGCGGCGCGCGGCGGTGGCAGCGCCTCGGATACCGGATTCTCGTCGACGAGCTCGACCGGCAGGTGCTGCCCGACGGGTTCCACTTCGAGCGGTCGACCTGCTACCACCGCTACACGGTCGAGATCTACCTGCACTTCGTGCTGCTCGCCGCGCGGAACGACGTGCCGGTTGCCGCGCGAGATCGCCGAGCGGCTCGAGGACATGGTCGACGTGCTCCTGGCGCTCCGCGAGCCCGACGGCTCGATGCCGGCGATCGGCGACGCCGACGGGGGCTCGCTCCTGCCGCTGGCACCGCGGCAGCGCGGCGACCTCCGCGGCGTCTTTGCGGTGGCGGCGGCGGTGTTCCCGAGGCCGGACTACGCGTGGGCCGCGGAGGGCCCGGCCCCGAGGCGTTGTGGCTCTGCGGCCCCGCGGGCTCCGCCGTCGGAGTCGCTGGCGCCGCGGGCCCCGGAGTCGGCGGCATCATTGTTGTTGGCCGAGGGCGGCTACGGCGTGATGCGCAGCGGGTGGGACCGCCGGGCGCATCAGCTCGTCTTCGATACGGGTCCGCTCGGCTGCCCCGTCAGCGCCGGTCACGGTCACGCCGATCTCCTGGGCGTCCAGTGCACGGTGTTCGGCGAGGCCACCATCGCGGATCCCGGCACCTTTTGCTACACGGCGGAGCCGGCATGGCGCGACTTCTTCCGCGGCACCGCGGCCCACTCGACCGTGAGAGTCGACGGCCTCGACCAGGCGGTGCCGCGCGGGCCCTTCTCGTGGCAGGCGCGTCCGAGCGCGCGGCTCCTGCGCTGGGTCACCACGGAGTCACTCGACGTCGCGGACGCCGAGCACGACGCCTATGCGCGGCTCGCCGACCCCGTGACCCACCGCCGCCGCGTCCTCTGGATCAAGCCTCGATACTGGATCATCATCGACGATCTCGGCGGCGCGGCCACCCACGACGTCGAGCTGCGGTTCCAGTTCGCGCCCATCGAGGTCACGCTGGACCCGGCGCTCTGGGCTCGCGCGCACACCGCGTCGGGCCCGGGCCTCTTCATCCATCCGTTCTCGACCGCGCCGCTCACCGCCGAGGTCGTCGCCGGGGGCATGTCCCCGCGGCCGGCTGGATCTCGCGCGACTACGGCCAGCGCGAGCCCGCGCCGCTCCTCATCTATCGCGCGACCACACGGCTTCCGCTGCGGATCGCGACGCTCCTGCTCCCGGTGGAAGCCGGCCTGCCGTGCCCGCGACGCCGTCGCCCTCCGGGATCACGCAGGACCAGGTGATCGGCCTGCGCCTCCACGACGGTGACGAAACCGTGCGCTTCGACGAACCAGAGACCCTGAGCGTCCCGACGAGGCCGTGACGCGATGCCTCCGGGATCCACACTGCAGGAGGAATGACCATGCATAGCCATCCGTTCCGCGCGTGGCCGCTGACATTCGTCCTCATCGGCCCTGGGGGTGCTGTGCGCCGGCGTGCCGGGCCAGGCGGCGCCGAGGCTGGCCCAGGCCAGGGCCGCGACGGCATCGCCTCGGACCATCGCGGTGCCCGCGGGCGCCGATCTGCAAATGGCCGTCGATCGCGCCGCGCCCGGCGACGTCCTCGCTGCTCGCACCGGGCGCCACGTACGCCGGCCCCATCACGCTGCCGAAGAAGGCGGGCGACGCGTGGATCGTCATCAAGACGGCGGCGCCCGAGGCCGAGTTTCCCGCCGCGGGCCGCCGCGTGAGCCCGCCGACGCCCGGCTGATGCCGAGGATCGTGACGGGCAGCGGACCGGCCATCATCGCGGCGCCCGGCGCGCACCACTACCGGTTCGTCGGGATCGAGATCGCGCCGAAGGACGGCGTCTCCGTGAACGAGCTCGTCGAGCTCAGCACATCGGGCGACCTCGGTCGAGGCCCTGCCGCACCACATCGCGTTCGAGCGCTGCTATCTCCATGGCGACAAGGTGAAGGGCTCGCGCCGGGGCATCGCGTTGAATGCTCGGGATGTCGCGATCGTCGACTCGCATTTCTCCGACTTCAAGGAGGTCGGCGCGGAATCCCAGGCGATCGCCGGCTGGAACGGGCCCGGGCCCTTCAGCATCGTCAACAACTACCTGGAGGCGGCGGGCGAGAACGTGATGTTCGGCGGCGCCGATCCGTCCATCCGGACCTCGTGCCGTCGGACATCGAGATCCGCCGGAATCACATCGCCAAGCCGCTCACCTGGAAGGCCGGCGAGCCGGGCTACGAGGGCAAAGCCTGGGCGGTGAAGAACCTGCTCGAGCTCAAGAACGCGCGCCGCGTGGTCATCGAGGGCAATCTCCTCGAGGGCAACTGGCCCCAGGCGCAGAACGGGTTCGCCGTGCTCTTCACGGTGCGGAACCAGGACGGCGCGGCGCCGTGGTCGACCGTCGAGGACGTCACGTTCGCCAACAACATCGTCCGGCGCACCGCCTCGGGGATCAATATCCTCGGGCGTGACGACGTGCGGCCGAGCCAGGTCGCGCGGCGCATCACGATCAGGAACAACGTGTTCGAGGACGTCGGCGGCCAACGCTGGGGCGGCGGCGGCACGCTCTTTCAGATCTTGAACGGCCCGTCCCAGGTCGTCATCGAGAACAATACGGCGCTGCAGACCGGCAGCATCATCCTCGCCGAGGGGCCGCCCCAGGACGGGTTCGTCTTCCGCCGCAACATCGTTCCGCACAACGCCTACGGCATCATCGGCACCGGCACCAGCCCGGGGACGGGAACGGTCGAGAAGTATTTCCCCGGCGCGGTCATCGAGGGCAACGTGATCGCCGGCGGAGAATCGTCGCGCTATCCGCGCGGCAATCACTTCCCGGCTCGCTCCTCGAGGTGCGCTTCGCGGATCAGCCCGGGGGCAACTACCGGCTGGCCGATGGCAGCCGCTACCGCAAGGGCGCGGGGAAGGACGCGGGCGTCGATGTCGATGCGCTCGTCGCCGCCGGCGCGCTCGACGCGGAGGACGCGGTCCCCGCTGAGCGTGGCCGCACTGGGTCAATTTGCTTCGCCATGCTTCGTTACGAGCGCCCTGGCAGCCCTCAACGTACACCCACGTACGCCTCGGGCTGCCAGGGCGCTCGCGCCTCGTCTGGCTCGCAACTTGCCCCAGTGCAAGAGGCCAAATTGACCCACCACTGTCAGTTCGGCGAGCCGATCGTCACCTGGGTCACCGTGCACGGCTTGGTGTAGAGCGAGGCGAGGGCCCGCATCGGCTGGGCGGGCACGGAGAGCTTGCTCGTGTAGACGAGCGCGCCGTTCTTGCGGTAGGTGACGATGCCGTTGTCCACGGAGATGCGGAGCACGTCGCCGGCGACGAAGCGCGTCGTCGCGCGGTAGGTCGCATGCTCCCGGATGTCGGCAACGCCACCGGGACGGAGGTTGAATGCGAACCGGATGTCGGACGCCCGCTGGCCGATGGTCCCCGTGCCGAAGCCGACGTACCGCTGCGACGTCGTCTCCGACGCCGTGAACTCGAGGGAGCCCTTACCCTGGATCGTCTGCTGGGACGCTCCTCCGGCGTCGGCGCAGCCATTGCAGCCAGCCGTCTTCGTGATGGACGAGCCCGTGGCGACGGCATTGACGAGATTGATCCAGGTGACGTCCTGCCTGGCGAGCACGTTGGTCACGGTGACCGGGACGCCGGCCGAGGTGGTGGTATTGCCGGCGGTGTTGCGGGCGACCGCGGTCAGGGTGTGGGCGCCATTGGACGTGCCGGCGGTGTTCCAGATCGTGGAGAAGGGCGGTGCCGTGATCTCGGACCCGACGTTCGCCCCGTCGACCTTGAACTGAACCCCGGCGATGCCGCTATTGTCGGATGCGCTGGCGGAGACGACGACGGCGGCCGACACGGTGTTGCCGGCAGCGGGCGCGCTGATCGACACGACGGGGGCCGTGCCAGTGGGCGGCGTGCTGCCGCCGCTCGACACGAGGAGTTGCGACGGCACCTTGACGACGAAGGCGTCCAGCCGATTGGTCCCCGCATTGCTCGTCCAGATGAAGTACTGTCCGGTGATGTCGAGGTTGCCCTTGGGGAGCTTGGCATAGTCGCTGTCGCCCCCGCCGGCCGCGTTGAGGTCGGTCATCATGGGCGCCACGACCAGCACCCGGAGAGACGTGTCGAGGCGGAAGCACACGATCTCGTTGGCGCGCGGGAGGCGAGGAGCGGCTCGCCTGGCCTCCGCAGGCGAACTGCTGATCGAGCGGCACACCGGGCCGCGCGTTGGCATGGGAGATGTGCCCGATATCGAGCGCCCAGTCCGTCGTCCGGTATACGAGCGCCCCCTGGGGCGGCACGCCGGGCAGCGGCTGGCCGAACGACCACACGCGGACGGCGCCGGGCAGCTGGTTCCAGTTGTCCGTGGCCACCATGTAGCCGTGGCCGTTGTCGGAGTGGCCGGCGGCTCCCTCCTGGTCGAGGAACAGCGTCTCGGTGCCCGCCGCGAGGTCGACGATCCGATTGTCCTCGCCGTAGACGCCGTCGACGTTCTCCTTGATCAGGAGCCACCGGCCGCTCTTGTCGACCTGGCACTCGTCGAAGTCGCCGATCTTGGGAAAGGATCGGAAGGTGTGGGTGTCCTCGCGGTAGACGATGCAGCCCAGCATCTCGTAGGTCACGCTCGACCGGAGCGTCGCGGAATGCACTCGGTCGTCGCTGCTCGAATGGATCTGCCAGATGTAGCGGTCGGGCCCGAACTGCGCCGCCACGTCGAAGACCGTGTCGAGCTGACGCGGACAGGACATCGTAGCGGGACAGGCGCGGGCCCTGGTTGACGTAGAGCTTCGTGGGGAGCGTGGCGCTCCAGTACCAGCCCTCGCCGGTGGCCCAGCTCAGCGGGCTCGCCTGATCGAAGAGCGGGCCGACCACGGTCACCTGGTCCGTGCGCTTGTCGTAGCTGAACAGCGTGGGCCCGGCGCCGCCACGAGCCCGATCCAGCGTGATGACGATCAGCATGGTGTCGCTGCCGACGTGGTTGTTGGAGTTGCGCCAGTAGGAGTAGCCGACGTAGTTCACGCAGTCGTTGCCGCCGCAGTCGCCGGCATTGGTCAGGCGGGCGCCGACGGTGTTGTACGGAGCGGGGAACGTGAACGGTCCCCGCTGGGGCAAGGTCGGCACGATGCGCGCCCGTGCCGCAGACGCTCGTGGCGAGCTCCGTGAATCCGCCGGGCGCCGTGGTCTGGGCGGCGGCCTGTCCCGCGAGCGCAGAGGCGACGGCGGCGGCCATCAGAAGTGCGGCGGACCGGCGGCAGCGCGATCGCGAGGATCCCGAGCGAGGTCGCCGCGGCCGGCGCGCGTGAGGTCGGATCGTGCTTCGGCTGCGTCATTTCAAATGCTCTCCTGTGGTGAACGTGCGGATGCGCCATCACAGCGCCTCGGACGCCCGAGTTGCGCCCTGTTTGTCTGAGGGCAATCCCTCGAGTCGCGATGGAGACCATCGCGACGGGGCGTCAGGCCTGATACGATTTGGTGCGGGGTCGCGGGGCGAGGCACCACGAAACCCGGCCTTCGGGACCTTCAGTCACGGCCATGCGCGCTAGACACGACACGTTCGTCGGGGTGTTCCGGGCGGCCGATCCGCCGGGATCGGACGACTTCCGCCTCCTGTGTGACCAGGTGGCCGCGACACACGACCCGAAGCTGCTTCAGGAATTCCTCGCGGTCCTGAACCGCGATCTCGTGCAGCGCGTCGAGAGCGGCGCCGCGGGTGATGTCGCGTGGGCCGTCAAGCTGTGCGTGGGCCTCACGGACGCGAGTCCGGACGCCATGGCGGCGGCGCTCGGGGCGCTGGTGAACGACGGGACGCTCTGGTTTCACGACCCGGTGATCGCCGTGGCGTTCGAGGCGGCGAGCCAGGCGCCCCGCTGCTCGATCTGCTCGCCGACCTGGCCGACACCGAGAGCCAGCTGCTGCAGTTCAGGGTCCGCGCGATGGAGGCGCTGGTGACGCGCTCGCCCGGCACGGTCGACGCGGACGCCGTCGGGCTGGAGGCGCAGTCCGCGCTCCGCTTTCTCAACGCCATCTTCGAGGAGCTCGAGCGCGGGCCCGCCAGGGCCGGCGCCGAGTCCTGTGCGCGCTGGGCGGAGGGCTTCGCCGGACTCAGCCGGCTTTTCCCGAGACCCAGGGTGGCCCCGAAGTGCTCGCGTGGGTCGCAGCGGCGCTCGCCGGGCTCGGGGAAGCGCCGACGGCATCCGCGACCGTGGGCACGGTCCTGCGAATCCTCAGGACGAACACGCCGCTGCCGTCCTGGCATCCCGCGCCGCCCGGGGGCGGGCGGGATGCCGGCCGTTCCCACGTCGGCGCGCTCATCGTGGACAAGGCGATCCAGGTCGTGCTGGCCACGAGTAGCGTCCGCTGGCGGGCCTCGCGCGCAGACCCCATCCCGCGCGCGCCCCGGCAGAGCGTCGAGCTCTGGCCCTTCAACGCGCACGTGCTCGAGGCCGCGCTCGTCGATTCGAGCAAGCCGCCGCGCGCCCGTGCGGCGGCGGCCGGGCTCCTCTACGTGCTCACCGAGGCCAGCCCTGCGCTGCGCTGTCCCCGGACGCCGAGCTGTATGCGGAGCTGTTTCTGGCCCCGTATCGCCGGACGGCGTCGCGGAGCGCGACGCCCGAGGCGGGAGAGCGCGCCCGGACTCCGAGGCGTGGCTCGATCCCCTGCTGGTGGCGACCGGCGATGCCTGCCGCCCCATCCGGTCCGCCGCCATCGAGCGGTGCAGCCGGTTCGCGATCGCCCATCCCGCGTGGTTCGAGCCCCGCCACTACACGAAGCTGCTGCCACTCCTGTCCGACGACGACCCGCACATCCGGGCGGGTGCGATGAAGACCTTCCAGGCTCTTGCGGGCTTCCGGAGCCGGCAGGTCGCGACGGTGGTCGGCGACATCGCGGCGCGCATCCACGGCGATGCGGGGATGGCGACGAAGCGGCGGAAGTCGAAGCCCGGCGCAATCTCGAGATCGCCCTCGGGATCACGATGGACCGCCTCGTGGACGACGTCGAGCAGCTCCAGAAGGACGTGCAGGTGCTCGAGGCCCGGCGCGGCGAGCTCTTGCAGTACATCGAGACGCAGGCGATCCGGGTCGGCGAGGAGATCCACCACGAGGTGCTGAATACGCTGACCGGTTACCTGGCCACGGCCATCGACGAGGGCAACTACGCGGAGTCGCGGACCTGGCTCGAGGCGCTCATCCAGGAGCTGCGCCGGATCATGAACAACCTGTATCCGCGCGACCTGGAGGCGGAGGGATTTCTAGAGACGATCAGGAACCGGTTGCGCTATGCGAAGCAGCACCTCGAGCGCCGCGGCCGGCCGTGCGAGGTGGCGCTCGACTGCCCGCCGGAGATCACCGACGCGGCGATCGCCGCGAGCGCCGGCGGGTCCTCCCACGTGGTCTTGCTCTACCGGATCGTGCTGGAGGCGATCATCAATGCCCGGAAACACTCCGGGGGCACGTTCATCGGCGTGTCGGTGAGCGCGCCCGCGCCCGGCGTCGTCGAAATCCTCATCAGCGACAACGGCGCAGCCGGCGGTGGGCCATTCAGCGAGAATGCGGGCATGGCGCTCACGCGCCGGCGGGCCGAGGAGATCGGCGCGGGGATCGAGTACCGGTCGACGTCCGACGGCGGGACGGCGGTCGCGATCCGGCTGGGGAGTGCCGCGCCCCGAAGCGATAACGGCGGCGTGCCGCGGGATGACGCCGCCAGGCGGGAGGTCGAGGGGATGGCGAAGCGTGACCGGCGACATGAAGAGGGCGTCCTGCGCATCCTGATCGCGGACGACTCGCCTGACGCCATCAGTCAGATGAGCGCGTGGATCCTGGAGCGCTGGCCATCCGCGGACCTCGTGACCGCGTCGATGCCCGAGGACGCGATCCGCGTCGCGCTCGAGGGGCAGGTGGAGAATTTGATCCTCGACCTCGACTTCGGCGTCCAGCGACAGTCGGGTGTCGCCATCGCCCAGCGCGTCCTCGAGGCGCGGTCCGGGAACACAGAGCTGCGGACGCGCATCCTGTTCCGGACCGTGCACGCCGGGGATCCCGGCTATCTCCACCAGATCCAGAAGTTCGTGGAGACGGAGGGCCGGCCGCGTCCCGCCGTGTGGGGCTTCCTCGACAAGGGGTCGGTGCCGAAGCGCCTCGCCCAGAACACGGTGGAGCAGGTCTTCGTCTACGAGCTGTCGTTCACCGACATGTTCAGCCAACAGCTCAAGAACTCGCCGTCGAAAGACCTGAGCGACCTCGAGTTCACCATGCTGATCTACCTGTGCCTCGGCGTCACCAATGACGGGCTGGGCTGGCTCATCGGCGCGTCGCGCCAGAGCGTCGAGCGCATCCTCGGCGGGCTGTACAAGAAGCTCAAGATCCCGTCGCGCCGCGATGCCGCGCAGGGCGTGCCGACGCTCATCGAGAGCCGCACGCGCCTGTGCTGCGAGGCCGCGATGCAGCGGCTCGTCAACCCGCATCTGCTGAGCGAGGAGGACGCCGCGCTCCGGCGGCTCGTGCGGAGCCGTGTCCCTCACGCCGACCGGATCTACGTGAGCCGGGAGTGGCTGGAGGTAGAGGGCGTGGATGACGTGCCCTGAGGCGGCTCCGCGCGATTGCCTGACGGGCGGGCAGGCAGGATGTGGTATATACGCGTCTCATGGAGACGCGTGCAGTGAAGGCGCTGATCGCGTGGGTGGCGCTGGCGAGTGTGATCGCGGGCATCCCCGCGGCGGCACTGGCCCAGACGGGCTGGGTCATCCTCCCGTCGTTCTCGCTGGCCGAGGAGTTCGACGACAACGTGTTCGTCTCGACGACGGACCCGAAGTCGGACTTCATCACGCGGTTCACGCCCGGCCTGCAGCTCGGCTATCGGTCGGTGCCGTTCACCCTGCTCGCGAGCGGGTCCATCGATGCCGAGATCTACGCCAACAATTCCGAGCTGAGCGATGCGGCCAATCGCAAGCGCGCGGCGCTCGAGGTGAAGTACCTGCCGTTCAGCCTGCTCACCGTGTCCCTGAACGTGACGTACTTCGAGACCAATACCCCGTCGGAGCTGGTGCCGACGACGGGCCTCCAGCTCGCGCGCAACCGGGCCACCCAGCTCGCCATCATCCCGGCGGCGACCTACCAGATCACGTCGGTCGATACCGCGACGGCGTCGTACGCCTTCTTTCACGACACGGTGGAAGGGAGCCTCGACAACGATACCCACCGGGTGAAGCTCGGATATGCCCGCCAGCTCACGGCGCTCGACACCGGCTTCCTCAACTATCGGCTCCACGTGTTCGAGAGTCAGCAGAACCCGACGACGATCACCAATACGCCGACGCTCGGGTGGAAGCGGCAGCTCACCCCGAACACGGTCCTGACCCTCGAGGGAGGGCCGCGGTTCGTGTCGGGGGGCCGTCGTTCATCGACGACACGGTGGAGCCGGAAGCCCACGCGAGCCTCGAGCACAGCTTCAAGCTCGCCAAGGTGGCCCTCGAGTATCACCGTACGGAGGCCATCGTCGTCGGCCGGCCGGGCAAGGTGGAGCTCGAGAGCGTCTCCGGCTCGTTGGAGATCGAGCCGATGCGGCTCCTGAAGCTCCGCTTCCAGCCGGGGTACTACCGCACATTCGGCGGCGAGGATCCGACGGCCACCGTGTACGGGTTTCTCCTCGGCGCGCTGTATCCCATCAAGTCGTGGCTGACCGCCAGATTGGACTACCGCTTCGCCTACCAGAAACAGGCGGATACGAGCCTGCCTCACAACATCGTCACGCTCAGCCTCGACTTCGTGTACCCGGTCCGCGTCGCGCCCTAGAGCGATGATAAGGGCCCATCTGCTTCGTTGGCGCCCTCGGCCGCACGCTCAACGTACAGAGAGTACGCCTCGCGTGCGGCCATCGGCGCCGCCTCGCAGCTGAACCCTTCTCATCGCTCTAGCCGGTTTCTCCGACCCCTAGCGCGATGATAAGGGTCCATCTGCGGAGGTACGGCGCCCTCGACCGCCGTGCCACGTAACGCGCGAGACGACCGGGCCGACGAACTTTCGTCTGCGGGGCCCAGACATGGCCCCGCACCCCCACGCGAGTACGCCTCGCGTTGCCTGCCATCGGGCGCCGCCTCGCAGCTGAACCCTTCTCATCGCTCTAGCCGGTTTTCTCCGACAGGCAGTCGTGCGCGCCAGCTGACTGCACATCTAGCGAAGGTATCGCTGAGACAGGTGCGAGGTGATCGAGGCGATCATCTCGGCCCGAGGACGGCGCCGATCGAAGGTGTGGTTCGCGCCGTCGATGAACCAGAGCCTGATCTGCCCGCTGCGTGCGAGCCGTCGCACGGCACGTCGGGCCCCGCTCACCAGGAGGTCGTAGCCAGGATCGTATCTGGAAAACACGAACGTCAGTGCCCTTCCCTGACTCGTCACCCGTTCGAGGTCCCCCGTGAGGCAGTTGTCGGGCGCCGAGCTGCGGCTCGAGCTGGCCCGCCAGCGCCCCAGCGCGCGCATCACTCTCCTCAGCACCGTGAGGTCGACGCGTTGCAATTTCGACCAGCCGTGGACACTGCCCAGATACGAGGCGTACCGCCGCCAGTGGCCCGTCGGCAGTGTCGCGGGCTCATCCAGGGACATGCCGGGCCGGTAGTAGAACGTGAGCGGGTTGATGAGCACGGCCTCGCTCACCGGTCTACGATCGAGCTGCAACGCGGCCTGAAAGGCCGTGTGCGCCCCTGAGCACAGGCCCATGACGATGACCGGCGCCGCGGCCCCGGCATGTGCCACCGCATCCGCCGCCGCGGCGATCACCGAGGTGGCCTCGGGGACGTAGGGTTCACCCTCGCGGCCGGCGTCCCCGGTGTCGCTGTCCCCCAAGCCCGGCAGGTCCAGGCGGAGACACCGAAAGCCAGCCCGGGAGAGCGCCCGGCCGAGCAGCACGTACAGCCGGCCCGGACCGACGTGGTGCGTGGCGCCCGCGTTGGACAACAGGACTGTTGCGGTGGTCTTCGCGGCACCGTCTGCCGGCTCCGTGAGGACGCCGAAGAGGGAGCCGCCCTCGCCGAACTGAACGAAGGATTCGGACACACTGCCGATGAGCGCATCCGGTAGAGGGCTGCCCGTCCCCGTGTCTGGCGCCTTCGTCACGGCGTTGCCCACCTCGGTCGCGATCCACCGCACAATGCTGTCGATCGCCACGTCCGGGACGCGAGCGTGATGAGGCACGGCCAACATCTGCGCAAGTCCCGGCAGTGTCTGCTGATCGATGCGGCGCCCCGGGGCCGACCAGCTGTCACGCAGCTCCCGCTCCGGACGGTCGTCGCGCAGGGCGATCAGTATGCGGCCCGCGCGCGGCGGCGCGTGCCTGAGATCGATACGCGCGATCTCGCGCTGCGTCTCCTCGGTCATCACGCAACCGCCGGCCTCGAGGTCGGGCGAGACGCGGCTCCCGGCGGAGGCGCTGGCACTCGTGAGATCCATCGCCTTGAGCTCGCGGACATAGTCGCGGCCGCTGACGCACGGCGCCCAGAGCGCGAGACACGAGACGTCGACGTCCTGAGCGGCCAGAGCCGCCAGCGTGGCGCCCATGCGCACGCCGGCGAGCCCGATGCACTCGATGCCGGATTCGGCGCGCAGCCGCGCCATCGCGGCGTGGATGCTCTCGATCCACGCCGACTCACGCCCAGGATCCTCGTCCAGCCCAGCGGAGTTGCCGGTGCCGTCGTAGTCGAACCGAAGCGCCGAGACACCGTTCTCCGCAAGGCGGTCCGCGAGGTGCCGCAAGGAGCGATAGCTGTTGAAGTACTCGGTTCCCAGCGGCGGGCAGACCACCACCGAGAGCGCGCGCCGGTTCGCGGACGCGGGCGCGTGATACCAGCCGAACAGCGGGCGGCTGGCCGGTCCGAACCACAGCGGCACTCTCGTGGCGGAGCCCGTCACGCACGGCCCTCCACGTCGATGCCGACGATATCGTCCAGATTCAACGCCTCGACGTGGCCGCTGAACGGCGCCGGCGGATCCGCGATCGGCTGAAGTCGGACGACCTTGCGCCGGCCGGGCATCACGTGAAAGTAGTCGTCGTCGGGCAGGAATCCGTGGGCGTCGATGTGCGCGCCGTACAGGAACTCGCTCGGTCGTCATCGTCACTTCATAGCAATCGTCGCCGAGTCGCCGCGCTCCGGCCCGCACCGACCCTTGGTGCCGCCGGTGGGCGGCGTCCTGGGATCCGGGACACCAGAACGCTTCGCTCACGATCTCGCCCTCTGTGCCATAGAGCGTCGCCGCAACGACGTCGTGCGAGGGTGGTCCGAACCGGTACGCATACGACACGTCGTGAAAGCCGCCGAGCAATGCGTCTGAGCAGTACATCGCCCGGGTGTGCGGCCCGATCGCACATGCCGTCATCGCCTGCGCGATTGTGACGCGCCCGTCGCGAAGCAGCACCAGCTCGAGGGTGGCCGAGAGCGGGCGGGCGGTGTCGTTGACGACGTGAAGATGGATGCCGTTCAGCCCCTCATCGGTCAGCAGGACAGCTCGGGGCTGCCACGCCCGCCGCAGGTAGTAGAAGCAGGCCTTGGGCAGTCCCCGGCTGTCGAGGATCCCCCAGCCCGCGCCCGGCCAGAGGTCTTTCAGGAACCACACGAGTGCCCCGTGACACCGGCTGTGCGCGCCGCGCCACTCGGCAAAGACGCGCGACATGACCTCGCCGCTCGTGACGCGACTCAGATCCAGATATCGCGTCGTGTCCGCGCTGCGCAGGCGAACCGGGTCCACGCCGAACAGGTCGCCGAGATAGTGGTCGCGGACGTCCTCGAAGTCCCAGCCGGCTCCGGAGTCTCTGGGAATGCGCCGTTTCCAGCGCGGATCGTGCATGGCGGGCGGGTCCTCCTCCATCGTGAGGGCGACCACGTCTGGCGCCGGAACATTGGCAAAGCCGAGGCACTCGGGCGTGAACCGGACCCCGGCGCGGCGCGCGTCCGCGACCGGGCGGAGGTAGGCACCCACGCCGTAGTAGTGCGTGATGCCGCTGTCGGCATGAAATGGCATCGCCCCGCCACTGGGTGTCGAGGGCACGTACGGCGCGGCCGGATGCCAGCGCGCGCAGATCTCAGGCAACACGTCGGAGAACAGGGCACTGCGCCACGCGTCTGGTGGTACGCCGACCATCGCCGCCTGTTGCTCGACCTCGCTATTCCCGCAGTAGAGGGCCACGCTGGGATGACGGCTCAGCCGGTGGACTTGCTGGGTGGCCTCGGTCGTCACCGAGCTGACGAACGCCTCGTCCTGCTGGGTAATCCATGCGGGCGAACATGAAGTCCTGCCACACCAGAAGTCCCAGCTCGTCACAGGCCCGGTAGAAGTCATCCGACTCGTAGACCATGGTGCCGCCGACCCGCACCATGTTGGCGCCCGCGTCGCGCAGAAGCGTCAGGGTGCGCACGAGCATGTGGCGAGGCCCCGAGCGACACGATGTCCTCCACGGTCCAGCACGCGCCCCGGCAGAACACGGGCACGTTGTTGACGTGCAGTGCGAAGCCGTCGTCCTCCCGAAGGATCCGGACGTCCCGAAAGCCCACGCTGCCGCAGTCGTGAGTCGTGACCTCGCCGTTCACGACGAGCCGCGCCGAGACGGGGTACAGATGGGGTGCGCCATGCGTATGTGGCCACCAGCGCGCGGGGTCGTCGATGCGAAGCTGGCCCGACAACCGCGAGCCTTCCCGCTCGCGCTCGGCGCGCAGCTCTGCCGCGACGTGGCCCACCGAAAGCGTCCCGGCCACGGGAGCCTCCACGGCGTGCGGGGCGAACGCGGACACCTCGACGACGCCTGTTCCGCCTTCGAGCCGAGGCTGAATGGAGAGGTCGGTGAATGTGCCCGGGCGCCACAGCTCCAGCGAGATGGCGCGCCAGGGCCCGACGGGCGCCACGGGCGGAGACCATCCGGGCATCCGTCCCAGCAAGCTCGTGCGGATAAAGCGCAACTGCTGATGGCTGACGAGCCTGGTCTTCCAGCGCGGACGCGGGCGCCGCGCGGCCAGCGCCCTGGTGAGCGCCCGGAAACAGAGCACGAGGTCGTTCGTCTCTTGGAGAAGCAGGGTGACATCGGTCACGTGCGCCTGAAACATGTTGTCGCTGGTCAGGATCCGTTCGCCGTTCAGCCACACTTCCGCGCGCGTGGCCAGCCCCTGAACCGCAAGCGAGCCGGCATCCCGGGATCGATCCGGCCGGGCGCGAACGGGCAGCGATACCACCAATCGACGGCGTCGAAATCGCGCCGCTGCTCGAAGTCCCACCGGCCAGCGGCCAACAGCGCCTGCGCCACCGTCCCCGGCACGGGGGCGGCGATCCAATCGAGCTCCATGCCGTTCAGCTCGGAAGGTTCCGCGATCCGGTCCGGCGCGGCCGAGGCCAGCACCCAGTTGTCGAGAAGGCCAGGGACCGCGCCGGTGCTCATAGATACCGGGTCTGCAGACCGCTGATGCCATGCTGCCACCACTCGGCCATGCGATGAAGCGGCGTCAGATCGAGCGTCTTGCGGCGCGCCACCGCGCGGGCGAGCTGGAACTGAAACGCCTTGGCGCCCTCGGCGAGGTCCTGGAAGGGCTTCGCCAGCTCGTTCACTCCCGGTTCCCCTGACGGTGCAGCCATTGCAGGTAGGTGGCCGCCAGCTCGTAACACGCGCCGAATTGCCGCAGCGTGGCGAACGAGTATGCGTGAAAGACATCCAGGTCGTTGCCCAGCACAACCTCGAGGTCCCGGGCGAATCGCTCCTGGAACGCCACGAACGGATTGGTCACCGGAACGAGTGCGAGCTCCCGGCGCAGCCAGTCGCGCGACCGCCCGAGCAGTGCTTCGCCAGTCGGGCCGGGCGGACCGATCTTCACGAACTCCACGTAGGGCGGCAGCCCCGACGACTCCCGCGGTCCCCGCACGCGCAGGACTTCGTCGAAGTCCTCCCCGTGCAGTTCGTGATAGTCGGCATTGTGAAAATAGCCGAGATACCGTCCCTCGATGTCGATCTCGTTGACGGCCACGGTGGTCTTGACGTGCGCGTTCCGGTAGGCGGTGCCAGCCGTATCGGGCAAGGAGAACGAGTCCACTTCCACGAGTGACAGGCGGCCCCGGATCACCTGTTCCTCGACGTGTTCAGCCAGCGGGCGCCAGATCGCCAGTTCCTGGACCTCCAGGCCGTAGAGATCCGACAGGGTGGCGAGCGGAAACTTGAAGAACGTCCACTGGTCGCCCTCGAAATCGATGGCGATCGTGAAGGGCAGCGCCGCCACGGGGTCGCGGCCGAGCGCATGCAGCAGCTCGATCCAGAGATCGGAGTAGCAGTTCGTCTCCGACCAGACCCGGCCGTCGCCGTGGATCGGATGGCGGACGTACGTCCGGGGATCGATCGGGAGGATCCGTCTCGTCACAGCGCGAGCACTCGGCGGACGTCGCGCGGCCACCTCCCGGGTCGAACCCGTGCGCCTTGAACAACGCGAGGGCAATCCGCTCGAGGCCGAATCCGACACACGCCGTGTGCGCCTCCCGGCCGTCCGCCGTCTTGATGCCGAACGTCTGGCTGAAGTGGTCGAGGTGGTAGTTCGAGGAGGCGACGGCGGTGGGCGCGTCCGAGGAGGTGATCGGCACGACCAGCTCGTACTTCAAGGACTGTTCCCGCTGCATCGCCGCCATGACGCGCCCGCCGCGACCGAAGAAGGGATCGTTCGCGACGACCGGCCGCGCGTCGAGGGCCACCGCGGCAAGCATGTCCAGTCCGCGCTCGACCCAGTCGTCGCGGTGTCCGAGCGCCTGTGCGGGAGTGCCCAGCCGGACGTATTCGTGCATTCTGAAGATCTGCATGCGCGTGGGGTCGATCGACGGCTCGTGACGGAACACGAACGAGCGCAGGTCGACCGTGCGGCCCTCCTGCGGTAGCACGCCCACCGCCGTCGGATAGAGCGGATAGCACGCCGCCGGCGTCATCATCACCTCGGTCGGCCGCAGCGCGGCGCTCCAGTCCTCGCCCGCCGCCCTCTTGCGCATCAGCTCGAGATGGTCCTGGTCCGTGCCCATGAACGTGTGCACCGAACCCATGAGGTTCGGAAACGTCTCCAGGTGGTCCATTCGTTCATAGTGCGCGCGGCTCACCAGCGGCGGGAACCGCATCACCTCTGGGCGGAACCGCGCCCCCACGCGCGTCACGTACTGGTCGAAGCGCTCGACGACGTCCTCGAACACGCCGCTCAGCCCATACACGCCGGGCACGCCGGAGGCGATCAGAAGCCCGGCGTCGAGCAACGCGTCACGATAGGTCTGATGAGCGGCGTCGTGCGCCCGGCGCATCCGATCTACGCCTCTTTGTGCGCGAGGAGGAGCGTCGCGTTGTGAGCCATGATGCGGTCGTTGTTGACCATGAGCGCCGCGCCATACGCGTCGCGGAGGTGGCGTCCCAGGCTGAGGTTGGAGTCGTTGCGGTACGCGGCGATGCCGCAAATGAGCATCGCGCGGCCGACAATGTCCACGACGAGCTGCGAGCTGGCGAGTTTCAGGTTGTTGATGCGGATGGCGAATCCGTAGCTCCGGAAGGCTTCACGGTCCTGTGCCTTCAGCATTCGCCGATACTCGAGCGCCACCGCCTCGATCCCGCTGCGCATCGTCTGCAGCACGTTGTCGGCCTCGGCGAGACGCAGAGCGGACATGGGCGGGACCGACGGGTTCTTGCGGGCCGTCCCCGGACAAACGTCCGCGCGTGGTTGACCGCGCTGGACGCGATGCCGCTCCAGAGCGACGCCCATACGATATGGGCGAAGGGATGCATCGTCTCGCTCAGGATATCGTCGAACGGCGCCGGGAGAATCTGCGCGGTCGCGCCGGCGCACGTGAGGACGAAGCCGGAGCTGCACGTCCCGCGGAACCCCAGGGTGTCCCATGTGGACAGCGGCTCGAGACGGTAGTCCTGGTCTCGGACGAGCACCTGGACCTGATCGCTCGATGCCGCGTCGGCGGCGCGGCGGCACGTGACGAGGATGTAGTCCGCGGCTTCGCCGTAGGAAATGACGGGCGCCTTCTTCACGAGCGTGAATCGATCACCGGTGACGTCGACGGCACAGATGCTCGACCGCAGGTCGCCGCCGACGCCGAGCTCGGTCGTCGCGGACGCGATCAGGTGCTGACGATCCACCAGTTGCCGGAGGAACTCGTCGAAGTACACGGACCCGCGCGCGTGATGGACGATGCAGGCCACTTGGATCTGGTGCATCGCGAATACCATTGCCGTCGACCCGCAGTAGTGACCGAGCAGCTCGCAGATCTGCGCCATGTGGACGACGTCGAGCCCGAGGCCCCCAGTTCTGTCGGGAGGTAGCCGCTGAGCAGCTTGAGCGCCTGCAGCGCGTCGATGCCCTCGCGCGGGAACCGGGCGTGGCGATCGACGTCATCGGCGGCGGGCGCGATCACGTCTCTCCCGATCTCGCGAACCTGGTCCAGGAGTGCTGCGATCGAGGTGACTGGCGTCACGCCTTGACCTGCAGCCGCTCGATCGCGACCGCCAATGCGTCGATGCTGCGGAACGTCTTGCGGCTGAGCAGCGCGTCAGGAAACTCGATGTCGAACGCGTCCTCGATTGCGAGCATCAGGCCGACCGTCGCCAGGGAGGTCAACCCGGCCTGATACAAGTCGCTGCGGTCGCCGACTTGCTCAACCGGAACTGAGAGGCGGCCGTGCTGAGAAAGGATTTCTCGAAGTCTGTCTCGCATGCGCACCGGAGGATGCAATTTTGTCGCCAGGGTGGATACCCCGCAAATCGTCGCAATGGCGCGGTTTCTTGACGTTTACCACCTTCACGTCTCCAGAACTACCAATCTGGGCTCTCGAAAGCTCCCTGCCATCGGGCTGTAGACACCGCGGACACGAGGCCCCCGCTGAGCGGCATCCTAGCCAGCCATAGCATCTCCGTCAAGCGTCCAGCGGGTATTTGTCGGCTGCCACTGACGACGGTTCGTTGCGCATCGGGAACTATGAAGGGCATGGGGGCGCTCGCCCTCGTCACACGGGATGGGGATGGTCCTTGCGCTTGCTGACCTCCGGGCCGATGATGAGCCCCATGCCCGTCCTGGTGTGGCTTGAAACCCTGGCGATCGTGCTCGCCGTGTTTCTCGTCGCCCGGGCGCACCCACACGTCAGGAGAAAGCAACATGTCCTCGTCCTCGAGCATCGAGCCGTCCCCGCGTCCGGCGCGCTGGCCGCCAACGTATGAAGGAGGTTGAAGCATTTGCCAACCGACTGCAATCGCTGAGCTCGGCGCGGCTGTTCTGGGCCATTTTCGTGCTCGCGATCGCCGTCCGGGTATCGCTGCTCGTATTGTTCCATCCTCCCGCCGAAGTGCAGTTCGCCGAGATGGACAAAATTGCCCGCAGCCTGGCCACACATGGCACCTTCGCCGACGCGTACTTCCTGCCCACGGGGCCGACGGCTCATCACGCACCGGCGTACCCGTTCCTGCTCAGCCTTGTCTTTCGCGCGTTCGGCTACGGATCGGCGGCGGTCCTGGCCACGGCCGTGATGAATTTCGCGCTCGCGTCGCTGCAGTACGCGCTGATGCCGGTTCTCGCCGATTGGGCAGACATTCCGCGGTCGGTCGGTGTCACGACGGGGTTGATCGGCGCGTTGCTGCCCTACCGGCTCTTGAAGGAGATCCGCTGGGATGCCACGCTCGCCGGTGCCGCGAGCGTGGTGCTCGTCCTGGTCACCACCAGGTGGTGGCGTACCCGGGAGCCGTCGCTCCTCGCCACGCTTCTGGTGGGGCTCGCCTGGGGATCGGGATGATGTGCTCCGCGAACCTGCTTCCCGTGTTCCTTGTCTTCGTGTTGCTGTTCGCGATGGCCGCTCATCGGCTCAAACGGCCCCGGTCGTGGCGGCTCATCGTCACGCTCTCGGCGGGGATGCTACTGGCCATCGCACCCTGGACGATCCGCAATTATCGAGAGCTCCACTCGGTCATGTTCATGCGGAGCAACTTCGGACTGGAATTCAGCTTGTCGAATAACGCGGACGCGCACGTCCTGGGCGTGGACAACGATACGATAGGGTTCACCAACACCTATTTTCAGCGCCATCATCCCGGGTTGAACAGGGGCTGAGGCGGAAGAGATCCTCCGCGTCGGCGAGGCGGCGTACAACCGCGCCTTGCTGCATCAGACGATAGACTGGATTCGAGCGAATCCGCGGCAATTCATGGCACTCACACTCAGCAGGATCGCGTATTTCTGGTTCCCTCCGTACAAGACCCAGGTCTGGAAGAACTTCTTGCTCACGCCGTGGACGATATTGGCAGCATGCGGTCTGTGGGTGATGGTTCGCAGGCAACGCGAGCTGGGATTGCTGATTCTCGCGCTGTGGATCGGCTTCCCGACGGTCCACTATCTCATCCAGACGGATACGCGCTACCGCTACCCGATCGATTGGACCTTCGCGCTTCTCGCGGTGTTGGCGGTGCAGGCATTCTGGCATCGCGGGGTGAGTCGAAAGCACCGGCCGCCGATGTTGATGGCATAGGGGACAGCGACCAGATCTTCGTGCCCTGAGGCTACTTCGTGTACCCGGTCCGCGTCGCGCCGTAAGGCGCAGGATTCGCAAGCACGTTTGGGGCGGGCGGCGCCGGCCGGGGCCCGGGATGGGTCGCTCTGACCACCGCCGAGTCCGTACCGGTCACCGGTAGGAAGGCCCCCGCCGCGTCACCCGCCCGGTTACCGCGTGCCGATTGGCCCTAGGGCCTCGGGTCCCTGTCGGGTGTTTGCCGCCAAAGGGTTCCGGTGATCTCCGGATTCCGCCACTGCTCGCCCGACAGCACGATTGACCAAGGGCTCGATTGACCAAGGGCTCGCTGCGAGGGCCGGATCTATGGGAAAGGGCTACTCGGGTTACCCGGTAAAAGGGTGCATGCGAATGGCTGGACCTGGAATCTACCTGGGGTGATCAGGGAATGCCCGCGTCAGATCGTCCGATTTCGCGCCGGAGCCTGCTGGTGAGCGCGCCGGGAACCGTGGCACCTCGCTTGCTTCTGCATGCCGCCCAGGCAAGGATCGATGCAACCTTCGGCGATCAAGTACGAGCCGTACATGCCTCTGGTCAAGCGGCTTCTCGCCGCCGATGACCGCATCGGCCGCCCTCGACGAGATCCGAGTCCCGGTGGAGTCGGACACGGACATCGTCGCCGCGCGTCAGAAGGGCCGGGCGCTCGCCGCGCGACTCGGATTCTCCTCGGGCGAGGCCACCATGGTCGCCACGGCGATCTCCGAGCTCGCTCGGAACATCGTGCTCTACGCCGGGCACGGCGAGATGATCTTCGGCCTCGAGTCGAACGGCGATGGTCCGATCCTGGTCATCACGGCCCGCGACGAAGGCGAGGGCATCGCCGATGTCCGGCAGGCAATGCAGGACGGCTATTCGACCACGGGGCGTCTCGGGGTGGGCCTGCCCGGCGTCAAGCGCCTGATGGACGAGTTCGAGATCTCGTCCATCGTGGGTCACGGCACCGTGGTCGTCGTGAAGAAATGGAAAGAGTGACAAGTTCGACCCCCGCGCTCCAGAAGCAGTTCGCGATGGCGCTCGAGGCCCATCTCACCCAGGGTGGAGAGGCCGCGCTGCTCGAAGCCTACGAGCTCGGGCGCACCGTCCTGACCGAGCACCTGGGCGTGCTCGGCGTCGCGACCCTGCTGCAGGGAGCGCTCGTGGCCGCCTGCGAGCGCCGCCCCCGTGAGACTGCGAGAACGGTGCAGGCCGCGGGGAGCTTCGTGCTCGAGTGCCTCTGCTCCTTCGAGATGGCGCACCGGGCCGTGCGCGAGGCCAATACCGCGCTCCGAGGATTGAACCAGTTCCTCGAGGAGCAGACCCGCCGCATCTCCCACGAGCTGCACGACGAGGCAGGACAGCTCCTCGCCTCCGTGTACCTGGCGCTCGACGATGTCGCGCGCGACCTCCCGCCAACGGCCGCCGCTCGGCTGCAGTCGGTGAAGACGCTGCTCGACCGGATCGAGGAGGAGCTGCGCCGGCTGTCGCACGACCTGCGCCCCATGATCCTCGACGATCTCGGGCTGATGGCGGCGCTCGACGTGCTCGCCGAGAGGGTCTCCGCACGGACCGGGCTCTGGATCAAGGTGGAGGGCCAGCGGGAGGAGCGCCTGTCCCCGCGATCGAGACCGTCCTGTACCGCATCGTCCAGGAGGCGCTCAACAACGTGAGCAAGCACGCGCAGGCCTCGGGCGTGACCGTCGTCGTCCGCCGCGAAGCCCGCCGGGTCTGCTGCTCCGTCAGGGACGACGGCGTCGGCTTCGATCCCGGTACGGCCCGGCCAACCGCCACGGGCATCGGCCTCATCGGGATTCGCGAGCGTCTGGCGCCCCTCGGCGGCTCGCTCAGCATCGACGCGGCGCCTGGTCGAGGCACGGAGCTGCGCGTGGCCATTCCCCTGCCCAAGACTCACTGAGGGAGCTGCCGTCATGACGATCCGCATCGTGCTTGCCGACGACCATCAGCTCATCCGCCAAGGCGTGCGGGCGCTGCTCGAGCGCGAGCACTTCCACGTGGTCGGCGAGGCGTCGAACGGGCGCGACGCCGTGGACCAGGTCACCGCCCTGCATCCCGACGTCGCGGTGGTCGACATCGGCATGCCGATGCTGAACGGCGTCGACGCCGCGCAGCAGATCCTCCGCGCGTCGCCCACGACCAAGATCGTCGCCCTCACGATGCACGCGGAGGACGCCTATGTCATGTCCGCGCTCCGGGCGGGCGTGCGCGGGTACGTGCTCAAGACCCAGGCCGGGTCCTGACCTCATCCAGGCGATTCTCCAGGTCTCGCGTGGGATGACGTACCTGAGTCCGGCCATCTCCACGGTCGTCGTGGACGCGAGTATCGGCAAGCGGCCCGAAGCCCTGGCCGATCGGCTCAGCCAGCGTGAGCGCGAAGTCCTGCAGCTCGTCGCCGAGGGCAAGACGACGAAGGAGATCGCCCGCGCCCTCGGCGTCGGCGTGAAGACGGCCGATTCGCACCGCACGGCCGTCATGCGCAAGCTCGACATCCACCAGACGGCGGGGCTCGTCCGCTACGCCATCCGCGAAGGCCTGATCGAGGCCTGATTCGCCCGCCGCCATTTCGGCGGCGCAGCGCTCCCCGGAGCGCCATCGCATCTCGCTGGTGCCGTCCCCCCGGGGCCCCGGTCAGGTATTTTCCTCAGGCGGTTTCTGGAGTCTGCCGGATTGTCCGTTCCTCCAAGCACTTCTACGCTCGATGGTGTCGGCAACGATTTGCGAGCGGGGACGATCCCGGCGGAGGACGACGTGGTGGACAGCTCGATCTGGAACCAGCCCGCGGCGGAGCGCGAGTGGTGGCCGATCGTCCGGAGGTTGCGATGAAGCCGGCACTCCTCGACATCCTGGCCTGCCCGCGGTGCAAGGAGTCGCTCGACCTCCGCACGGACGCCGGAGACGGAATCGAGGTCCACGAGGGGACCCTGCGCTGCCCGATGTGCGGCCGTAACTACCGGATCACTGGCGGGATTCCCCGCTTCGTGGAGAACGGGTCGTATGCGGCGAGCTTCGGCCGGCAGTGGCAGTGGTTCCGCCGCGTGCAACTCGACTCGCAGAGCGGCAGCACCGAGTCGGCGCGCACGCTCGAGGCCACGACGGGGTGGACCGAGGCGGACTACCGCGGGCGCCTGGTGCTGGACGCCGGTGTCGGCGCGGGGCGCTTCGCCGGAGGTCGTCGCGGACAAGGGCGGCGAGGTGGTCGGCGTGGATCTGAGCCGCGCCGTCGACGCAGCGTACGAGAACATCGGCCGGCGCCCCAATGTGCACCTCGTGCAGGCCGACATCATGGCCATGCCCTTTCGCGAGGGGACCTTCGATCTCGCGTACTCCGTCGGTGTGCTGCACCACACGCCCGATCCCGAGCGCGCCTTCGCCCGCGTGGCCGCCGTCGTCTGCAAGGGTGGCGCGCTCGCCGTGTACGTCTACGCGCGTTATGGTCCGAGCCACCGGTTCTCCGACGCGATCCGGCGGTTGACGACGCGCCTGCCTCTGCCCCGTGCTGCGCGCGGTGTCGGCGCTTGCGGTTCCCGCTTACTACCTTTATCGCGTGCCCGTGATCGGCGGGCCGCTCGGCATGGTCTGCCCGATCTCCCGGCATCCGGACTGGCGGTGGCGCTGGCTCGACACCTTCGACTGGTACTCGCCGAAGTACCAGTGGAAGGTCCTCTACCCGAAGCGTTCCGGTGGTTTCAGTCCAATGGCTTCCGGGACATCGAGCTCTTCGACGAGCCGATCCGCATGCGCGGCTCGAAGGCGGCATAGCGCCGGTCATGTGCGGCATCGCCGGCATCGTCAAGCTCGACCCCGCGGAGACGGTCGACGAGGCGCGGCTCAAGCGCATGCGCGACGTGCTGCGTCGTGGTCGAGGGCCGAGCAGCGCGAGGTCGTCGTGTTGCCCGCCGCGTTCTTGCAGGTGCTGCCGCAGCTCGTCTGCGCACGAGGACGAGGCCGATCGCGTTCACCTCGAGGGTGCCGCCGTACTTCACAGGGAGAGGAATCGGTCATGCGCGTGAGCGTGTTCGGACTGGGGTACGTGGGCTGTGTCACCAGCGCGTGTCTCGCGAAGGCGGGGCACGAGGTGGTCGGTGTCGACCTCAACCGCGACAAGGTCGAGATGATCAGCGCGGCCCGCTCGCCCATCGTGGAGCCGGGCCTCGGCGACCTGCTCGCCGAGATGGTCTTGTCGGGACGGTTGCGTGCCACGGATTCGACGGTCGAGGCCGTGCAGGCGACGGACCTCGCGCTGATCTGCGTCGGTACGCCCGGACGCTTCAATGGCCAGCTCGACACGAGCGCGGTCGAGCGCGCGGGGAGGAGATCGGGCGCGCGCTGCGCCGCCGCGATCGCTACACCGTGGTGTTGAGGAGCACCGTCCTTCCGGGCACGACGGAAGAGCGCCTGGCGCCCGCCATCGCCCGCGGCGCGGAGCGAGCGCTCGAGGGCTGGCCTCGACCTCGCGGTCAACCCGGAGTTCATGCGCGAGGGATCCTCGCTGCGCGACTTCGCCCAGCCCCCGATGACGCTCGTGGGCACGGCCGACGACGCGACGGCATTCCACCATGCGCGCGCTGTACGCCTCGGTCGACGCGCCATTCGTCACGACGACGATCCGCTCGGCCGAGATGGCGAAGTACGTCTCCAATGCCTTCCACGCGCTCAAGGTCTCCTTCGCCAACGAGATCGGTGACGCCTGCACGGCGCTCGGCGGCGATGCCCAGGAGGTGATGCGCGTCTTCCTCATGGACCGAAAGCTCAATGTGTCCGGAGGCGTACCTGCGGCCGGGCTTCGCCTTCGGCGGCTCCTGCCCGCCCAAGGACGTGCGCGCGCTGGTCCACGCCCGCGCACGCCGCCGACCTGTCGTCGCCACTCCTGTCGTCGATCCCGCCCGCCAACGAGGCCCAGGTTCGGCGAGCCGTGGAGACCGTGCTGGAGACGCGGCGGCGGCGCGTGGGTGTCGTGGGGCTCGCGTTCAGCCGGGGACCGACGACTTGCGCGAGAGCCCGATGGTAGCGCTCGTGGAGACGCTCATCGGCAAGGGCTGCGGAGGTGCGCATCCTCGACCCGAGCGTGGCGATCGCCCGGCTCGTCGGCGCCAACCGCCGCTTCATCGAGGAGGAGATCCCGCACATCTCGGCCCTGATGTGCGACGAGGTGGAAGGCGCTGATCGCCCACGCCGAGGTGCTCGTCGTCGGCGCCGCGGGCGAACCGGCGGCGCGCGTGCTCGAAGCTGCGCGGCCCGGCCAGGTCGTGATCGACCTGACGCGCGGCGCCGCGCGTGCCCGGCCCGGCGCGCTCGCGGCGCCATTGGCCACAGCGTGATGAGCCCGCGTCTCCGGCGCGCGCGGACCGTGCTCGCCGCGCTCGGGGATAGCCGTGCTCGGCGCCGCGGCGACCGGCGCGCCCGAACTGCCGCGCCCGAACTGCCGCGCCCTCGGGTGAGTCACCGCGGTACCCGCGGTCGGCAACACGCAGCCCGCGGTTCGAAGGCTGCCAAAATGGGTCCTGGCATCAGCCACCAGATCCATCTGACTGGTACTGACGTCGTATCGGTACAACGACGACCCGCTGGTGCCGTAGAGAATCGTCGGCCGCGTTGCGCTCCAGTACCAGCCCTCGCCCGTCGCCCAACTGGACGGATCACTGTGACCTCGTCGGTGACCTTGTTGTAGCTAAACGGCGTCGGCCCCTCCTTTCGCCCCGGTCGAGTGTCAGGAAAATCAGGATCCTCGATGTAGGCGACGTCATCAGCGCAGCCTAGTGGACCTTCGTCTATCTTGGCGCGGCGAGGAGGTTTCCATTGCCAACCCACGCGGTATGTGTGGACGGCCGGCCATGTTGCGCGGAATGAGACATTCGGCGGGGTCCTCAAGGGTCGACCAGCGTAGCGGTGCGCTTGCGCAGTGAGACCGACTCAGGTATCGCCGCAGCTCCATCTTGGGTGATCGCCCGATTCACTCTTCGCCAGCAGCGCTTAATGTAGTACTCGGGCAGTCCTGTCGCTTCCAGTTTCTCGCGACAGCTCGGCCCGAGCGGCAGAAACGTATGAGAAAGGTAACCATGCACGTGCTTCGCCGGCCATCACGGAGGGTGAACGATCCCGTGAATACGATCGTCGGCCTTCTTCAGCCTCGCCGGTTCCAGGGCCGGCGGGCGGGCGAATCCACCTTCCGCTGACCTTTGGACCGCGCTGATTTCTTGGCGCCCCTCTTGCTCCTGCAGTGAATGGTGAGCAGCTCATGATGACGATTGGTCTCTCTGAAATCCGCCGACGAGATATTCTCGGAAAATGGCCACCTGCGCCTCGGACCCTTTGCCGCGAGCGCGGTGGGACGCGGCTCGCGCGAGGTGATGGCCATTCCCGCCCCACTCGTGCAAGCACCGGATCCGGGGCGCACTCCCCAAAGCTCGGTCCCGGTCCGCGGCCACGCATTCTCGTCGTCGAGGATCACGAAGACAGCCGTGAGATGTTGCGTCAAGTCTTGGAGTTGGAGGGCTACGATGTGGAGGTGGCTGCGGACGGCCGGCTAGGCATCGACGCCGCGCTCGCGCGCCCCCAATGGTCGCGCTGATCGATCTGGGCTTGCCGGTGCTCGACGGATTCGAGGTGGCGCGGGTTATCCGAGAACGATTGGGCCATAGTCTCTGGCTCGTGGCGCTGACGAGCCGGACAGCCGCCGCCGATCGGCCGTCGGAGCTCGGAAGCCGGGCTTCGACCTGCACGTGGCAAAGCCGGTGGCACTCGATCGGCTCAGGGGCGTCCTTCGAGACATCGTGTCGCGCGCGAGTTGACGGCCGCAGATCGAGCAACCACTCGCGATACTCATGTGCCGAGAAGCTCCTGGAACTGAGGCGAGAGATTGCAAGAACATCGGGGGGCGACTTGGCGCGGATGACGACGGTCGGCGACGTGTAAGGCGGCATCGATAAGGTGGAGCGGCTGCTGGGCTACAGACGCCACGCCACGCTAGGCGGAGTCGTCGCTGGTGCCCGCGCTTCCTCAGCGTGTCAAGAGTGAAGCACTGCACGGAAGTGGACGCCCGAGCTGGCATCGAAGCTGGATCGCTAAAGGCTGGCCCCGGAGCACGGTCTCTCGCATGCGAGGCAGGTTTCCGTGGCCGGGACCACCGCAAACTCGCGGATGCTGTTATTGGGCAGCCGCCCGTCATTGAGCTTCTGTTGAATCAGCACGCGCAGTGCGCTGTCCATTGAGGAACCGTCGGGGCATCCGACGAGGCTCGCCACCACTGGGTCTTGGCGCCAGGCGCGCCTCCACAAAGGCGGGGTGCAGGCGAGAAAGAGTTTGGTGCCCGAGCGTACCGAGTCGCAAGGTGGACCTTCGTCCATCTCGCCAATGTTGCTCGTTCACCTCGATCTGTCGGGACGCCGCAGAAGGCCTCGACCACGATTAGCGTGCTCCAGGCGCTCGCTCGCGTCACCCTGGTGACGCCGCTACCCAAACTCACCCGGTACATGGTCACCGCAACGCAGGATGTAGCCGGTGAATATCCGCAGCGCGTTCCGCGTATCCGGGGCGATGTCGTCGCTTTGTCGCTATGCGATCGCTCGGAAGCGCGCCGGGCGCCAAGTGGCACCCCACTTGCTGATGGACGCTGCCTGGCTACGGTCAATGCAACCTTCCGCGATCAAGTACGAGCCGTACACGCCAAATGTGAACGGATTCTCGCCAACAATGACAGCAGCTGGCCGGGGTCGACGAGATCCGAGTGCCAGTGGAGTCGGACCAAGACATCGTCGCCGCGCGTCAGAAGGGCCGGGCCCTTGCGGCGCGACTCCGGGTTTTCCTCGAGCGACGCCACGATGGTGGCCACGGCGATCTCCGAGCTCGCTCGGAATATCGTGCTTTACGCCGAGTCGTGGCGAGATCTGCTTCGGCCTCGAGTCACACGGCGCGGATCCGATCCTGGTCATCACGGCCTGCGACGAAGGCGACGGGATCGCGGATGTGCCGCAGGCGCTGCAGGACGGCTACTCGACCTCGGGGCGGCTCGGCGTGGGCCTGCCCGGCGTCAGGCGCCTGATGGACGAGTTCGAGATGTCGTCCATCGGTGGGCCGCGGGACCGTGGTTGTCGTCAAGAAATGGAAACAGTGACGGGCCCGACTCCCGCACTCCAGGAGCAGTTCACGAAGGCGCTCGAGACCCATCTCACACAAGGTGGGGAAGCGGCGCTCCTCTCGGCCTATGAGCTCGGGCGCACCGTCTTGAACGAGCGCCTGGGGGTGCTCGACGTCGCGACTCTCCTGCAGGCAGCGCTCGTCGCCGCCTGCCAGCGCCGCCCGCGCGAGAGTGTGAGAACGGTGCAGGCCGCGGCGGAGCTTCGTGCTCGAGTGCCTCTGCTCGTTCGAGATGGCGCACCGGGCCGTACGCGAGGCCAATACCGCGCTCCGAGGGTTGAACGAGTTCCTCGAGGAGCAGACCCGCCGCATCTCGCACGAGCTGCACGACGAGGCGGGACAGCTCCTCGCCTCCGTGTACCTGGCGCTCGACGATGTCGCGCGCGACCTTCCGGCGCCGGCCGCGGCCCGGCTGCAGTCGGTGAAGACGCTCCTCGACGATATCGAGGTGGAGCTGCGACGCCTGTCTCACGAGCTGCGCCCTACGGTTCTCGACGATCTGGGACTGATGCCGGCGCTCGATCTCCTCGCCCAGGGTGTCTCAGCGCGAACCGGGCTTTGGGTCAAGATCGAAGGCCCGCGGGACGATCGGTTCCCGTCCCGCGATCGAGACCGTGCTGTATCGGATCGTCCAGGAGGCGCTCAACAACGTGAGCAAGCACGCGCAGGCCTCGGCGGTGACGGTCGTCGTCCGCCGCGAAGCCCGGCGGGTCTGCTGCTCCGTCAGGGACGACGGCGTCGGCTTCGATCCCGGCACGGCCCGGTCGACCGCCAAGGGCATCGGCCTCATCGGGATTCGCGAGCGTCTGGCGCCCCTCGGCGGCGCGCTCAGCATCGACGCGGCACCTGGTCGAGGCACAGAGCTGCGCGTGGCCATTCCCCTGCCCACGACTCACTGAGGGAGCCCGTCATGACGATCCGCATCGTGCTTGCCGACGACCATCAGCTCATCCGCCAAGGCGTGCGCGCGCTGCTCGAGCGCGAGCACTTCCACGTGGTCGGCGAGGCGTCGAACGGCCGCGAGGCGGTGGACCAGGTCACCGCCCTGCATCCCGGATGTCGCGGTGGTGGACATCGGCATGCCGATGCTGAACGGCGTCGACGCCGCGCAGCAGATCCTCCGCGCGTCGCCCACGACCAAGATCGTCGCCCTCACGATGCACGCGGAGGACGCCTATGTCATGTCCGCGCTCCGGGCGGGCGTGCGCGGCTACGTGCTCAAGACCCAGGCAGGGTCTGACCTCATCCAGGCGATTCTCCAGGTCTCGCGTGGGATGACGTACCTGAGTCCGTCCATCTCCACGGTCGTCGTGGATGCGAGTATCGGCAAGCGGCCGGAAGCCGTGGCCGATCGGCTCAGCCAGCGCGAGCGCGAAGTCCTGCAGCTCGTCGCCGAGGGCAAGACGACGAAGGAGATCGCCCGCGTCCTCGGCGTCGGCGTGAAGACGGCCGATTCGCACCGCACGGCCGTCATGCGCAAGCTCGACATCCACCAGACGGCGGGGCTCGTCCGCTACGCCATCCGCGAAGGCCTGATCGAGGCCTGATTCGCTCGCCGCCGTTCCGCCGGCGCCTCGCTCCCGGGGCGCCAACGCTCTCGCTCGGTGTCGTCTCGCCGGCCCGGTCAGGTATTTTCCTCAGGCGGTTTCTGGAGTCTGCCGGATTGTCCGTTCCTCCCCGCGCTTCTACGCTCGATGGTGTCGGCAACGATTTGCGAGCGGGAACGATCAGAGCGGAGGACGACGTGGTGGACAGGTCGATCTGGAAGCAGCCAGCGGCGGAGCGCGCCGCGGTGGACGCTCGTCCGGAGGTCGCGATGAAGCCGGCGCTCCTCGACATCCTGGCCTGCCCGCGGTGCGTAGGAGTCGCTCGACCTCCGCACGGACGCCGGAGACGGAATCGAGGTGCACGAGGGGACCCTGCGCTGCCCGATCTGCGGCCGCAACTACCGGATCACCGGCGGGATTCCCCGCTTCGTGGAGAACGGGTCGTATGCGGCGAGCTTCGGCCGGCAGTGGCAGTGGTTCCGCCGCGTGCAACTCGACTCGCAGAGCGGCAGCACCGAGTCGGCGCGCACGCTCGAGGCCACGACGGGGTGGACGGAGGCGGACTACCGCGGTCGCCTGGTGCTGGATGCCGGTGTCGGCGCGGGGCGCTTCGCCGAGGTCGTCGCGAACAAGGGCGGCGAGGTGGTCGGCGTGGATCTGAGCCGCGCGGTCGACGCAGCGTACGAGAACATCGGCCGGCGCCCCAATGTGCACCTCGTGCAGGCCGACATCATGGCCATGCCCTTTCGCGAGGGGACCTTCGATCTCGCGTACTCCGTCGGTGTGCTGCACCACACGCCCGATCCCGAGCGCGCCTTCGCCCGCGTGGCCGCCGTCGTCCGCAAGGGTGGCGCGCTCGCCGTGTACGTCTACGCGCGCTATGGTCCGAGCCACCGGTTCTCCGACGCGATCCGGCGGTTGACGACGCGCCTGCCTCTTCCCGTGCTGCGCGCGGTGTCGGCGCTTGCCGTTCCCGCCTACTACCTCTATCGCGTGCCCGTGATCAGCGGGCCGCTCGGCATGGTCTGCCCGATCTCCCGGCATCCGGACTGGCGGTGGCGCTGGCTCGACACCTTCGACTGGTACTCGCCGAAGTACCAGTGGAAGGTCCTCTACCCCGAGGTGTTCCGGTGGTTTCAGTCCAATGGCTTCCGGGACATCGAGCTCTTCGACGAGCCGATCCGCATGCGCGGCTCGAAGGCGGCGTAGCGCGCGGTCATGTGCGGCATCGCCGGCATCGTCAAGCTCGACCCCGCGGAGACGGTCGACGAGGCGCGGCTCAAGCGCATGCGCGACGTGCTGAGCTGTGGTCGGGGCCGAGCACCGCGAGATCGTCGTGTCGCCCGCCGCGTTCTTGCAGGCGCTGCCGCGGACTCGTCTGGCGCGAGGACGAGCCGATCGCATTCACCTCGAGCGTGCCGCTGTGCTTCAGAGGGAGAAGTCGGTCATGCGCGTGAGCGTGTTCGGACTGGGCTACGTGGGCTGTGTGACGAGCGCGTGTCTCGCGAAGGCGGGGCACGAGGTGGTCGGCGTGGACCTCAACCGGGAGAGGTCGAGATGATCAGCGCGGCGCGCTCGCCCATCGTGGAGCCGGGCCTGGGCGAGTTGCTCGCCGAGGTGGTCTTCTCGGGACGGTTGCGTGCCACGGATTCGACGGAAGATGCGGTGCAGGCGACGGACCTCGCGCTGATCTGCGTCGGGACGCCGGGGCGGGGCAATGGCCAGCTCGACACGAGCGCGGTCGAGCGCGTGGGCGAGGAGATCGGGCGCGCGCTGCGGGGCCGCGATCGCTACACCGTGGTGCTGAGGAGCACCGTCCTTCCCGGCACGACGGAACGGCGGCTGGCGCCCGCCATCGCCCGCGGCGCGGGCGCGCGCTCGAGGGCTGGCTCGGCCTCGCGGTCAACCCGGAGTTCATGCGCGAAGGCTCTTCGCTGCGCGATTTCGCCCAGCCCCCGATCACGCTCGTGGGCGCGGCCGATGCGGCGGCGGTCTCCGCCCTCCGCGCGCTGTACGCCTCGGTCGAGGCGCCGTTCGTCACGACGACGGTCCGCTCGGCCGAGATGGCGAAGTACGTGTCCAATGCCTTCCACGCGCTCAAGGTCTCCTTCGCCAACGAGATCGGCGACGTCTGCGCGGCGCTCGGCGGCGATGCCCAGGAGGTGATGCGCGTTTTCCTGATGGACCGAAAGCTGAACGTGTCCGAGGCATACCTGCGGCCGGGCTTCGCCTTCGGCGGCTCCTGCCTGCCCAAGGACGTCCGCGCCCTGGTTCAGCGCCGCGAACGCCGCCGACCTGTCGTTGCCGCTCCTGTCGTCGATCCTGCCCGCCAACGAGGCCCAGGTGCGGCGAGGCGTGGAGGCCGTGCTGGGGACTCGGCGGCGTCGCGTGGGGTCGTGGGGCTCGCCTTCAAGCCGGGGACCGACGATTTGCGCGAGAGCCCGATGGTGACGCTGGTCGAGACCCTCATCGGCAAGGGTGCGATGTGCGGATCCTCGACCAGAGCGTGGCGATCGCCCGGCTCGTCGGGGCCAACCGCCGCTTCATCGAGGAAGAGATCCCGCACATCTCGGCGCTGATGTGCGACGAGGTGGAGGCGCTGATCGCCCACGCCGAGGTGCTCGTCGTCGGTGCCGCGGGCGAGGCGGCGGCGCGCGTCCTCGCAGCCGTGCGGCCCGACCAGGTCGTGATCGACCTGACGCGGGGCGCCGCCCGTGCCCGGCCCGGCGCGCCGGCGGCGTCATGAGCCCGGTGTCATGAGCCGGCGTCTCCGGCGCGTGCCGCGGGCCGCGCTTGCCGCGCTCGGGTTGGCCGTGCTCGGCGCCGCGGCGACCGGCGCGCCCGAGCTGCCGCGCGCGGCGGTCGAGGCGCCGGCCGCCGCGCCGTCGGGGCGCGTCACCGCGGTGCCCGCGGGCGGCAACCTGCAGGCCGCGCTCGACCGCGCCACGCCGGGCGATGTGATCGCGCTCGAGGCGGGCGCCACGTATACCGGGCCATTCACGCTGCCGCGCAAGTCGGGCGAGGGGTTCATCGTCGTCCGCAGCGGAGCGCCCGAGGCGGAGCTGCCGCCGCGCGGGCCATCGCGTCGACCCCTCGCACGCGCACCTCATGCCGAAGCTGGTCTCCGCGTCGGGATCCGTGATCGCCGCGGCACCGGGCGCCCATCACTACCGGTTCGTGGGAGTCGAGATCGCGCCCGGGACGGCGTCTTCCTCAAGAACCTGGTCGAGCTCGGCGCTGGCGCCTCGTCGCTCGAGAGCCTGCCCCACCATCTGGCCTTCGAGCGCTGCTACGTGCACGGCGACCGCCTCCGCGGCGCGCGGCGGGGCATCGCGATGAACGCGCGGGACGTCCTCGTGGTGGACAGCTACTTCGCCGACTTCAAGGAGGTCGGCGCCGACTCGCAGGCCATTGCCGGCTGGAACGGGCCGGGACCGTTCGCCCTCGTGAACAACTATCTCGAGGCGGCGGGCGAGAACGTGATGTTCGGCGGCGCGGACCCGACGATCAAGGATCTCGTCCCTCGGACATCGAGATCCGGCGGAACCACCTGGCGAAGCCTCTCGCGTGGAAGGCCGGCGAGCCCGGATATGAAGGCAAGACGTGGTCGGTGAAGAATCTGCTCGAGCTGAAGAACGCGCGGCGGGTGCTCATCGAGGGCAATCTGCTCGAGGGCAACTGGCGCGATTCCCAGAACGGCTTCGCCGTGCTCTTCACCGTGCGCAACCAGGACGGCGGCGCGCCGTGGTCGACGGTCGAGGACGTGACGTTCCAGAACAACGTGGTCCGCCACACCGGGGCGGGCATCAATATCCTCGGCCGCGACGACATTCGCCAGAGCGCGCCCGCCCGGCGCATCGCCATCCGCAACAACCTCTTCGCCGACGTGGGCGGCCGCGCTGGGGCGGCACCGGCGCCCTGCTGCAGATCCTCAACGGAGCCGCGCAGGTCGTCGTCGAGCACAATACCGCCCTTCAGACCGGCAGCATCCTCGTGGCCGAGGGCGCGCCGAACGAAGGGTTCGTCTTCCGCGCAAACGTGCTGCCCCACAACGAGTACGGGATGATCGGCACGGGCACGGCGCCGGGCACGGCGACGATCGCGCACTTCTTCCCCGGCGCGGTGATCGAGGGCAATGTGATCGCGGGCGGCGACCCGGCCCGCTACCCCCGCGGCAATCACTTCCCGGCCTCGCTCTCCGCCGTGGGCTTCGCCGATCGGGAGCGCGGAGACTACCGCCTGGCCGACGGGAGCCGCTACCGGAGCGGGGCGGCGGGGCGCGACGCGGGGTCGACATGGCAGCGCTCACTGCCGCCGGCGCCCTCAAGGCCGAGAGGACGCCCAACGCGCTGAGCGCGTGGGGCAGGATGAGCGCATGTCACCCGTCGGAGTCGACGCGTACCAGGTCTTCTGGGCCGTGATCGTTCTGGGCCTGCGCCGCGCTGCTCCGTCTACGTGTATCTCGGGTATCCCGCGCTGCGCATGGGCGCGCGCCGCCTCGCGCGGCGTCCGCCGGCGCTCTGCGATCGCGCCGCCGCCGGCCGTGAGCGTGATCGTCGTCGCGCACGACGAGGCGGACCGGATCTGCGCGCGGATCGACAATCTCCTGGCGCAGGACTATCCGCGCGACCGGCTCGAGATCCTGATCGCCTCCGACGGCTCCACGGACGGCACCGCTTCGCTGGCGCGGGCCTATGCGCGAGATGGCGTCGCCGTGATCGCGTTCGCGGCGCGCCGCGGGAAGGCGCGCCGTGCTGAACGACGCGTCGTGCCGAGGGCCAGCGGCGCGCATCGTCGTGCTCGCGGACGCCCGCGCAGCGCTTCGAGCCGGACACCGTCGGCGCCTTGACGCGGCCGTTCGCGGACCCCGCCGTCGGCGCGGTGAGCGGCGAGCTGATCCTGACCGAGACCCGTGACGGCCCGGCGGTGGGCCGCGGGGTCGGGGTCTACTGGCGCTACGAGAAGCTCATCCAGGAAGAGCGAGAGCCGCGTCGACGCGCACGGTGGGCGCGACGGGAGCGGTCTACGCCATCCGGCGCGAGCTGTTCGAGCCGATTCCGGAGGACACGCTGCTCGACGACGTGCTGATCCCGCTCCGCATCGTGCGCCGCGGCTACCGCGTGCTCTTCGAGCCGGCCGCGCGCGCCTGGGACCGCGTCGCGGCCAGCGCGGGAGAGGAGCTCGCGCCGAAAGGTCCGCACGCTCGCGGGCAACTTTCAGCTCTTCGGCGCGAGCCCTGGCTGCTCGACCCGCGGCCGGAACCGCATCTGGCTCGCGACGGTGTCGCACAAGGGCCTGCGTCTCCTGGGCCCCGTGCTGCACGCGGGCGCCTTCGCCGCGAGCGCGGCGCGTGGCGGAGATCCCCGCTGTACCGGGCGGCGCTGGTGGTCCAGGTGCTCTTCTACGCGCTGGCCCTGGCCGGACATGCCATGCGGAACTCGCGCCGCCGAAGCGCGCTCCTGTCCGTGCCCTACGTCGTCTGCCTCCTCAACTGGGCGACCGTGGTGGGATTCTTGCGATTCCGCCACGGGGCGCCAGAGCGCGTCGTGGGCTCGCGCGTCCGGTTCCCCGCGCCCGGTCACTGCGGAATGGAGACCACGGCGTCGGTGACGGTGGAGCTTCGGGCTTCCAGGCATGGATCTCGCCGCGCGCTCGGCGTTGCCATCGTGACCGTCAGCCAGTAGACCTCGACCTGGGCCGGACCGGTCGCGCGCCAGAGGGCGCAGCCCGCATGGTTCGCGCCAGCTCGAGTGTGAGCTGGTCCTCCACTTACGTGCCGCCACAGGAACCACCCGACGCCCGCCGCGAACACCAAAGAGCAGTGACCGTGGCGATCGGTGTCGAGATCGACGTCGGCGGCGAGGGGACCAGGACGACAGAGAGGTAGCACGCAGAGCGGACTGCACCAGCCATGGATACCTACGACGTCGTGATTCTCGGGGGTGGCTCGGCCGGCGGGTACGCGGCATCGCTGCTGGCGGACGGCGGCAAGCGAGTGGCGCTGGTGGAGGAGCGGCTGGTGGGCGGGGAGTGCCCGTACTTCGCGTGCATCCCGAGCAAGGCGATGCTCGCCGCCGCCGAGCTGAGGCACAGCATCACCCGCTCGGCCGTGATGGCCGGCGCCATCAGCCGTCCGCTCGCGCTCGACGGCGACCGGGAGGCCTATGCGGCCGCCGTGGCCCGCCGAGACGTCGTCTCCAAGCACCGCGACGACGCCGGCGCCGTACGGCACCTCGAGGACAAAGGCATCCGCGTGATCAAGAGCCGGGGCCGCATCGAGGGACCGGGCGTCCTCATCGCCGGCGGAACCCGCATCGGCTGGCGCGACCTGGTCATCGCCACCGGCGCCGGCTTCCGGGAGCCGAGCATCCCCGGGCTCGCCGCCATGTCCTCCTGGACCAGCGAGCACTTCTATTCGAGTGACGAGCTGCCGGCCTCCGCCGTCATCATCGGCGGCGGGCCGGTGGGGTGCGAGATCGCCCAGGTGCTCGCCCGCTTCGGCTGTCGCGTGACGCTGGTCCAGCACTCGCCGCAGCTCCTGTCCCGCGAAGAGCCTGCGGTGGCGGCGGCGCTCGCGGCGGCGCTGCGCGAGGACGGCGTCGACGTGCGGCTGGGCGTGGACGTCGCGAGCGTGGCGCCCGCCCCGGGCGGGGCGCGGTTCACGCTCGACGACGGGTGGTCCGCGACGGTCGAGCGGGTGATCGTCGCGGCAGGCAAGCGAGCCAACCTGGACGGCATCGGTCTCGAGCACGTGGGCGTCGAGGCTGACGCGCGCGGCTACCTGCCCGTGGACGAACGCTGCCGCGTCGCGGGACAGTCCAATCTCTGGGGCGCGGGCGACGTCACCGGCCTCGCGCTGTACACGCACACCGCCAACTACCACGCGCGGACGATTGCCGCGAACCTCCTGGGACAGGACACGCGCGCCGATCACCGGGCGATCCCGCGCGGGGTCTACACGGAGCCGGCGGTGGCCTCGGTGGGCCTCACGTCCGTCGCCGCCCGCGCGCAGGGTCACGATGTGGCCGTGGCCACCTTCCCGCTCGGCCACACGGCGCGCGCCTTCGTGCGGGGTGACAAGACCGGCATGCTGGTGCTGATCGCCGACAAGAGAGAGCGCGTCCTGCTCGGGGCAGCCGCCATTGGATGGCACGTGGAGGAGGTCATCGGGAGGCGGCCCTCGCCATCCGGGCGCGGGTGCCGCTCGACGGTCCTGGCCGACCTGGTCCACCCCTTTCCGACCTACAGCGAGGCCTACGAGCCGCCGTTCCGCGAGCTCGCGTGACCTACCTGATCGGTCTCGACCATTCCCTCGCGATGATTGCAGCCCTGCGAGGCTGACCCTACGCGGGACGAGCGCCGCGCTTGCCGTCGAGGAACCGCAGGGCTACCGCCGTGTGGAGCGCGACGCCGGTGGCCATGGCCGTTTCGTTGACGACCATGCGGTTCGAATGATTGGGGATGGCCGGCGCATCGCCATCCGGCCGCGTGCCGAGGAACATCATGGTCCCCGGCAGTTGGCGGAGCACGTACGAGAAATCTTCGCTGCCCATCATCGGGGTCGGCATCAAGCGCACGCGCTCCTCGCCGAGCAGCTCGGCGGCGACGCGAGAGGCGAACCCGGTGATCCCCTCGTCGTTGACGGTGACGGGATAGCCACGGATCAGCTTGACCTCGGCCTGGGCTCCGTGCGCCGCGGCGAGGCCCTTGATGAGGTGATCGACCCCGTCGAGCACGCGCTCACGGGTGCGGTCGGACACGGTCCGGATGGTTCCGAGCATGCGGGCCGTCTCCGGGATCACGTTGCGCGTGCTGCCGGCCTCGATCTTGGCGATGGTGATCACCGCCGGATCGAAGGCGTCGACACGGCGCGTGACGAAGGTCTGGAGCGCCTGGACGATCTCGCACGCGATCGGGATCGGGTCGAGGCAGTCGTGAGGCGCGGACGCGTGGCCCCCTCGCCCGTGGATCACCGCCTCGATGGTATCGCCCGACGCCAGGATGGGCCCCGGCCGCGTTCCCACCACGCCGGCCGGATACCGCGCGCCACCGTGCAGGGCGAAGGCGGCGGACGGCGCGCTGCCGCCGTCATGAAGGCCCTCCTCCAGCATGAAGCGGGCCCCGTGGTAGCCCTCCTCCCCAGGCTGGAACATGAAGACGACGCTCCCCGCGAGCTGATCGCGGCGCCGTGCGAGCAAGCGCGCGGCGCCCACCAGCATCGCGACATGGGCATCGTGCCCGCAGGCGTGCATCACGCCCTCGATCCTGGAGGCGAATTCGAGGCCCGTTTCCTCTTGAACCGGCAGCGCATCCATGTCCGCGCGCAGGAGGATCGACGGGCCAGGGAGGGCGCCCTCGAGCGTTGCCACCACCGACGTCAACCGCTCGCCCTTCCGGACACGCAGCCCCAGGCCGTCGAGCGCCTCGAGAACCGCCGCCTGCGTCCGCGGTACCTGCAGACCGAGCTCCGGGTGGCGGTGGATCGTGCGCCGGAGGCGCACCACGTCGGGCTGCAGCTCCTCGGCTTCGCGAAGGAGTGTCGAGATCGGCATGTCCCGATGCTACGCTCGGCCGCGCGAGGGTCGTCAACGACGAGATCCGGGGGTAAGGTGAAACCGTGACCGCTCCCACGACCTTCGCCGAGCTCGGTCTCAGCCCGCCCATCCTGACGGCGCTCGCGGAGCTCGGCTACGAAGCGCCGACCGCCATTCAGGGCCGCACCATCCCGCCGCTCCTCGCCGGACGCGATCTCGTCGGCCAGGCGCAGACGGGAACCGGCAAGACCGCCGCCTTCGCGCTGCCCATCCTGGAGCGACTCGACATCAGCCGGCCCCAGCTCCAGGCGCTGGTGCTGGCGCCGACGCGCGAGCTCGCGATCCAGGTCGCGGAGGCGACGCACGCCTACGGCAAGCACCTGCCGGGCCTGCGCGTGCTGCCGGTGTACGGCGGTCAGCCGATGCACCAGCAGCTCCGGCGCCTGAAGCACGGCGTGCACGTGGTCGTGGGGACGCCGGGCCGGATCCTCGATCATCTCCGCCGCGGCAGTCTCGTGTTCACCGACCTCGAGACCGTCGTGCTCGACGAGGGCGACGAGATGCTGCGGATGGGCTTCATCGACGACGTCGAATCCATCCTGGGACAGATTCCCGGCGCGCACCAGACGGCCCTCTTCTCGGCCACCATGCCGCGCGAGATCCGGCGCATCGCCGAGCGGCATCTGAGCGACCCGGTCACCGTGGCAGAGCGAGCACAAGACGCTCACGGTGCCCACCGTGGAGCAGCGATACCTGCATATCGCCGAGCGCCAGAAGCTCGAGGCGCTCACGCGCATCCTGGACCTCGAGGCGCCCGAGGCGGCGCTGATCTTCGTCGGCACCAAGCTCGGTGCGGCCGACGTGGCCGAGCGTCTGCAAGCCCGTGGCTACGAGGCGGAGGCGATGCACGGCGACATGAACCAGGCGCAGCGCGAAAGCGTCATCCGGCGCCTGCGCGACGGTCAGGTCGAGATCGTCGTGGCCACCGACGTGGCCGCGCGCGGGCTTGACGTCGAGCGCATCAGCCACGTCGTCAACTACGACATGCCCCACGATCCCGAGTCCTACGTGCACCGCATCGGGCGCACCGCGCGCGCGGGACGCGCCGGCATCGCCGTGCTCTTCGTCACGCCGCGCGAGGCGCGCATGATCTCGGTGATCGAGCGCTATACGGGCCAGCGCGTCAAGCCGATGAAGATGCCGAGCGAGGCCGACGTCGTCGCGCGCCGGAACGCCGTGTTCAAGGAGCGCCTGCGCAAGGCGGTGGCGGCGGACGATCTCGAGCCGTACCTGTCGCTGGTGGAGGAGCTCGCGGAGGAGGACGGCTTCGAGATGGCGGAGATCGCGGCCGCGGCGGCGAAGCTGGCGCGCGGCGATCAGCCGCTCGGCGTCGTGGAGCCCCCGCCCGAGCGGGAAGCGGTGCCGGCCGAGGAAGACGGCATGGTGCGGCTGTTCATCGACGCCGGGCGTACGAGCGGCATCGGCCCCGGGGACATCGTGGGCGCGATCGCCAACGAGGCGGACGTTCCCGGGAAGGCGATCGGCGCCATCGACATCTACGACCGCTTCACGTTTCTCGAAGTGCCGGCGGAATACCGCGACCGGATTCTCGAGCGCATGGTGAACGTGGAGATCCGGAACCGTCCCGTCCACGTGAAGCTCGCGGCGCCCTCCGCGCACGGAGGCCGCGCCCCGGCCGGCGACCGCAAGCGTGTGGCGGGGAAGCCGTTCCGGAAGGCCGGCAAGCCGCCTTTCAAGGGACGCGCCGCGAGTCGGCGGCGCAAGGGCAAGGGAAAAGGGTAGGGACTACGGCCCGCGCACGTGTCGAGCACCGAGCACACTGGGCTGTTCCTACCCGGTAACCGTTACAGGTTCCCTCTCGAACGACTTCCGCCGATCTCTCGCGGCGCGACGTAGCGAAGCTTCCTCATTGCAACTGGCAGCGCAGGCATCGCGCTTGCACGACTCCCGGGGCATAGGGCTCCCAGTCCCCATTTCTCCGAAAGGAGCATTCGCCGATATTGCCCGATGGACGGCGGCCACGAATAGTATCCGGGCGGGGCAGATCCAGTCACCCCCGAGCTCGATCGGAGCCTTCATGAAACGAGCATTCATGCAGACTGGTATCACGGGACTTGACGCGATACTGGGCGGCGGTATCCCGCGGCGGTAACGTGGTCCTGATCACCGGGGGTCCCGGATCCGGCAAGACCAGCCTGGGCGTCGAGTTCGTCTACCGAGGCGCGCGCGAATTCAACGAGCCCGGAATGATCGTCACGTTCGAGGTGTCGACGGACCGGCTCATCGAAGATGCCTCCTCGCTCGGCTGGGACCTGCAGGACCTCCAGAATCGGGGCAGGGTGAAGATCATCTCGACGAGTCCGTCGGTCTTCCGGCAAGAAGTGCAGCATGAGGACAGCCTGCTCCTGTCGGAGGCGCGGGCCATCGGGGCGCGACGCATCTTCATCGATGGCCTCGGCAGGCATGGCGACCAATGGTGAGAGCCTGCCCGGTCACATGAGGGCCGGTCAGATCTTCCGGATGCTGATCGAGGGGTTGTATCACGACGGCACGACCGCCATGTTCACCCTGGACGCTCCGGCGGAGACCGCGGCACGGGGACATCTTTCGGAAGAATTCATCGCCGACACGATCGTGCGGCTCGGCCTCGACCTGGTGAATCGGCACGCGCACCGGTCGCTGGAGATCGTGAAGTCCCGGGGGCACAACTACATGATGGGGAGCCACTCGTTCAAGATCGTCGACCAGCAGGGGCTCGTCGTCTACCCGCGAGTGCAGATGCCCCGCGTGCGCCGCGTCGACTCCGCAGCGCTCGGGGACCTCACGGCGCGCGTCACCACCGGTGTGGAGGGACTCGACGGGCTCCTCAACGGCGGCTACTACATCGGCAGCACCACGCTCGTGGTGGGCATCTCGGGCACGGGCAAGAGCGTCATGGGTCTCCAGTTCATGGCAGAGGGCGCTCGGCGTGGCGAGCGAAGCCTGATGGTGACGCTCGACGAGCCGATGGCACACGTCATACGGAACGCCGCGACCATCGGGATCGATCTCCCGGCCGAGATCGAGCGCGGCATGGTCCGCTTGTGGTCCGAATCGCCCCAGGAGATGGAGATCGATGAGCATTTCGCCCAGCTCGAGGGAATCGTCGAAACCTTCCAGCCACAGCGCGTCCTGATCGACAGCATGTCGAGCTATACCGGCACGGTCACCTCAAAGGAGGAGTTCCGGGACTTCTTTCTTGCCATCACGAGGCTGATGCGCTCGCGGGGCATCACCTCGGTCTACAACTACGAAAACCCCGAGATGCTGGGGATGTCCTCGATGGCCGGGGAGTTCCGGGTCAGCTCACTCGTCGACAATATCCTGCTGCTGAACTGGGTCGAGCTGGGCGACACCTTCCGAAAATCGCTCACGGTGGCCAAGGCCAGGGCCATGCCGACCTCCCGCGTGACCCATGAATGTGAGATTCGGCCCGGGAGCGGTCTCGTGGTCCTGCCTCGCCAGATCCACATGGCCGTTCCGGCGCTGCCGTTTGCGTCATACTTCGGGCTGCTGTCGCGCGCGCCGGAACGACGCGCGGCCTCGGCGGACCCGAACAGCGGCGGCCAGTCCTGATGCAGACGCTGGACAGCATCATCCAGCCCGAGGTGTGGACCCGTGCGCTGGAGAAGTATGCGGCCGCCACGCGGCTCACGGTCGCGGTGTACGGGCCATCTCGAGACCTGCTTCTGGGCCCGATCCAGTCATCGCCGCTGTTCGAGGTGACGGGCGGCAGCGGCAACGTCCTGCACACGAGCTGCGTCGCCCGCTGCTTCGAAGACAGCGGGGGACGGTGGTGACGGATGACTTCTCGTTCTCGGTGATCGGGACCCCCTGGTCATCCACGGCGCTACCGTGGGCGCCGTGACGGCCGGACCCGCCCTGACGGCATTCCCGAACGAGATGCTCATCGGGCGGTTTGCCCTGCAGCAGCAGTTGCCGTTCTCCCAGCTCTGGCGGACCGTCCGCCACCAGGCGCCCCTCACCGCGGGGCGCCTCCGCGTCTACGGCGAGCTGTTGCAAGCGCTGGTGGAGACTCTGCTCAACGAGGCCTCAGATCGGACGAGCATCGGCAGGCGCTCTTGCACCTCGCCGCGGCGAACCAAGCCAAGGACGAGTTTCTCGCCATGCTCTCGCACGAGCTGCGCAACCCGCTCGCGCCGATCCAGATCGCCATGCAGATCATCGGTCGCGCCGATGCCGGGGACGCGATGGTCGACAAGGCGCGAGAGACCGTCAATCGCCAGGTGCGTCTTCTGGCGCGACTGCTCGACGACCTGCTCGAAGTCTCGCGCATCACGCGAGGAACGGTCGAGCTTCGCAAGCAGCCCGTCAATATCACGACGTCTCGTCGCCAATGCGCTGGATGCGACCCGCTCCTTCATCGACGCGCGCGAGCACTCGTTGACCGTCTCCGTACCGGAACAGCCGCTGGTCCTCGACGCCGATCCCATGCGCATCGAGCAGATCATCACCAACCTCGTTCTCAATGCCGCCAAGTACACGCCGCCGAAGGGGATCGTGGTGGTGAGCGCTTCGCGTCAACACGACGAAGCGGTCATCCGTGTCCGGGATAACGGCATCGGCATTCCGGGAGATCTGCTCCCCGTGTGTTCGATATGTTCACTCAGGGAGACCGGTCGCTTGCACATTCCGGTGGCGGATTGGGCGTCGGCCTGACGATCGTGAGGAAGCTGGTCGAGCTGCACGGCGGCACGATTGGCGTGGAGAGCGAGGGGCCGGGACGGGGAAGCGAGTTCACTGTCCGGCTGCCCATACGACCCCATGTCCAGGATGTCGGCCGTCGTGAAAAGTCCCGCGGTCCCGAAGGTCCCGCCAGAACGTGCGCACATCCTGGTGGTTGAGGACAATCCCGACAGTCGCGAGATGCTCAAGGCGCTGCTGGAAGCCGCGGGCCATCAGGTCCGGATTGCCTCCGACGGGCCCGGAGCCGTCGAGGCTGCCCGCCTTCATCGCCCCGATCTCGCGCTGATCGACATCGGTCTGCCGGGCTTCGACGGGTATGAAGTCGCGAGACGGATTCGCCGCCACCTGGGGCCGGGAGTGCGGCTCATTGCGGTCACCGGCTACGGCCAAGTGGAGGACCAGCGCCTGACCGCCGCGGCCGGCTTCGACCTCCACCTGGTAAAGCCCGTGTCTCCCGAGCAGCTCGATCAGGCCATCGCCGGTGTCGGGAGGGCGCGGCCGCTGTAGCAGGGTGACTTCCCGGCGGGAAAAAGTTCGGAGTCGGGACGAACTTACTCGCCTGCCCGCTGTGCCGAAAGCAAGGTTGGGGAGTGCGCGAGCCACTGTGTTGAATTCCGCGAGGCACTGAGCTTGCATCCATCGATGATCGTCATGTGCCTCAGAACCCGGTCGAATCCTGAGGAATGGGCCATCTGTTCGGCGTGTAAGCGGCCGGTCCGGGTCCAAGAAGGCGCGACGCGAGTACAAGGAAGTGTGCCGATCGTGGGCCACGGCCGTTGCCGGATGTCGACGGAGTCGAAATGGGCCAAGAGCGACCGGGGTGTGATTACCGCGGAATTGCTCAACAACGGAGGTGACAGAATGGTCAAGCGAAAGACGTTTCCGGCTTATGGCAACTGCTCGATCGCCCTTGCAACCGAGGAGATGAAAGATGGCAGGTGGGCCGTCGTGGTGACGGTCACGCAATCGACCGATACCGCCGAGCGAAACACCGACCTTCCTGTCACGGCACGAGCGCTTTGCCAGCGAAGCCGAGGCCGAGGCCTTCGGCGTGCAAAGTGCGAAAGAGTGGATAGACCGGAACACGGCACAGACAGTCTGAGCCGAGCGTCGGTGAGCGGTAACGAGCGTCTAGCGCTTCGACGCCGGCGTCTCGGCCGTCGATACGGCGATGCTTCCGCGGTTGACGAGAGGCGTCGCCGTGACACACCATGGCCACCATGAAGCTCGGGACGTCCCTGCGCTTTCTCTTCCCCACCTCGCCGCAGACCCACGAGGCGTTCAGGCGCGCGCTCGCCGCGGCGCCCGCCGGCTCCTTCATCGAGCGGCCGATGGGCGCCTACGACACGGCCGAGCAGGCGCGCAACTGGCTGGAGGTGGCGGCGGCCGCCCGCGCCGCCGGCCTCGACGGCCTGCTCGTGGGCGACAACCACGCCGTGCCCGCCGCCTACGCCAACTGCTTCGCCCCCGTCCCCTCGCTCGCGCGGCTCATGGCCGTCACCGGCGACATGCCGGTGGGCATGGTCCTCCTCGCCCCTTCTACGAGCCGATCGTGCTGGCGGAGCAGATCGGGACGCTGGCGGCGTTCGCGGCGGGGCCGCTCATCGTGACGCCTCGCGCTGGGCGGCCGCGCCCAGACCTTCGCCGCCTTCGGCCGGGAGCAGAAGAGCCGCGTCGGCAGGCTCGAGGAGCTGGCCGCCATCCTGCGCCCCTGTTGGCCGGCGAGCGCGTCACCTTCCATGGCCGTTATTGCACCGTCGAGGGAGCGCAGGTCAGCCCGCTGCCGCGCGTGCCCGTCGCCCTCTGGATCGCGGGCACCGTGCGGGCCGCCGCCGAGCGCGCAGGACGCCTGGGCGACGGCTGGCTCACGGGCCAGAACGCTCCACCGAACGACCTGAAGGAGCAGCTCGAGACGTATCGCGAGTCGGCGGCTCGCGCCGGCCGGCGGGCCGTGCCCGTGCTGCGCCGCGACATCTTCGTCGGCGACAGCGACGCCGAAGCGGCCGCGGTGGTGGACCCGATCCTCGCCGAGGGCTATCGCGGGACGGGCCGGGACACGCTGCTCGTCGGCGGGCCGGCGACGGTGGTGCAGCAGCTCAGAGAGTACCGTGCGATGGGCTTCGAGCACGTGATGGTGCGCCACATCACCGGGGACCATGTCCAGATGCTCGAGTCCTTCGGACGGATCGGCCGGCATGTCATGCCGGCCATTCGCGACCTCTGACCCCGGACCGGGACGGCTCGACGCCGGCGGCGCCATGCGATCCGGAACAGCCGGGCGGTAGCGTGCGAAGCGCCGAATTCGTCCTGGCGCTGCTCATCGCGGTGGCCGCGCTCGTCACGATCGCGCGCCGCCTCGGGATCGCCTACCCGATCTTCCTGGTCATCGGCGGCCTGCTGCTCGGGCTCGTGCCCGGCCTGCCGCGGCCCCACGTCGCGCCAGACCTCATCTTCGTCCTCGTCCTCCCGCCGATCCTCTACACGACGGCCTTCTTCACGCCGCTGCGCAGCCTGGGCGCGAACCTGGGCAATATCTCCTCCCTCGCGATCGGCCTGATCATCGCGACCGCGGCAGCGGTGGCCGTCGTCGCGCACGCGCTGATTGCCGGCATCACGTGGCCCGTCGCGCTGGCGCTCGGCGCGATCGTCGCGCCGTCTGACGAGATCGCGGCCGCCGCCATCGTCGCGCGGCTCGCCGTGCCGCGACGGATCGTGACGCTCCTCGAAGGCGAGAGCCTGCTCAACGACGCGACGGCGCTGACGATCTACCGAATCGCCGTCGCGGCCGCGGTCGGGGCGCGCTGTCGTGGACGGGGGCGCTCACGACCTTCGCCGTCGCGGCGCTGGGCGGGTGGGCGATCGGCCTGGCGGTGGGGTGGGTGATCGCGCAGATTCGAACGCGCATCGAGGACACGCCCGTGGAGATCACGATCTCCCTCCTCACGCCGTACGCCGCCTTCCTCCCGGCCGAGCAGCTCGGCGCCTCCGGGGTGATCGCGGCGGTGGTCGCCGGCCTGTATCTCGGCCGTCGTGGCTCGCACATCATGGGCGCCGACGTCCGGCTGACGGGGCGTGCCGTGTGGGAGACCATCACCTTCCTCCTCTACGGGTTCGTCTTCATCCTCACCGGGCTCGAGATGCCGCAGCTCCTGCGCTCGCTCACGCCCTCGACCGCGATCCAGCTCGTCGGCATCGGCGTCGCGGTGACCGGTGTCCTGGTCGCCGTCCGGGCGCTGTGGATCTTCGCCACCGCCTATCGTGCCGCCGCTCCTGCGCGGACAGCCCCGCACACCGCACCTGTTCGCTCATTCGCTCGTCCTGTCCTGGGCCGGCATGCGCGGCGTGGTCTCGCTCGCGGTCGCGCTCGCGCTTCCGCTCTCCCTCCCGGACGGCGGGCCGTTCCCGGCGCGCGAGGCAATCCTCGTCGTGACGCTGACGGTCATCGTGCTCACGCTCCTGGGGCAGGGGCTGACGCTGCCGTGGCTCATTCGATCGCTTCGACTCGGCGCCGACGCCGAGGTCCGCGAAGAGGAGGGCAGCGCCAGGCAGGAGCTCGTCCAGGCCGCCACTCGGCGCATCGATCAGCTCTACGAGGTCTGGCCGGGGCACCGCCCGCTTCTCGATCGGCTGCGGGACATGTATCGGGACCGTTCCGAGCACGTCGAGCGGCAGCGCGATCCGTCGACCGACGGGGAGGATCGAGAGCTCATCGAGCACCGCGAGATCAGGCGCACGATCATCGACTCGGAGCGCGAGGCGCTCCTGCGCCTCCGGACCGAGGGCGCGATCGACGACGACGTGATGCGAAGCCTCGAGCGCGAGCTCGACCTCGAAGAGCAGCGCATGGACGCGTGACTCCCGCCTATCCCTCCGGCCAGGGCTCCAGCAGGCGATAGGTGACCTGGCCCATGGCGACGAGCTGCCCCGAGACGGCAGAGGTGACGTGGACGGTACTGAAGAGCCACTGCTCGGAGCGCTGCTGGACGTGGGCGTCGGCGACCACGGCCGCGGCGGCGGCGCTCGGATAGCTCACCTGCATGCGCGATGGTCGAGCCGCGCGCGCCCTGTCGGCGTGGCACGAGCGACCACGAGGCGGCGACCGCCGCGATATCCACGATCGATGCCAGCGCGCCCGCATGGAGCTGTCCCCGCTCGTCCACGTGCATGGGCGTGCACGGCATGTGCAGACGCACACGGCCCGGGCTCTGGTGGAGCGGAGTGATGTCGAGCTTCTCGACGTACCCGCGAAACAAGCGGTGCGCAGCGGGAGGTGTCAGCGGGGAGGGGCCGCGAGCAGGGCGTGCTCGGCTCGCAGACGCGGCGTCCGTCCGGCGTAGTCGGAGGCCTGGTAGATCAGCAGGCCCCGGCAGATCGCGTGGCCTGCCCGGGAGGAAAGCGCCACGTCGAGGAAGGCCAGGTCGCGGCCTCGCCGCAGGACCCGCGCCTCCGCCACCACGTCCTCCTCGGTTGCCGCGGCGAGGTACTGCACCGAGAGATCGACGCAGCTCGAGGTGTGGCGTCGGCGTCGAGATCCACGCCGGTCCAGGCCGCCAGTGTCCCGGCCATGGTCAGGAGCGAGGCGCTCGCACCGCCATTCAGGACACCGCCCGCGTTCATGTGCTCGAGACGATACGGCAGCACGACGACGGCGCGATCGGGTGCCACCTCGCCGATGGTGAGGCCCAGACATTCCGCAAAGGGGTCCCGGGCAAACCGTGCGCGCGCCTGCTGAACCCGCCGGGAGCGTTCCGCGCTCGTCGTCATGGCCATGCCGGCAGCCACCCTACAGCATGCCGTTCCGCCCTCGCTGGACAGGCGAGGCGTGCGTGAAGCAAGCTGGGCCCCGTCGATCAGTCGCGCTGCCGGCCCGTTCGATCCCTGACGTCGCTCCGCTTCGGGAATCGACAAAGGAGGAGGAAGCGACAGAAACCCCTCCATCCGCACCGACGACTGACTGGGCCGAGCAGGGCCCGAGGCGCTTTGCCGCAGCAATGCGCGTGCCGAACACGTTCCCCGGACGGCGTCGCACGAAAAGCGCGTCATTGAGCGGCTTACGTCCTGTCCGGGCGCCCAGGCTGGTTCTTCATCGCCTGCGTCGGGAACATGTCGCCGTGTAGTATCGACCGGGTGCCCTGATGATCCTGTGCCGGCAGCATGCGTGACCGATGGGTCGAAAGAGCCTGGTCTGGATCGGAATGACCGTCGGCTCGGCGGTCGGAGGCTACCTGCCGGCGCTATGGGGCGGGGACCTGTTCTCGTTCTCGTCGCTGATCCTGAGCGGCGTGGGCGGCATCCTTGGAATCTGGCTCGGCGATCGGTTCAGCGAGTAGCGTCACGAGGCCTGAGATGGCGTTCACTTGGTTCCCGGGCCACATGCGCAAGGCCCTGCGCCGGATTGAAGCCGACGCCCGCTTGGTCGACCTGGTGCTGCTGCTCCTGGATGCTCGAGCGCCCGCCACGTCTCGCAATGCGACCCTAGAAAAGACTCTCCTGGGCCGGGGCAAGCGACTTCTCTTCGTGCTCAGCAAAGCCGACATGGCCGACCCGGCTGTCACTCAGGCGTGGGTGCGCAATCTGCAAAGAGACGGGCAGGACGCCGTGGCCGTCTCGGGAGCGACCGGCGCAGGACGTGCCGGCCTGCTGCAGGTCCTCCAGGCGCGCCACAAGGTGTCGCTGGACGTGGCACGACGCCGCGGCATCCAGCACGCCATGCTGCGCTGCATGGTTGTGGGTGTTCCCAACGTGGGGAAGTCCACGCTGATCAACAAGCTGGCCGGCTCTGCCCGGGCGAAAGCGGGCAAGCGTCCCGGGGTCACCCGCGGACCGCAGTGGGTACAGCCTCGCCGACGGCATCGAGCTTCTCGACACCCCGGGCGTGATGCTGCCCGGCCGGCTGGGTCCCGAGAGCCTGCTGTCCCTCGCCGTTACGGGGACGATCAAGGAGGAAGTGCTGCCTCTGGACGACCTGGCACCTGGCCTGGCGGCGCTGATCCAGGCTCGGGGCTTCGGCTCACACGCGTTTGGGGACCGGCCCCCGCCTCCCGAGGGGGCACCCTGGCACGAGTGGCTGCAGGCGCTCTGCCGGGCTCGGGGTTTTCTTTGCCCGGCAGCGAGCTTGACGAGCGCCGCGCCGTCCTGTTTCTGCTCAAAGCCCTGCGGGACGGCCGGTGGGGACCGCTCACCCTGGAGCGCCCGGGGGAAAGGCTCAGCCTAGAGGTCTGTCGGAGAAACCCGGCTAGAGCGATGAGAAGGGTCCAGCTGCGAGGCGGCGCCCGATGGCAGGCAACGCGAGGCGTACTCTCTGTACGTTGAGCGTGCGGTCGAGGGCGCCGTACCTCCGCAGATGGGCCCTCATCATCGCTCTAGAGCGCCACGCGGAATACTTCTTCCAGCGTCGTGTCGCCGAGGAGCGCCTTGGCGAGGCCGTCCTGGAACATGGTTTTCATGCCCGCCGTGACGGCGGCCTCGCGGATGACCGCGCCGTCGCGCCGCTCCATGATCATCCGGCGGATGTCGTCGTCGATCTGGAACACCTCGAAGATGCCGACGCGCCCGCGGAATCCCGAGCCCGCGCACTGCAGACAGCCCCGCCCGCGGAACAGGCGCACGCCGCCGGAGAGGTCGTCGGCGACGCCCAGTACCCCCTCACTTCGGAGCACGCCGAGCGTGCGCTCGAAGTCCGGGCGTGCCCGCACCGCGGCGACGCGCGTGGCATCGCCGTCGAAGCTCTCCCGGCAGGCCATGCAGATCCGGCGCACGAGCCGCTGCGCCAGCACCATGACGAGCGTCGAGGCCAGCAGGAACGGCTCGACGCCCATGTCGAGGAGCCGGGCGACGGCGCCCGTCGAGTCGTTGGTGTGAAGCGTGGACAGAAAGAGGCGGCCGACGAGGGCGGCGCGAACGCCGATGTCGGCGGTCTCCTTGTCGCGGATCTCGCCGACCATGATGACGTCGGGATCCTGGCGCAGGAGCGCGCGCAGGCCGTCGGCGAACTCCAGACCCGCCGCCGACGTTGACCGCCATCTGGCTGACGCGCGGCATGGTGTACTCGATCGGATCCTCGATGGTCGAGATGTTGAGCGCATGCTGCCGCTCGATGCCGAGCCGCGTCAGCATGCCGTAGAGCGAGGTGGACTTCCCGGAGCCGGTGGGGCCGGTGACCAGGATCATCCCGAACGGGCGGAGCAGGTTCGCGCGCAGCGTGTCGAAGTCCGACGGCGCGAGGCCCAGCTCCTCCAGGTCCACGAACGCGGCCTCCTTGGCCAGGAGGCGGAGGACGAGCTTCTCCCCGGGCCGTCGGGATCGACGACACGCGGATATCCATCCGGAGGCCTGAAAGGTCGAGCTCGAGGCGCCCGTCCTGCGGCACCCGCCGCTCGTCGATCCGCATCGACGCCAAGATCTTCACCCGGGCCACGAGCGAGGCATGGGCCGCGGGTGCCACGCTCAGGACCTCCTTCAGCACGCCGTCGATCCGGCAGCGCACCAGGCGTCTCGACTTCGTAGGGCTCGATGTGGATGTCCGACGCCCGCGCGACGACCGAATACTCCAGGATGCGCGAGAGCAGGTCGGCGGCCGACCGATCACCTCCCGCCGCCCGTGTCGCCGGGCCGGCCGCCTCCGCGGCGGAGCGCTCCAGCAGCTCGAGAATATTCCCCGATAGAGCAGGTGAGCCCGCCGGATCGACATCTCCGGGGCGAGGAAGGGGACGACCTTGAGGCCGGTCATCTGCTCGATCTCCGCGATCGCCTTCTTGTCACGCGGGTTTTGCATGGCCAGCCGGAGCTCGCGATCCTTCTTCTCGATCGGGATGACGAGCCGGCCGCGCGCGTATTCCTCGGGAATGGACGCGGAGCGCGTCAGGATGGACGTCACCCACCTGGAGGTCGATGAAGCTCACGCTCCAGTCCTGGGCGAGCTCCTTCAGGAGGAAGCTCATCGGGATGACGCCGCGCTCGGCCAGTGCCCGATCGACGGGAATCCGCAAGCGCGTCGCCACGACCCGTATCTTCTCGAACTCGGCCTCGTCGACGAGGCCCAGCCGCTTGACGATCAGCGTCCTTCAGCTCTTCATCGGTCGCGAGCATGGATCGGTGCCTCCCGCCGTCAGACGCCGCCCGCGGTGAGGGTTTCCTCGACGCGCTGCACGAGGGCCTGGAGGGAAAGGTCGGTCTTGATGAAATACGCCGCGGCGCCGGCGTCCATGGCCTGCTGCACGTCGCGATCCTGTCCGAGATTGCTCAGGATGATCACCGGGATATGCGCCGTCGGCGCGTCCTTCTTCAGCGCTTGCAGGACGTCGAACCCGTTGAGCTTCGGCATGATCAGGTCGAGCAGGATGAGGTCCGGGCAGCACGCTCCGCGCCGCTCGGAGCGCCTCCTCGCCGTCGGCCGCGGTGAGCACGGTGTAGCCCCTGCCGCTTCAGCGCCATCTCCGCCGCCTTGCGCAGGAACCGGTCGTCCTCCGCGACAAGAATGCGCCGGGTCTCTCCGTTCATCCCTCATGCCTCCAGGAGTCCATGATGCGCTAGGCTGCGATGGGCAGGGTGACGACGAAGGTCGAGCCCTTGCCCTCTTCCGACACGTACGTGACTTGCCCGCCGAGCTGCTCCATGACCAATCGAACGAGGTAGAGGCCGAGGCCGGTCCCCTCCGTCTCGATCGCCGTCACGTTCTCCGCCCGGTAGAACTTCTCGAACAGCCGAGCCCGGGAGGCTTCGGGGATCCCGATCCCGCTGTCGGTGATCGCCCAGCGGGCGAGCTGACCCTCCCGCCCCATGGCGATGGCGATCGTGCCACCCGGCGGCGTGAACTTCACGGCGTTGGAGACGAGATTGAGAAGCACTTGGCGCAGGAGCTGCGGCTCGGCCCTGACGGGCGGAACGTCGGCGTCGCCCGCGATGGAGAGCCGATGGCCCCGATCCTGGATGAGCTGGCTCATCTCGTCCAGCACGCTGCGCGTCAGCACGCCGATCCGGATGTCCTGGAGCGCCAGGGTGAGCTTGCCGCGCTCCAGCCGGGAGACGTCGAGCAGGTTGTTGACGAGCCCGATCAGGCGCTCGGCGGCGTCCCGCGCATCCTGGACGAAGGACGCCGCGTCGGCGGGCAGCGCGGGCTCCTTCGCAGCCAGCTCGAGCATCCACTTGAGCCCGGCGAGCGGGGTGCGGAGCTGATGCGTGACGAAGGACACGAAGTCAGACTTCATCTGACTGACCTCGCGCTCGCGGGTCACGTCCCGGAGGGTCAGCGTGGCCCCCACGGTTTCTCCTGCGGCACTCCGCGTCGGCCGGGCCACCCAGCGGAGAATGTCCTTGCGCGGATGCAGGCAGAGATCGCCTTCCGCTTCGCGGTCCGGCTCTTCGACGACGGCGCCGAGTGCCGTCAGGACCGCATCGTAGTCGGCAGTGGCGCAGCAGCCCGCCATCAGCTCGACGAGCTCGAGACCGATGACCCGGTCCGGATCGAAGCCGAGGAGCTCGCCGGCGCGGCCGTTCACTGCCTCGATCCGACCACTCCGGCTCACGAGGACGATGGCGTCCGACGTGGACGCGAAGATCTGGGCGAGGCGCGTCTGCTGGGTCCGGGCCTCTGCATAGTGGCGCGCATTGTCCAAGGCGATGGCCGCGTGGTCCGCGAGCGTCGAGAGGAGCTGCACTTCCTTGGGCGAGAAGGCGTGGGGCGCGAAGAAGTAGTCGACGAGGACGCCCAGGACCTCCCCGCGGATGATGATGGGCACGGCCAGGTACGCACGCGGCGCGAGCTCGCCGACGAGCGTGCCGGCGACCGGCGTGTAGACGAGCGCGGCGTCGGCGAGGCGATCGCCCGTCCAGACAGGCCGCCGCTGGGCATAGGCGCGGCCCGCCACACCTTCACCGGGCTCGAGCACGAGGTGCCGGGTCATGTTGGGATCGAGATTGAGTCCGCGGCGGAAGGTGAGGCCGCCACGTCGCTCGTCGTACGTGTAGATCCCGGCGGCGTCGGAGCCGAGCAGGTCCACCGTCTTGCCCACGATCTGATCGAGGATCACATCGACGTCCAGGCTCGACGCGAGCTGGCTCGTGATCTCGTACAGCTTGGTCGCTTCCTGTTCCCGCGCGTGGCTCTCGGCGTAGAGCCGCTCGACCGCGGCCCGCGCATCCTCGGCGTCGCGGAGGAGGCGGTTCTTGGTGATGGCGATCGAGGCTTGGTCAGCGAGCGCCGACAGGAGACTGACGTCGTCCTTCGTAAACGCACGCCGCGGTTTCGTGTAGACGTTGAGCGCGCCGATCACGCGCCCGTGGAGCGTGAGGGGACTCCGAGGAACCCGTGAAACCCAAGCGCGACGGCGCCCTGTATGTGGGCGGGGTCCAGGCGCCTGTCCTCGACGAGGTCCTCGATGGCCAGCGGCTCGCCCGTCGACACGACGCGACCGGTCAGGCTCTCGCCGACCTTGATGCGGGACCGCATCATGACGTCCGCGGCGGCGGCGGTGCGGGCCGAGAGCACGAGCTCGTCGCCCTCGAGCAGGCGGATGCCGGCGGCCTCGGCACCGAGCAGTCCGGCGGCCTCCTCGACGAGCAGCGAGAGGAGCTGCTCGGCGTCGGGGACGGCCGCCATCCGTCGGGCCAGAGCGTACATCACACCCAGGTGGAGCCGCTCGCGCTCCGCCTTCTCGAAGCGGCGGGCGTTCTTGAGGAGCACCGTGACCTGCGCGGTGATGCTCGCCATGAGCTCCCGCTCGCGCTCCGTGAGCTGTCGCCGAGCCGTCCACCACACGAGGTAGAACGCGCCCGCCACCCGCTCGTCGAGCACGAGGGGCAGGACGAGCCCGGACTGGTGGGGAAGCGCCGGAAGAGATCATGGCTGAAGCGTGGATCGGCAGCCACGTCATTCGACAGCACCGGGCGGCGCTCCTGCCAGATGGGGGCGTAGAACCCTTGCTCGCGCAGGGGCAGCGGCGCACCGAGGAGCGTCTGCATCAACTCCTTGGGTACGTGATACCCCGCGACGGGAACGAGCTGATCGGAGGGGCCATCGTGGCGGTAGGCGGCGGCGGTATCGGCGCCAAGCAGGCGTGCGAGCTCGCGGCAGATCAGGCGGAGCGCCTCGGGTACTTCCAGCGTGGAGTTGACGGTCGTGGAGACCGCCAGCAGCGCTTCGGCTTCCCGCAGGCGGTCAGCACCTGCGCCGACTAGCTGCGCAGTCCGGCCCACGACCGCGTCCTGCTCATGGGCAACTCTAGCGCACCTGCCAGACGGCCTCCAAATCCGGCCGGCGGCCGCGCGAGGGCGCTGGACTGAGGAGCCTGTCGGAGAAGCCGCAGCTAGAGCGATGAGAAGGGTCCAGCTGCGAGGCGGCGCCCGATGGCCGCACGCGAGTCCTACTGGCGTAGGGGAGTGCGGGGCCATGTCTGGGCCCCGCAGACGAAAGTTCGTCGGCCCGATTGTCTCGCGCGTTACGTGGCACGGCGGTCGAGGGCGCCGTGCCTCCGCAGATGGGCCCTTATCATCGCTCTAGACCCAGCCGAGCTCCTTCATGGCGAGTCCGGCATGCCAGATCTTCGTCATGTGCCGGATCTTTCACCGTCGAACTCCATTACGTACACGTAGTCCGATCGGAGGCTCTTGCCGGTTGGCGGGCAGGGGCCGCCCTGGCCAGTATGCGTGCCGAAGAAGACGGCGTAGGCACAGACGCTCTTCCGCTCAGCATCGGTCGCGAACGACTTCAGCTCATATCGTCCATCCGGAATGAATGTCAGCAAGCCTTTCATCCAGTCCGCATACTGTTGCAGGGTCCGCACGTCGGCGAGTGGCTCGGCTTGCGCAGAAAACGTGGCCTGCTCTTTACAGTACTGTTTGCACGTCTCCCAGCCTTTCCCGGCTTCGCAGGCTTCGAAGAAGTCCTTCGCAATTCCTGTCATCGATGTCATGGGCGTCGCTCCCTTCAATGGTGATGGGCTGTAGGAGCCTGTCGGAGAAACCCGGCTAGAGCGATGAGAAGGGTCCAGCTGCGAGGCGGCGCCCGATGGCCGCACGCGAGGCGTACTCTCTGTACGTTGAGCGTGCGGTCGAGGGCGCCAACGAAGCAGATGGGCCCTTCATCATCGCTCTAGAGCACGGCCTCGATGAGGGAAGGGCCGCGGGTGGCCAGCGCCGCGGCGAACTGGCGGTTGAACTCCTCCGCGGTGGTCGCGCGGGTGGCCTCGACCCCCATGCCGCGCGCCAGCGCCACCCAGTCCAGATCGGGGCGGCCGATGTCGAGCATGTCCACCGCCTTCCGTCCCGGCGTGCCCGCGCCGACATTGGCCAGCTCGCCGCGCAGAATGGCGTAGGTGCGGTTGGCGAAGACCACCGTCGTCACGTCGAGGCCCTCGCGCGCCTGCGTCCAGAGCGCCTGGAGCGTGTACATGCCGCTGCCATCGCCTTCGAGGCAGACGACCTTGCGGTCGGGGCAGGCGACGGCGGCGCCGGTGGCGAGCGGCATCCCGAGGCCGATGGAGCCGCCCATATTGTTCAGCCAATCGTGCGGGGGCGCGCCGGCGGTCTGCTTGAAGAAGCTGCGTCCCGTCGTCACCGACTCGTCGGAGACGATGGCGCCTTCGGGCAAGAGGGCGCCGAGGGACAGCGCCAGCGTCTCGGGCGTGAGGGGCCCGCTCGGCAGGGCGGGACGGCCGGGCTGCTGCACGACTTCGCCGTTCACCGCGGCGCCCACCTCGTCCGCCAGCCACTCGAGTGCCCCGATCGAGTCCTGGGCGAGGTCGGACAGCCGGTGGATCTCGCAGCCGTCGGGGGTGAGGACGCTCGGCTTGTCCGGGTACGCGAAGAAGGCGACGGGCGCCTTGGCGCCGACGAGGATCAGATGGCGGACGTCCTTCAGGACGGCCAGCGCCTGGTCGACCGGGTAGGGCAGCCGCTCGATGGCCACGCGCCCGGCGCCTCGCGCGATGCGCGCGTTCGAGCCCTGCGCCAGGATGCGCGCTCCGGTGGACGTCGCGATGCGCCCGGCCAGGGCGAGCCCTCGCTCGAGCACGGCCTGACCCGTGAGCATGAGCATGGTCGGCTCGCCCGAGCGCAGGGCCTTGGCGCAACGGGCCACCGCGTCGGCGTCGACTCGAGCCCGCTCGGCTCTCGGCGGCGCGGGCGCCGGACCGGTTCCTTCGTTCCATGCCGTGTCGGCGGGAAGGATCAGCGTCGCGACCTGCCCGGGCGGCGCCCATGCCGCGGCGATGGCCGCCGCGCCGTCGGCGGCCACGTGCTTGGCGCTCGCCGACGTGCGCACCCAGGCCGAGACGGGGCGCGCGATGCCCTCGATGTCCGACGTGAGCGGCGCGTCGTGCTTGATGTGGTAGGTCGCGTGCTCGCCCACGACGTTGACGATGCCCGAGCTGGCCTTGCGCGCATTGTGGAGATTGGCGAGGCCGTTGCCGAGGCCCGGCCCCAGATGCAAGAGCGTGGCGGCGGGCCGCTCGGCCATGCGCCAGTAGCCGTCCGCGGCCCCCGTCACGACGCCCTCGAAGAGGCCGAGGACGCAGCGGATGCCGTCGACCTTGTCCAGGGCGGCCACGAAGTGCATCTCCGAGGTGCCCGGGTTCGTGAAGCACACGTTGACTCCACCGGCCACCAGCGTCCGCGCCAGGCTCTCCGCACCGTTCATTCTGGATCTCCCGTCAGGGTCTCGAGTTGGACAGCACGGGTGAGGCTACGCCTCGCGTATCTTGAGCGCAACCGGTTCGACCTGCACCGGCTCGATCTGAACGTTCTGCGCCGCATCGCTGACCCAGAGCCCGCCATCCTGGATCGTGCATTGCAGGTGCATGCTGCGCGCGGCGAGCGTGCTCAGCATCCGGCTGGCCGATGTCGGGATGCGCCACACGGCGAGCTGCTTCGCCCGCGCGAGCTGGTCGGCGATCGGCGCCCACCACAGCTCGGCGCCGCTCCGGTAGGCGTACACCGTCACGCGCACAGCACGGCCCGCCGCGCGCAGCAGCGCCTTGTCGTCCGGCTGGCCCACCTCGATCCAGTGGGCGATCGCGCCGGTCAGGTCCTTGTGCCAGAGGTCGGGCTCATCATCCTCCGCGAGCCCCTTGCCGAAGGTCAGGTGCTCGTGTGCGTTGAGCGCGAAGGCGACGAGCCGCACCATCATGCGCTCGTCTGTTTCCGACGGATGGCGCGCGATGGTCAAGGCGTGCTCGGCGTAGTAGTTGCGGTCGACGTCGGAGACGTCCAGCACGGCCTTGCAGATCGTCGACTTCAGGGCCATGGCGGCACTGTACCCTACGCGGCGCTCGGTTGAGCACTTCACCGCGCCGGGTGTATCCTCACGCGCCATGAGCCAAAGACGCCTCCTCGCGCTCGCTTCCACGCTCGTCGTGTCCGTCGCGCTCGCCGTCGCCGCACCTGCTGACGCGGCGGGGCCTGTCCTCATCCCCGGCAAGCCGGGCGGGTGATGAACGTGCTCACGCGCGAGGATCTCGCGCAGGGCTTCTCCATCCACGAGTCGGTGACGCTGTCGACGATCTGGCCCGCGCAGCCGTGCTTCAACAACCTCGTCACCTTCGACCCGGTGAAGCCGCTCGAGACCTTCGACACGGTGGTGCCGGAGCTGGCGGAGAAGTGGTCGTGGCAGGACGGGTACAGGAACCTCGTGTTCTTCCTCCGGAAGACCGTCAAGTGGCACGACGGTCGGCCCTTCACGTCGAAGGACGTCAAGTTCACTTTCGACATGGTGCGCGAGGCGTCCGACGCCACGGCGAAGCTGCGCGTCAACCCGCGCAAGGACTGGTACGGCAACGTCGAGGCCATCGAGACTCCCGATCCGAGCACCGTCGTGTTCCGCCTCAAGCGCCCGCAGCCCTCGCTGCTGCTCATGCTGGCCAGCGGCGACTCGCCCGTCTATCCCGCGCACGTCGCGCCCGCGGATCAGCGGACGCGGTGCGTGGGAACCGGCCCGTTCAGCTGAAGGAGTGGAAGCGCGGCGAGTACGTCGACTACGTGAAGAATCCGGACTACTTCGTGAAGGGCCGCCCGTACCTCGACGGGATCCGCTACCTCATCGTGAACGAGCGCGGCACGCGGACGGCCGCGCTCCAGGCCGGGCGGGCGGACGCGGCGAGCCCGCTCGACAGCAGCCCCCAGATCGCCGCCCAGCTCAAGCGCCGCGGTGCCCGGCATGGTCATCACGCGCGGGTGGGCGCGGGCAATGCGGACAACCTGCTCCTGAACATCACCAAGCCGCCGTTCAACGACGTGCGCGTGCGCCGGGCGCTGAGCCGCGCCGTCGATCGCCAGGCCTTCATCAAGGCGGTGCTGCAGGGCAGCGGGCATCCCCGGCGGCGCGATGGCCCCGCGGCCGGTCGGCTTCTGGGGCCTCGCCGCCACCGACCTCGGCGTCCCGAGCGACAAGGCGGCGGCGCGGCAGCTCCTCGCCTCCGCCGGCTACACGACGACGCGAATCCGCTGCGCGTCGAGGTGGTGACGCGCAACCTCGCCATCTACCGCGACATGGCGTCGTTCGTGCTGAGCGAGCTCAAGCAGGTCGGCGTGGAGGCCAGCCTTGCGCTCCATCGACACCGTCGGAGTGGTTCGGGATCACCTCGCGCAAGGACTTCCAGATCGGCGCCAACATCTCGGGCTACGGCGTCGACGACCCCGACTCGAACTTCTTCGAGCACTACACCTGCAAGTCGGCGCGGAACTACACGGGCTACCGCGACGAGGAGGCGGAGAAGCTCATCGAGCGGCAGTCGCAGGAGCTGGACGTCAAGAAGCGCCTCGCCCTCGTGCAGCGCATCCAGAAGAAGCTCGAGGACGACGCCGGCACGGCCCATGCTGTCATGGCGCTACGACGACTACGCCCACTGGCCCCACGTGAAGAACCTCATCCCCCGCCACAACGTCTACAACTACGGGCGCATGCAGGAGGTGTGGCTCGACCGCTAGATCATCGAAGGGGCCTCGACGGCCCCTCCGAGCCTCACCCAGAAATCGGTTGCGCCGGCGAAGCCGGCGCGCATCGAACGGGGTCACCTCCGAGCTCTCCAGCTCATCCGACGAGCGGCTCCACTGCGTAGAGGTACCGGGTCGGCCAGTTGATCGTGCGCCACATGTGCGCCGACGGGCTGTCGTCGAAGCCCAGGCCCTCCTCGGGCTGGCGGAAGTGGCGGCCGACGATGTCGGTGAACTCCTCGAGCTCCACCTGCACGCTCGGGTCGAACGAGTAGAGGTCGTTCACGGTGAGCAGGCGCGCCGTCATGTACCACTTGTGCTCGCGCGCCTTCTTGTACGCGCGCTCGAGATGCGGCTGCGGCTTGAAGTCTGCGCCGAAGAGCCGGATGTAGGACTCGGGGTAGTGGTAGCCGACCGACTCGTCCGGGTAGAAGCGCAGCACCTGGTGATAGCGGATCGCGAAGGTCACCTCGGGGTCGACGTAGGGCTCGACGAGCTGGGCCGCCCAGTACCCGTGATCGGACCGGATGAAGCCGCTCGTGGCGATGTCGTGCACGAGGCACGCGAGGATGATCTTCTCGCTCACGCCGTTCTTCTGGGCGAGGCGCGCGCTCTGCAGCATGTGGGTGGCGGGCCCGATGCGGTACTTGAAGAAGTCGAACAGCGTCGGCCGCTCCGGCATGCGCGGCAGGCGCGGATCGTGATCCATCAGGTAGAGCTTCCCCTTGTCGTCCTGGCGCGGCTGGCGGCTCCCGCGGATCGCGCTCCCCGACGTGTAGATCGTCGACTTCACGATCACGAGCCGGTCCATCTCCTCGGCGAGGGCGTGGTCGGCCGCCTCGGCTTTTGAAGGGTCTCGAGTGGCGTCATGACGATGGGTCTCCTATCTGTGGGTGATGGCCGCGTACGGCCTGGCTGGCGGCGTCGCGGATCGACGGCTGCTCGGTCGGTGATTGCATGATCTGCTGGAGCGCCGGCAGGGATTGCTGGTCTCCCTGCGCCGTCAGGAACTTGATGGCCTGCAGCCGGTACGACAGCTCGCCGCCGGAGGCCGCGACCTGCCGCATGAAGGGCAGCGAGCGCTCGTCGTTCAGCGAGTTGAGGGCGCGGAACGCCATGTCCCGGCCCCGGCCATCGGCATTGGCCTCGTCGAAGATCTGCATGAGGCCGTTGACGCCCTGGGGCTGCCCCATCTGGGCAAGGCCGTACGCCGCGCTCATCCGCACGAAGCGATCGTCCGTGGGGTTGGCGAGGAGCGTGTTGAGGACAGGGATCGTGTCGGGCGACTCGAGGCGGCGGAGCGCGCCCGCCGCGGTGCGGCGGAGCAGCACGTCGCCGTCCCGGTCCAGGACGTCCTGCAGGAGCGGCAGGGCCCGCGGGTCCTGCATCTCGCCCAGGAGCTGGGCTGCGGTGCGCCGCTCCTCGCTGCTGGATCCGCTCGCCAGCACGCGCGCGAGCGCCTGGGTACCGGCATCGCCCATGGCCTTGAGATCGGCGATGAGCTCGCGCGACTGCCGCCACCGCGCGGGCCCCGTCGCGCCCGACGCGTCCCCGAGATAGCGGTAGAAGCGGTCGAGCGCCCCATCGACCGTGGCCGGGCCGGCTGCCGCCGCCTTGGCGACGCGCGCCGGCGAGCTGAGGTCGTCCTGGGGCTCGCCCTGCGGGGGCCGCCTCGTCGCCCGCTGCGCACCTGGCGGGCTGACCCCTCGATGCTGCTTGCCTGCCGCGGCTCGAGGGATGCGGAGGCCTGTCCCGTGGTCGCCACGTGATGACCGGCGGATCTGGTCTCGCTGACGCGCAGCCGCGCCTGCAGCGTACTGACCTGCATCTGCAGGCGGCGGACCATCGCCTGCGCGTCCTCCGCAGGGGGTGCCGTCGAGTGCACGTCGGGGTAGAAGCTGGCGGCGGCAAGGCCGAGGCCGAATGCGACGACCACACCGAGAGGCCAGAGAAAGTGACGCATGTTCCCTCCCTCAGAGGTAGAGCAGTCTGGCGGGCAGCAGTCTATCGCATTTCGCGCTCGGCAGGGTGACTTGGCACTCCGGCGGGTCTAGAATCGGGACACCAACGCGAGAGGAGGCGCCGCCATGCCCGTCAGCACCCGCCAGATCGGCCCTTGCTTCGCCGCCGAAGTCGAGGGCGTCGACATGACCAAGCCGCTGTCCCCCGAGGACGTCGCGGCCATCCACGCCGGAATGGACCGGTACGCCGTGCTGGTGTTCCACGACCAGCAGATCGACGACGCGCAGCAGCTCGCCTTCACCCGCAGCCTGGGCGAGATCGAGCACGCGATCGGCACGAGCCTGCGCGCGCCGGAGGAGCTGCGCCTGCCCACCACCTTCGCCGACGTCTCGAACCTCGATCAGCACGATCGGACCTTCGCCCGGGACGACCGGCGACGGCTCTTCGGCCTCGGCAACCGCCTCTGGCACTCCGACAGCTCGTTCAAGGTGACCCCGGCGAAGTACTCGCTCCTGCACGCCTGCAGCATCCCGTCCAAGGGCGGCAATACCGAGTTCGCCGACATGCGCGCGGCGTACGACGCGCTCGACGACGAGACGCGGGCCGAGGTCGAGGGCCTGATCTGCGAGCACTCGCAGATCTTCTCGCGCCAGCAGCTCGGCTTCACCGACTTCACCGATGACGAGCGCGAGCGCTTCAAGCCCGTCCGCCAGTGCCTGGTCCGCACGCACCCGGTGACGAAGCGCCGGTCGCTCTACCTGTCCTCGCACGCGGGCGGCATCCTCGGCTGGCCCGTGCCGGAGGCGCGCGCGTTTCTGCGCGACCTGGTCGAGCACGCGACCCAGCGGCAGTTCGTCTACGCGCACACGTGGCGGGTGGGCGATCTCGTCATGTGGGACAACCGCCAGACCATGCACCGCGCCCGGCCCTTCCCCGCGCACGAGCCGCGCGACATGCGCCGCACCACGCTGGCGGGCGACGGTCCGACCGCGGCGCAGGCCGCCTGAGGCGTCGAGCGCCATGAGCGAGACCTCGCGTCCGGTGGCGCAGGTGGTGAAGCCGGAGCCGGTGATCGAAGGGGCGGGCGTGCATCTGCGGCGGAGCATCGGCACCCGGCGGCTCGACCACCTGGATCCCTTCCTCCTCCTCGACCATTTCGAATCCGTCGCGCCGGCCGACTACGAGGCCGGGTTTCCCTACCATCCGCATCGCGGGATCGAGACCGTCACGATCATCCGCAAGGGTGAAGTGAAGCACCGCGACTCGCTGGGCCACCAGGGGTCGATCGGGGCCGGCGACATCCAGTGGATGACGTCGGGGAGCGGCATCCTGCACGAGGAGATGCCGCAAGTCCGCCCCGAGGGCATCGGCGGCCTGCAGCTCTGGCTGAACCTGCCGGCGAGCGAGAAGATGAGCCGGCCGAAGTACCGCGACCTGCAGGGCAGCCGCCTGACCGAGTCCGAGACGGAGGGCGGGGCGCGGATGCGATTGATCGCGGGCGAGGGCGGGGCCGGGCGGCTCCGCGGCCCGGTGGAGGGCCTGGCCGTCGCGCCGAAGTTCGTGGACGTGACATTGCCTGCCGGCGCCGCGTTCAGCGAGCGCGTGCCGCGAGGCCACACCGCGTTCGCCTACGTGGACCACGGCGACGTCCTCTTCGGGCCGACGCAGAGCCCGGCGAGCGCGCCCGCCCTGGTCATCTTCGGTGACGGCGACGTGGTGGAAGCGCGAGCGGGGACGAGCGGGGGCCGGTTCTTCCTCGCCGCGGCGCGGCCGCTCGGCGAGCCGATCGCCCGGCACGGCCCGTTCGTCATGAACACGCGCGCCGAGATCGAGCAGGCGCTCCAGGATCTTCGCAGCGGCCACTTCATCCGAGACGAGCCGCGCGACGATTGACGACGAGAGCCGAGCCGTTCCCGAACTCGTGCTACGCTGCGGGCGTTTGCCGGGTCCCCCGGACACTCCCACAACGCGAGGTGCAACGATGCGACCGAACCGGATCAAGCAGATGTGGCGCGACGAACAAGTGCGTGTCCATGGGCTGGCTTTCGGTGCCCAATGGCTTCACCGCCGAGGTGATGGCGCGGCAGGGCTTCGACGCGCTCTGCGTCGACATGCAGCACGGGCTGACCGACTTCAGCGATCTCTGGCCGATGCTGCAGGCGATCTCCCAGACCGACACCGTGCCCGTCGTGCGCGTGCCGTGGAACGAGCCGGCCATCATCATGCGGGCGCTCGACGCGGGCGCCTACGGCATCATCGTGCCGCTCATCAATACGGCGGAGGAAGCCGCCGCGGCGGTGGCGGCCTGCCGCTATCCGCCCGTGGGGATGCGCTCGTCGGGGCCGCTGCGCGCCGCGCTGTACGGCGGGGCCAACTATCAGGCCGAGGCGAACGGCGAGATCGTCGTGCTCGGGATGATCGAGACCAAGGAAGGCCTCGCCAACCTCGACGCGATCTGCGCCACGCCCGGACTCGATGCCGTCTACATCGGGCCCGCCGACCTGTCCTACGCGCTGGGGATGGCGCCGCGCGGCGACAACCCGGATCCCGTGCACCTCAAGACGTGCGACCAGATCCGCGACACGGCGCACAAGCACGGCATCAAGGCGTGCATGCACTGCGCGAGCGCGGCGTTCGCGGCGGGCGCGATCAAGCGCGGCTTCGACCTGATCATGCTCACGTCGGACGTGGCCTGCCTCACCGCGGGCGCGCGCCGCCAGCTCGACGACCTGAAGGCGGCGACCGCCTGAGCGAGCGTCCCGCCGAGCTTGACGCAGTCGTGACCCCGCGCGGGCCGAGCCCGCACGTCCCGCCGGGGTTGCTCCGCCATCTCTCGCGCGCGGCCTGGTCGTTCCGACAGCGCGGGCGGGGACGACCGCCCGACGGCGCGCGCCCGTGACACATTCGGGCGTTCGTGTCCGCCTCCTCGACGCCGAGGTCGCTCCCGTCGGAGCGACGCGCGACAGCGACGTGCAGCGAGCCACACCACCGATCGGGAGGAAACGCCCATGAAGCGACTTCTCGCCGTCCTCGTCGTCGCCCTGTCCCTCACCAGCCTCATCGGCTTCGCCCACGCGCAGCAGAAGACCGTCATCAAGCTCGCGCACCACGCGCCGATGACGTTCCCGTACCAGGACGGCGCGCTCAAGTTCAAGGAGGTCGCGGAGCGGCTGTCGGGCGGCAAGATCGAGGTGCAGGTCTTCGGCGGGGCCCAGCTCGGCGGCGAGCGCGACCTCCTCGAGGGCATCCGCCTCGGCACCGTGCAGATGGCCATCGGCGCCGGCGCGCTGGCGAACTTCGCGCCCTCCTACAACGTCGTCCAGCTCCCGTTCCTCATCAAGAACCAGGAGCACATGACGAAGATCGCCGAGGGCCCGGCGGGCAAGCTGCTCTCCCAGCGCATCGAGGAGCAGTCGGGGTTCAAGGTGCTCGGCTACTTCAGCACCGGGGATAGCGGCATCCAGACGGTCAAGGCGCCCGTGCGGACGCCGGCCGATCTCAAGGGCGTGAAGATCCGCGTGATGGAGAACCCCGCGCTGATCGAGTCCATGCGCGCGCTCGGCGCCAACCCCACCCCGCTGCCGTTCCCCGAGGTCTACACCTCGATGAAGCAGGGCGTGGTCGAGGGCGCCACCATCGACTACACCGCGCTGTGGACCACGAAGGTGTACGAGGCGGTGAAGTTCGTCACCGAGCCCGGCTTCCACATCCTCTCGGAGCCCCGGCCCCTGCTGATCTCCGCGCGCTTCCTCGCGAGCCAGCCGGCCGGACGTGCAGCAGTGGATCATCCAGGCGGGCGCCGAGGCGGCGGCCTACGAGCGCTCGATCTTCAAGGAGCGGCAGACCAAGGCCATCGAGGACCTGCGGGCCAAGGGCATCCAGTTCGGCAAGATGGACGACGAAGGCGTTCCTCGAGACCATGCGCCCGGTGTGGGTGAAGATCGCCAAGGAGTACAAGGCGGAAGACCTCCTGGAGGCCATCGTCAAGGCGGGACAGTAGCCCATGGCTGACGCCGGCGATCGCCCGGCGCCGGCGGCATGGCGGCTGCTCGAGGTCACCGCGGGGCTCCTGATCGGCGCCATGACGGTGCTGGTGACGATCCAGGTGTTCGCGCGCTACGTGTTGAACGACACGCCGCCCTGGAGCGAGGAGCTCTGTCGCTACCTGTTCGTGTGGGCGTCCTTCCTCGGCGCGTGCCTGGCGATGGGGCGCGCGGCGCACCTCGGCGTCGACAGCCTCGTCGTCCGCCTGCCCGCGCCGGTGCGCGAGACGCTGCGGCACGCGGTGACGGTGCTCGTCGCGCTGTTCGCCGGCATGCTCGTCTGGCAGGGGGCGGCGCTGGTGCCCGCCATGGCGACGCAGCGCTCGCCGTCCATGGGCATCTCGCTGATGTACGTCTTCGCGGCGATCCCCGTCGCGGGGGCGATCATGCTCGCCCTGCAGATCCGCGAGCTGGCCCGCGCGTGGGCATCGCCGAGCCTGCGCCTCGGTGTCGTGCTGGCCGCGGCAGGCACGGCCGCCGTCGTGCTCACCGGCCGGCTCGTGCCGGTCTCCCCGTCGATGGCGGTGATCGCCCTGATCGGCACCATGGTGGTTCTCATCGCCGTTCACACGCCCATCGCGTTCGCGGTCGGCGCCGCCTGCGTCACCTACGTCCTCCTGGTCGGCCAGCTTCCCCTGATCGTCGTGCCCCACCGCATGATCGGCGGGATGGACTCCTTCCTGCTGCTCGCGCTGCCGCTGTTCGTGCTGGCGGGCGATCTGATGAACACGGGCGGCATCACCGAGCGGCTCGTGGGCTTCGCGCGGGCGCTCGTGGGGCATATCCGTGGCGGCCTCGGCATGACGACCGTGGTCAGCGAGTACCTGTTCTCCGGCATCTCCGGCTCGTCCGCGGCGGACGTCTCCGCGGTCGGCTCGCTGCTCATCCCCGCCATGACGCGCGCGGGCTACCGGCCCCAGCTCGCCGTGTCGATCGTCGCCGCCGTCCTCCGCCATGGGCGTGCTGGTGCCGCCCTGCCTCATGATGGTCATCCTCGCGAGCCTGACCGACCTGTCCGTCGCCGCCCTGTTCATGGCGGGCTTCCTGCCCGCCGCGGCCATGGCGGTGTTCCTCATGGTGCTGATCTACGTGCAGGCGCGGCGCGAGAACCTGCCGCGCGAGCCGCGCCCGACCAGTGCGAGAGGTGGCCCGGGCGTGCGCGCGCGGCGTGCTCCCACTGGTCGCGCCGGCCATCATCCTGGGCGGGATCCTCGGCGGGATCGTGACCCCCACCGAGGCGGCGGTGCTCGCCGTGCTCTATGCCCTCCTGCTGGGGCTGGTGATCTACCGCGAGATCCGCCCGCGCGACATCCTGCCCATGCTGATCAACACCGCGTCGCTGACGGGCATGGTGATGCTGCTGGTCGGCACGGCCTCCGTGCTGTCGTGGATCTTCGCGGCGCAGGGCATCCCGAGGCTGATCGCCGCGGTGCTGCTCGGGCTCTCGTCGGACGCGACGCTGGTGCTGCTCGTCACCATCCTCGTCTTCGTGCCGCTCGGCGCGATCCTCGAGGGCGTGCCCGCGATGATCATCCTCGTGCCGGTGTTCTTTCCCATCATCGCGCGCTTCGGCATCGATCCGCTGCACTACGGCACGCTCGTGGTCGCGGCGCTCGGGCTCGGCCTGTTCGTGCCGCCCTTCGGCGTGGGGTTCTTCATCGCGTGTGCGCTCGGCCGCACCACCGTGGAGACGGCGCGCGCGCGCGTACGTGCCGTACATGATCGCCCTGCTCCTGGGCCTGCTGCTCGTCGCGTTCGTGCCGTGGATCACGCTCGTCGTGCCGCGGCTGATGAAGCTCTGAGCGGGATTCCTCGCGCGCCGGGGCCCTCCCTCCACGAGTGGCGGGAGAGGCCTCTCACCGCAATCAGACGTTGGGCGGGGCGGCGCTGATGTCGGCCAGCGCGGACCGACGGTCCGCGTCGACGGCCACATCTCCGAGGGTGACGATCCCCACCACCCGGCCGCGCTCCTCGATCGGCAGCCGCCGAATGGCGTGCTCGCGCATCACGCGAACGGCCTGGCCCGTGCTGTCGTCGGGCGCAAGGGTGACCAGCGCCCGGCTGCAGATTTCACCCACGCTCGTGCGGGTCGGATCGCAACCCGCGGCGAGGGCGCGCACGACGATGTCGCGGTCCGTCAGAATGCCGCAGAGGCGGCCGTTGTCGAGGACGACCACGTCCCCGATGTCATTGTCACGCATGGCGCAGGCCGCCTCCATGATCGTTGCGGTCTGTGCGAGTGCTGTTGGATTCGGCGTCATGACTTCGCGGATATTCTGGTTTCATCGCTCGTCTCCCGTGACTGGGGTTATGAATCGAGCTCGGCAGCGTCAGGCGACACGGCGCTTGCCTTTCGACCGCGTGCTTCTTCGGCGCGCGCTGGCGCGCGCCTGCCTGGCCAGCGCCTCGCGGGACACGGTCTTCCGTGGTTCCCGCCTGAGCGCGCGGAGGGTCGCTCGCGACCGGCGCGGCGAGGGCGCCGAGCGGCGGTGCTCTTGGCGACATCGCGCGCGCACGGCGCTTTGTCTCGCTGGTGGTGCCCTTGCCGGGCCGTTTCAGCTTGACGCCTGCGCGCCGCGCCTTCGACAGTCCGATCGCGATGGCCTGCTTGGCCGATCGAACGCCATGCTTGCCCTCCCGCACGTGCTCGATCTCCTCGCGAACGAACTCGCCCGCCTGGGTGGATGGAGACTTGCCTGCACGGCGTGCCCTTCGGGCGCGCGCAAGCGTCCGTTTTTCCGGCATCGCATTTTCTCCTCTCATGCGGAGGCTGGAAATCGCACTGAGTACTACGGAAAGCAATGAACCTGCCATCGCGGCGGAATGCTGCGTGTCTCAGCTCATCCGGGATGTCGGCGTCCTCCGATACGGGCTCCATGCGGTCTGCATCGAGGTCGGCGTGGCCTCCGCGGAATCTTTACTGGGTAAACGCGAGGGATCGTGTACTTCGTGCGCCACTGGCGTGCGCACAACCGACCCCCTGCGCTGCTGAGCGACCAGGCGAGGCGCCGCGCCGGTGGATCTCACGGGCGCTAGACACGGCGGACCGCTTTTCCTGCGACGCGCGCCGCCCTCCGGAGGTCCGCGACGAATTGACGCATCATCGCCTGACGGTCCGTGCTACCGCGGGCGCGCAGGATCGCGGATGGATGCACGGTGACGACGGTGGGATTTCCGGAGCTGGATACGAGGACGCGGCCGCGTGCCCCTCGATCGTGACGGCACGGCCGAGGGCGGCGCGGGCGGCGGTCGCGCCAAGGCAGACGAGCACGCCCGGCTGGACTAGCCATAGCTCCTGCTGGAACCACGGACGGCAGGCCTCGACTTCTCCCTGCCGCGGGCGCTCGTGTATGCGCCGCTTCCCGCCTTCCGCTGGCTTCCATTTGAAATGCTTGACCGCGTTCGTGACGTAGAGCTGACGGCGGTCGAGCCCGGCCTGCGACAGGGCCTCGTCCAGCAGGCGGCCCGCGGGGCCTACGAAGGGCCGGCCGGCCAGATCCTCCTCGTGGCCCGGTTGCTCCCCGAGGAGCACGATGGCAGCCCTCGCGTTTCCCTCGCCGAACACGGTCTGCGTGGCGCGCTTGTACAGGTCGCACGCGGTGCACGCCGCCGCGGCCTGCCGCAGCTTTGCCAGCGCCGCGTCAGCGACGTCCGCGATGTCATGGCGCTTCTCCTCGCCCGTGAACAGACTGCAATCGGGATGCCGCGCGTCGACTCCGCGAGCAGCCTCGACTCCGCCTGCCCATCCCGGCTTATAGTCGACGCGTCGCGCCTTCACCCCATGACCAAGACCTTTCGACCAGGAGGATCCGCATGCCGCCTGACACGCGACTGTGCAGCGACAACCGATCGACGCTGGCGCGCAGCCGGGCGGCGCCTTCGACGCGGTCATCGTCGGGGCTGGCCTGGCCGGGCTGTACATGCTCCACCGCCTGCGCCAGGTCGGGCTCTCGGCGCGGGTGTACGAGGCGGGCAGCGGCGTCGGGGGCACGTGGCACTGGAACCGCTACCCGGGCGCCCGCTGCGATGTCGAGAGCATGGACTACTCGTACTCGTTCTCGGACGAGCTCCAGCAGGAATGGACGTGGACCGAGCGGTACGCCTCCCAGCCGGAGATCTTGCGGTACATCAATCACGTCGCCGATCGGTTCGACCTGCGCCGGGACGTGCAGCTCTCGACGCGCGTGACCGCGGCGGCCTTCGACGAAGCGACGAACCGCTGGGCGATTCAGACGGACCGCGGCGACCGCGTCTCGGCGCAATTCTGCATCATGGCGACCGGTTGCCTGTCCACCGCGCAGGTGCCCCCGTTCAAGGGACTCGATGCCTTCGCGGGCCGCTGGTATCACACCGGGCACTGGCCGCACGAGGGCGTCGACTTCACCGGTCAGCGGGTCGGCGTGATCGGCACGGGCTCGTCCGCCATCCAATCCATCCCGCTCATCGCGCGGCAGGCCGCCTCGCTGGTCGTCTTCCAGCGGACTCCGAACTTCAGCATCCCCGCGCGGAATGCCCCGCTGGACCCGGAGCACGAGCGGCGCGTGAAGGCGAACTATGCCGAGCATCGGCGCCAGGCCCGCCACTCGCGCGTGGGCTTCGTCGTTCCCACCAATGACTACTCCGCCATGGCGGCTCCGCCCGACGTGCGCCACCGCGAGTACGAGGACCGCTGGAACCGCGGCGGCCTCGGGTTCACGGGGCGTTTTCGGATCTGCTGATCGCCAGGGAGTCCAACGACACCGCCGCCGAGTTCTTCCGCGCCAAGATCCGCGCCGCGGTCCGCGACCCCGCCGTTGCCGAGACGCTGGTGCCGAAGGGCTATCCCCTCGGCACCAAGCGCATGTGCGTCGACACCGACTACTACGACACGTTCAACCGCGACAACGTCACCCTGGTCGATGTCAACGCGACCCCGATCGACGCGATCACCCCGCGAGGTGTGCGGACGCGGGACGCCGAGTACGATCTCGACAGCATCGTGTTCGCGACGGGCTTCGACGCGATGACGGGCGCCCTGCTCGGCATCGATATCCGCGGCCGGGCCGGCGCGACATTGCGGGAGAAGTGGGGGAGGGCCCGCGCACCTACCTCGGCCTCGCGATCGCCGGGTTCCCGAACCTCTTCACCATCACCGGGCCCGGCAGCCCTCCGTGATCAGCAACATGATCGTGTCCATCGAGCAGCACGTCGACTGGATCGCCGACTGCCTCGCGCACCTGCGCGCGCAGGGTCTCGGCGCCATCGAGGCCACGGGCGACGCGGAGGAGGCGTGGGTGGCCCACGTCAACGAGGTGGGCCATGCCACGCTCTACCCCATCGCCAACTCCTGGTACATGGGGCGAATATCCCCGGCAAGCCGCGGATCTTCATGCCCTATGTCGGCGGGGTCGGGACCTACCGGCAACGCTGCGATGACGTCGCGGCCAAGGGCTACGAGGGATTCACCCTTACATCCGGGAGGTAGTCGCCATGCGCCGCGCAAACGCTGCCGTGATCGGGAAGCGCTGCCTGGTTGCCGTCGTGGCCTCGCTCGTGCTGTTCGGGGCGGTCGCGCCGGGCGCCGCTCAGGACAAGGTCGTGCGCCTGCAGGGCCGCGTGCAGTGGATCGCCGGAGAGAAGATGATGTTGATCCCGGATAACGGGGGCCTTCCGATCGAGATCGACATCAAGCAGGTTCCCCAGGACGACTACCGGACGCTCGCGGAGGGCGACCCGGTCGCCGTGAGCGGTGTGGTGTCGCCCGACGGCCGCAAGCTGATCGCCACGTCCGTCCAACCCGCCGGAGGATAGGGAGGCTCATCATGAAGCGATATCTCGCGCTCCTCACGCTCGCCACGTGGATCGCTCCTCACTGCGACGCAGGCCTGGGCGCAGGCCCTGCCGACGGCCACACCGGAAGAGGTCGGCCTGTCCTCGCAGAAGCTCGCGCGGGTGACGGACGTCGTCAAGGCCGAGATCGCCAAGGGCCGCTACCCTGGCGCGGTGGCGCTGGTGGCGCGCCGCGGGAAGGTCGCCTACTTCGAGGCGCTCGGCCAGCGCGACCCGCAGGCGGGTGCGCCGATGACGAAGGACGCGATCTTCCGGCTGTACTCCATGACCAAGCCGTTCGCGTCGGTGGCGGCCATGATGCTGGTGGAGGACGGCCGCATCCTGCTGAGCGATCCCGTCTCGAAGCACATTCCGAAGCTCGCCAATCTCCAGGTGAGCGTCCCGCGATTCGACCCCGACACGGGCAAGGTCGTCTACGCGCTGGTGCCCGCCGAGCGCGAGATGACGATCCAGGATCTGCTCCGCCACACCTCGGGGCTGGTCTACGGGGTCCACGAGCCACGCGAAGGTAAAGAACTGTACGCCGTGGAGGGCGTCGACTGGAACAAGGTCACGCCGGCCGAGCAGATCGAGCGCCTCGCGAAGGTGCCGCTCGCCCACCAGCCCGGAACGGCGTGGGAGTACAGCCTCTCGACCGACGTGCTGGGCCGCGTGATCGAAGCCGTCACCGGCGCCCCCTCGGGCAGTTTCTCGAGGCGCGCATCTTCGTGCCGCTCAAGATGACGGACACCGCCTTCCTGGTGCCGAACGGCAAGGTGGTCCGCCTCGCGCAGCCGTTCGCGAAGGATCCGGTGACGGGCAATCCCGTCGCGCTGCTGGATGTGACGGTGCCGCAGAAGAACGATGCGGGCGGCGCCGGAACGGCGGGGACGGCGGCGGACTACGCGCGCTTCTCGCAGATGCTCCTGAACGGCGGGCAGCTCGAGGGCGTCCGCCTGCTGGGCCGCGCCACCGTCGCGCACATGGCCGCGGATCACGTCGGCGACATCCGCGTGGCGTCGCCCGTACTCCCGCGGGGCTACGGCTTCGGGCTCGGCTTCGCCGTCCGCAAGGAGACGGGCCTCAACTCGGTGACGGGCTCGGCCGGCGAGTACCGCTGGGGCGGCGCCGGGGGCACCGCGTTCTGGGTGGATCCGAAGGAGCAGATGGTCGTCGTGTGGATGACGCAGGGGCAGCCCGGCCCGATGCGCGGCCAGGACCGGGACCTGTTCCGCCAGCTCGTCCAGGCGGCGATCGTCGATTGAGGCGCGACTGGGCTACGCGGTCGGGCCCAGCTCGAACACGCGCCTGACCTCCCCGGCCGTGCGGCCGGCGAGGCCGAGGTGCTCGAGGCTGCGCCCTTCCTTGAACGAACTAGCCCGGTCGGCATCGAGGGCCGATGCTAGCGCCACCAGCGTCTCTGACGGAAGGAGACCTGTCATGGCCAGAAGGCGCAAGAGCACCGCGGCGGAGAGCTCGTGGCGGAATGCGCTCCGGCCCGCGCCGGAGCGCTCGCGCCAGCGCCGCCGGAGCCGAGGCCGATTCCCGGCCCTGATGCCTTCAGGGACCTTCGCGAGGCGAATCACGTCCAGTCGCAAGCGGCGACGCTCCTGTTGATCGGCGCGCATCTTCGGGGCGATCTCGCCGCGATGCGCGGCCAGGCCGAGGCCGCGATGGCGAGTCCGGAGTCGACGGCGATCACCGTGGCCCCGAGGCGATCCTGCCGCCGACGATCGAGCCGCGCTAGGCTTTCCACGCCTGTCGGTGGGCGCGACCCGGTTCCCGCTCGATCAGTTGCAGCGGGCGCGCGGCGTACGCTTCGCGGCCACTCTCGCGCCGGAGCCCCTGCCGCGTGACCACGTCTGGCGTCGAAGACGCTGCCTCTCGCGGCCGAGGCGTTTATCAGGACGGCAGCCCGGAGACCGCAGCCGCTCTGCCCGAGATCAGCCTGCGGCATCCACGCGAGCTGGTCCGCGTCTCTGCGGCCGCCGCGTACTTCGACGTCGCCACTGACCCGCGACGGCGATCCGCATCCTGCAGCACGGTCTGCGCAGTCGCGATCTGCTCACCCGGGACGTGGCCGCATGCGCTCTCGCCCACGTCGATCCACGCAACGCGGCGCTCGCGCGGCTCGTCGAGTCGAGAATGAAGCGCTCGGCCCGGAAGCGCTCGCATACGAGCCTCGTCGTCCATGGCACCTGGGCGCGCACCGTCGTCGTGGTGGCAGCCGCCCAACGGCGACTTCTGGGAGTACCTACACGACAAGGTCGATCCCACCCTGTACGGCGCCCAGGATCGCTTCGGTGGTCGGAGCGGTTACAGCGACGCCGCGCGCGTTGGGCGGCGCCGACCTCAACGCGTGGGTCCAGCAGCGGAATTTCGCCGGGCTTGATCTCTTCACCCAGCAGCCATGGCGGAAGCGTCGCGATGCTCGCCAACCAGGCCGGCACGAGTATCGGCCGGATGGCGTTGCTCAGCTGCCCGGTCCACTGGCCGAAGTACACGCCCGACTTCAATCTGGTCGGCAAGGTCGTGTCCGTCCGCGTGCACCTGGATCTGGTGATTCTGGCCGACCGCGGCGGACAGCGGTTCTACGACAGCCGCATTTCCGAGAACGTGCTCCCACTCTGGTTCGACCATTTCGCCACCCACGATCCCGCCACATGGGAAAGCGTACGGCGTGCCCGCGATGCTGTGACGTGCCGGGTCGCGGCGATCGGGATAGGATGGCGGTGTGAGCCCTCTGCAGCTCGCGCGCTTGTACGCGCTGAAATCCATATGGAGCACCACCGGCACGAGGTCGGCCGGACGCGCACCTCGTGAAGGCCCTGGGATCGCCGGACGAAGCCGTCCGCACCGTCGCGGGGATGTTCCTGGTGCAGGTGGCAAGCGCGCCGAACCTATCGTCGAGGAAGCCATTCACCACCGGCAGCATCTGCCCATGGTGCTCGTCATCGCTGGCGACATCGGCGCATTTCGTCTGGAACCCGAGCTGCGGCGCCTCGCCGCCGACCCCGAACCCCAGATCGCGAAGGCCGCGCAGCACGCGCTCCGCATCCTCGCCTCGCAGCAGGGCTGGGCGCCGCATGGGACCTGATTCCTGGCGTCAGCGGTCTCGCGCCCGGCACGCCGCTCGTCATGCCCGCTATCCCTCAGTCCGCGAAGCGGGCGATCGCCTCCTCGGGGATCGGAATCGCCCGGAGGCCCTTCGGCGCGGCCGGGTCGGGCACCGCCCACACGCGCCGCTCGAAGCCCTCGAGGGCGGGGCGGCCGTCGGCGTGGACGATGGCGTGCTTGACGAGGAAGGTGCGCCCGGCCCACTCGTCGACCCAGGTGCGCATCACGAGCTCGTCGCCGAGCTTGCAGGCATTGGTGTAGCGCGCGCCCGTCTCGAGGAGCGGCATGCCGGCCACGCCGAAATCGCGGCGCAGCTCGGCATAGGACAGGCGATTGGCGCGAAACAGCCGCTCGGTCCCTTGGTCGAACCACGTGTAGAAGTACGGATAGAAGACGATGCCCGCGGCATCGCAGTGCGCCCACTCGACGACGGTCTTCGCCACGTGCTCTCTCACGGCCGTCCTCCCTCCGTCAGTCCTACCACCTCATCTCGTTCATGACCAATGCGCTCCAGATCCCGCGAGAGTCCTACGGGGCTTCCCGCCGGCCTCCGCCGCGTCCCCGTTCGCCGCGCGCGTGGCGCGCTCAGTGGTCATGCGCGCCAAGGGGCCGCCCCGCGGTCGACTTCGCGCCGACGCTTCGGCGACAATGGCCGCCGAGGAGGACGCGCATGTCGCCGATCTCGGGCCCCGGGCCCACCGAGCCGATGTCGACCGATGGTCCCGAGTCCCCGAGCTATACGCGCGACGATCTGCTGACGGCGGCGCGCAAGCTGGCGCCCGGCATTCGCGCCGCGTCCGACGAGATCGAGCGCGGGCGGACGCTGACGGAGCCGATCGTGCAGGCGCTCGCCGACGCCGGGCTCTACCGGATGTTCCTGCCGCGCTCGCTCGGGGGCGGGGAGGTCGAGCCGCTCACGTACTTCGACGTGGTCGAGGAGCTGACCCGGGCCGACAGCGCGGTGGGCTGGAGCGTGCTCATCTCGACGAGCACGATGACGGGCACGGTCCGCGCGCTCGCCGATCCGGTGCTGCGTGCCGCTGTTCACCTCGCCCCGGCGCACCATCATGGGCGGCTCGGCGCCTCCCGCGCGGCCGCGCCGTCCCCGTGTCCGGCGGCTATCGCGTCACCGGCCGCTGGACCCAGGGGAGCAATGTCCGCATCGCGGGCTGGTTTCACGTGGGCTGCCATATCTGGGACGGCGACCAGCAGCGGCTGGGCCCCGCGGGCGGCCCCGTCTACCTTCAGTGCACGTTCGACGCGTCCGACGCCGAGGTGATCGACACCTGGACGACGACCGGCATGCGCGGGACGGGCAGCCATGACTATGCCGTGACGGATCTCTTCGTCCCGGAGGCGCTGACCCACGGCACCATCGCGGAGTCCCTTCGGCCGCAGCCGCTCTACCAGTTCGCGGGGTGGACCCACATCGCCCACGCGGCCCTCGGCCTCGCGATCGCGCGCGTCGCCATCGAGGAATTCGTCGGCCTCGCGGGCGGCAAGCGCGCCACGTGGATGGCGGGCGAGGGCCAGCTCGCCCAGCGCACGACCATCCAGGCCAAGGTGGCGCAGGCCGAGGCGCTGGTCGGCTCCGGGCGCGCGTACGTGCGCGAGGCCACGGCGGACATGTGGGAGACCGTCGGCCGCGGCGACCGCCCGTCGCCCGACCAGCGCGCCGTCTATCGCCTCGCCATCGCCCATGCCATGGCCAATGCCGTGCAGGCGGTCGACCTCATGTACGCGGCCGGGGGCGCGACGTCCATCTATGCCCGGAGCCGGCTCGACCGGTGCTTGCGCGACGTTCACACCGCCGCCGCCCACGTCTGGGTCGCTCCCGACACCTACGAGCTCGCCGGGCGCCTGCTCCTGGGCCTCGATCCCGGCTCGACCACGATCTGAGGAGGCTCGCGCGATGGACGCGCTGGAGCTGATCAATCTGCGCTACGACGCCGTGCACGGCGGATTCGTCGACGATCTCTTCAGCGGATTGAGCGACGAGCAGGTGCGGCAACGGCCGGGCGGTGTGAACTCCATCGCCTGGCTCGTGTGGCACCTGGCGCGTGTCCAGGATGCCGCGGTGAGCCGGTTCGTGGACGACCGGCCGCAGGTGCTCGAGGAAGGGCGATGGAATCAGGCGATGCGCCTCGACCGGCGCGACGTGGGATCGGGCATGACGAGCGAGGAGGTCGACGCGCTGAGCGCCGCGATCGATATCACGGCGCTGCGTGCCTATCACCGCGCGGTGGCCGAGCGCACGAAGCTGATCGCGACGTCGCTGTCCCGCTGCCGCGTGGAACGAGGTGGTACCGGCGGAGCGGATCCATCAGGTGGTGGCGAAGGAGAGCCTGCTGATCGATGCGGGCCGGTGGGTCGAGGAGTTCTGGGCTCGTGAGCACTCGCGCGCCTGGTATCTGCTGCAGGTGGGACTGCTCCACCCGTACGGCCACTGCTTCGACGCGATGGTCACGCGCGGGCTCCTCGGGGCGCCCGAGCACTGACGTCGCGGGGGCCGGCCGCCGCCGATCAGCTCGCGAGCTGCCGGCGCATCCCGCTGGCCCGAGACCGACGATGGTCGCGTCGGGATCACGGCGCCTCCGGCACGCGCTCGGCCTCGTTGCGGAAGCGATCGACGGGACCGGCGGCGCCCACCGCGATGAGGCCGGGATAGTAGCGCTCGAACGCCTCGATGATCGCCGCGACGGGCACGTCGGCGCTCGCGCCGCGGTCGCGCACGTATTCCATGTACTGGCGGCCGCTCGCGTCGAAGGGGTGGAACAGGGCGTCGTGGCGCCCGTCGAACTCGAGCGGGCGGATGCCGACGCGCTCGCAGAGGGTCTTGTCGAAGACCGCCGTGGCCTTCACCCACGCGCCGTCGAGGTACAGCTCGGCATAGCCGTGGTAGTAGAAGACGTCGGTGGTCATCAGCCGGCGCAGGCGCGCGCTCGTCAGGTGGTTCCGGACGTCCGCGAAGCCGACGCGCGCGGGAATGTCCGCGGCGCGCGCGGCGGCGGCGAGGAGCGCCGCCTTGCCCACGCAGAAGCCGGCGCCGCGGGCGAGACAGCCGCTGGCCCGATAGGTCTCGACCGACTTGAAGTCGCAGTAGGCGGTATAGGTGATCTCGTCCCGCACCGCGTAGTAGAGCGCCACCGCTCGGGCCACCGGGTCCGCGACCCCATCGGTCACACGGCGGGCGAAGGCGACGACAGTGTCCGCGTCGGAGTCGACGTAGGTGGTCGGCCGGAGAAACTCGTGCAGCGCGCCGTCGTTCATGATCACCAGCCCGGATGCCGCCGCGAGCATATCACTACGGCGCTGACCGGGCGATGCCGGGCCGGACACGCGTCATGCCCGGCGCATCGCTTGACACGGCTCCACGCCTCTCTCATACTCCACGCCAACCCGCGACACCCAGCACCTGACGCAGCGACCCACGCGATGACGGGGCTCCGCCGCCGCCGTTACGGCCACAGCCGGCCTCGAGACTTTGCGCAAGACCAAGAGGAGGACAGCGCGATGGCGGCCACGGACCCGAACACCAATGCCCGCGAAGTATCACGGCGAGGCTTTCTCTCCCTCTGCGCTCTGGCATCCGGCGGGCTGGTACAGGTCGCGGTCCTCGGGGCGCGACCGGCGTGGGCCCAGCAGCCTGCCGGCAAGGCGGGGAGCGAGGCGCCGAAGAAGGGCGGCACGCTGCGCGTCGGCTTCTACATCGAGGCCGCCACCATGGACCCGCATCTGTCGGGCAGCAAGATCGACCGCCAGATCTACCACAACATCTACGAGCCCTTGGTCGTGCTGGACGCCGCGCTCGGCATCAAGCCCGGCCTCGCCGAGTCCTGGCAGCAGCCGGATCCGAAGACCCTCGTCCTGAAGCTGCGCCGAGGCGTGAAGTTCCACGACGGCACGGACTTCAACGCCGAGGCGGTGAAGTTCAACTTCAACCGGATGAAGACCGAGCCCAAGTCGGTGCGCAAGGGCGAGGTGTCGAGCATCGACACCGTGGACCTGGTCGATGCGTACACCGTCAAGCTCAACCTGAAGCGCCCCGACGCGGCGCTCCTCGCCACGCTCACCGACCGCGCGGGCATGATGGTCTCGCCCAAGACGGCGCAGGAGCGCGGGCCCGAGCTCGAGCGCAATGCCAAGGGCGCGGGGACCGGTCCCTTCCAGTTCGTGGAGTGGGTGAAGGACGACCACCTCCTGATCCGGCGCAACGACAACTACTGGAACAAGCAAGGCGGGCCCTATCTCGAGCAGATCCGCTACCGCCCGATTCCCGACGACACGGTGAAGCTCCAGAGCCTGCAGGCGGGCGAGATCCACGTGATGGACTATGTCCAGCCGCGTGACGTCGCCGCGGTCAAGGCGGACAAGAACGTGGTCGTGCTCGACGTGCCGTCGCTGGCGTCGTTCGCCTACCAGCTCAATCACACCAAGCCGCCGTTCGACAACAAGGCGCTGCGGCACGCCGTCGCATCCGCGCTCGATCTCGGACAGATCGTCAAGGGCGTGTGGCTGAACGTCGGCGTGCCGTCGAACGGGCCGATTCCGCCCACGAGCTGGGCCTACGACAAGGACATCGCGCCGATCAAGCGCGACCTCGCCCGGGTCAAGGCCAAGCTCGCCGAGGGCGGCAAGCCGGGCGGCTTCGCCTTCACGATGACGACGAACAATATCCCGATCAATGTGCAGGAAGCGGAGGTGATCCAGGCCCAGCTCGGCGAGGCCGGCATCACCATGAAGATCAAGCTGGTCGACTCAGCCACGCTGATCGCGGACGGCAATGGCAAGAACTTCGAGATGATCAGCTACCAGTGGAGCGGCCGGCCCGACCCCGACGGCAATATCTACCAGTTCTACAAGACGTCGCCGGGCACCTCGCTCAACTGGTCGGGGCTGTCCAATCCGCAGATCGACGCCCTCCTCGACAAGACGCGCGAGGTGTCGAGCCAGCCCGAGCGGAAGAAGCTCTACAGCCAGCTCGTGAAGCTCCTGCACGACGGAGCTGCCGATGGTGTTCATCGTCCATCCGATCGAGCCGAAGGCGTTCAGCCCGCGCGTGCAGGGCTATGATCCGATCCCCGACGGCATGATGCGGTTCAAGGACGTCTGGATGAAGTAGGCGGAAACAACGCAGGCCGCCGCCATGGGCCGCCTCGTCCTCCGTCGCTTCTTCGCGACCATCCCCGTCCTGCTGCTCGTCAGCGCGGGCGTCTTCGCGCTGATCCACCTGACGCCGGGCGATCCGATCGACGCCATGATGGCGGAGTCGGTCGACGCCGGCGTCAAGGAGCATCTCCGGAAGGAGCTGGGGCTCGACCAGCCGCTCCATCTCCAGTACCTCGCCTGGATGGGACGGATCCTGCGCGGCGACCTGGGCCGGTCGATCCGCAACCAGGAGCCGGTGATCGAGAACGTCGGCCGCCGGATCCGACCGAGCCTCCAGCTCGCGGGGCTCGCGATGGCCATCTCCCTCGTGGTCGCCACGCCGGTCGGCATCCTCTCCGCCGCGCGCCGCAATACGGCCGTCGACCGCTTCGGCACCTCGTTCGCGCTGTTCGGCATCTGCATGCCCAATTTCCTCATCGCGCTCCTGCTGATCTTCGTCTTCGGCGTGACGCTCCGGTGGCTGCCGATCTCGGGGTACATCGACCCGTGGGAGGAGCCGCTCGGCAGGGCCTGCGCTCGCTCGTCCTGCCCGCGGCCACGCTGGGGCTGGCCCTCGCCGCGGTCGTGACGCGGACGCTGCGGATCGAGCATGCTCGAGGCGCTGTCCGAGGACTACGTCCGCACCGCGCGGGCCAAGGGATTGGATGAAGGGACGATCGTGCGCAGCCACGTGCTGAAGAACGCCCTGATCCCCGTCGTCACCGTGCTGGGGCTCCAGCTCGGCACATTGATCGGCGGGGCGGTGATCACGGAGTACGTCTTCGCCCTGCCCGGCGTCGGCCGCCTCGTGGTGGACGCCGTCTTCGCGCGCGACTATCCGCTGGTGCAGGGCGTGGTGCTCCTGATCGCCGTCGGCTTCATCCTGACCAACCTCATGGTGGACGTGCTCTATGGCCTCATCGATCCCCGGATCCGAGCTCGCTGAACGGGCCTCGACCCTGGCAAGGCCCGCGCTCGCGCGGTCGCCCCGAGCGCGGCGCTGGGTGGTCTTGCGTCGCGCGGCCGCCGCGCGCCTCGCGCCCTTCGGCGTGGCGGTGCTGATCACCGCGCTCGCGGTGGCCGCCCTGGCCCCGTCATCGCGCCGCACAACCCGCTCAAGCAGAACCTGGACGATGTGCTCGCGCGGCCGAGCGTTCATCATCCGCTCGGCACCGACAATGTCGGGCGCGACGTGCTGTCGCGGGTGATCTGGGGCACGCGCATCTCGCTGGTGGCCGGCTTCGCGTCGGTGGCCATCGCGCTGGCCGTGGGGGGACTGCTCGGCCTCACCGCGGGGTATGCGGGCGGCCGCACGGACGGACTCGTGATGCGGCTGATGGACGCGGTGCTCTCGTTCCCGCCGCTCGTGCTCGCCTTGGCCCTCGGGGCGGTGCTCGGCGCGGGGCTCACCGGCGTCGTCATCGCGCTCGGCGTCGTCTATACGCCGACCTTCGCCCGCCTGATGCGCGGCCAGGTCCTGAGCATCACGGCGCGCGAGTACGTGGACGCCGCGCGGGCGCTGGGGGCGCCGGGCTGGCGCATCGCCTGGCATCACGTGCTGCCGAACGCCACCGCGCCCATCGTGATCCAGGCATCGCTCAGCGTGGCGTTCGCCATTCTCGCCGAGGCGTCGCTGTCGTTCCTCGGCCTCGGCATCCAGCCGCCCGCCGCGTCCTGGGGCAGCATGATCAATGCGGGGCGGGGCTACCTGCAGCAGGCGCCGTGGATCGTCTTCGGCCCCGGGGCCGCGCTGTTCGTCACCGTGGTCGGTCTCAACTTCGTGGGCGATGCGCTGCGCGACGCGCTCGACCCGCGGCTCAAGGTGTGAGGGGAGCCATGACGACCATTCACGCGCTGTGCGGCGGCATGATCGAGCTGGACCGGAGCAGCTTCTTCTCCGACGTGGCGCCGGGGACGCGCATCACGATCCCGGTGATGTGCTTTCTGATCAGCCACCCGCGCGGGCACGTGCTCGTGGACACCGGCGTCCACCGCCAGGCCCGGACCGATCCGGTGGGCCGGATGGGCGAGCGCCGCGCGAGCCTGTTCGGCATGCGCTCGGCGCCGACCGACGAGGTCGTGAGCCAGCTCGCGCGGCTCGGCCTCGCCCCGAGCGACGTCCGCTACGTCGTCAACTCGCACCTGCACTTCGACCACTGCGGGGGCAACGAGTTCTTCCCGTCCTCGACCTTCCTCGTCCAGCGCGCGGAGATGGACGCGGCCCGCCGCGTGCTCGGCGGCGAGGCGATGCGGTACACGCCGAGCGCCATCGACTTCGACCACCCGCTCGACTACCAGTTCGTCGACGGCGAGCACGACCTCTTCGGCGACGGCCAGGTCGTGCTCTTGCCGACCTACGGCCACACGCCCGGGCACCAGTCGCTGCTCGTGCGCGCGGGCAAGGGACGGAGCTCGTGCTGACGGCGGACGCGTGCTACACGCGGGAGAACATGGACCGCGACATCCTGCCCACCGTGCTCTGGGACCCCGCGGAGATGTCGCGCTCGCTGGGCGCGCTCCGGGATTGGCGGGACAAGAAGGGCGCGACGGTCATCTACGGCCACGACGCCGCCCAGTGGCAGACGCTGCACCGCGCCCCCGCCCCCTGATCTGATCGCACGATGCGCCACGCGTCGGAGGACTCATGACGATCACGAGCGCGATCTGCCAGCTCCGGACCACGGACCTCGCCGAGTCGATCCGCTTCTACACCGCCGTGGCGGGCTTGACGCTCGAGTTCCAGTACGAGGACTTCTACGCGGGGATTCGGGCGGGCAACAGTGTCCTTCACCTGAAGCTCGTGGACCAGAAGGACCCCTCCATCGCGTTCGTGGACGAGGGCGATCACTTCCACCTCTATCTCGAGACAGACGACGCCGCGGCCGCGGCGGCACGCGTTGAAAAGAAACGGGGTGCACCTTGTGAAGGACGTGCACGACACGGCCTGGGGAACGAGAGAGTTCGTCATCAAGGACGATCAGGGGCATACCATCTACTTCGGCGAGCATCGTTAGGAGTGTCGATCCCCGGGGGACACCGATGGACGCCGTGAGCTTCTTTCTCGTCCAGCACGGCAGCCTGCACGCAGCGGAGGTCGCGGGTGGCAGGACGTACGCCGACAGCGTCTTCGCGGGCTTGACGGATAGCCAGATGCGGACGCGCGCCGGGCAAGCGCCTCAACTCGCTGGTGTGGCTCCTCTGGCACATGGCGCGGGTCGAGGACGTCGTCGTGAACCTGGTGGTGGCGGATGGCCGCCAGGTTCTGGATGATGGCTGGGCGCTCCGCCTCAAGGTGCCGTACCGACACATCGGCACGGGGATGACCGATCACCAAGCCATCGAGCTCACCGCGGGCGCCGACATCGCCGCGCTGCGCGCGTATCGCGACGCCGTCGGGCGCCGCACGCGGGAGGTGGTCTCGACGCTCCCGGCGGCGGCCTGGGAGGAGATCGTGGGCGCCGCCGATACCGGCCGCGCCGCGGCAGCCGGCGCCTTCGGGCCGAATACGGGCTGGCATGCGGATGTGGGATACACGGCCTGGCAGGATCAGTCCCGAGCGGCCCGCCTTGCCGGCGCGGCGCTCCGCCACAACGCGATGCACATGGGCGAGGCCATCACGGTCCGAGGTCAGGCGGGCTTCGGTCTCGGCATCTGAGGCGACACGGAAAGAGCCCACGGAGGGACCCCACGGAGGAGTTAATGAAGCGAGACGACAAGCGCTATGACGTGGTGGTGATCCCGGGCGATGGCATCGGGCCCGAGCTGACGGAGGCGGCGGTGGGAGTGCTCCGCGCGGTGGCCGACAGCGGGGGCTTCGAGCTGGCGCTGACCACTCACGAGGCCGGCGCGTCGCTCTACCGCAAGCTGGGTCGCGTGATGACGGACGAGACGCTCGAGGCCTGTCGCCGGGCGCACGGCGTGCTCAAGGGCCCGGTGGGCGACCCGGCCGTGCGGGCGCCGGACGGCACGGAGGCGGGCGTGCTCGGCGGCGTGCTGCGGCCGGGGCTCGACGCCTATGCGAATATCCGGCCCATCCGCCTCTACCCGGGGTGACCTCGGCGCTGGCCGGGCGCGGGCCGGGCTCGATCGACTACGTGGTGGTGCGCGAGAACACCGAGGGCCTCTACGCCTCGCGGGGCCGCGGCTTCGTCACGGAGGACGTGACGCTCGACACCATGGTGATGACGCGGCGCGGAGTCGAGCGCGTCGCGCGCCGGGCCTTCGCGATCGCGCGCCAGCGCTCGGGCGCGCCCGGCGATCGCCGGCGGCGGGTCACGTGCGTGGACAAGGCGAACGTGCTGCGCGGCTTCGCGTTCTTCCGCGAGGGCGTGCGCCGCGTGTCCGAGGAGTTCCCCGACGTCGAGCTCGAGAACATGTACGCGGATGCGGCGGCCGCGCGGCTCGTGCAGGACCCCGGGCACTTCGACGTGCTCGTGATGGAGAACTTCCTCGGCGATATCCTCTCGGACCTCGGCGGGGGAACCATCGGCGGCCTCGGCATGTGCCCGTCGGGCAATATCGGCGACGGCGCGGCCTACTTCGAGCCCATCCACGGCTCGGCGCCGTCTCTGGCGGGGACGGACCGCGCGAACCCGCTGTCGATGGTGCTGACCGGCGCGATGATGCTCGACTGGCTGGGCGAGACGGAGAGCGCGCGCCGGGTGCGGGAGGCCGTCGACGGCGTGCTCGCGGACGGGGCGATCGCCATCCGGCCGGACGGCACCGTCGCGCATGGCACCCGCGCCGCGGGGCAGGCCGTCATCGACCGCCTGAAGCGCTGAGCCCGCGCCGAGATCGATGCTCCCCTCGCGGGCTACGCCGACCGGTTCTCGGTCGCGCCGGGCGAGACCATTGCCTTCAAGGTGTCGAGCGCGCTCGCGGGGACGTATCAGGCGCGCCTCGTGCGCGTGATCTCGGGCGACCCCAACCCCGCCGGACCGGGCATCCGCGAGCGCGACGTGCCGGCGCCCTTCGCGGGGAGCTATCCCTCGCGCGTCCAGCGGGTGCCGCTCGGCTCCTACGCGCGCGTGCCGGACGCGCCGGCGCTGCAGGGCGCTGACGAGCTTCCGCGCGGAGGCGATCATCTGGCCGACGACTCCCGCCAAGGGCCGCCAGGGCATCATCGCCAAGCGGGACGTGGCCACCGGCGCGGGCTTCGCGCTGTGGATCGACGCGCGCGGCGCGGGCGCGTCGATCGGCGACGGGCGAGGCGCTGCCGAGGTGGAGGTCGGCAGGCCGCTGCGCGAGCGCGCCTGGTACCGCGTCTCGATGTCCTATGACGCGGCCTCCGGCACGCTCTCGGTCCGGCAGGAGCCGCTCGATCCCGCCTTCGGCGTCGACGATGCGGGCGCGGCCAGCGCGACGGCCGTCGCTGCGCGGCGCGCCGGTCACGGGAGCCGCGCTCGTCATCGGCGCCATGGGGGGCGAGCCCGTCGGCGGGCACTTCAACGGCAAGATCGAGGCGCCCGCGCTCCTCGACCGGCCTGCCGGCGAGGAGGCGCCGCGCTCGTGGTCCGCCGCCGCGCGGGCCGACGTGATCGCCGCCTGGGACTTCTCGCGCGACGTCACGAGCCAGCGCATCGTCGACGCCGGGCCCAATGTGCTGCACGGCGAGCTGGTCAACCTGCCCGCGCGCGGCATGAAGGGCGCGCGCTGGACGGGCGAGGAGATGTGCTGGCGCCACGCCCCCGAGCACTACGCGGCCATCCACTTCCACGACGACGACCTGTACGACTGCGGCTGGCAGACCGATTTCACGTACACGGTGCCCGCCGACCTGCCGAGCGGCGTCTACGCGGCGCGCCTGGCGTGCGGGGGCGTCGAGGAGATGATCCCGTTCTTCGTGCGCCCGCCGCGGGGCCAGGCGCGCGCCCGGGCCTGCCTCCTCGTCCCGACCTTCACGTACATCGTCTACGCGAACATCGCGCGCCGGATCGCCAATGACGCGTACCGCGCGCGCGTCGCCGCGTGGGGCGCGCGGCCGTGGACGCCGGACGAGCACCGCGACTACGGGCTGTCGACGTACAATTTCCACACCGACGGCAGCGGCATCGCGTACTCCTCGCGCCTGCGCCCGATCATGACCATGCGCTCGGGATTCCTCGCCTACGTCGACGCGCGGGGCTCGGGCGTGCGCCACCTGCCCGCCGACACGCATCTCGTGGCCTGGCTCGACGCGATGGGCCACGAGGTCGACATCGTGACCGACGAGGACCTGCACGCCGAGGGGCTGGCGCTGCTGGCCCCGTACAAGGTCGTGCTCACGCCGAGCCACCCGGAGTACCAGTCGCGCGAGACGCTGGATGCGCTGTCCGCGTACGTGGCGCGGGGCGGGCGGCTCATGTACCTCGGCGGCAACGGCTTCTACTGGCGCGTCGCCGTGCATCCGGACGTGCCGGGCGCCGTCGAGATCCGTCGCGGCGAGGGCGGCATCCGCGCCTGGGCGGCGGAGCCGGGCGAGTACTACCACGCCTTCGACGGCAGCTACGGCGGCCTCTGGCGGCGCAATGGCCGGCCCCCGCAGCAGCTCGTCGGCGTCGGGTTCACCTCGCAGGCCCCGTTCGAGGGCAACTGGTACCGGCGCGCGCCCGGCGCCGCCGATCCGCGCGCCGCGTGGATCCTCGAGGGCGTGGGCGGCGACATCATCGGCGACTTCGGGCTCTCGGGCGGCGGCGCGGCGGGCTTCGAGCTGGACCGGGCCGACCACCGGCTGGGCACGCCGCCGAACACCATCGTGGTCGCGTCGTCGGAGGGCCACGATCTCGACCGCTTCACGCTGGTGCCGGAAGAGATGCTCACCGACGTCACGACGTGGCCCGGCGAGCCAAAGGACAAGCTCATTCGCGCCGACATGGTCTACTTCGAGGCGCCGAACGGCGGCGCGGTCTTCTCGGTGGGCTCGATCACGTTCTGCGGCAGCCTGCCCCACAACAACTTCGACAACGACATCTCGCGCATCGTGGACAACGTCCTCCGCCGCTTCCGCGACACGTAGGTGCAGGGACGCTGGCGCGCATTGCGCGTCAGTCGCTAGCGCGCACTGTTCGTGCACGATGCGCGCACGACGGTGACCGGGCGGGTGACGCGGCGGGGGCCGGGGATGGGTCCGGTGAGCCCTTCCCGCTCCGCGTGACGACGACACAGCGGTGACGGAGTGGGAACGGCTCTACGGGTGACCGGTACGGAGTCGGCGGTGGTCAGAGGACCCATCCCCCGGCCCCCGCCGCGTCACCCGCCCGCCGCGAGCGTGGTCCGTTCGCGAACAATGCGGGCTAGGCGCTGGTCACTGCCAGACTGCGAAGGCCATGCCGACGCCCGTGCCCGCTTCCGAGCGGTAGCTCGGCACGTAGTCGACGAGCTTCATCTCGAGGTGCTCGGCGGCGCCGGCCGTCGCGATCCAGTTGCGGATCTCGGAGTTGCCGGAGTCGAGCTGGGCGAGCGGCAGCGCGGCGACGGCCTCGGCGTCTCGCCGGGCCAGGATCTCGAGGACGTGGCGGTCGAGGACCTCGTCGACGACGAAGTGGCTGAGGCCGCCCGAGCCGAGGATCCCCACGCGCTTGGCGGGCGCCCAGGCCTCGACCACCTGGCGGATGGCGCGGCCGAGCTGGTAGCACCGCCTCGGCGTCGGCTGGTTCGGCGGATAGTACGTGTTCAGCAGGACGGGCACGATCGGGATGATCCGCTCGCCCATCAGGCGCTGGTGCACGAAGCTCCACGCGTGGCCGAGCGGGGCGTGGCGGGGCTGGACGCGGACGTGGGCCACGTCGAACGCGTGGTCGCGCGTGAGCGTCTCGACGAGGTGCCGGCCGAGCGCCGCGTCGACGGGGAACGTCCGGTTCGTGCCGTCGCCGTAGTAGCCCCAGTAGGCCCGGCGGAGCGAGGGCGCCATCTTCTCGACGGGCGGGGGCAGGTTCTCGACCGCGTCGCCCCAGTAGATGCACAGCGCGGGCTGGCCGTCCGCGCTGAACCACTCGCCCTGATCGTCGCCGACCACGATCAGCGCGTCGAGGGCCGCGTCGGCGAGGACGTCGCCGAGACGGCCGAGGGCGGCCTGCGTCGCCTCGTGGCGAGGCCGGGTGACGTCCGGGCCGAGCTCGCGGCCGATCCACGCGGCCTTGTCCCGCGCCAGCGCCTCGAACTCCGGCACGCGCCCGCGGTCGCGGTCGGCGTGGCCGGCGAAGGCCTCCCACGGCGTGCTGAGCATCGGGCTGTGCGAGCTGCCGATTCCGAGGACGATGTCCGCCATGGCGCTCCTCCCGTGCCGACACGGGGCCGTGCCTCGGCCCCGAAGGCGCGTACACGGTAGCCCATCCCTCGGCGGCCGAGGCAAGCGCGCCCCGCGGCCGTAGTATGGTAGCGGGCATGCAAACGCTCCTCGTCACCGGGGGGCCGGATTCATCGGGTCGAACTTCGTCCGCCTCGCCCTGGCGCGCACCGCCGCGCGCGTGGTCGTCTTCGACAGCCTGACCTATGCGGGCAGCCTCGAGAGCCTGAAGGACGTGGCCTCCGACCCGCGCTTCACCTTCGTCCAGGCCGACGTCACCGACCGCGCCGCCGTCGCCGCGGCGCTGGCCGCCCACCGCCCGACGGCCATCGTGAACTTCGCCGCCGAGACCCACGTGGACCGCTCGATCGACGGGCCGCGCGCCTTCGTGACGACCAACGTGGTGGGGACCTTCGAGCTGCTCGACGCCGCGCGCCGCTACGCCGCCGATCTCGACGCCGCGTCGCGGGCGGCGTTTCGCTTCCTGCACGTCTCGACGGACGAGGTGTACGGCTCGCTCGGGCCGACCGGTCTCTTCTCGGAAGACGACGGCCTATGCGCCCAACTCGCCCTATGCCGCGTCCAAGGCCGCGGCCGACCACCTGGTGCGCGCGTATCACGAGACGTACGGGCTGCCGACGCTGCTCACCAACTGCTCCAATAACTACGGCCCGTACCAGTTCCCGGAGAAGCTGATCCCGCTCATGATCCTGAACGCCATGGAGGGCAAGTCGCTGCCCATCTACGGCGACGGCGGCAATGTGCGCGACTGGCTCTACGTCGACGACCATTGCGCGGGCATTCTGCTGGCGCTCGCGAAGGGTCGGCCGGGCGCGAAATACAATATCGGCGGCGACAACGAGCGCACCAACCTCGAGATCGTCGATCGCCTCTGCGCGGCGCTGGAGGCGGCCTGGCCCGCCCGCGACAATCCGGCGCTCGCCGGGCGGGGCATCGCGGGCTATGCCGACCTCAAGACCTTCGTGGCCGATCGGCCCGGCCACGACCGGCGCTATGCCATCGACGGCTCGAAGATCCGCGCCGAGCTCGGATGGGCGCCCGCCCACGACTTCGCGGACGGCATCGCGCGGACGGTGCGCTGGTACGTCGAGCACCGCGACTGGTGCCTGGCCGTCCAGTCGGGGCGCTACGGGCGCGAGCGCCTCGGCGTCACCGGCGCGGCGCCGTCGCGCTGACCGCCGATGAGCGCTTGCGCGAAGAGGCCCGGCCGCCCGACCAAGGTCACTCGCAGTAAGGCAACCCGATGACCGATCACGCCCACGACGCGCTGCCGATCGCCCCGTCGCACCTCGCGCACCCGTGGCACGGCATCTCGCCGGGCGCCCACGCCCCGGTCGTTCTCACGGTCTACATCGAGATCGTCCCCACCGACACGGTGAAGTACGAGGTGGACAAGCTCTCGGGCCATCTCCGGGTGGACCGGCCGCAGAAGTACTCGGCGCTCTGCCCCGCGCTGTACGGCTTCGTGCCCCGCACGCTCTGCGGAGACGCGGTGGGCGCGTTCGCGGCGTCCCGGGCGGGGCGGCCCGACGTGGCGGGCGACGGCGATCCCATGGACGTGTGCGTGCTCACCGAGCGCGAGATCAACCGCGGCGGCATCATCGTCACCGCCCGGCCCATCGGCGGCTTCCGGATGTTCGACGGCTCGGAGGCGGACGACAAGATCCTCACCGTGCTGGAGGGCGACGCGGCCTACGGCGGCTTCCGCGATCTCGGCGACTGTCCGCCCGCCCTCGTGGAGCGCCTCCGCCACTATTTCCTCACGTACAAGGACATGCCGGGCGCCGAGCCGCGCCACACCGAGATCACCCACGTGTACGGCGCCGCCGAGGCCCGCGAGGTCGTGCGCTACTCGCTCGAGGACTACCGGCGCCGCTTCGAGGGCTCCGGCCCCTGACGCTCTCGTCGACGGGACCATGCCGCCCGCCGCAGGACGCTGGGAGCCGCCGGGACGCGCAGTACCGGCCGCGGTCACGTTGGCCTCCCGGCTCCGCAGCCGCTCCAGGAGCTGGGCGAACGAGGACGTGCGGATGATCGAGTTGAACTGACTCCGATAGCTCGAGATCAGGCTCACGCCGTCCGCCACGACGTCATAGACGGCCCATCGCCCGCCGCTCTGCAGGAGTCGGTATTCGACGGGAACCTCGCGTCGATCGCTGATGATGCGGGACCGCACGTCCGCGTACGCGCCGCTGATGTTCTCGCCCTGAAAGGTGATCGTCGAGAGCGGGTAGCTCCCGACGGCGGTCAGGTAGGATCGCTCGAGCAGGTTGACGAACAGCGGGACGAACTCCGCCTGCTCCTGCGGGGACCGATCCTTCCAGTGCTGGCCGAGCGCCCGCCGCGCCATCTCGTCGAAGTCGAACAGCTCCTCGGCGATGCGCCGGATCTGGGCGCGTCGCGGTGCGCTCAGGGTCGCGCCGCCCGGCTGAGACTGAACGACCGCCACCACGCGAGTCACGGACGCCCTGACGAGGTCGATCGGCCGCCGCTCGGTCGTGGCCGCCTCGTTGCGCGAGGGGCTCGCGGGGTTGTCGGCGGCGGCGGGATGCGTGGTGGATACGACCGCGACGATGGCCAGGAGGGCTGAACGGCGGAGAACACGCGCGCGCGCTTCCGCCATGCGCGCAGGCACTGGTATGTTGCTCATGGGTTCGACTCTATGTGGGGGATTGGACGGGTGATAGTGGACGAAGGTCCACTACGCGGCGCGCAAGGGCGAGGCTAGACTCCGGACGTGCCGAGCGAGGCTTCGGGGCGGTGCCGAACACGACGCTTGCCTGGAGGAGCCGGGAGAGCTGGGCCACCCGGCGCTCGCCGGTGGACGTGAAGACGGTCAGATTGAGCTCGACGGCCAGTGCCGCGGTCCTGCCGATCTTCGTCCTGCCTTCCATGGTGTCCTCCCGTCGGCACCGTAGCAGCGCTGGGGCAGGGATGCGTAGTGGACCTTGGTCTATCCGGGGCCTGGCGTCGTGCTTGTGGGAACGCGGGCCGTGGGCTATACGTGATGTGGTGATGGGATGACGGCGGGCCCCGAACGGCTCCTGCGCTCTCTGCGGGTTTCCGACCCGTGCTCCCCTGGCTCTTGCTCGCGCTCCTCTGCGCTCGACCGGGCAGTCTCGGAGCCGAGATCCGCGGCGGGACGTGGATCCAGCCGGCATATGCGGCTGAGCGGGCGCAAGCCGCTGAGGCCACCGCGGGAGGCGGCGAGGTATCCGGGTGGGTTGGCTCCCGATGGCTCGCGGTCGGGCCTCCTGGTCCTTCTGGAGGCGCTGGTCATCGCCGGTCTCGTGCTCGAGCGGATTCGCCGGGCGCGCGTGGAGGGCTTGCTCGCCGAGCGATTCCGCTTCGAGAGCCTGCTGTCCGAGCTCTCCGCGCGCTTGATTCCCGTCTCGCTGGGCGACGTGGACACGGAGATCGAACGAGGGCTGCAGCGAGTCGTGGAGTTCCTGCGGATGGATCGGGCCAGCCTCATCGAGTATGTGCCCGCCGGGACCGTCGTTCGCATCGCCTGGGCGGTGGAGGGAGTCGAGAGAGTGTCCCCGATTCTCGAGGCCGGTCAATTCCCGTGGGCGGCCGACCGGGTCCAGCGCGGAGAGGTCGTGCGGTTCTCCTCGGATCGACGAGCTGCCCCAGGAGGCGGCGGCGACCGATCGGAAGAGCTTCCAGGCCTTGGGCATCCGGTCGTCTCTGACGCTTCCGCTGAGTGTCCGCGGGTCCATGCTCGGTGTGCTGGCCTTTGACTCTGCTCCGGGCCGAGCGCACCTGGTCGGACGAGCCTCGTGCAGCGCCTGCAGCTCCTCGGCGAGGTCTTCGCCGGGGCGCTCGAGCGAAAGCGCCTGGAGCTGTTGCTGGCCGAGCGGCTGCGCTTCGAGACCCTCCTGTCGGAGCAGTCGGCCACGTTCAGCAGCTTGTCGGCGACCGAGGTCGATCGCGAGATCAAGCTGGCGCTTCGCGGGATCGCCGATTTCTTCAGGGCGGACTGGGGCAGTCTGGCCGAGCTCTCCACGACACCCGCGTGGCGCGCATCACGCACTCGTGGGTGACCGAGGGAGCGGCGTCGAGACCGTCCACGGTGTCCCTTGCCGACATCCCCTGGGTCATGGCCCGGCTGCAGGGTGGTGAGATGGTCCGCTTCTCACGGGTCGAGGAGCTGCCGGCGGACGCGGCGGCGGTGGACCGGGAGACGTATCGGAAGCTCGGGATCACGTCGCAGGTCGAGGTCCCGCTGAAGGTCGGCGGAGCGCTCCTCGGGACCCTCACGTTCAGCACGCTCGGGGCCGAGCGCGCCTGGCCGGACGAGCTGGTGCAGCGGCTCCAGCTCCTCGGCGAGGTATTCGCCAACGTCCTGTCCCGGCGGCAGTCGGAGATGGAGGCGCAACGGCTCCGGCGGGACCTCGCCCACGTCGGGCGGGTGTCGACGATGGGGGCGCTCACCGCGTCCTTGGCCCACGAGCTGAATCAGCCCCTGACCGCCATCCTCAGCAATGCCCAGGCCGCCCAGCGCATCCTCAGAGGCGAGCCGGTGAAGCGCGACGAGATCCTCGAGATCCTGACGGAGATCGTCGAGGACGACAAGCGGGCCGGTGAGGTAATCTACCGGCTGCGCGGTCTGCTCAAGAAGGGCGGCCTCGAGTTCACGCTGCTCGACGTCAACGAGATGGTCGGCGAGGTGGCGCGCCTCGTGAGCGGCGACGCCGTCCTGCGCAACGTGGCGGTTCGCCTCGACCTGGCGCCACACTTACCGCTGGTGCGCGGTGATCGGGTGCAGCTCCAGCAAGTGGTGATGAACCTGGTGCTCAACGGCCTGGACGCCATCCGCGAGTCGGCGGGGACGGAGCGGACGCTCGTGCTCTGGACGGCCAAGGAGGACCCCGCCGCCGTCCGCATCGCCGTGCGGGACTCGGGGACGGGCATCGACGAGGTCGACCTGGACCACATCTTTCAGGCGTTCTACACCACCAAGACCGACGGCCTGGGCATGGGGCTGGCGATCGCGCTCTCCATCGTCGAAGCGCACGGCGGCCGGCTGGGGGCCCGGAACAATCCCGGACGGTGGCGCGACCCTCGCGTTCACGCTGCCGGCGGCGGACCAGGCGTCATGAGCGCCCGGGCTCCCGCGCTGGTGTCCGTGGTGGACGATGACCCGTCCGTGCGAAGGAGCCTTGCGCGTCTGGTCAAGGGCGCCGGTTACAGGGTCGAGGCGTACGCCTCGGCCAACGAGTTCCTCGCCCGTCCCCGGAGGAGGGCCCCGCCTGCCTCTTGCTGGATCGTGCGGATGCCCGGCCTGACCGGGCTCGACCTGCAGGAAACCCTCGCGATCGCCGCCCATTCGACGTCCATCGTCTTCATCACCGGCTACCGCGACGTCCGGGCGAGCGTGAAGGCCATGAAGGGCGGGGCGGTCGATTTTCTGACCAAGCCGGTGGACGACGAGGAGCTCCTTGGAGCCATCGAGCGGGCGGTGGCCAGGGCCAGCGCGGCGCGGCCGGAAGAGGACAGGGTCACGGAGGTCCGTGAGCGCATCAAGACGCTGACGCCCCGGGAGGCCGAGGTCTTCGCCCTGGTCGTGACCGGAATGCTGAACAAGCAGATCGCATTCGATCTCGGGGTCAGCGGAGAAGATGGTCAAGGTGCATCGCGGCCGCGTCATGGAGAAGATGCGCGCGGGATCGCTCGCGGAGCTGGTCCGGCTGGCCGACGAGGGCGGCGTGATCTCGGCGAAGTCCTGATCGCCCGCGCCCCGGGCAGCGGGGCCCGTCGACGATCGACACGGGACCAAGGTCCACTATCGCGCCGAGCGCCCCGCGGTCACAATCTCATCGAGTGCCGTGATGTCAAGCTCTTCCACCATGCCCCTGATCTCCATCGTCGACGACGACCTGTCCGTCCGCCGGGCGCTCCGGCGACTGGTGCGGTCGGCGGGCTACACCGTCGAGACGTTCGCGTCCGCCCGCGAGTTCCCTCGACTCGTTGCCGTCGGCCGCACCGCGTGCCTGGTTCTCGACATCCACCTGGAGGGAATGAGTGGGTTCGAGCTCCAGGAGCGGATGGCGGCGGACCCCGCCCCCATCCCGGTCATCTTCATCACCGCCCAAGACGACGCCGCGACGCGCGAGCGCGCCCGACAGACGAGCGCGTCCGCGTACCTGCGCAAGCCATTCGACGAGCAGGTCCTGCTCGCTGCGATCGGCAGGGCCATCGGGCGAACGGATGTGATGACAACGAAAGTGGACTTATCATGAACGCGCCCACAGCGCTCAGCGCCGACACCCTAGAGCGCGACTTTCCACCGGTTCGTGGCAGGTAAGCGCCGCCCAGTCGTTCCCCGGTGCGATCGACTCAGCGTGGTGGAATAAGATGTGTTTCAGGTTGATCGCCATCAGTTCAGTGGAACAGCGCAGCGAGCGAAATCGAATTTATACGTTCTGGTATGATCATTTTACGCCGCAGCCGCGGAGAAGCGACAGGCTGACGTCGATCGCTCGCCATGATTTCAGCTCAGCCACTCATCTTGCCTGCCTCAAATATCTGGTCTGGATGGAGTGGTCCCTTGCAGGAGACACGCAGCTCCCTGGCACTCCACATGATGCAACCAAGGCCATGGGCTGAAACTGCCATGCTGTGGCTGCCCTTACTGAGGATGCCACTGTGGTGGGCTGCCTTTGCTGTGCTGAGCGCTGGGTGCCCCCCAGCCTGACCTGATGATGTCTCCCACCCTGAATGAGACCCCAGTTCCCAACTGATCTTGGCTGGAAAGAGACAGTCCCGCCAGGCTTGCACTACGTTAGAACATTTGATCGCACGAAGTGGTTCTTGACCCCGGCCGAATGGCGGGGAGTGCGATTCCAGCTTAAGCTTCGCTGGGTACTTGAGTTTCAGTGGCTCGGTTAGCAGTGGTCGCCAGTGCGCGTGGCGAGCGAGTGCAGGATCAAGGTGGCGGCATGGTTTATGCCATGGTCCAGGGGCCCGGCTATCCAGAGCCTCAGACGCCCTCCGGCTCTGGTAAAACAGGGAATTTAAAGTTCCGATCGGAGGTGGTGCCCAAAGCTCGGGCACTTCGTGGTCTTGAGCCGCGAATTTAATGCTCATGCTTGATAACCTTCATCGCCACATTGATCTGCACATTTGGTTCTTGATTTTCCTCGAGCTAAGTAGTTAAAGTTGTTCTTCTTCAATCAGGTAAGAGCAGGAACAACATGGCTGCCTCAGCCCTCAAAGCACATTATGTTATCTGTAGGTTCTCCCCGGTTCAGTCTTCAACCATCCTCTGGACTCTGCTAACTGTGGGAGATGAAAGGGGTCCTCGTCTGAGCTCCTCAAAGTTTAGGGAAGCAGCCAGTGACCCAGTTTCGATCCCCGACTGCTCACCGCCCATGATCGATGCGGGAAGTGGATCAAATGAATGGTAAGGTTATCCGGTTCCGCGCTTCGCACAGATTTCACAGGTGTTGCCCTTCACGATCCGACGGCAGCGTTAACCTTAGTCCGGTTAGCCGGGAGCTTGATTGAAAGTTTCACATTATCATGTACTTCATGGAGATGTTCTTCGTAAGAAGTATTTGAGATAAAAATCTGGTTCAAAGCTCTCTAAATAAAAACTTCAGTTACAGCTCCTTCCTAGAGAGAAAGAAATACAAACAAAAAAATTTCCGTAACAGTTAGCTAATGCTCTGATTACACGACGCTTTTGAACCTCCTCTCGTTGAATAACAAAGAGTCCCTGGTAGCGGTTGGTTTTTGCCGCATTGATCGCGAGCGTGGTCGATTTATAACGAGACTACGCCACTGTCTCGGCTGGGCATCTGGGGCCGTGCAAAGAGTACGTTTGTCGCCTGCGCATCCACGACTTCATCTCGGCGCGGCATGTGCCGCACAAAGGTCGACCTTCCAGGTGCTGCGCTGCTGCCGGCGCCAGTTGAGTCCAGTTTACGCTTAGCAAAGAGCTGCGCGGCATGGTGCTTCACTGGCTCCAATCCCGGAGAAACCGGCAGCGTCTGAGCGCTGACGGCGGCATCACGTTTCTGACGAGACTGCGAGACATGCCTTGTCGCCCAGCTGGTCCCATGGTACAGAAGAATAGCGTTTCAGCACCTGCGGTTTTCCTTCAGCGCGGCTGCCCATCAGCGATAGATCAGCAGTCGACGTTCCGCAGCCGCAAACGTTCACCAACAGGCGATCCTCAGTATGTGGTAAATTTTATGGATCTTCCGTGAGGGACTTTCTCTACTAATGCCTTTATCAAGTACTAAGACACTTCATACCTCTGCCTATGACTTCACCTGGCTTGAGGAGGCAGGAGACAACTCCTGCTTCTCGCTGACATTTCTGCTAGCAACATTCTCGCTGAGCAACCTGGCAACCATGCCTGAGATCTGAGGCTTCACCAACTTCTCGTGGCCTGGAACATGTGTGTACTTTGAGAACTTCTGTTTGAAATGATGCCTGTGCAGCTTGCAAAAGTGCTCCAGTGAGAAATGAGTTCTTGATATTCTGAGGCCAAAATGGAGAGTTGGCTACTGTCGGTGGGGCAGGCGGGTGGAAAACAGTAAAAGCAGCTGCTTGATCCTCTGAGCCTCTCCCTGATCGAGTGGGGCTTAGCCAGCTGAGTTCTGAGACGCTGAGAGCTGGCAATTGGCCTCCTTTCAGTGATAAGGCACACCGCTCAAGGAGGTGGATGCTAATTTAACCGGTGAAGTGTGTGGAGGTGAGTCCCGCTTCAACCTGGATGGAGTGTCGCCTGGATGGCTCAGATCGTTATATGGCTCCCCGGCTTCCCGCTAAGATCCAGCAATGCAATAGTCTTGAACTTTCTCTCTCTCTCTCTCTCCTTCAGTCGTGGGCAGAGCGCTGCAGAGAAGCCAATTAATGCCTGCGGCGTGACCTGGTCCACAAGGCAAGCGAAGACGCTGCTTTTCATCATGGCATGCCTCGAAGCCCGTTCCAGAAACTGGCTTAACATGGCGCAAATGGTCGTCCGTGAAAACCATCTTGAGAATCTGTAGGTACTGGTGGTGTCACCTGGTATGCTGCTCGAGAGGGTGACATCACGCCGATCACATCAGGTCGGATTCAGCTTCTCTCGGTCGCCTGTTCCAGCCCATGCCATTGTCGTGAGCACGGCCGAAATTGTTCGCCGTGGTCTGTGGCTATCAGCGAGTCCCAGTATCCCGCAGGACAGCTTCGCGTGCCAGCAGCTTCTGATCGCGATGGGTGTAGGCCGGTATAATAACGCCGTCATCGCAGTACCACGCTCATGATCGTTGTCGACACCCAGGTTCCGGTGCTGCCAGCTCTGAGCTAATCCAGCCTCAACGCCTGTTACTGCAACCGAGGCAATCGGGAGACGATCCGGGCGCCCAGGCGGTTGAGACGTGCCGAGACCGGTCGAGTCGCAACTCCAGCCTGAGTGAGAAACAGTGTCGCCGGTATACCGTTGAAACAGTAAAGCTTATCCTTCAGTGGTGTTCGATCACGGTTGATGAACCTGTCATCTTTCGTCCCGGTTCGCTGAAAACAGTTATCCGGCAACCGGCGGGGACCAACCTCCGGGGAACAGCGTTCAACGAGGCGCAGTTCGGCATGACGGTAAGGAAGTGTCGGCCAGTCAACGTCGCAAACCGATCTCCAGGAAGTCATATGCAGGAACCGAGTTCGATCCTTCTCGCATCGCTGATCCGTGGAGCTCGCCGCAGTCGGCTAATGAGTCGTCGGTAACGCCGCCAGGTTCGATTCAGGTCGACGACGTACAATCCAGCGGCCGCCGCCGCGAGTTTAGCACCCGATGAAACCCCGCAGCGAAGAGCGGCCCGCGTATCGCCCCCAGTCCAGTGGACCGCCCTCTCGCCGCCGATAAGGCGTGGCCGATCATGAAGCGCGACAATGAGTTCAAGATCGTGTTCACATCACGGAAACGAATCGATACGTTTCAGATATCCGATGTTAAGATCCATAACCGTGAAAGAGAAGCCGCCGTGGTGGTCGTCGATCGTGGATCATATCGGTGCGGTGCGTCTGCGGTAAGCCTGAAAATTCTGACGGTAAAGAGTTCCGCGAACATAAAGGATCCCGAACTTGGTAGAAAGCCTTGGAACCAGGCTGGTAGAAGAAACGCCATCTGGAACTGAGCAACTTAGGAGTTCTCTGAATGTTTCAGCTAACTTCGGTAATCTGAGTAACGCGTCGTATCCAGAGAGATCAGGCAAGGATACGAGGCGGCAGCATCGCGATGCGATCCAATCGACAATCGATGCGCAGTGTTCGACAACAGAAGTTTCGGCGAAGAGCGTTTGCTGGTCGGTTTCTGACCAAAAAGGCGTCGAGTCACGTGGCGCGATCAGCACCAGGCAAAGGTCATCAAGATATATATAATGGATGGATCGCCAGTTCATCTGAGCGTTCGGATATCGCCCGGATTTACGCGATAACGTTTGGAGATCAGATAACGCGGTCTGAGAAATCCATATGGATCTGCATCTGCGCCCATCACGGCGATCGCTGAGGCGCGCGCGACTGACGTTTCTGCGGCGCATCCACTGTTCGGCCAGCACCGGAGGGCGGACGCACGGAGGCCGCGGCGATCACCGTTTCCCGGAGTGACATACGCTTCTCATCGCGCCGGCGCTGCCTGGCAACGCTCGGGCGCGTGGTGAGAGCGCTGGTAAGATCGGTGGCTGGTGCCCGCGCACCGTGATCGATAGCCTTGAGAAACCGCGTCTTCGCGCGATTTGCGCCATGGCCGTAAGTTCTCCCTCCGTTGCTTCCAGAGACGATGGGATTCTGGTCGCGCAACGCGACAAGGTGATAATTGACCACACAGAACGCGCGCGCATCGATCCGCGAACTGCGGTGAGCCTGGCCGTGTGACTTCGGGATGAAAAAGGGTGCCGACGACGGGCTATATCCACAGTCACGTCTTCTGGGGGGTGTTTATTTTTCCTGCCTATCAGCCAATGTTATTATGCTTGGTAATTGAGTGGTTTCTGGTGTTTTTCTTGGCCAGCTTGAGTGCCCCCTTCGAGATGGGATCATCCATGGCCACCCATAACAGCTGTGTGTGGTCCTGAATATAAGCTTCACCAGCCCATCGCAAATGAGATCATCCGGGGTGAGCTTCTTCAGTAATGATCACTGCATCCCTCAGTCATGCAATTGCCGGATGGCAGAGAGCGCGACGGCGGGGACACCAATCTGACATAATTTATCCCAGCGTGAGCGCTTGACCTATCGCTATCCGAGGGTGGATCAGCGGCTTCGGCCGCCATGGACACGCTGACCACCCCGCGGTCACCATCAGCGCCCCAGGTGTGGACGTATCAGTCCCGTGATCCGTGTCTGATGTTAACCCTCACGATTTGAAACGCGGTCGCGCGAGCGAGATGACCGTGATCCGATGATGGTGGAAAGTCTCTGTGTCCAGATAACCGGAAGAGCGCCATGTGAGTGGGGAGGTGGTTAGTACTCGCGCGTGCAAATTCTGGCACTGAGGATATGTGGAAAATGATGATTAATTCACTCTGGGGAGACGTGGGGTTGAGGTGTCTGTTATGGTTTCTGAAAGGTGCTCCCATGCAGCCTTCAGCTACACTTGCCACGAGTCTTCTGGATGGCTGATGTTTCTGGCAGAGCCATGCCGTCCTGTTCACGATAGGTCGCAGAAGCTATCCTTCTCCATGGAACATGGAAGAAACGTAAGAATGCTTCAAATGTATAAGAGAGGGTAAATTGCGGGGAAAGACGCGCGCCGCAAGACGCGATCCATCGCCAGGAGCCATAATCCCGCAAAGACTCGTGGATATAACGTCAAAGCAGCGCGAATCTGAATGCGTGACGCCCATCTCCGCTGATCGCAGGTCATGATCCAGATGCGCAGCGTGAGGGGTGCAATGAGAGCTTAGTCCTGCCTGGGGCTGCACGTAGCATCCGGAAAGAATCGGGATGCGCCTAGTGAGGTCGTTCTTCTCGACAACCTTCGCCCGCGAGCCGTGTCTGGTGGGGAGGATCTTATCGGCCATCACGCCAAATGAGATGGACAACGCGGTGACCGGACGCACCTGGGAAAAGGCGGTCGGCTGGTGGCGACGTCGTTCCAGGCTGGTGCAGCGGTGGAACGAACTTAGTCACCGATACCCATTACGAAGCGCGCTACGGTCTTATCGTTCGTGCGCGGTTCTGCGCGATTTCGCCGGAAGGTTTAAAATGAGCTGTTGATTTGATCGCGCTGGCGCAGCCTGAAGAAATCCTCATCCGCAGGTAATGATGACCATGCAGATCAAATGTGGTTTACAGAAGACGAAGATTTCGCGTGCCTTCAGTCGACTTCAAGATCGCGCGTGGCGGTGCGTGTTCCGCAGAGGCTACGGTCAACCGCACGCTGCCGCTCTGATCGCGCTCGGGCCCTCGACGATTGGAAACCGCCACGTCGATGATCGCAGCCGCGCCGTCAAATGAAAGATGTCTTCATCAGCTAACCCTAGATCAAACAGCTGGAGAGTCTTACACCAGTGATTCTCTTTGGAGCTCCGATGCTGTAAACAAAAACTGAATTCAAACCCCAGGAGTTGGCCACCCGAGGCAAACTGAAACAGTTCACTTCTTGAAAAACTTGTTAGAGTAAGGCTCATCGGCGTCCACTGAGGCCGAGTGCAGAATTTAGAAGTAAAATGATATAAGATATTGTCTGGTGTGAACTATTGAACTGGACAAGTGTGGATGAAAGTCCCCAGAGAATTTCAGATCTGGAAAGCCATCATCAGTCGAGCGTGGTTTAAAATGTTCAGTGTTGTTCCCCCGCCCAGTGGTGTGTAATCAAACAACTGACACAACCGTGTTGCCTTCCACCTGTATGTGCTGGTGGACAAGACTGATGTCTCCATGCCTGGGCAGGATGGGCTGTGGACCCACGCCGTCCAGTACATGACCTCCTGGGTATGCATGCTTTCTCATAGGGAAGTCTAAAGCCTTCATCAGGAGTAAAATGGGTGCAATAGAATCAACCACACTGATATTTGAAAGATCCCGTGGAGCAGAGGATCAGTGGATGCCCAGCCCGCGCCCCAAAGGTTTCTTGATCGTCAGAGGGAGATAACCAGCCAGCAGACAAAACCAGGAGCAGCCGCCAAACTCCTGTGGGAGTCAGACTTTCTGTACAGATAACCCACAGCAGACGAGCGCCATCACACAGCTCCATGAGCCTCAGCAAAGGCTGCAAAAAGACCGCTGACCACCAGCGTAGCTGTCCTCGTGAGATGGTCCCAATGTGAGTGGACTAAGAGAGAGAATTGCCTGAGTACTGGGTAAAATAAAGAAACAGGATCATATTTGATATCGTCTCAACAACTCGTAGATAGAGTCTTCCCCCATGACTGGCTGGAAATCACATGTCCAGCTGAATCTGAGGCGTGACGCGAAGATGCATGAGCGCTGCTGATATATGATGCCCCAGTCAGCTGGCATGGTTTCGCTTCACTTCAGCCGCTGATGGTTATCGAAAAAGAATTCGACGCCGATCGCGGTCCATGATGTGCCAGCTGTGCCGAGGCTGGCGCGTGAGGGTGAGTGCGGCGTCGAAGGGATCAGCCTGCGCTACCGTGGTCGCCCTGTGGTGGCACAGGGGCAGTCGCTGAGCTCAGCGGACGCGGTGCGATAATGCGGTCGCAACATCGCAGCCCCTGGCTGCCGCGTCGGTGGCCAGTTTATTTCAGTCTGGCCCAGCAACCCCGCGCCAGCGCGTGATGGATTTCGATCCATCCTGGCCCATAAACAGCGCTTCATGGCCGTGGAGGTGAATGGTATCGTTCAGAGGAGGTTTGCCATGAACTGAGCCCAGCTGATCGAGGCTGATGCCGGGCCGCGGAACGTGGAGGTCGTGATTAGCCGCCATAGCCCGTGATAAAGAAATGATCTCAAAATAATGCTGGCTGGCTGGCAAGAGTATAAACATGATATTGAACTGATCATCCCAAACAGTCGTTGATGTCGAATCTATTCTGGCAGGTGATCAGGCTGGGAGGAGACGCCGTCGAGCGCGCCTGACTTCAACGCCTGATGACCTCACTCTGGCAACTGGCTCGAGGTGAGGCCCAGCACCGCGGCGCATCTGGCTATGGCCCACGCCTGCGCTGACGGTTCTGCGGCGCGTAGGGCTCGATCGGAAGAATTCGCTTGATCGATCCGCTGCAGGCCTGCCTGTGATGCGGGACGAAGCTGCCGAGAAGTGCGCCCCGCGCGGTTCCGGTGCATCCTAACGGGCCGATGAGCTACGCCCAGACTCGTGCCTGCGCGCGTATTCTGCGTGAGGTCGCCGTGGTAGGTTTATTGAAATCGGAGACGTGGGGTTAGGCGCAGTTTATCGGCCGTTGAGCTTCACGCGCGACGCTCGACCACCGCGGCTCCAAGCGCGCCGCGTCGAGCACGGGGGTGGCGTGAGCGGAGATGGCGAGGAGCTGGATCTCGGCCGGCACGCCGTGTCGTTCTGCCGGCCAGATCCGCGCCTTCGACGACGTCGTGGAGATGCCCGCCCTCCGGATACCAGAAGCGCTCGCCGAACGCCAGGCGCGCATTGCTGGGCGGATGGACGGCGAAGGCGGTGCGCTGCCCGTCGCCCGGAGGCGATCGCGCGTCCAGCCCCCTTTCGAAGAGGCGGAGGGCGTTGTACCAGAGCGCGTTGATCTCCACCGCCTTGCCGCGGCGCGGCGTCACGACCCAGTCGCCGCACCTTGGCGTCCATCCACGTGAGCTGATAGCCCTCGCGCGCCCTGCCGCAGCAGCCCGTCGCTCGGATCGACGCCGATGCCGAAGCGCGTGCCCGCGCACGTGATGCTCGACGATGTCGACGCAGCTTCGGCAGCAGCGATCGTGAGCGTCGCGCGGTCGCCCGTCGCAGCGACGTAGCGGTCGCAGCGCGTGGAAGAACCAGAGCGTGGCGTCCGCGGTGTGATAGAGGCCCCTCGCTGCTGCCCTCGGGGAACATGTTCGGGATCAGGCCGTCGCGCACGTAATGGCGCGAACGTCCGCAGGATCGAGCCCGCCTCGCGATGGCGGCCCGTCGCGAGCGTCAGCCCCTCGAGGCTGATCATCGTGTCGCGGCCCCAGTCGGTGAACCAGTGATAGCCGGCGATGACGGTGCGCGACTTCGTCGCCCGCGCGCGCGCGCGCGCGCGCGTCCTCCGGCGCGGCCGGCCGGCGTGATGACGAACCGGTCGGCGGCCAGACGAGCTTCGGCGCCGGTGCCTGACCGCACTTGGTGGGGGCCGCGGGCGGCGAGTGAAAGCCGCCTCGCGCTGCCCGCGCCCGGCGACGGGCCGCCTGCTCGGGCAAGAGCTGGCGCCGACCGTAGTCCCAGGCTTCGCGACGCCACCAGCGTGGTGTCACGTCCGGCGTGTCAGCGTCCACGCCTTCCAGTACCCGGGTCCCACAGCTCGCCAACGTCCGGCCAGCCGCGCTGGGCCTCGGCGCGGCAGGGATCATTAAGTCGATGCTTGCCGCTGTCGAGCGCGAACCGTCCGCGCGCCGGCCGTAGACCTTGAGGCGCAGCGGCGGATAGCTCGCGCGTCGTCGGGACAGCTCGAGGCGGTCCTCGACCGGCGCGTGGATCGTGTAGCTCGTCGATCGCCCCGTGGACCGATCCCCTCGAGCGGGCCGGACGTGAAGCGCCGGACAGGGGCCGCTTGATCCGGACTGGGGCCGCCGTGGATGAGGTGATACGTGACGCGCACGGTGCTCCTGCTGATGGTGGAGCATGCGCACGCTTTCGACGATCGCGCCGCTGAGCTCGTACCGCCGGGACGGGCAGGTCGCGAGGTCGAGCCGAGCCGAACTCGGCGAGGTGCTGCGGCGCCCGGCCACTCGAGCCTGCTGCCCGCGTCGCTCCGGTCGCCGATCTGGAAGCGCGTGCCGTCGGACAGCCGGAGCAGCTTCGGAGAGAGATGAGTTCAGCATGAGCGTGCAGCCCCAGGCGGGCGTGGGCAGCGCGGCGACTGAGTGCAGTCCAGGATGCGTTAGCGTCGCGTCGGCAACGCTCCGCTCACTGTCCCTCGCGGGCAGAAGCCGCCGAGGCTCATTGGTTGCCAGCGCCACTCGCGGCCGACCGCCGCCCGGGGCAACCGATCTCGCTGGCAGCTGAGTTGAGCGATCGCAGCGGAAGGCACTCAGGTGGATCCCGTGCCGGGCGCCGAGGCGCCCCGCGGCGGCGGCTCCGCGTTCCTCGGTCTCCCAGCCCGGCGCCGCACGCCGGATCGTCCGCCCCTGTCGCGGGCATCGGCTCGAGCAATCGACGGCGGCGTGGCCGGGAATGCGCCCAGGCTTGTATCGCGTTCCGTGGGGAGCGATGCCCGGCCCGGCCATAGGGGCTGCACGTCGCTCGCTCGACCGTTACGGACGCGCCAGAGCTGCAGTCGGCAGAGGCGACGGCAAGCGGGCTCCGGCGCGATCGATGGCGAGGTCGACGCCGAGATCCAACGACGAGAAGGCGGTCGGCGCCGCCGTCTCCTCCGCGCCCGGCTCACCGAAGAAGCGCAGTGACGAAGGCCTTTCACCCGGCCTGAGCGACCGGGCGCCGTCCACGCCGCGCGGTCGCTGCGCCTGGAACACGGGATCGCGCCGTCTCAGCCGGATGAGACCTGCGGTGCACGACGTAGATGCTCTGGCGCCCGTCTGCGCTCCGCGAAATCGAGCTTTGCAATCTCTCGCTCGATCGTCGCCGGTCCGACGGGTCGGGCAGGGTCGCGATCAACGCTGGGGCGAGGCGATGCTCGGGAACTGCAGCAGTGCAAGGCGGCGCGGCCCTCGCGCAGACCTCGGCGCTGGCGCCGCCCGCGTGGTCGGCGAAATACAAAGGAACGCGGGCGGAGGAGGCGAACTCCTGTCCCTGGAACAGCATGGGCAGCGGGCGGGGCGAGCAGCAGGAAAAGGCGGTCATCGCCCGATATAGAAGCCATGCCGGGGCCGTCACGCGCCATCTGGTGCATCGTGCGTTGGCCGAGGGGCGGAATTGGCGACCTAGATCGACGGTTCTCGACGAAGGCGACGAAGGCCCAGGGTGGCAAGATCAGAGCTGCCGGCGGTGCCGCGGCGGGTCCGCTGCCGCTGGCAGCGCTGCGCCTCGGTAGAGATAGCCCCACTTCACCGCCGAGATCAGGCTCCTGAGCCGGAGCCACGGTAGTCGGTAGTAGGCCTCTGCGCTATGCCCGTGAGGGCGGCACCATCGCCGTGAGTGGTGAAAGTCGTCGTACCGCGACGGAAGTCCGCGTGCCGAGCCTCGCAACCGCCGTGCGCCCAGCGGCCGGACCAGGCGCGTCTGCTGCGGCCTGTTCTCGGTACGACGGTGATCGTCTCGCGTCCGCGCCGCGGCCCGTACCGCGTCCGATCGCGGCCAGCACGTGATCGTCGGACCTCGTCGAAGATGTCTCCGCGTGGCGCCGAGGCGAAGGCCGCCCATGTGGAACCCAGCCTGATCCGCGCCGCGCGCGTATGGCGAGGGAAGAAATCCGCGCAGCACCTGGCTCGCTGCCGGGACCGCCGAAGCTGGATGGCGGGGCCCCAATCCGTCCCCGGTGCCGCGTGGTGGCGTAGTCCGCGAGAACTCGGCGGAGATAAGCCGCCGCCGTCGGGGCACGAGGTGTGTGTTGTAAACGACGCCGAGGATGCAGACGCGGCGTGGTCGCGGCCCATGCGCCGGTCCACGAAGCGTCGCAGGTCGTCGGGTTCGTCGGTGATATGCGCGGGGCGAAGAGGTTGACGCCGTCATAGCCCCGCATCCGGAAGCGGTTGGCCGGGGCACTGGCGACTGGCCGGCATCATCTCGGATGTGGCATCGCCGGCCCGAGATCGGCGAGGTCGCCGGAGCCGCCTCCTCGCCGCCTCCCACGTTCCCTCTCTCCCGGCATGAACGTGCCGACGTGCAGCTCGTAGATGATCTGCTCGCGTGCAGCGGCGCGCGCCGGCCCAGCCGGCGTCGGTCCACCTGGAAGGCCGCCGGACCCACCGACACCGGGCGGCGATGAACCGATCGGGCCCCTCCGGCTAGAGCGCGAGTAGCCGGATCGGGGCGTACGGCCCGCCGTCGTCGAGGCGGCGGCGGTGTGAGGTGCCTCGGCCAGCCTCGGGGGGCATTCTCCCGAGAAGCATCCGCCGCCCCGGCCAGGCGAGCGAGCGGCTCTTCTCTCCTGGCTTCGTCTGCCGGCCCTGAGCATCCACGGTGGCGCGCTGGCGCGCGGCGCCCACACAGAGCCGGACGCCTCCGCTCCTCAGGCACTGGCGCGGATCGGGAGCCTCCGCAGCGAGGTGGCGCTCTGCGTGCTCGCTCGCCGTGGACTCAGGCCGTGACGACACCCTGCCGCCTCCCAGCGGCGGTGGTGATGAGCGCGTCCGCGTGACGTTGCTGCAGCCCTCGGTCGGTGACTGGAATTCTGCAAGACTCGTTCCCCTCGCGCGACAGCGGCCCCTTCGGCCGCCCCCCGGCGTGCCGGAGCGGACTCCGTCAGCCGCAGCGCCGTCGAGACGAGATCACCGGGCACACATTACATGCGCCGCTGGGCGGCCGCACGCGCGGTCTGGCCGAGATGAGTATCTTGAAGCTAGGCGAGCTTAACCACGCTCGTCGCGTGAAACGTTGCGCGCGCGAGCAGCAGCACGATCCCCCGACTGCCGGAGGACGTTCATCCGCGTACAGACTGTGCGGCAGCCGCCGCATTCGCGCGCAGGGGGAAATCCGATGAAAGCGGTCCTTCGACGTTCGTCGCCAAGGGCGTGGCCGCCAGTGATGATCCCGCTGGCCCTGTGCTCGGTGCTGGCTGTGGTCGGCTAGCGACAGCGTCTCGGATGCGGCTCAAGCTCGGCGGCGTAAGTCTCGGATGCGCCGACCGCGCTGGCGGACGCCTTTGCGGGCCGCGGGGACTGGGACGAGGCGGCGCGAGCGCGGGGAGGAGTCGAGCTCTCCAGGCGTGGCGTTTGGCCACCGGGCCCGGCACCGCAATCCCGCGGCGGACTGGCGATGAGCGGCGGCCGCCCAGCATGGCGACTGCGTTCACTCTGCGCCGCTGACGCCAGCCGCCGCTGGACAGAGCTGGTCACCACCCGCGTCCGCTTCCTCGGCCTGAGCTCGGGACGGTGACCGGCGGGGATGACCGGGGCGTTCGGCACTGGCGTCCCAGGCCGGGACTCAACCAGCCGACGGCCATCAACGGGATGGGCGTGGGCGCAGCCATCGCGACCGCCGGTGTGCGCCGCTCGGCGCGATTGGCGCGCCCTGCGCGACACACAACTTCTCCTGCGCCCGAGGCGATGGCCGGCGTATGACCCGGAACACGCTACGGACGCTGAAACCTTAGAAACTGTTTGCTTCGCCGGAGGTAATTCAGCAGCTCTGGCCGCGAGGTGGTCAGCGAAGGCCTGGCGGCCCTAAAGCAGAACACCAGGCGGCTCGTGCCGTCCAGCTGGAGGTGGAGGCCCGAAGGCAGCCGGCGAGGCACTTGCTACGCTGAGCTGATGCCGCTGAGGTTGCCCAGCGATATTTTCAGCCGCCTTTGCGCTGCGGGTAGGCCGGGTCGCGGAGAGCGCAGCGGCGCCCGCCTTCACCTTCTGATCTCCTTTCGTCGCCTGTTCCTTCGTGTCCGAACTGCGGCCTGAGCAATACGTAACTGAACGAAGTATAC